>Ga0307412_10000496_pt1 | contig 23466 bp, 27 predicted proteins | sample DK1Cmetagenome_3_FD_203823 | JGI IMG/M metagenome (GOLD analysis project Ga0307412, IMG submission 203823) | Maize rhizosphere microbial communities from greenhouse at UC Davis, California, United States - DK15-C-1 | ecosystem: Host-associated > Plants > Roots > Rhizosphere > Soil | place: USA...
CGCTGGCTGCCCTATGCGTATCCCGACAGTCAGCATTGATGCCATTCGAGAGGCAGAGGAAGTCGAGCGCGATCTGATGGAAAAACGCCGAGCCCTCCGCATCCAGAAGGAAAAGCAGGCGCAGCGCAAGCTCACCCGCCGCGAAGCCCGTGACCTATTCCCGAAGAACCGCCGCGTCACGGTATCGAGCAACAGCCTTCTTCAAGGCATGTCTGGATTTGTTGTGGATTCAACAGGTCGCAATACAATCAAAGCTATGATCGAGACGCTCAACGGCCTCGTCCACGTCGAGATGGACATTGCTGATTTTTCCGAGGCGTGCTAAAAAATAGGGCCTCAAACGGTGCTGATACACCGCGAGGCCCTAACCAAACCGATCGTGGAAGGATCGAGAATGGCTAACCAACGTATATGCTCAATCCCGGACTGCAGCAAGACGCACTATGGTCACGGTTTCTGCGAAATGCATTACAGGCGACTTCGCACGCATGGCGACCCTCTCAAAACGGTCAGAGCCTCGATAGGCGAGCATCAGAGATTTTATCGCGAAGTCGTGCTCCAATACGCGGGTGGTGAGTGCCTAATTTGGCCTTACTCACGCGACACAGGGGGCTATGGCTTGATGAACGTAAACGGCAGGCTGGCAACAGTTTCCCGTAAACTTTGCGATGAAGTCAACGGCGCACCGCCAACCCCTGAGCATGAAGCCGCTCATTCCTGCGGGAAAGGTAGTGAAGGCTGCGTCACCAAAGCCCATCTGTCATGGAAGACTTCGAAAGAAAATAAGGCTGACATGCTAACCCACGGGACGCACAGTCGCGGCGAGCGCAGTCACTTAGCCAGGATTACCGAAGAACAAGCCAGAAAAATCCTATCTTCAAAAGGCAAAGAGACACAGCAAGAAACGGCCGATCGGTTTGGCATTGCGCGGGCGACAGTTTCGTGCATCCAAACTGGCAAGCGCTGGTCTTGGTTGTAGATATTGCAGCTTCTTGCGAAGCAGTGTAGAGTGCGCGGCAATAAGGTGAATTTATGGGATGTGCAGAGCGGTATCGCCGGTCCCTTCTGGGTATTCACCGCCCAGAGCTTGAGAAATATTGCCTGAAATTTCCGAAAGTAAGCGCAAAGGGCTAGCCTTGATGGCCGATATATGGGCCAAGTGTTGCGCCTCTGCGACGGCCCGGGGAGTAGCGGTACGGCCCCGGGTAACAATTAAGCCGAAAGGCAACGAGAAGGACTTAGCCGAGATGCCAGCGTGCGCTCTGGCTCCCGCGCACGGGGTAGGCGGTCCGACCCGTTGCACCGCAAATGCAGCCGCCATGAAGAACATGGCCCGTCCTGACTTCCATTCAATGAGGCAGAGATGAGCATCCGAAAATTCATCGACATGTTCTTCCCTCGCAACGTTGTTGAGACGTTCTCCGTTGAACACGATCTCCGATACATCGCCATGCGCCAGGAATCGTTGGCTCGGGAATACGCAATGCGCGGAGAGGCAGAAGCGGCTCTCGCTGCGTCATGTGAACGAACCGCACGTGACATCATCGCCAGCGCTCGCCAGAACGCATTAACTGCAGGTTGTATGCCGCGATAGATTATTGCTCGGTCGCGCAATAAAGTGCCACCTGCCCACCGGACGGATATCCGGATTTCTCGAATTTCACACACCACAAGTTGAAACGCCCTTTCCGGGGCCCTTTCGCGTTGGAGATTTGCATGATCGGCATGAGCTTGCTCCACAAGCGTTCCGGCATCAGCGGCACGGTTGACGCCGAAGTCATCCACCCTGACGGGGCGGTAATGGTTCGGATCTGCGATATGTGGTTTGACGCCCGGTCTCTCGTCCCTGCTACGCGTCGATGAACGACATGGAAGTGGCAGACGCCGCCGCCCGCAGCGAGATTAAGCGCACGCTGCGCTGCCTCGTCAGTTGCATTGGCCTCGTCGGGCTCGCCCTCTTTGCGCAGCTTCTCCTCAGCCCAGCTAAGGCCGCGGTCAAGCCTGTAAGCCCCGACACCAAGGCAGAACGTCCAACCACATTCCGTCACATCCCCAAGGGATGTAGCAGCACCAAGCCTCGCGAAGTTATCAGGCTCCGCATGTTCAAGATGGACAAGGATGGAAACCTCGTGGCGGTCGGTGTCGTGCTGATCCCGAAAGGGTGCTGAAATGACTGCAGGTCGCCCGACAGACTGGACCCCAACACTCGGAGAAGAGATTCTGCAGCTTATGGCGGACGGTCTTTCCCTCGCTGCTGCGGCTGCTGAACTCGGCATTCATCGCCAGCGCGTCTATGAGTGGGAAGAGCGACACCCCGAATTTGCGGACACTGTAAAACTCGCGCGAGGCAAGCGACAGCTATTTCTAGAGCGCAGACTGCTCAAGGCCGATGCTGGGCCGGTCGTTACATCCACCATATTCGCTCTGAAGAATGCCGGCGCTGAAGACTGGCGTGACAAGCAAGAGATCGAACACACCGGCAAGATGGAAGTCGCCGACACTGACGCAAGACAATTGAGCCGCGCCATCCTTGCGGTTCTCAGCGAGGCTGCAATCGAGCCCGAGACGCCAGAGGAATAAGCCATGCCAATGACGCGACAGATATTCGAGTTCAACGACACGGGCACGGCCGGCGATACGGGACCGTCCACGCATGGCGTTATTCGTCAGATCCGGTGGAATCCATCTGCGGCCGATACCGGCGCTGACCTGCATATTTCTCTGCTTCCGAAGCAGGGTGACACGGGCGATGGATGGCTGATCTATTCGAGGGCCAACGTTCTCGGTGCGCAATTCTCCGGCGCTCTTGGTCAGCGGGCGGTTGATCAAGCCGGCCTTCAGGACACAGGGCAGCTTGCCTTGATTGCCTTGGCCGGCGATCGTCTTCGCCCGAAGGTGGTCAATCAGGCTGGCACGGGAACGGCTACGGTTGGCCGTCTGTATGTCTGGATTGAGAACACCAACTAATGGCCCGCACCAAACGTGACCCGCTCATTGCGGCGATGATTGCCAAGCTTCCCGATGGAGAATGGCCGGTCGATCGCCAGCTTGCGTGGCTCAATTTGATGGCGATGGCGTTCGGCACGGTTTATGGCGGTGATGCTGCGGCGCATCTTATAAGGATTCCGGCGTCAGCGCAGACATTCAAGCCTGTTGTTGTCAAGCCAAAGCCACAGTTCCCGTTCTACATCGATGAACAGGGCGCGGCTCGCAAGCAGGACGGTTCGCCGGTCAAGGCATCCGAGGTCAAGGGCGAGCTCGTTGACCTTCGCGGCCAGGATGGCGACATGAAGACAATCCGCTGGGCCGATGGCTCGACGGGCCTCAATGGCGCCGATCTGACGATCGTTGCGGCCTAATACCAAGTTTCAACCCGACATAGCCCGACATTTCCCAAGCAACAGCAACAAGCAAGGAATAGGACTATGAGTGTAACCAAACAGGTCAGCTTGCACGGCAAGCGAGCATATATCTCCAAGGAAGACTTTCTCGTCAGCAGCAATGCTCATGCATCCGGTGGCGACGGCAAGCCGGCGATCGTGCTTCCAGGTTCTCCGGATACCACGGCGATCTTCGATGACTTCTATGCGGGCGTCGGCGCCGATCTGACCGGCGATACTGGCACGGCCGGCCAATACTTCATCACCCGCAAGGGCGATACCGGTACGACTGGTGTCCTCACTGCTGGCGCGAATGGCGTCTTCCGGTTCACACCGTCGCAGACAGCCGCAACTCCAGGCGTTGCTGCGACCACATTCGGTTTCGTCGGTCCAAGCCTGTCATGGAAGCCCAATCAGGGCCCGGGTCCATATTCCGGCCGTCTCCGCTTCGGTGCTCGCATCAAGAAATCCATCTATACCGGTGGCGAGCATGGCGTCTTCGTCGGCTTCACCGATACGACGGCGGCTGAATATCCGGTCTATGACACGGGCGGTTCGGCTGACGGCGCTGCGGCTACCAATGCATTCGGCATCGGCTGGAACCTCTCCGGCGATACCGGCTGGGTTGGCCTTGCCGTTGATGGCGATGTACTGCAACAGGTCCAGTTGACGACTGTTGCCCCGACTGCAAACACCTATGTCACGCTTGAGGCGGAGCTTCATCGCGGGCAGGGCGACACGGGCGGCACGGTTACATTTTACGTGGACGGCGTGGCAAAGGGCCGGATTGACAATCCGTGCAACGTCACAACGGCGCTTACTCCGTGCATCTACGGCTATGACACGGGCGGCGCATCGCTGCTCGATATCGACTGGGTGAACGTTTCCGCCCCTCGTGACACTGGCCTCTAAGGCCTTCTGATCTAACCCGACAGCATATCTCGAAAAACCTGCGCAGGTTGCGGCCCCGGCTTTCGTCGGGTTGGCCGGGGCCGCTCTATCCTTGCGCATAACCCCGACAGGACCCGATGAGCAAGAAACAAACGAGTGAGGCGGTCGCCGAGTTGGCCGCTTCTTCGCCTGACAAGGCGCGTGAGGTTGCCGGTCTGACTGACGCTATCGAGAGCGCCAAGGACGGTACGGTTGAAGCAAAACACAGCGGCATTGCCGTCATGGGCTCGCATCCGGGCTCGGTTCAGGAAGGCCCATTCGACCACGATGACTGGCTGATCTATGCCTGCTCGCCGCATAATCTGGAATTCACGGCACAGGACGGCATCAATCCGGGTCTGCGCTATCTTCCTGGTGGCAAGCGTGCTGACGGCGGCCGGTTCCGCGTTGATGAGTGGTTCGAAGTGCATCTTCCCCTCGCCGACGCCACGCGGCCCTATGGCTATCTGAGGGAACTGGAGAAGCTTCCGCTCGTCTGGATGCGTGATGCTGAAGGGCTGGCCCGCATCAAGGGCGCTCGGCAGTATCCGGAGAAGGATCTGAAGCAGCGGTTTGGCCCGTTTTTCTTCACCTCGTCCATCGCCTTCATGCTGGCAAAGGCCATTGTCGATTGCGAGCAGTTTGGCATTCCCCGCATTGGCATCTGGGGTGTGCATCAGGCGAGCGAGACTGAATACACCTATCAGCGGCCTGGCATTCAGTATTTCATCCAGCGGGCGACGGAGCTCGGCATTCAGGTGATTGCACCGGAAGTGTCGAAGCTGTTCGAACCGCAGCGCGAGAGCTTCTGATGGCGCCGGCTGAGTGGCTTAAGTGTGTTCACGTACGCGGCTGGCGATCAGCGATTGCGATGGAGCTGGCGCCGCTGGTCCCCATCCATATCGTTGAGCGTGGCGAGCAGATGCCTGACGATGGCGAGCGCTACCTGTTCTGCGCCGGCCTGATCCGTCAGAAGCGCATCACCGAACAGTCAGAGGCAGAGATTGCCGAAACGATGATGGTCAATGCGGTCTCGGTCATTCGCGAGTGCGACAGGCTTCTTGCCGTCAATCCACAGGCTCGGATCTGCGTTATTGGTTCTGAATCGGCGTTCAAGGGCTCGTTCGATGGCGCCTACGCGGCTGCCAAGGCTGCGCTTCATCGCTATGTCGAGACGAAGCGGCTTCAATCGCCGGGTCAGCAACTGGTCTGTGTGGCCCCCACGTGCATCGTCAACACTGGCATGAACATGCAGCGCAATGCTGATGGCGTGGCTTCGCTCGAGGCAAGGCGGCTAGAACATCCAAAGCAGCGCTGGCTTCGGCCGATCGAAGTAGCGCGGATGGTTCATTACCTGCTCTGCGTGGACGAGGGCTATACCACAAACGTCGTCATTCGCATGAATGGCGGGGAGCATTGCCGATGAGGGTCGCTGTCATTGGCGCTGGCCTCTTCGGCTGTACTGCTGCCGTTCACGCCGCACGGGCCGGTCATGATGTGACGCTGTATGACAAAGCATCAGAGATCATGGCGGGCGCCACAAAGGCAAACCAACTTCGCCTTCACCGCGGCTATCATTATCCGCGCTCGGCTTCGACTGTGGAGGAATGCCGGCAAGGGCTAGATGCCTTCACGGCTGAATACGGCGAGGCTATCCTATCTGGCGGCAATCAATATTACGCCATTGCCAAGGGCTCAAAGACATCGGTTGATGAATACATCCGGTTCATGGACGAGCAGGGGCTAGATTGGCACCCCGCCGACATTGGCTCGCATCTGTTCGATGAACTGATGATCGATGCGGCGTTCAAGGTGACTGAATCGCGGGTCGATTACCACAAGCTGCGGTCGATCGTTGAGCGCGACTTAGGCCGCGCAGGCGTCAAGGCGGCGCTCAATCAGTCGGCAACGATCGGCATGCGTGAGCAGTTTGATCGCATCATTATCGCTGGCTATGCGGGAACGAATGAAATCGCCTCGGCGCTGGGATGCCCTCTGGTCAAACTGCAATACGAGATGGTTGAAAAGCCCATCGTCCAGTTGCCGAAGCAATATCGAGATATTGGCATTGTCGTTATGGATGGGCCATTCGGCTGCATCGATCCTGGCGACAAGGGTATGCATCTGATGGGCCACGTCGAGCACGCTGTTCGCTCGCGATGGACTGGAACACAAGGCAAGGACGCAACAGAGCAGGCTTCGGCATTCAAGGCCATGGCTACGTCGCTGTCGGCCTATCTTCCGTTCCTGAGCCAAGCAGAACATATCGGCTCGCATTGGACCGCTCGTGTCGTTCTTCCTGCCAAGGATGCCACAGACGAGCGCCCGACGCTGGTTACTCGGCTTGATGAGCAGGTTATGAGGATCTTCGCCGGCAAGCTCGGTCATGCCGTCACGGCAGCAAAGGATGCACTGGCCTTCATCGACAATGAAAGGCTGGCTGCATGAGCCTCGTAGTTACGACATACTTCTGGTCGGATGCCTCACGGCGCCGCAGTTACACATTCACACATGAGCATGTCCGCATCCTGCGCAACATGGTCGCTCGCAATCTGAGCATCCCTCATCGCTTCGTTTGCGTTACTGATGACGAGATCGAAGGGATTGAGACTGTCAGGCTAGACTGGTCCAAGCACGTTCCCGGCACGGTGTTCATCCGGTTGATGCAGCACAGGCCGGATTATGCCGGCATCATCGGCGCCGATCGGGTGTTGAACCTTGATCTGGATATGGCCGTTGTTGGCAGCCTGGATCACATCGCCTCTCGGTCTGAGCCTTCAGTCTGGTTTCGAAACCCCAACTGGCCGGCTCCGGCTCGGGCCTTCTATCAGTCCAGCTTCCAGCTATTCACACCCGGCACTCATCCGGAGCTTTACGAAGACTTCAACCCAATCGAAACGCCGAAGTGGGTCAATTGGCGCTTTGGTGGCGCCGAGCAGGCTTGGATCTCCGAGCGTCTGGATTGGGATTTGCCATACATCGACGGAAGAGACGGCGTTTACGGCGCCGGCCGTATTGGTGATTGGAACAGCGATCAGACCTGCAGCCTGCCCGACAATGCCTGCCTGATCACATTCCCCGGCAATCGCATGTGTGACCAACCCGACGTGAAAGCCAAATTCCCTTGGTTGAAGGAGCATTACCGTTGAACCCGACAAACCTCATGAGCTACATCGGCTCGCCTGAGCCCCAATACGGCGCTCGCAAGTATACCGGCTCGGTTGCCAGCGGCTACGACGCAAAGCGCGTTGAAAGTCCGAAGTGGGCGGCAGAGCAGGCCATCATTGAAGGCATCATCGATGCCATGCCAAATGGCTCGCTTATCCTTGACGTACCGGTTGGCACCGGCCGTTACATCGCAGCTTATGAGCGCAACAACCATAAATGGTTCGGCGTCGATATGAGCAGCGACATGCTGGCCGAGGCAAATGCCAAGGTCACGAAGCCGGAGCTTGCACAGTTGCAGACCGGCGATGCGACCAATCTCCTCATTCAGGATGTTGATTTAAGCATCATGTGCCGCCTCACTCGGTGGCTCAATCCTGAACAGCGGACAGCGGCGCTTAAGGAGCTGCAGCGTGTCTCGGGCAAGATCGTCTTCACCGCCCGCATTGCCAATCATCCGTATGCCTATCCGCTGGAAGCGATCGAGGCGGCAATTGAACCTGGCTGGCGGATTGCCGATAACATCGTCTGCGGCGAGGATGCTTATCGCGTATTCGTGCTTGAGCGCGTTTGATGCTCTGGTGTGACGTTGCCGGCCCTCCCGGCGTCGGCAAGAGCGCCCTGTGCGATCCTTTATGGGGCCCGCATGACGTTGCTCCGATCGACATTGCCCCTCCAATCGAGTGGCACGACTTCAACAACGAGGTGACACGGCTTCTCGGCCTTGTCCGCGATCATCCATCGTTCGTCGCCGCGGTGCGCATGAACCGCCGATCCATGCGCAAGATGGCTTCCGTGGCTGAAATGGAAGGCGGTCCATACATCCAGACCGGATTCGTTCAAAGGGCGCTAGGCTTCGGCTGGCGTCTTGTCGACATGGGGAAGCCGGTCGAGGAGCTTTATCACTTCTTCCGCCTGATGCCTGCGTCATTGGGCGTCGTGTTCCTCGAAGCAGACGAAGCCATTCTGACGGAGCGCAACAAGGCACGCGAGACGGTCAAGGAAACATCGCACGAGAACCGGGCCTTCATGGCTCCTCTGATGAAGCCGGCAATCGAGTTCGCGAAAGAGGTTCTTGATGAACGTGGCGTACCTGTCAAGCGGATTGAAACCACTGGAGACATCGACAAGGCAAGGGCAGAGCTTCTCGGATTTGCCAATGAGCGCTCCGAAGCCATCTCTCACGCCCACGTCAAGACTTTGCGTCCGTCCTACCTGGAGCCTCGTAACGCCTCGTCGTCTCGATCTGGCCGTGAAATACCGGCTCTTTCTCCACCTTCGTGGTGGTAATGATCCGGAGTCTGAAGGGCTCTATCGCTGGCATATCTGGAAACGATCGGGCGCCAGGATGCAGGCGGGCTTGAAGACCGATGCCAGCAAGTCAAACGTTGGGGATTATTGGTCATCCGCCATCAGCCTCAATCAGTCGATGGCGTTGCATGGCTTTGATCCCAATCACGCCATTCCGACCGATGAAGCCGGTGAACTGTTCAACGGCTCGCATCGTGTCGCCTGCGCTTTGGCACTTGGCATTGAGGAAATCCCGGTCGTGACTATGCCGGGGCGGGTTTGGGCGCCGGCATGGGATGCAAACTGGTTCCGGTCCAGTGGACTTGACGAGGGAACGATAGCGGCGCTTCAGGCGTCTCTGTCGCGGTAAACACCACATGGCAACTGTTGATGATCTTCGCGCTCTTGAGCGCCTTATCAAAGCTTTGCCTGCAGATAAGGTCGCCAAGCTGGCAGAAATGCCGGGTGTAAAGGAGAAGATGGGGAGCGGGTTTATCCCGAACCCAGGTCAGCAGCAACTGGCATTTGACAGCCTTGCCGATGAGATTTTCTACGGCGGCACGGCTGGCGGCGGAAAGACGGACCTTCTGCTCGGCGCGGCGCTCACGGGCCACCAGCGGTCATTGATCCTTCGCAGAACGAACAAGGAAGCAAGCCGCTTCATTCGCCGCTTCTCGGAGATGATCGGTCATCGCAATGGCTGGAACGGCCAATTGCAGACATTTTCATTTGAGGATGGCCGGATTGTCGAGTTCGGCGGCTGCCAGCTTGAAGACGACAAACAGAAATTCAAGGGAGAGCCGAAGGACCTTATCGGTTTTGATGAGGTCAGCGACTTCAGCGAAAGCCAATTCAGGTTCATTAAAGGCTGGAACCGGTCGGCCAAGAAGGGGCAACGCTGCCGGGTGATCGCCACGGGCAACCCGCCGACGACGCCAGAGGGATTTTGGGTCGTCAAATATTGGGGACCGTGGCTTGACGAGACACACCCGAACCCGGCCAAGCCTGGCGAACTGCGCTGGTTCACGACAATCGGCGGCGAAGACACCGAGGTCGATGGCCCAGGGCCACACCTTATCGATGGTGAGTTGATCAAGGCCCGGTCGAGGACATTCATCCCTGCGCGGCTGGACGATAACCCGGATCTCGCAGACGGCGGCGATTATGCGGCGGTTCTTGCTGCTCTGCCGGCTGGACTGCGCGAGGCATACAAGGACGGCAAGTTTACATCCGTTCCGAATGACGACGATTGGCAGGTTATCCCGACAATCTGGATCATGGCCGCACAGGAGCGCTGGCGCGAAGACGGACATACCGGCCTGCAGATGACTGCAGTTGGTATGGACTGCGCTGGCGGTGGCAAGGATGCGGCTGTCATCGCTCCACGCTATGGCGGCTGGTATTCGCCGCTGCAGACGGTTCAGGGCGATATCACGGCGGATGGCTCGGCGATGGCTGCGGTCGTGGTCAGGCATCGCAAGGACGGTTGCCCGGTCATCGTGGACGTTGGCGGCGGTTATGCTGGCGCGGTCATCGAACGCTTCAAGGACAATGGCATTGCGTATTCACGGTTTGACGGGTCTGCGGCTTCGGTTGCCTCGGCAAAAGGATCGGGTTTGCGCTTCGCCAACAAGCGGGCTGAGGCAATCTGGCGGTTTCGCGAGGAACTGGACCCGGATCAAGAGGGCGGCTCTGCGGTGGCTTTGCCGCCGGACCCCGAACTGAGGGCCGATCTTGCCTCCTTCCGTTACACGGTCGGTGCTCGCGGTATCCAGATCGAAAGCAAAGAAGACATCAAGAAGCGCATTGGTCGCTCTCCGAACAAGGGGGACGCGGCGGTGATGTGCCTTTCCGAAGGAAACAAGGCTGCCGCCAGACGCATGAACGGCAGCTACGGCAGAACTCCCAAGGCGGTCTTGGGCTACGCAAACAGCAAGAGACGATAGGAGCCAGACATGGGCGGACTATTCAGCAAGCCAAAAACACCCAATATCGAAGCACCGAAGGTCAAGGTCGAGCGCATGCCGGTCGCCAATGACCCGAATGCGGATCAGGCAGCTTCCCGCTTCCGTGAGGCAGCAGCAGCCCGAAAGGGCAGGCGCTCCACGATCATGACGGATGCGCTCAAGGAAATGACCGGCTCCTCTGGCCAGCGTCTCGGGAACTAATCCTATGCAGAGTCGTATGCGCGAACTGCTGAGCATCGGTAACGCCATGTTCAGCAATCGACGGAATGTGGACAGCCTCTGGCAAGAGCTGGCCCTCAACTTCTATCCGGAACGCGCCGACTTCACGACTGTTCGCAATGAAGGTGACGAGTATTCGGACCACCTTTATTCGTCCTATCCCATTCTCGCGCGTCGGGAACTGGGGAACCTTTTGTCTGCCAACCTGCGCCCGCAGAGCAACAAATGGTTCTCAACCCACATCACCGATGCCGATCTGGACGAACAGAGCGAGGAAAGCCAGTTCCTCGAACACATACGGGATATTCAATGGCGGGCGATGTACGAGGCTTCGACTGGCTTTGTCCGCGCCACCAAGCAAGCTGACCACGATTATGCCACCTTCGGCAACGCGGTGATCTTCGTTGGCCCCAATTCGGCGGTCAATGGCCTGCTTTACCGGAACTATCACCTTCGCGATTGTGCCTGGTCCGAGAACTCGGATGGCATTGTTGACGCCATGTACCGCAAATGGAAGCCAACGGCACGCCAACTCAAGGGCATGTTCGGCGATAAAGTGTCGAAGGACGTTCATAAGGCCTGCGAGAAGGAACCTGAAAAGACCTTCGATTGCTACCATATCGTCGTTCCGTCGCGGCTCTACGAATACGAGGGCAAGACGGGGCGAAAGTTCCCGTATGTCTCGATCTACATCGAATGCCTTGCAGAGCAGGTACTAGAGGAAGTTGGCCTTGGCTATTTCCCCTATGTTGTGCCGCGCTGGATGACGGTTTCTGGCTCGGTCTATGGCCGATCGATGGCAACAGCGGTTGCGCTCCCGGATGGACGGACAACGCAGGTTGTTATGCGCACCATTCGCGAGGCCGGCGAGAAGTTCGTTGATCCGCCGATGATTGCCATTGCCGACGCTATCCGTGGCGATGTTCCGCTCTATGCGGGCGGCATCACCATTGCTGATATGGAATATGACGAGCGGCTTGGCGAAGTCCTTCGGCCGGTCACGCAGCAATCGGGCAATATGCCGGTTGGCTTTGAGATTGCGGCCGCACTTCGGGACGATATCCGCGGCGCCTTCTTCCTTGACAAGATACAGTTGCCTGAAGCCGGAACGGACATGACGGCATTTGAGGTTCGCAGAAGGCTCGAGGAGCACATTCGCGGCGCCTCGCCAATCTTCGAGCCGGTCGAGAAGGATTACAACGCGCCTCTTTGTGACCTGACATTCCAGGTTCTTATGACGCACGGCGCGTTCCCGCTGGACAGAATGCCCGACAGTCTTCGTGGGGCAGATATCAAGTTCTCGTTCCGCTCGCCTCTGGCTGATATGGCAGAGCAAAGCGAAGCGGCAACGTTCGTTGACGTTCTCACCCGCATCATCATGCCGGCAGCCCAGATCGACCCCGCCCAGATTGAAAACGTCAACCTGACCGAAAGCACGCGCGATGCGATGCGGGCGGCCGGCTGGAAGGCCAAATGGTTCAATCCTGCGCAGGCCGTTGACCAGAAGCGAGCCGAACTCGCGCAGCAGCAACAGATGATGGCTGAAATGCAGGCTGCAGCTTCCGTTGGACAAGTCGCTGAGCAAGGCGGCAAGGCAGGACAGGCCATTAACGCTGCAATGGGTGCTCAATGACACAGACGGTCGTAGCACCATGGCAATTTGTGGAACCGACACTTGAAGAAGCCCGCGCTCTGAAGGCGGTAGCCGTTGGTGAAGCCACATCCGAACAACAGAAGAGAGCGTTGAGCTGGATCATTCACCGCGCTTGCGGTGCATCGCTCGACACCTTCGCGCCAGGTCAACCCGACGTGGCGGCCTACAGGCAGGGGCGCCGGGGCGTGGCAGTCCTGATTACGCAAGTCCTGCTGACCAAACCCGACGACCTGAGAAAGCACGGAGAAACCGACGTATGACCGATGAGCCGAACCCGAATCCCGTCCCTGAAGTTTCGCCCACCCCAGAACAGGCGCCCAATCCAGCACCGCAGGCGGCTGCTCCTTCTCCGGAGCCTGCACCTTCGCCGGAACCGGTAAAGCCGATTGCCGCAGGCGGTGTGCAGCCGGAGCCGAAAGAGCCGGAACACAAGCCCGCATGGGGCGAAGACTGGCGTTCGAAGTTTGCCGAACACGTAGCAGCCGGCGACAAGAAGGCAGCCGAACGGGAAATGAAGCGCCTTGAGCGCATCGCCGATCCTGCCGCCGTCTATGGCATGTATCGAGAGTTGGAAGCGAAGTTCTCGCAGGGTGGCCTGACCAAGATTCCCGGTAAGGATGCGCCGGCCGAAGAAATCAAGGCCTTCCAGAAGGCTATCGGCGTTCCCGATGATCCGAAAGAATATGTCGAAAAGCTGTCGCTTCCGAACGGCATCACTCTCGGCGACCAGGATAAGGCCCTTGCCGGCGACTTCGCAGCCGCCATGCACAAGGCGGGCGCCCCGCAGTCGGTGATGAACGAGGCCATGGGCTGGTATCTCAAGAACGAGGAACTGCGGGCTGCAGCCGTCGATCAGCAGGACGACACCAACAAGACGCAATCCTTGCAGGCCCTCAAGGAAGAATGGGGACCAGCATTCCAGCGCAATACCAATGCGATTTCCTCGCTGTTTGCCTATGCGCCTGGCGGCGCCGACATGCAGAACGATGGAGCGCTGTTCAATCGCCTGCTCGGTGGGCGCATGGCTGACGGCAGGATCATCGGCGATGACCCGGATATGGTCAAATTCCTCGTTGCGATTGCCAAGGAAGTTAACCCAGTGGCGACAGTTGTCGAGTCCGCCGACGGTTCCGGCAAGGGCATCGATGATGAAATCGCCGATATCGAAAAGCTGATGCGCACCGATCGCCGTGCGTACAACAAGGATACCAACAAACAAGCGCGTTACCTCGAATTGCTCGAAGCACGCGGCAAGCATCGGGCGAGAGCCTGATTTCTACCGACGTTTGAACCGGACAACCCGCAAGGCCCCGGTGAAAGTGTCAACCCCACCCCGCTGTTCGTAGGCCCTCTGGAACGTATCGCGGCCCCTTAAAAGGGCAACCCGAAGATCGTTGGACAGGGATAACCCGGACGCAACCGCACCCGTCAAATTCAAGATGAGGTGTTCATCATGGCTGAATCAGCCCCACAGATCCAATACCGACAGGAATTGGTAGCTACTTTCGAAGAGGGCATGTCCTGGCTCCGTCAAACGACGGTGACCGAGGCTGTCATCAAAGGCAATCAGGCAACGTTCCTTGTTGCCGGCTCTGGCGGCGCGACCGCCAATACCCGTGGTGTCAACGGTCTTATCCCGGCTCGCGCCGACAATATGACCCAGAACACTGCAACCCTGGTTGAATGGCACGACCTCGTGCGCAAGACCCGGTTCAACATCTTCCAGTCCCAGGGCGATCAGCGCACGCTGATGCAGGAGACCACGAAGAAAGTCCTCAACCGCCGCATCGACAAGGACATCATCGATGTTCTCGATACGGCTACCACCAACCTTGGTGCCGCAACCACCATGTCTCTGTCGGCCGTGGCGAAAGCCATGACCACGCTTGGCGAGAACGAAGTTCCCGTCGAGGAAGAAGACAAGATGTGGGCGGTGGCAACGCCTGCCGTTCGTGGATACCTGATGCAGCTCTCCGAGTTCAACTCGGCGGATTATGTCGAGACCAAGCCGCTCAACGGCCCTGCACGCCGTGTTCTCCGTTGGGCCGGGTTCAACTGGATCTTCCATCCGAACCTGACCGGCGTCGGCACTGCATCCGAGAAGTGCTACTTCTTCCATCGTGACGCCGTTGGTTCCGCGTTCGACTCCGCAGAGGGTCTGAACACGGCGATCGGCTACGATGACGAGCAGGACTACTCGTACGCTCGCGCGTCGTCCTTCACGGGCGCCGTAATGTTGCAACAGACGGGCATCGTGCAGTTCCTGCATGACGCTTCCGCTATCTAAGGAGTCTGATCAATGACCACTTATAGCAAAGATCGTCTGAAGCTCGTTTCTCAGGGCGTCGTCGGCGGCCGCACCTGGCACTATCACGATACCGGGGCTCTCTCCGATGTCGTTGATACGGCCGGCTTCTTCGCCAATGCCTACGACATGGGCGTCCGCAAGGGCGACTTCTTGCAGGTCCAGGCCAATAACGGGCAGACGACTTTCGTTGTCCATGGCGTCGGCTTCGGTCTCATCACCGATACCGGTTCGACCCAGGGCACGACCGGCCCCGCAACGCTCATTGGCGATACGGGCTGATTTTACCAACATGGCGGGCGGCTTCGGTCGCCCGTTTCCTTTTCAACGGAGAAAACCCGCAATGACTGTCGCAGAAGCAACCCGCGAGACAATCGAACAGCCGAACAAGGTCAAGCAAAGCACGTTTCAATTGGCAGAGCACGCCTATGGGCGCCGTTCCGTCACGCTTCCAGTCGGCTGGACGCTCGAAGAAATCCTTGCGCCTGAAGCATGGTCGGAGGTGGCGCACCTTCTCGAAGGCAACAAGCTGAACGGCATCCCGCCGCAGGCCGGTTCCATCATCGAAGTTCGCACGCAGGATCACGCATTCTATGCGGAACTCTATGTCCGAGCCGTTCGCAAAATGGCTCTCGATGTCGATGTCATCCAGGTCAAGACGCTTGGCCCGAAGGACGAAAAGCCTATTTCGGGCAATTACAGGCCCCGCTGGAATGTCGGCGCCGGCGGCTACGATATCCTTCGTTCGGATGGCGCGATCGTCGGCCGTGCGTCCGATTTCAAACTCAAGGAAGACGCCCACGCCTACATCCGCGACGTTTTGAAGGGCTGACCCATGGCAACGAGGCAACAACTGTACACCGGCGCCCTTTACGAACTCGGAAGCCGCAAGGTTTTGACTTCCGAGAACGTCGAGGCTCGCCGCGCACTGGACGATATCTATGATGCGGTTGTTGCTGAGTGCCTTGAGGCCGGGTCATGGAATTTCGCCATGGAAACGGTGCAGCTTGACGCAGATACCGGCATCACGCCGAATTTTGGTTACAAGAAAGTGTTTGCGAAGCCATCCGACTGGGTGCGCTCTCACGCTGTCTCCGGCGACGAGTACCTAAACTACCCACTGATGCATTATTACGACGATTCCAACTTCTGGTCCGCTGACATTACGCCGATCTATGTTCGGTATGTATCGGATGATACCGGGCTTGGTCTCGATCTGACGCGCTGGACGCCTTCCTTCGTTCGCTATGTCGAGCTTGAGCTTGCGGTTCGTGTCTGCATGCGCCTGACGCAGGACAAGGGGCTGTGGGAGCAGTTGAAACAGGATCGCGACAAGGCACGGCGCACGGCCAAGAACAAGGATGCGATGGACGAACCGAACCCAAAATTCAAACCACCGGGCTCATGGACGGAATCCAGGTCCGGTCGCTCCGGTCGGGGCGACCGTGGCAGCCGCAGCAGCTTTACGGGTTAAGACATGGCAACAGCATACGGGCCAATTTTAGCTTTCAACCGTGGAGTGATTTCAAAGACATCACTCGCGCGTACCGATCTGGACCGCACGCGGCTGTCTGCTGAAATCATGACGAATTTCCTGCCGAAAACGCAAGGCCCGATGATCCTGCGCCCTGGCACGAAGTATCTCGGTTCGTCGCTGAACGATACCGGCGCGATGTGGGTTGAATTCGTAGCCTCCACGTCTGACCTCGCGTTGCTTGAGTTGACAGGCGGGGTAATGCGCGTGTGGTTGCCGAGCGACACAGGGAACACATGGGAGACGCCTGTTGCTCCGGGGCTTGATGTGCCGATGGCCCGCCCGAATGTCAGCACCACAGTGTCGTTATCCGACACAGGATGGGACGACAATTCAACTGGTGGGGGTGCAACCAGTGACGTGACTATCGATGTCATCCCTCTCATGCGAAGCGAGTCAACAAACAGCACGGTCATCACCGCATCCTCGCAAAACATATTATCCGCTGACGGCACTAACAAATCAGCATGGAAAGCTGCCGATGACGACTTAGACACGGAATGGGAGGACACAGGGTCATCGACCGTGTCTACTCTCCCGTCATGGTGGAACGTCAGTTTCGGTTCCGGGAACACGCAGCGCGTCAGGAAATACTCGTTGCGTGCTGGGAATGATGGGGCGCTGGTAGACAATATGGCGCAGCATTGGCGCCTGCTCACCGGCAATCACGATACCGGCACATATGCCACAGATACAGGTAAATGGACGCTTGAGGATGAGCGGACCAGCGAAACCACATGGGCCAGATCGGAAAAGCGAACATACACACTCCCCGGTTCCGATACCGGAACCGTTGAAGCTCGTCGCCATTGGCGCCTCCATTTTGTTTCCAACAATGGCGGTGCGCGTCTGGTAGTCGCCGAGATTGAATATTTTGACATCCTGAATGCGGTGCAAGGCAGCTTTCTGAACGGCACGCTGATGCTCGACGCCGGCGCCCGCGGATCTCTGGCGAAGGTGCAGAAGAGGGTTGTTGTCGCGGCCGGCGATCGAGACAAGGAACACTCCTTGGATATTGCTGTGACAAGGGGCCCGGTTACCTTGCGTGTCGGCTCGGTCGCGGCGGATGATGATTATATTTCCGAGACAAGCCTTGGCACGGGAACGCATCATCTTGCCTTCACGCCGCAGGGAAATTTTCACATTACCGTGCAGTCAGATGCGCAGGTTAACCGTATCGTGCAAAGGTTGGAAATTGGCGATTCCGGGACGATGCAGCTCATTGCGCCATGGGCAGCCTCTGATATTGACAATATCCGGTATGACCAATCTGCCGACGTTGTATATGTTGATTGCCTGGGCCTAAAGCAGCATAAGATAGAGCGCCGAGGTACGGGACGCTCATGGTCGGCTGTCGAATTTACGGCGGATGATGGGCCATTCCTTGCTGGCAAGACGGCTTCGGTAAAACTCGGCATAGACGCAAAATACGGCAATACGATAATTCGGTCAGACCTGCCGTTCTTCAAGCCTTCAAATGTCGGTTCACTCTTCCAGATCACACACGAAGGTCAATCCGGACAGTGGCTGCTTGGTGCCGTCGATGCCAAGACCGACGTTATTGAAGTCACAGGCATTTCAGACACAGGAACGCCTGGGACGACCAATGAGCGGCGCCTGACTATTTCTGCAGTCGGGTCATATTCTGGGCAGATCACTATTGAACGCTCCTTCGATGGTCCTGACTTTGGATTTAAGAGAGTAACGGCGGATTATGTCACGTCAGGAAGTGCGCAGGACACGGGAACATTTATTACCACCATTGACGACAGAGACGACAACGTCACCGTGTTCTATCGGGCGCGAATGAGTTCCTATACGAGCGGCGGCGTGAGGATAGGCGCGGTCTGCCAGAATGGTTCCGTCACAGGAACCGCCCGCGTGACTTCCTTTATCAACAACACAGAGGTTGATGTCGAGGTTCTGGAAAATTTCTCTGATACCGGGTCGTCTGATAGCTGGCGTGAGGGTGCATGGTCGGAGCGCCGTGGCTATCCGAGCGCCGTTGCCCTGCACGAAGGGCGCCTTGCGCATGCTGGCAATGCAAATATCTGGATGAGTGTATCGGACGATTACGAAAAATTCGATGATGAAGTTGAAGGGGAGTCGGCGCCGATCGCTCGCACGCTCGGTTCTGGCCCCGTCAACACGGTTCAATACCTGCTTTCCCTGCTTCGTCTGATTGCTGGAACGACTGGAAACGAGATTGCCGTCAAGGCATCCTCCCTTGATGAGACGTTGACTTCGACCAACTCGGCAGCAAGTGCGTTCTCCTCTCAGGGGTCGGCCAGCCTGCGGGCAATGAAGCTCGACAACAAGGGCTTGTTTGTCCAGCGTAGCCAGAAGCGCCTCTATATGTACGGATTCGGCGTGAGCAATGAATCCCTGAATGATTACGAGTCTACCGAACTGACGATCTTGGCGCCGGATATCCTGTCGTCTGGCGTTGTTTCCATTGCCATTCAGCGCCAGCCGGATACGCGCATTCATTGCGTTCTTGCCGATGGCACCGTGGCGATCCTGACATATGAGCCGCAGGAGGAAGTTCTTGCGTGGTCGAAATGGGTCACAGATACCGGCACGAACAGCGCCGTTGAAAAGGCCATGGTTCTCCCCGGTGAGGAAGAGGACTCGGTTTATTATCATGTTCGAAGGACGATCAACGGTACGACCAAGCGGTTTCTCGAGAAATGGGCGCTGGAATCGGAGTGTCAGGGTGACACAGGGCTTTCGTGGCTGGTTGATTGTGCCGTGAGCAATACCGACACAGGGTCATCGCTGACCATATCCAATTTTGCGCCTCATCTTGCCGGCCAGACGATTGCCGCGTGGGCCAACGATACGGGACAGGGAAACAGCATCGGCCGGGATTTGACGCCGGATGACACGGGCGGAGATCAGCAATTGCTCTCGCTCGACACCGGAGGCGACCTTACCCTGAATGATAGCCTGCCAAAGCATGTCGTTGGCGGGCTTCCCTACCGGGCGGATTTCAAGTCAACCAAGCTCGCCTACGCCGCGCAAGGATCTACGGCGATGACGATGAAGAAGCGTATCGATCGGTTGGCGCTTGTTCTTCATCAGACGCACAACAACGCTCTGTTCGTCGGCGGCGATACCGGCCACCTCGATCCCATGCCGCGAGTGACGGACGAGGGCGCGACGGTGGACGCCAACATGATTTATGCCGAATACGACAAGTTTGGCTTTCCGTTCGATGGCGATTGGGACGAGGACTCACGGCTTTACATAAGGGCCAAGGCCCCGCGGCCGGCTACGATTATGGCCGCTCTACCCCGCGTGACCACGAATGAGAGTTGAGCCAACGATCGAACCAGCCACAGTCGAGGACATCGGCAGGTTTTCAATGGGGCAGGGCTGGCCGACGCTGCGGGCGTGGGTCGCCAAGGAAGGCGATGAGCCGATCGCCTTGTTCGGGCTGTCGCGTGGCTCTGATGCACGCTGGTACGCCTTCTTCGATATCACTGACTCGGCGCGGCCTTACAAAAAGACGATCGTCCGTACTGGCAAGATGCTGATGGACGAGGCCCGCAAGATGGGTCTCCGTTATGTCTACGCGCAGGCCGACGAAAACGAGCCTTTGGCTGTGCGCTGGATGCAATCACTTGGTTTTGAGCTTGACCCCAGGTCGCAGACTTTGATGCGCTGGAAGAATGACATGGAGCAATAAATGGCTGTTCTGGCAGGGCTCGGGACTCTATTCAGTAGCATCTCTTCCGGTATCAGCACCCTTGCCCCGATCGTTTCGGGCGTCGGCACCATTGCTGGCGGGCTGATGCAGGCGCAGGGGCAGCGACAAGCTGCGGCATCGCAGAAGGCCAACCTCGACTACCAGGCCAAGCAACTCGAAATGCAGGGCAAGGAAGAACAGGCCGCGGCTCAGCATGAGATGTTCGCGAAGCGGCGAGAGAAAGACCTTGCCCTGTCCGCGCTTCAATCCAGAGGGGCGGCCAGTGGTTTCGAAACCACGGACCCGACCGGCATGCAGATCGGCGAGGATATCGCTAAATATGGCACCCTGCAAGAAATGATGGCGGCTTACGGTGGCTCGTCCCGTCGCGCCGGCCTTAATGCGGAAGCGGTCGGGCGCAGGGCTGAGGGTGCCGCGGCGGTTCAAGGTGCCAAGTCTGCGGCCATGGGGACCATTCTTGGCGGTCTCACTGGTGGCTTCTCTCGCTTTGCCGAATACAAACCGGCCGGCCCAACAACAAGTTATCGGTACAGCTAATGGCTCGACTCCCTACCCGTGATGATCTCGGCGGCATGCCTTCCGCGCGTTCCGGCCGTGTCATTGCCAGTTATGACACTTCCGCCGCTGGCCGTGGGCTTGCCGATCTTGGCGCGTCTATTGCCGGCGCTGCTACGGACATCGCCCGCATTGGTGCTGTGTCCGCCTCATCCCGCGGTGCGGGCGGCGTAAGCCAGGCTGAGCAGTTCGAGGCGCAACGGAAATTCCTGGAGTTCAGCTCCGCTCAAGAGCAGGCCTATGAGGAAAGTAAGAACACCGTCGATCCCGGCGCGTTCGGCTTTCGCGAGAAGGCACAGAATAACTATAAGAATGCGGCCAAGGATTTCTTCAAGAGCATTCCGGATGCGCTGAAGCCGGAATACGATATGAAACTCTTCCAAGTGGAAGACAATGTTCTGTCGAAATCCCGCGCATTCGAAACGACGGCCAGAACCAAGTATTATGACGATGAAGTCAACAAGGGCCTCGGCACGCTCGAAAACAAGCTGTTCAGCAATCCTGGCGATTTTGATAAGAATTTCTCGGAAGGTGCCAATTTCATCAACGCGATACCGGATGAAAGCCTCTCACGCATTCAGAAGGCCGATCTGGTCAAGCAATGGCGCTCCAAGGCGCAGCTTGCGTCCCTGAATGGCGTTACACCGCAGGAGCGAATTCGGCTGCTTGGCGGCGTTCCAGATGAAATACTAGGGGCAAAGCCATCGCCTCATTCGCCCATCGAGGCCACTGGCGGCGGAGCGGATGTTGCTGCGTTAGAGTCATACATTCGTGACGCTGCCGCCAAGCGCGGAATTGATCCGGACATTGCTGTCCGCGTGGCCCGCTCAGAGGGTCTAGCCAAGGGCGTTTGGCAGAGCAATGTGATTAATAAGGCTGGAAAGCGGGAAACGTCTTACGGGCCGTTTCAGTTGCTTGTCGGCGGCGGCTTGGGTGACAAGTTCCAGAGGATGTACGGGAAGTCGCCGGCAGACCCGTCTACTGTCTATAATCAGATTGATTTCGCGCTTGACGAAGCGGCTTCTGGCGGATGGTCCCCGTGGTATGGAGCGGCAAAGGTAGGCGTAGGATCTCGAACGGGTCTCGATAAAGCCAGCGCGTTAGGCATTATGGACGTGCAGTTTGACGCCGCGAGGGCTGACCCGCGCTTTGCCGACATGAATTATGCCGATGCGCAGAAGATCATTCAGGGCTCACAGAGCGAAATCAACGAAGCGATGAAGCAAGCCGATGCCCTCCGTCGAGAGGCCGCCGTCATCCAGCGCGGCACGATTGAAGCCGCCATTCAGAACGCACCAGTTGCCATATTGAATACCGGCGCATACGACGGGCAGTTGCCTTCTCGCGATCAGTTTATCGAGGCTTACGGGGCTCAAGATGGATCTGATCGCTTCGCCAAGTTCTCGTCCGCGGTGGACGTGAGCAAGCAGGCCCACGACTTCCGCGCCATGCCTGCCGATGAAATTCAGGCCGCGGTTGACCAAGCCAAGCCAACGGCTTCTGGCAATACGGCGGCGTTCGATACGGCCCGCCATGAAACCTTGTCAGCGGCCGCACAGGAAACCATCAAGGCTCGCAATGCCGATCCGTCAGCATATGTGCAGCAGACATTCCCGAACGTAGCCAAGGCATGGGAAGAAGCGGAAGGGAGCGGCGATTACCGCACCGCCCTTGCCGCGACCTCCGCAGCGCAGCAGCAGCTTGGGATTCGGGAAATGCGGCTCCTGCCGAAGCAGGTAGCAGCACAAACGATTACCTCGTTCAAGGACGAAACCGTTCCCGGCGAACAGCGCATCGCTGCCGTCACCGGCATGCTCTTTTCAACCAGCGACCCTACGCAGCGCCGAGCAATCTTTGACCAGCTTGTCGAAGCTGGCCTTCCCGACGTGACAGAAGGTGCCGTTGAAGCATACGCCAGAGGTGACGAGGGTGCCGGCCGGAGGCTGATGGAAGCCGCCATCATCGACCCGTTGAAACTGCCGGGGACCACGAACCTGAAGCCGTCCGACATTGATGCAGAAATTCAATCGCAGCTCATGGACGAAGGCCAAATCGGGGATTTGGTCTACGGCCTCTCGGATGGAACGATTGAAAATCAGGAGAGCGCCATTCGTGATTCCAAGCTCCTGACCAATGCCGTCAACATTCGTGTGCGCAATGGCGAGACGCTTGATGCTGCGGTGCAGAGCGCGGCCAAGGACCTTTATGGGGATATCCAGGCGGTAACGGGGAACGGCGATGTCAATGCGCAAATCGTCCTTCCAACGGGAACTGACCCTGTTCCTGTTCTGGATGGCCTTACAGGGCTGTTGCCAACTGTTCGCGGCCGTCTTGAGGCTTCCGTGGGTGGCGCTTCGAAGATTCCTGCTGGGCCGGAAGGACCGGTTAAAGGCATTGTCGAGAATGGCAATATCGATCTTGAAAAGCGTCCGCGGGTCAAGAACGAAGACGGGACCGTAAGCACGGTTCGGTCGATGTCCTTCAATGAAGACGGTCAGGAAATCCTTATCCCGACCGTGTCTCCGAGCGGCGCTATCCTGACGGACGAGGGCGCCATTGCGCTCTATCATGCGACGGGCAACCATCTCGGCAAATTCGGCAGTGCGGAAGATGCGACGGCATATGCAGAGCAGTTGCACAAAACGCAGGAAGCGTTCTATGCGAGCCGCTCGACGGGCGGTTCAAAGGTTATCGAAGCCACAACCTCCAACTACATCGACAACGTCATGGCCGAAGGCTATTTCCGCAACTCCGG
>Ga0307412_10000502_pt1 | contig 23352 bp, 15 predicted proteins | sample DK1Cmetagenome_3_FD_203823 | JGI IMG/M metagenome (GOLD analysis project Ga0307412, IMG submission 203823) | Maize rhizosphere microbial communities from greenhouse at UC Davis, California, United States - DK15-C-1 | ecosystem: Host-associated > Plants > Roots > Rhizosphere > Soil | place: USA...
AATATTTTTAAAATTGCACTGTTTTAAGACCTGAAAAGCGCTTACTAAAAATAAAACTGCAAAACAGCCTATTTGTGCGATAAAATAAGAGTCAACAGATGTAATCTTAATGATATAAACGATAACCGTAATAAATATAATATGAACAAACTGCTGTAAAACAGTGTAAAGATTAAACATTCTGATATTCTGCTGTCCTACAAATAAATTGACATTTGCAGCAAGAAGTGAGGATAAAACAGAAAGCGCAATCAAATAATTTGAATAACCTGCAGTATGATCAAAGCTGAAGGTTAAGGGTATTAAAACTCCAATTAGGATTGACCAAAGATATGCAAACGGTAAAATTTTCTCTGTTTTGTATTTTGAAGCAAAATATGTCATGCTGCTTCCTACAAAAATATTGGCAAAAAAACTGATAATTGTAAGATCTGCAATCACTATCGAAATCACACCTTTTCCTTCGCTTCCCCACATATTTGTGGAGTAAATAACTAATCCGAAATTTAATATTAAAATTAAAAATCGGGAAAAAAATGTTTTCAAAATAGTGTTTTGCTTCATCTTATGCTATAGATTTTTTGACGAAGGCGATAAATGAATTTTTAATAACATTCCAGTTATAGTTTTTCTCATATACGATCCTTGCATTTTCTGCATGTTTTGAATACAATTCATGATTATTGACATATTTAAGAATAATATTCGCAATCTCATCAGAATTCTTAGGATCAACTAGAAACCCAAATTCTGAAACCTTTACATGTTGTCTGGTTGCCTTCAGGTCAGAATAAACAACAGGTTTTCCTGAAGCTGCATAGTAAAATATTTTTATTGGCAAACAGTGATGATTTTCATAGTTTACAGTTCGTAAATCAAAGCAAATATCCGCATCTGCATACGTTTCGGTAAAAGCTTCAAAAGAAGCTGACTTTTTAATTGTAATATTATCAAATTGATATTTTGAAATTAATTCTGAGAAATATTTTTCGTCGATTTCTTTTCTCGTACCTCCGATTAATAAAACTGAAATCTCAAGATCTGGTTTTTTATTCTTTAAACTATTAATTGCGTCGAAAAAATTTCCAATTCCTTTTTCTTCGGAGAATTGACCTGTATAGCAAAGGGTAATTTTATTTTGTTCTAATTTTTTAATATGCTGATGAATATAAACATTATCCGGATAATATGGCAAAACAATACTTTTTTTAAATGGGAAAAAGTAAGCCAGAGGAAATTTTTTAGTGTCTTCTCCAAAAATATAATGTGTACTTATCCAGCCGGCATATAATTGGATCAGGAAAAATTTAAAAGCATGAATAACATTTAATGGAAAGGAAAAATTTTCAACCATTCTCATGGAAGGATACCATTCTGTGATATCATAAATAACGCTGATATTTTTCTTTTTCTTGAACTTTTTGGTTGCTATAACCGCCAACGGTTCGGAGCAGATGATACAATCCGGCTGGAACGCATCGCAAACTCTTTCGAAAACTTTCGTTTTCTCTTCCGTACTTTTTTCAAGAATAAAATAAGATTCAATTTCAATTCCTTCCAAATTATCATGAAATTCTGACGAAAGGCTGCAAATTTTAACCTGATTTACCTCATTTTTAAGTGCTTTCGCCTGATGATAAAATATTCTATCATCGTCGTATCGGTGAGCGGTAGTTAAAAAAAGAATTTTCGACATTTGTTTTGAATAATTTTAATCAGAACTCTTTTATGAAAGGATTTTTTACAAATATACTTTAAAGCAAAAAAGTGGAATAGCTCCACTTTTTGTTTTTATTGATTTTAATATAGATTATTTAATAGAAGCTGCCCAACTCTTTTCGAATGGCAACAGAAAATGACCTAGGAAATCCAAATACGTATTTTTTGAAAAATCAAAAACCTGGATATCATTAGAAATTTCTCCATTTCTCACTTTTGATTTAAAATCCAAAAGTTTCAATGTTTTAACTTCTCCGTTTTCTACAAAACTTGCTTTCATTCTGTCGAATAAACCAAGCTGAAACTCTTCATCTATTTCTCTCATAACCTTTCCAAGCGCATCAATACTGCATCCGGAAGCCATTTCCTTTTCTTCATCCACACAAATAATAATAAACTGATTTTTCTCAATTTTAAAAGATGATGAAAGTGGTTTTCCGTGTGCTGCCCAAGTTGCCAGAAAGTCAAAAAGCTTTTCCGTAATTAGCTTCGCTTCTTTAGTTTCTAGAGGTCTTGATGCCGGATATATAATAACTCTGTAATCGTTTGTTTCTACAATGTTTGATTCTTCAATCTTCATTTCTGATAAATTTAAAGTATAAAATTACGTAATTTTCCTGAGTTTGAAACCATTATATTTTTTGCTCAATGCATATAAACATATTGAAAAGCAGCATGATACTCCAAAGAAAATTGTAACCTTGATGAATGAGGGAAAATAAGAACTTGATATCAATATTTCTAAAAACTTAGATATGCGATAACAGATGCTATGAAAAGAACAGAAAACTTCCACTCCGTTTTCATAGAAATATTAATCAAATCCGTTTATTTTAAGAATAAATTAAAGATCATCTGCTTCAGCAAGAAGCTCAACAATATCTTTTACGGCAACTTCCTCATTTTTGTTGAAATGCTTCACGCCATCCGTCATCATCGTATTACAGAACGGACAGCCCGTGGCAATTACTTTAGGCTCGAAAGACAATGCTTCTTCTGTTCTTTCAATATTAATGTCTTTATTTCCTTTTTCTGGCTCTTTAAACATCTGTGCACCTCCCGCTCCACAGCAAAGGCCATTTGTTTTGCAACGCTTCATTTCAACAAGCTCCGCGTCCAGTTTTTCTAATAAAATTCTGGGAGCTTCATATTCATTATTTGCTCTTCCTAAATAACAAGGATCATGGAAAGTGATTTTTTTTCCTTTGAAAGCGCCGCCCTCAATCTTCAATCTTCCTTCTTCCATTAGTGTTTTCAGGAATTGTGTATGGTGAACAACTTCATAATTCCCACCCAAATTTGGATATTCATTTTTAAGGGTATTGAAACAATGTGGACAAGCCGTTACAATTTTCTTTACTTCGTAAGCGTTTAAAACTTCAATATTGGTCAAAGCCATCATTTGGAAAATAAACTCATTTCCTGCGCGCTTTGCAGGATCTCCGGTACAGCTTTCTTCCTGCCCTAAGACCGCAAACTCAACACCTATTTTATTTAATATTTTGCAAAATGCTTTCGTAATTTTTTTTGCACGGTCGTCGAAACTTCCTGCGCAGCCCACCCAAAATAAAACTTCAGGTGATTTTCCTTCGGCAGCATATTCTGCCATTGTTTTTATATTGAAATCCATTTTAATTCAATTTATCAATATACTAATGTAACAGTTTACCGAAATGATTGTTACATCGTTACATTATTTACACTGTTACTTAATCATTCGCCCAATTCAGACGGTCTGCCTGATTGTATTGCCAAGGAGCAGCATTATTTTCTACATTTGTCATCATCAGATTCAGTTCCTGAGGAGCAGCAGACTGTTCCATCACGAGGAATCTTCTCATGTCAAAAATAATAGAAAGCGGATCAAGCAATACCGGACAAGCTTCTGTACAAGCATTACACGTTGTACAAGCCCAAAGTTCTTCTTTTGTGATGTAATCGTTCAGAAGTTTTTTTCCGTCATCTTCGAATTTACCGTTTTTATCGATATTTCTTCCGACTTCTTCCAGACGGTCTCTTGTTTTCATTAAAATTAATCTCGGAGACAGTTTTTTTCCTGTAATATTTGCTGGACAAACAGCAGTACAACGACCGCATTCTGTACAGGAATAAGCATTTAAAAGCTGAACCTGGTTTAAGTCAAAAACATCTTCAGCGCCAAATTTTGAAGGTACTTCTGCCTCGCCTTCTGCCGGAGCGGCGTAAGGATCCGCATTCGGGTCCATCATTAATTTAATTTCCTTGGTTACAGATTCCAGATTATTAAATTTCCCTTTTTTCTCCAGATTAGCGTACCATGTACTTGGGAAAGCCAAAATAATATGTAAATGTTTGGAATAATAAAGGTAATTCATAAAGAACAAAATCCCCACAAAGTGGAACCACCAAGCTCCTCTTTCAATAAAAAACAGAAACCCATTATCAAAACTAAAAACTTCTAAAAACGGAACAAAAGTCATTTGACTGATCGGGAATGACCCTGCCTGATGAAAACCTTCAAAACCTCTCATTTGAAGAATAGAGTCTGAAGCATTCATAGTGAAAAAGGCCATCATTAAAGCAAATTCGATGATCAGAATCCAATTGGCATCCTGTTTTGGCCAGCCAAAAAGTTCTTTCATGGTTAATCTTTTTACCCCATAAAAATTTCTACGGATGAAAAAAGTCACAACCCCGATTACAACCAAGATTGCTAAAACCTCTAAAGTTGCTGTAAAGAAATTGTAAAAACCATGTCCTAAAATTGTTGCTAAAAACCTATGTGTTCCGAAAAGTCCATCAACGATGATCTCAATAAGTTCTATATTAATAATGATAAAACCTACATAAACGAAAAGGTGTAGAATCCCTGCCACAGGACGTTTTCCCATCTTGCTTTGCCCCATCGCCACTCGTGCCATAGTTCCCCAGCGCTCTCCTTTCCTATCGTTTCGGTTGATCTCACGTCCTAATCTGATGTTTCTATATATCTTTTGGAGACTTTTTGCAAAGAGTCCAAAACCTGCAACTAATAAAATCAGAAAAATTATATTATCGATATATTGCATGGCGATCTATTAGTCTTTATTATTTTTACCAAAAACCGAAAAATTAATATATCTCTTCGGATTTGCTTTCATATCTTCAATTAATGAATTCAGGTTTGTAGATGCAGAATTCAGATTGTTATAAAGCTGCTCATCTTTCATCAGCTTACCAAGACTTCCCTGTCCGTTATTGATACCGGTAACTACATCATTAAGTCTGCCTACAGTAGCATCAAGATTAGCAATAGTAGCATTCAATCTCTTGGTATCGATGCTTTCTGCCAGGTTTCCATATTTATCCAAAGTCACTTTACCACTCTGCATGGTAAGACTTGCATCATCTAAAACTTTCTGAAGCTTAGGATCGTTGTGTCCCACTAAAGAGTTTACACTCCCTGCCGTTGTCTGCAATGCTCCTACAGTTTTATTAAGATTGGCTAATAATGTTCTGATTTCTTCTCTGTTTTGAGCGTTTACGACCTGATTTGCATTGGCCATCAAAGAATCTACACGATATAAAACCGTTTGTAACTGATCTTTCACAGGACCTACTTGGGAAGAAAGACTTCCTAAGGTTCCCAGTTTGAAAGCTCCTTTTAATGTATCACCATCTTTTGCTGTCGGTCCGCCATATGCAAGATTTACTCTCATTTCTTTTCCTGACATCAATCCGGGTTCGAAGATCTCAAGTGTGGAATTTTTCGAAAACTCAAAATTATTATCAACCGTGATTTTTACAAGAAAATCAATTTTCCCGTCCTTGGCGGTATGAGGGATAATTTTATCAACCTGCCCTACCTTCAAACCGTTGATAGAGACGGGCGAGGATTGGGCCAAACCTTCTACGTTGTCATATTTTGCATAAAATATATTATCGGTAGTAAAAAGGCTTCTGCCCTTCATAAATTGAAATAAAATCACAAATCCTACAATAGCTAAAAGTGCAATTACACCAGCTTTTAATTCTTTACTGAACTTCACTTGCTAAATTTTTTCTAATGAGCAAATATACTACATTTTAATTAATGTTTTTCTTTTATTGCTCTGTGTTAAACACAAAAAAAGTGGCAAAAATTCTGCCACTTTCTATATTTTAAAAATTAATTTCTTATTGTTGTTGAGAACCTAATTTGTCCCAGATCTCAATTCTGTAGTCATCAATTTCAGCATTGTCCTGTAAGCTCTTCAACCAAGCTTGCCCGAACATTCCTGCATTTCTCTGGTTGACAGATTCTGTGAACTGCTTAAGATCTCCAGGTTGTTTGTTTACCGTTTCGTTTTTCTTGATTAAAACGTAAACTCCTGTTCCACCTTCAACCGGCTTAGAAAGTTGCCCTTTCTTAACACCAAATGCTGCTCCGGCAACTTTAGGTTCCATAGCACCTGCAATTGAAGGACTCAACAAGTTAACCTGAGCCGCTTGTTTTGTAGTTCCGAATTGCTTAGCAATCTGATCTAAGTTTCCTGCTTTACCGATTTTTTCAGAAATCTGTTTTGCAGCCAATTTATTTTTCACTACAACTTCGATCTGATCTCTCACAGATTCCGGATCTGCAGTTCCTTTTTCCTGCTTACCGTTTAAGTAAACTACGATTTTATCTCCTGTTCCGTCTACTGTAAATAATTCAGAATCGCCTTTTTCTCTCTTTTTATCGAATGCCCAAGCAAGGATTTCAGCATCTTTATCTGTTCCTAAACCTTGAAGCTGTCCGTCGAATCTTTTTGCCTGCTTCGGATTAGAAAACTGGTAATTTGCTTTTTTAGCAATATTTACAAAATCATTGAAAGATTTCCCCTGAACCTGCTGAACAAATCGGCTTGCTTTTTTGTTCACTTCCGCTTCCGTAGCATCAGAAGGCTTAACGGCTTTTACAAGGTTTGCAACTTTATATCCCATTGCCCCCGGTTTTTTATCCTCGATATTGATGATATGGTAACCGAATTGAGTTTCTACAACACCTGTTGCCCCCTTAGGATTGTTTGCTAAATATGTTAGAAATTCAGGAACAAAAGGCGTTTCCGGAGTTGTCCATCCTAAGCTACCACCTTGTGCCGCAGAGTTTGGATCACTTGACAATTTAAGGAATTCCGTAAATTTACCAGGATTAGCCTTAACAATAGCTCCGACAGAATCTGCTAATTTCTTAGCCGCTTCCTTAGATCTTGTAACACCTTCACCCGCAGGGCTACCTTTATAGGCAATAAGAATATGCTTTGACAATGTAGAATCTGAAGTTTTCTTATCCAAAAGCTTAGAAACTACATAGAAATTCTGCTCTTTATAAGGTCCAAAAGTCTGTCCAATAGCAGCAGATGGAATCTGAGCCTGGATCGTTTGTGGCAATTGGTTCGGTTTCAAATACTGATTATTAAAAGGCATATCAGAATTCGCCATAACGAACATAGAGTCGTTTGTTGTATTCTGGAAGTTTTCTGCTCCTCCGCTGGCATCAGTTCCTGTCGAGAATAATTTTGTAATCTCTTTTTGAGCTGCTGCATCATCTGCTGCGCTTGGCTGAGAAGGGAAGTAAACAATTCCTAAATTTCTGCTCGCATCAGCTTTGAACATAATAGGATGTTGTTTGATATAATTTGCCAAATCTTCAGTAGTAACTTTAATATTATTTTTTTGAAGATAAGAAGCATAATCAATTTTAACGAAATCGATATCAGCAAGCTGGTCTCTCTGCTTCATTAGCTCTTCAGCTTCTTTTTTACCGGTAGTGATACCTTGAGAGACATTAGCAAAAACCTGTCTTGCCATCAATCTGTACTCGACTGATTTTCTGGTTTTCAACCATTGGTTGTAACCTTCCGGCGAAGCGGCCTTCATGTCTTCGATTTGTTTTTTAAGCTCCTGTGTTTTGAAATTACCTTTCTCATCGAAAAACTGTTTCTGCTGTGCAAACATCTGATCATACTGGATCTGGTTCCAGAAATAATCTTCCGTCATTTCGAAGCCTAGTTTTTCGAATTGTTGCTTAATCAGTTTCGATTGTACAAGCAATTGCCAAGCCTGCTCTTCAAGACCTGTCTTTGGCTGACCTTGCTGATCTGCCTGTTGCTGTAACACGAAAAGTTGATCATTAAACTCTTCACGGGTAATTTTCTCACCATTCACTTTTCCTAAAACATCAGGATTTTTACCAAAAACCTTATCAATACTTTCCGGGTTTACAAGGAACGCCAAAAGCGCCAATGCAATTACTCCCATCAAAAGCCAAGGCTTACTCCTAATTTGTCCTAAAATTGCCATTATATATATTATAGTTTTTTATCAGTGTGCGAAAATACACATTTTTAAGAAATTACGGAAATCCAAGCTCTCTTTTTAATTTTTAAAATTCAAATTTTATAAAAAAAGGAAATTTTGACCATATTTTTTATTAAAAAATGAATGGCATAAGTCTTGTGCAATTTAAGCACACATTATATGCAATCTCTTTTTAAAGCATATTGTGAAATTTCACGTTAACGAATTAAAACGGCAATGACAATTTGTCATTCGATTTACTATGACAGAATTTGAAGATATTAGTTTAGAAGAAATGATAAGCGACGGATTTGATATTGTAGCTGAAGAAATCAATCTTTCCGATCTCGCAGAGACAGAAAAAAATTCTGAGCAAAAGATATTCCCGATCCTCCCTGTAAGAAATATGGTAATGTTCCCGAATGTTGTAATCCCCATTACAGCAGGAAGAAAAACATCAATACAGCTTCTTGAAGAAGCACAGAGAAATGGAGATTTTATAGGCATTGTAAGCCAAAAAAACTCTGATCTGGAACAGCCAACCGTAAATGATTTGTACCAAACCGGGACTTTGGCCAAAATCATTAAGATCATAAAACTTCCTGAAGGCAATGTTACCGCGATTACCAAAGGATTCCATAGATTTAAAATTAAAAAAATTGTTGAAACTTCACCTTATTTTAAAGCTGAAATCTCAAAGTTAAAAGACGGAAAAGCAAAAAATAAAGAAGAATACGAAGCACTGCTGGAAAACATTAAAGATTTAGCCTTAAAAATAATTGAGCTTGATCCCAACATCCCAAGTGCCGCGAATTTTGCCATAAAAAACATCAATAACAATGATGATTTATTAAATTTCATCTGTACGAACGCTAATTTCCCCTCTACAGAAAAGCAAAAACTGCTTGAAGAGAAAAACCTACTGGAAAGAGCCAACAAATGTTATGAAATGATGCACGAAGATTTCAGAAAGCTGGAATTGAGGAATCAGATTCATCAGAAAACATCAAAGGATCTTGACAAGCAACAGAGAGAATATTTTTTAAATCAACAGATCAGAACCATCCAGGAAGAACTGGGTGGCGGACCCGAAAGTGATCTTGAAGACCTGATCAAAAAGGCAAAAGACAAAAAATGGAGTGATGAAGTTGAGGAACATTTCCAAAAGGAACTCAACCGATTACAACGCCAAAATCCAAACTCACCGGATTACAACGTTCAGAGGAATTATCTTGATTTTTTCACAGATCTTCCCTGGGAAACATATACCAAAGATGTTTTTGATATTGCAAAGGCTGAGAAAATCTTAGATAAAGCCCATTTTGGACTTGAAGATATTAAGAAAAGAATTCTGGAGCACATGGCTGTTTTAAAATTAAAAAACAACATGAAATCCCCTATTCTATTGCTGGTAGGACCTCCGGGAGTTGGTAAAACTTCGCTCGGAAAATCTATTGCAGATGCATTGGGAAGAAAATATGTAAGACTTTCCTTAGGAGGGCTTCACGATGAAAGTGAAATCCGTGGTCATAGAAAAACCTATATTGGGGCAATGGCCGGCAGAATTCTTCAATCCATCAAGAAGTCCGGAACTTCCAACCCTGTGATTGTTTTGGATGAGATGGATAAAATTGCTCAAGGATTACACGGCGATCCAAGTTCTGCGCTTCTTGAAGTTCTTGATCCTGAACAAAATAAATCATTCTACGATAACTTCTTAGAAATGGGGTATGATCTGTCTAAAGTCATGTTTATAGCAACAGCCAACTCATTATCAACGATTCAAAGTCCACTTTTGGACAGAACTGAAATCATTCAGATTGCGGGTTATACTTTAGAGGAAAAAATAGAGATCGCAAAAAGACATTTAATAAAAAAACAACAGGAAGAAAACGGCTTGGATTCAAAATCATTTAAGCTTGGAAATGCTGAACTGAAACATATTATTGAAGCTCACACTTCAGAAAGCGGTGTAAGATCTTTAGAAAAAAGAATTGCAGGAATCGCACGATGGGTTGCTTTGCAAACGGCTTTAGTAAAAGAATATGATCCTAAAATTTCTCTTGAAAAAGTAGACGAAATTCTAGGCGTTCCAAGACCGAAAAGCCTATCTGAAATCACCGGAGTTCCTGGAGTTGTGACAGGTCTGGCCTGGACAAGCGTAGGGGGAGACATCTTATTCATTGAAAGCATTTTAAGCAATGGAAAAGGTACTTTGACAATGACGGGTAACCTAGGAACAGTTATGAAAGAATCCGCAACGATTGCTTTGGAATATATTAAAGCAAAGCATGACGAACTGGGAATTTCTCAGGATGATATTGAAAAGAAAAACATCCACGTTCACGTTCCGGAAGGCGCAACCCCGAAAGACGGGCCTTCTGCAGGTATTGCGATGCTGACATCGATGGTTTCTTCATTTAAAAATAAAAAAGTAAAACCTCATCTTGCCATGACAGGCGAAATTACTCTAAGAGGAAAAGTACTTCCTGTAGGTGGAATCAAAGAAAAATTGCTGGCAGCCACAAGAGCCGGCATCAAAGATGTGATCCTTTGTGAAGCCAACAGAAAAGATGTGGAAGAAATAAAAAAGGACTACCTGAAAAATCTTAAAGTACATTACGTCAACAGAATGGAAGAAGTAATTGATATTGCGATTGAAAAATAATTCATAAGCAATCAATATAATAAAAGAAAGCACGTCTCGGATTGGGGCGTGTTTTTAAATTTATAATTAATGTCTTTGTATACATTTTCATCCATTCGGATTTATTATTAATTTTGCAAAAACAAGAAGATGAAAAAACTAAGCATTTCTATACTATTGCTTGGAGCGGTTTTCATATCAGCTCAGGAAAAAGAAACTCGGATTGAAGATGTAGTCATTGTCGGAAACCGAAATGCAAAACGCACCAAACTGGAAACCCCGGTTCCGGTAGATATCATCAGTATCGAAAAAATACAAAAATCTTCACCACAAACTACCGTTCAGGATTTATTGAACTACCTCATACCTTCTTTTAATTCTGTAAAACAGACGGCTTCAGACGGAACAGAACATATTGATCCTGTTAGCTTGAGAGGGATGGGTCCGGATCAGGTTTTGGTTTTGGTGAATGGTAAAAGAAGACACACCACATCATTAGTTAATTATCAGAATACAGTCGGAAATGGCTCTGTAGGAACAGATCTTGGGACAATTCCGGTGATTGCAATTGACAGAATTGAAGTTTTAAGAGATGGAGCCGCAGCACAATACGGCTCTGATGCCATTGCCGGAGTTATCAATATTATTCTTAAAAAAAATATCGGCGGTTCAGCAAGTTTAAATTACGGAATTTCAGGGAGAAATGACGGCGAAACCTACCAGGCTGGAGCTAATTACGGAACTTCCTTAGGTAAAAAAGACGGCTATATTAATCTGTCTTTACAACTAAATCATAAAGGAAAAACAAGCAGAACGCAAAATCATAATCTCGATATTTTCGGTGATAATTTTGCCTACGATTTTGCTGATGATCCCGCAGCGGCAAGAGCTTCCGATGATGCAATCATTAAAGAACGAGGCTTGACCCGTGATGATTTCAATTTCCAGATCGGCGACGCCCAAATACAACAGGCACAATTGTTTTTCAATGCAGAATATCCTTTTAATGATCAATTTAAAATCTACTCTTTTGGAGGGTTCAGTATAAAAGAAGGCGAAGGTTTCGGTTTCAGAAGGCTTCCAAGTGAGACTTCAAACAATGTATATTCTATTTATCCAAATGGTTTTCAGCCGGTTTTAGGGTCTAAGGTTTATGATATTTCCTATGCAGTTGGAGCCAAATATAATGCAAACGATTGGCTTTTTGATTTGAGTAATACTTTCGGGAGCAATACTTTCAATTATGATGTAAGCAACACCGTGAATGCTTCTTTAGGTGCAAAATCACCAACAAGTTTTAAGGCAGGATCGCACAGTTTCCTTCAGAATACCATCAATCTTGATGTTTCCAAAAATATCAACAATTTTAATATTGCTTTTGGTGGAGAATTCAGGTTTGAACAATACGATATTAAAGCCGGTGAAGAAGCATCCTATTCAAGATATGACGTTAATGGAAATATAGCCGTTCCGGGATCTCCGGTTCCGGTGGAAGGAGCGGGCGGATCACAGTCTTTCATTGGTTTTTCACCACAAAATGCGTTGAGAAAATCCAGGAATTCTACAGCGGTTTATGCAGATGTTTCCTACGATTTAGATAAAAAATTAAATATAGATTTAGCCGGAAGATTTGAAAATTATTCAGATTTTGGAAGTACGTTGAACGGAAAGCTGGCCGTAAGATATGAATTTGTAAAAAATTATGCCATCCGTGCTGCGGTGGGAACAGGTTTCCGTGCACCATCTTTACAACAGCAATATTTTAATAATTCCTACGCAGATATTTCTACAACAGGAAACTCAATCGTTACAAAAGGTATTTTTAACAGTGACAGTGAAGCAGCAAAAGTGCTTGGTTTTGATAAATTAAAACAGGAAACCTCCGTCAACGGAAGTGTAGGATTTACCTTGAAGCCTGCCAATAGGCTTTTTATTACGCTGGATGGTTATTTAATTAAAGTTAAGGACAGAATCGTTATCACAAGTAATGTTACAGATCCAAGATTGGCTGATTACGGTGTGGAAAGCGGGAGATTTTTTGCCAACGCCATTGATACAGAGACAAAAGGTGTCGACTTAGTTGTTTCTTACGATTGGAAACTGGCTGGAGGAAATTTAAACATCAATTTGGCAGGAAATTACACCGAAACAAAAATCACAGATTTCCATTTTCCCGCAGGTCTGCAGGCAACACAAAACGAATTTTTCGGGCCGGATCAGATCAATATTATCGAAACTTTATCTCCAAAAACAAAAGCAACGCTTGGCTTGAATTACGGCATAGGAAAATTTAATTTTCTGGTGAGAAATACTTATTTCGGGAAGGTGATTCGTGACGGTTATCCGTTCGGTGGTGTTCAGGAATTTACCCCGAAAGTAGTAACGGATGTAAGTGTAGGCTATGATTTCACGAAAAATATTAACCTGACCATCGGCGCAAACAATGTTTTTGATGTTTTCCCTGATTTACAGATTTACGAAAATTCTTATTACGGTGTTTTCAAATATGCTCCGGTTCAGATGGGAACTTTGGGGAATTATTTCTTCGGAAGGCTTAATTTTACATTTTAATTAAATGGAAAACACTTCACATCAAATCGGCTGGAAAACCGCAGTGGCCATCGTCGTTTCAAATATGATCGGTACGGGAATTTTCACGACTTTGGGCTTCCAGTTGGTTGATATTACAAATACGTACAGTATTTTTCTTCTTTGGGTCATTGGAGGGATTCTGGCTTTGTTCGGAGCTTTTTGCTATGCGGAATTGGGCGCTCATTTTAAAGGAAACGGCGGCGATTTTATTTATCTTAAAGAAACATACCATCCACTTTTGGGATATTTAGTAAGCTGGATTTCTTTAATTATCGGATTTTCTGCACCGGTGGCTTTGGCGGCTCTGGCGATGTCGAAATACCTTTCAGCGTTCAATTATTCGTTTGGAAATGGTTTTGCAATCGGAATGATTTTTTTGGTTGCACTCTTTTTATCATTTAGTTTAAAGGCTTCAAGCAGGTTCCATAATTTTTTTACTTTCATTAAAATAGCTTTTGTTGTTGTTTTAATCATCCTTGGTGTTTTGCTTTCAGGGCCGGAAATCGGAAATAGTTTACAACTTGATAATTCCTGGAAAAATGAAATCATGCTTCCTGCTTTTGCAACGTCTCTGGTTTTTGTAACCTATTCATATACAGGCTGGAATTCTGCATCATACATTGCGGGAGAAATAAAAGATGTTCAGAAAAACCTCCCGAAATCATTGATTTTAGGAACCGTTTTCGTTACCGTTTGCTACCTTTTGGTTAATTTTATCATGTTAAAACATGCACCCGTCAATCAACTGGCGGGAAAGGAAGATGTGATGGGAGAAGCGGCCAATAATATGCTGGGCCATACCTTCGGAAAAGTTGTGAATATTTTTATTGCATTACAATTGGTAGCGACCATCAGCGGTTATTTGTGGGTGGGTTCAAGATTGACGCAGGCTTTTGCTAAAGAAAACAGATTATGGAAATCTCTGTCAGCCGGCAATCAGAAAGGAATTCCGGTAAGGGCAATTTTCGCTCATGCGGTCATTGCAACATTGATTATTTTAACTGGAAGTTTTAAAGAAATTTTTGTGTACACCTCTTTTATTCTTCAGCTGTTTGCAAGTCTGGCGATTTCTACGGCTTATTTCATTAAAAAAGATCAACGGAAAATATTTAAATCAAATTTATTTTACGTTTTTCCGACGGTTTTTCTGTTGTTCAGTGTTTACATTTTATATTTCACGTTGATTCATAATCCGAAGGAAAGTCTTATTGGATTGGGAATTGTGGCTGTAGGAATTGTTTTGTATTTAATTGATAGAAAGTTTTCGAAAGTCAAATCTTAATTTTTGAACCGTTAAGATGATTTAAGTTGTTAAGTTTGATTAAGAATAGCTTTGCTTTAAATCTGAAATCAAATGTTTCATAATTAACGTAGGAAACTGAAGCGCAAAAAAAGAACACTTCACTCCACTTGTAAATCAAACTATTAGTTTTAAAATTGAATTAATAATTCTTATCTTTGCACCCACAAAATTTTCATAATGTCTAAATCATTAATTCCAAAATTAGAAGCTATAAAACAACGATATAATGAGGTTGCCGACCTTATTATTCAGCCTGATATCATTTCAGACCAAAAAAGATATTCTTCTTTGAACAAAGAATATAGCGATTTGGGGAAAATTGTAAGAGTTTACGATCAATATAAAGGTGCTTTGGACGCCATCGAAGAATCTGACGAAATTATTGCTGACGGATCAGATAAAGATTTTGTTGAATTGGCAAAAATCGAGAAAAACGAAGCGTTGGAGAAAATTCCCGGATTGGAGGAAGAATTAAAAGTATTATTAATTCCGAAAGATCCTGCAGATGATAAAAACGTGATTGTAGAATTACGTGCTGGAACCGGTGGTGATGAAGCGGCAATTTTCGTGGAAGATATTTACAGAATGTATTCCATGTATTTCAAAACGAAAGGCTGGAAACATGAAGTGACAGATTCTAATGAAGCAGCGAAAGGCTACAAAGAACTAATCATGAAAGTGGAAGGAGAAGGCGTGTACGGAATCATGAAATTCGAGTCCGGAGTTCACCGTGTACAGCGTGTTCCGGAAACGGAATCTCAGGGAAGAGTTCACACTTCTGCCATCACGGTTGCTGTTCTTCCGGAAGCTGAAGAGGTAGATTTTGAATTGAATCCTGCAGATATCGAAATGCAAACTTCACGTTCAGGAGGAGCCGGAGGTCAGAACGTAAACAAGGTTGAAACTAAGGTTCAGTTGACGCACAAACCTTCCGGAATGGTGGTTGTTTGTCAGCAGGCCCGTTCTCAGTTGGCCAACCGTGAACTGGCAATGGAAATGTTGAGAACGAAATTATACGACATCGAATTACAGAAAGTTCAGGGTGACATTGCTGCACAGCGTAAATCGATGGTTTCTACTGGTGACCGTTCAGCAAAAATTAAAACGTACAATTATCCTCAGGGAAGGGTGACGGACCATAGAATCAACAAATCCATGTATAATCTTGACGCTTACATGAATGGTGATATCTCTGAAATGATCGACGCCGTAATCATGGCAGAAAATGCTGAAAAGATGAAAGGCGAAGAAGAAAACTTATAAAAAGCATTAAAAAATATACAATTAAGCTCCTGAATTCAGGGGCTTTTTTCTTTTAGTAAATATTAACCCGCTGCGCTACTTATAATTAAAAAAAAAGAATCACCTTATTAACTGAATCATAAATCAAATAAAAAAACAACCGGTACATTTATAAAAATTCTGAAGCTCAGGTTTTTTATTGCATTCATTCTGAAATAAATCAAGCCTATGAAAAACCTTAAAACTTTCATTTTGTTACTCTTATTATTTTCTATTCAGAATTTAAAATCACAAAATATTTTACCACCCGAAAAAGTATTTGATCTTTATTTTAATTCTTTTGTAAGGTATGATGACGATTCATTAAAGGAGCTCAACAGCTATCTCATCAATTTTTTAGGCAAGGAAAACACCCATAAAATGAATCTCGGGGATACTTATAAGCAGAGAGTAGATTATTTTACCCAGATTTTTCTTTCTACTCTTCCTACTGATATGGCGTCTTCGTGTAAAGAAGAAGCAACAAATTATTTCTGTGTTTTAATAGATAATTTTAAAGAAGCAAAATGCTCTATTAAATGTATAAAATCCATTCAAAAGAAAATTTTAAAGGATCAGGAAGTCTCTGAAGTCGTTTTTGAAGTAAGCTTTAAAGTTTCATCCAACGTTCCGGAGCTTCATATCAATGATATTAAAAAAGGTGGTGCCGATGAAATGAGAAAATATCTCAGAGATCTTACCATCCACTTGAAAAAGGCAGATAAAATCGTGAAAACCGAACAGAAGTTTAATTTATATCAAATGAAAAATGGCGATGATACCTACTACTGGAATGGCGGGCCTCAGGAACTGACCTGGAAATTAAATGAATTTTATTTTAAAAATATTAAATAACATTACAAAGTCATCAGTTTCGATGGCTTTTTTATTTGATATAGATTCCTTATTTTTGAGAAAATCGAATTTTGATATGAATTTTAAACCGATCTTATTAACAGCCGGAGTTTTGTTCTCCGCAGCAATGTATGCGCAAAATATGACTTATCCTAAAGCAATAAAAGGAACTCAAAAAGATATATACTTCGGAACTTCTGTTTCAGACCCATTTAGAGATTTGGAAAATGATTCCGATGCTACTCAAAAATGGGTAGACCAGGAAGCGAAACACAGCCAGGATTACCTTTCAAAAATACCATTCAGGGAAGAGATCAGAAGCCAGTTGAGAGACATCTGGAACTATGAAAAAATTTCAGCACCTTTCAAAGAAGGCGATTATACTTACTATTATAAAAATGACGGCTTACAGGCTCAGTCGGTTTTATACCGAACGAACAATCAGACAAAAGAAACGGAAATTTTTCTTGATCCTAATAAATTTTCGGCAAAAGGAACAACTTCCCTGTCTCAATTGTCATTCAATAAAAAAGGAAATCTTGCAGCGTATTCAATTTCGGAAGGCGGAAGCGACTGGAACAAGATTATAATCATTGATGCCATTACCAAAAAGCAGATGGATGAAACTTTGGTGGATGTAAAGTTCAGCGGAATTTCGTGGCAGGGTGATGAAGGTTTCTATTACTCAAGTTACGACAAGCCAAAAGAAGGAACTGTACTTTCCGGAATGACGGACAAGCATAAAGTATATTTCCACAAATTAGGTACAAAACAATCTGAAGACCAATTGATTTTCGGTGGAGATAAAACTCCGAGAAGATATTTGGGAGCGGGTGTTTCGGAAGATCAGAGATATTTAATTATTTCTGCGGCCAATGCTACCAACGGAAATGAATTATATATTAAAGATTTAAAAAACGGAGGAGAATTTATTAGGATTAATGAAGGTTTTGATATCAACGCCAATATTGTTGATACACAAGGCGACGATCTTTTTATTTTTACAGATAAAGACGCCCCGAATATGCGTTTGGTGAAGACAAGCATCAAAAATCCAGCCCCAGAAACCTGGAAAGATGTAATTCCTCAAACCGATAATGTATTGTCAATTTCTACAGGAGGAGGTTATTTCTTTGCAACATATATGATTGACGCGATTGATAAGGTGAAGCAATATGACAAATCCGGTAAGCTGATCAGGGAAATTTCTCTTCCCGGAAAAGGAAATATTTCAGGATTCGGAGGTAAGGAAAAAGAAAAGGAGCTTTATTTTTCTTTCAGTAATTATATCACACCCGGAACCACCTACAAATTCAATGCAGATACAGGAAAATCTGAGGTTTATCAAAAGCCTAAAGTAAAATTCAATCCGGAAGATTACATTTCTGAACAGGTTTTCTATACATCAAAAGACGGAACAAAAATCCCGATGATGATCAATTATAAAAAAGGGATAAAACTAGACGGTAAAAACCCAACAATTTTATATTCTTACGGAGGTTTCAACATCAGTTTGCAGCCTGCATTCTCGGTAGTAAATGCCATCTGGATGGAAAACGGAGGAATTTATGCCGTTCCAAACATCCGCGGCGGCGGTGAATATGGTAAAAAGTGGCATGATGCAGGAACAAAGCAGCAAAAGAAAAATGTTTTTGACGACTTCATCGCGGCGGGAGAATATTTGCAGAGTAAAGGCTATACATCCAAAGAATATATGGCTCTTTCCGGAAGGTCAAACGGCGGACTGCTTGTTGGTGCAACGATGACAATGCGTCCTGACTTAGCTAAAGTTGCTTTCCCGGGAGTTGGTGTTTTGGATATGCTGAGATACAATAAATTCACGGCTGGTGCGGGTTGGTCTTATGACTACGGAACAGCGGAAGACAGCAAGGAAATGTTTGAATATTTAAAATCCTATTCACCAGTTCACAACGTGAAAAAAGGAACCTGCTATCCATCAACAATGATTATTACAAGTGATCATGATGACAGGGTTGTGCCGGCGCACTCTTTCAAATTTGGTGCAGAATTGCAGGAGAAACAGGCATGCAACAATCCGATTTTATTAAGAATTGAAAAAAATGCAGGTCATGGAGCAGGAAGAGCAACCGATCAGGTGATCAGTGAAAATGCAGACCTGATTTCTTTCGCTTTGTATGAAATGGGAATTAAACATTAAGGAAGTAATTTACCGGAATTACAAAAGTAATAAGTATCAAAATAAAAAGTGATTATGCAGTTTTTGCAATTTCACTTTTTTGTATGAAACATTAAGTTCGCTAAAAATAGATAATTTTAAAAATGATACAGCATATAAGATTTCGGACTAATTTTAACTCAAATAAAAACCGTTTTTGAAGTATAGTAAGAAATGGTTTCATTTAATCACAATTTATACGATCAGTAGTGTCTATGAAATATTTTGTTTGTTTAATTCTCACTTTTTTAGTGAATACTATATCCTTTTCTCAAAATAAACATACTGTAGAAAATGATATAAAAGAAATTGCTAATTATTTAAAAGATGATAATTTAATTTCCTTTTTTAAGAAGCATCAAAGCTATAAACAATTGTTGGAAAATTATTTGAAAAATGGCGATACATTACAATATAAGAGAATGTCTGATAGCTCGGAATATAAATTTAATAACGCAATGTATGGTGATAATATCATTAGAAATTTTCTTAATTGCAAAAAGATATTTACCGTTGAGGACAAAAAAGTTAAAATTGATTGGAAGCATTTGTTGGTGAAAGAAATTTTAATAGAAGAGAGCAGAATTTCAAGTAGTATAAACCAAGAAGTGTTTGTTCCGGTAAAGATCTTGGTTTCCAATAGCCAAGATAGTAGTTTGGTGATTGTTGATATTAGTTTAATTTACTCGAAATCAGGAGGGTTAATGTCATTTAGAATCTTAGAAAATATTCATATTGGATTTCCTTCTATAAAAGAGTATGTGAAATTTGAAAATGAAAAAATGGAGAAACTGCTGAAAAATGCTGCACTTAATGAAAGCAGAAATAGCTTAAAAAGAATAGATAATACTGAAGATCCCGCCAAGCAATATCAAAAAACATATGTTTCAGAGAATAATAATGCCTATAAACTTATATTAACTTTTGAGACTAAAGAAAATACTACATTACTGAGACTTGTAAATAGGGTTATAAATGGCAATCTAAAACACAATAAATCATTTGGGCAATGGGAAAACTGGGAAGGAATTGTTGTCTTTAATCCATATGGTAGCGAAACCACTTGGTATATGTATGAAAATAATGGAAAAATAATATGCTTTTCCATTGATGCCTACATTACGGATATAGACAAAATGGGAGTGATTACTTTTAATCAAATTAAGGATAATGGAAGATAGAGTTGCTATTTGAGTCCGTTTAAAAACTATTTTTAGAATAAGGCTGTTCTTCAAAGTTGTTGTAAAAGCTTATCGGGTCACTGAAATCTACGCTCATAATTTTCTATATAACTATTCCTTCAAAAATCCGTAATTTTAGCCATCAAATAAATCAAGTATGAGAAGGGAAGTTCAGAATAAAACTCCTCAATTTAATATAACCGAAAAAAAACTGGAAATCTATTCTTTTGAAAAAGACGGATTACAGCTAAAATCTTCTTACAAATCAGAAGATGTTAAAGATCGAGCCTTAACGCAGACTTCTCCGGGAATCGAGCCTTATTTGAGAGGGCCATACTCTACAATGTATGTTCAAAAACCCTGGACGGTTCGTCAGTATGCGGGATTTTCGACGGCTGAAGAGTCTAATGCTTTTTACAGAAGAAACTTGGCGGCAGGTCAGAAAGGACTTTCTGTAGCTTTTGATTTGGCGACACACAGAGGTTACGATTCCGATCATGCAAGGGTTGTTGGTGATGTTGGAAAAGCGGGTGTTGCGATTGATTCTGTGGAGGATATGAAGATTTTGTTTAATGAAATTCCATTAGACCAAATTTCGGTTTCAATGACGATGAACGGGGCGGTTTTGCCGATTTTGTCTTTCTATATTGTAGCTGCAGAAGAACAGGGCGTAAATCAGGAACTACTTTCCGGGACGATTCAAAATGATATTTTAAAGGAATTCATGGTGAGAAATACTTACATTTATCCACCTGCGCCTTCCATGAAAATTATCGCTGATATTTTTGAATATACGGCACAAAATATCCCTAAGTTTAATTCAATTTCTATCTCGGGTTACCACATGCAGGAAGCGGGAGCCACTCCGGTCCTGGAAATGGCTTATACTCTTGCAGATGGTTTAGAATACGTACGAACAGGAATAAAAGCAGGCATGAAAGTCGATGATTTTGCACCAAGATTATCTTTTTTCTGGGCAATCGGGATGAATCATTTCATGGAAATTGCAAAAATGCGTGCCGCAAGATATATCTGGGCTGAATTATTGAAACAATTCAATCCTCAAAACCCAAAATCCTTAGCTTTAAGAACACACTCACAGACTTCCGGATGGTCTTTAACAGAACAGGAACCATTCAATAATATTACAAGAACAGCAATTGAAGCGCTTTCATCGGCTTTGGGAGGAACTCAGTCTCTTCATACGAATGCTTTGGATGAGGCAATTGCTTTACCAACGGATTATTCGGCGAAAATTGCAAGAAATACTCAAATTATCCTTCAGCAGGAAAGCGGAATCTGCGATGTTGTAGATCCGATGGGCGGAAGTAATTTAGTGGAAAGCCTTACCCAGCAAATGATCGAAGAAGCTATGAAATACATCGATGAAGTTGAGCAGGAAGGCGGAATGACAAAAGCCATTGAAGCCGGAATTCCGAAAATGAGAATTGAAGAAGCGGCGGCAAAAAAACAGGCTAAGATTGATAGTGGGGAAGAATTTATCATTGGTGTTAATTCTTTCAGATCAGCTTTAAAACAAGATCAAATTGAAATTTTAGATATTGATAATACAGAAGTCCGCAGAAAACAGATAGAAAGATTAAATAAAATAAAAACAGAAAGAAATCCTGAAGCTGTTGAACAGATTTTAAATGAAATCAGAGAATCTGCAAAAACAGGAAAAGGAAATCTCTTGGCATTATGTATCGAAGCGGCTCGCAGAAGAGTGACGCTTGGTGAAATGAGCGATGCAATGGAAGAAAGTTTCGGAAGATATAAAGCAAATATTAGAACAATTTCTGGAGTTTACGCTATGAATGCAGGAAAAAATGAATATTTCGAAAAAGCCCTGAATCTTACTCAGAAATTTGAAGAAGAAGAAGGCCGCCGCCCGAGATTGATGGTCGCAAAAATGGGCCAGGACGGTCACGACAGAGGGGCAAAAGTGGTTGCAACAGCGTTTGCGGATATGGGATTTGATGTGGATGTGGCTCCATTATTCCAGACTCCGGAAGAGGTTGCAAAACAGGCAGTTGAGAATGATATTCACATTTTAGGGGTATCTTCTTTGGCGGCAGGTCATAAAACATTGGTTCCGCAGGTTGTTGAAGAATTGAAAAAACTCGGAGCAGACGATATTACTATCGTTGTAGGAGGAGTAATTCCACAACAGGATTACGAGTTTTTATACGCCAACGGCGCCGACTTTATCTTTGGTCCAGGAACCAATCTTCCGAAATGTGCTGTGGATATTTTGGAGAAATTTTTAAATTAAATTAACTTTTCAAAAATAAAATTTGCATGGCTTTTGCACTGTCTAATGAAAAATTTCATTATGGCCTATACAGTAGTTTCAGTATTTCCGGTGACTGTAGATACAGAGGAAATTAAAAAATCTTTAAGAGAAAATGGCTTTCAGGAAGCGAACATCATTGTTTCCAAGTCAAAATTAGAAAATGAATCGTCTGCTGGTGACTATAGAGACGACGTAACAACAAGAAACTTTTGGGACTTTGTTTTTGCTCACGATACGGAAATGTTGGAGGCATACAGCCGCGAAAGTGTAGGAAAAAATAATATCATTGTTTATGCCGACAATCTTGAAGAGGCTCAAAAGGCAAATGACGTACTAAATGAAAACGGAGCCGTTAAGGTCTATAAAAAGCAACAGGAAGAATCCACCGCTCCTGCAGGAATGTCCGAAGAAGTATACAACGGCATTATTGCCAAGGCAAAGAATGATCTTTATTTTCTTGGATCAGAGAGAGTATATCACTCCAATGAAGGCAGGGGAATGAATGATGAAATGGACAGCCAAGGCTCAAAAGATTAAAATTTAAATAAAAAATACAGCAACCTGAATAATAAAAATATTCAGGTTTTTTTATTAAAAAATTTGGATATTCAGAAAAAGTAATATATTTGCACCTGAAAATCAAGTTTAACCAAATAAAAAACAACGAAGCAATGTTCAGAACGACACAGAATTCTACAGTTGGATTGCCCCTTATGGTGGTAAGGCTTCGTGGTTTGGTACACTCATAGGAATAACAGTATAATGAAATATCAAAACCCGAAGTCTTAGAGATTTCGGGTTTTTTATTGCGCAATATTTCAAACTCAAAAAGTTTTCCCGAAATCCCTTTTTAATAAAATTTAGGACTCTTTCAAAATAGCAAATCTATTTTTTTTAGAAGCTATTTCCCGCTTTCCGCACTCGCTATTTTGTGGGATTTGGGGCGGGGGGGTGGCCGCCCCCCCCCAAACCCCCAAAAAAATCACAAAAAAAAACAGGAAA
>Ga0307412_10000504_pt1 | contig 23349 bp, 28 predicted proteins | sample DK1Cmetagenome_3_FD_203823 | JGI IMG/M metagenome (GOLD analysis project Ga0307412, IMG submission 203823) | Maize rhizosphere microbial communities from greenhouse at UC Davis, California, United States - DK15-C-1 | ecosystem: Host-associated > Plants > Roots > Rhizosphere > Soil | place: USA...
ATTTGCGCAGCTTCGACCCGACCCGTGCCTATCTCTTGCAGTTCTCCAAGTCGATGCAAGGCAACCCGGCCGCCGACGAGGTCATCCAGGCGATCCGCAAGAAACGCAACGCGCTGGTCGCCGGTTTTGGCCTGACCTTGCCGCCGTTCGAGATCGAATACAGCGCGCGCCTGGAGGACGATGAATTCCGCTTCTGTGTGCACGAGGTGCCGATGCTGCGCGCCACGTTTGGAGATCGCGTGGCCGTCGCCCGCGGGCCGCTGCCGTTCGAACCGCAGGATGCCCGGGTCGGCAGCGAGGTGCGCGACGAGCATCAGTGGTTATGGCTGGCCCCTGATGACCCGTTGCTGGCGGATGAGCGCGTGGAAGCAGTGCCGGCGGGCGAGTTGCTGGTGGAGCGCATGAGCCGCGCCATGTTTGCCACCGGGCCGCAGTTCCTCGGCTTGCAAGAGAGCAAGTCGATTCTCAGCTGGCTCGAAGCCGGCCAGCCAGAGCTGGTGCAGGAGCTGCAAAGAACCATGCCCTTGGCCCGTTTCGCCGCCGTTCTGCAACGCCTGGCCGGCGAAGGCGTGCCGCTGCGGGCGGTGCGGCTGATCGCCGAGTCGTTGATCGAGCACGGCCAGCACGAGCGTGACGTCGGTGCGCTGACCGACTACGCGCGCATCGCCTTGAAGTCGCAGATCTACCACCAGTACCGCGATGAAAACGGCTTGCACGTCTGGCTGCTGACGCCAGAGACCGAAGGGTTGCTGCGCGACGCGCTGCGCCAGACCCAGACGGAAACATTCTTTGCCCTGGAGAGCGTGCACACCCGTGCCCTGGTCCTGCAATTGCGCGAAGGTTTTCCGCTGCGGGCCAAGCGCGTGGCGGTGCTGTTGGTGGCGCAGGACTTGCGCGCGCCGCTGCGGGATCTGTTGCGCGACGAGTTCAACCATGTGCCGGTGCTGGCCTTCAGCGAGTTGCACAGCAATGCCCAGGTCACCGTGCTGGGGCGCTTTGATCTTGAGCAAGAAACCCTCCAGATCGAGGACGCCGCATGACGTGTTCTTGCGCTTGGCGCGCCAGCCGCGATGCCAGGCGTAGCGATGTGAAACCAGGCGTGTCCGATGGCCTGGCTGTGACAGTGGGCGAGGGCCGCCCGTGCCCCGTCGTTCAAGCGGATTGTCGGCGCGCATCGGTCGCGCCTTGAGGAAATTGGCCATGTTCGAGCTACGCGTATTGAGTGGTCTGCACCGGGGGGCGGCATTGCCGCTGGTGGGTGAACAATGGGTCGTCGGGGCGGCGGAAGACGCCGATCTCGCGCTTTACGACCCAGGCATCTGCGCACGTCACGCTGCTGTCCGCCTGGTCCTGGGCCAGTGGTTGCTGGAATCGTTGGAGGGCGTGGTTTGCAACGGACAAGGCCTGCCCTGGGCTGCGACCGAGCCTTTGCCCGACAACGCGCCTTTTTCCATCGCCGGCGTCTGGTTGTGCCTGGCCCCGGCCGACCAGCCTTGGCCTGAAGAGGCGGCACTGGATGACGCTGCGCACCTGACGGCGGACCGCGAAACCCAAAAGCCTGCGGCACGGCCGTCGTGGCCCAAGCGCCTCGGAATTGCCGCGGCGGTGATTACCGTCGCCTCCAGCGCGTGGGCCTTTACCAGCCAACCGGCACCGACGGTAGCGCCCAGCGCCGCACAGCAGCACAAGCCGGCAAAGGCTGCATTGGATACGGTGGAGGCGGTTCGCCTGGAGCTGGATCGCATGCTTCAAGAGCGCGACCTGGATGCCAATGTCCGGGTCGAGGTCCAGGACGGTCGGCTGGCGCTGGTGGGCGAGCTGCCGCGCCAGCGCCTGGCGGTGGTCGAGCGGCTGATGGAGCGCTTCCACGCGCGCTACGATACGTCGGTGGAGATCACGGCCAACGTCAAGGAACGGCTGACGCAACTGCCGTTCCAGATCGCCCAGATTGTCGGCGGCAAGCGTGGTCACGTCGTCACCTCCGACGGACGCCGGCTGTTCCTCGGCGATCAGATCGACGGTCTGCGGCTGACCGCCATCGACAGCGGCAAAGTCACTTTCGAAGGCGAGCAGCGCTATGAGGTGACGTGGTGATGCACGCCGCCATCGCCCGATTGGAGAGCTGGGAAGCCGGGCAACGGGCACGCCTGCGCCGATTCGCGCCGGTCATGGTGCGTGGACGAGTGCAGCGGGTCAGCGGGATCTTGTTGCAGTGCCGGCTGCCGGGGGCGCAGATCGGCGATCTCTGCCAGGTCGAGCGTGACGGGCGTGAGCCATTGCTCGCCGAGATCGTCGGCTTCGACCAGCACGACGCCTTGCTCAGCGCCCTGGGTGGCCTGGAGGGTGTTCGCGTAGGCGCGGCGGTGGAGCCGCTGGGCATGCCGCATCGGGTGACCGTCGGCCCGCAGCTGCTGGGGCAGGTGCTGGATGGCTTTGGCCGGCCTTTGCTTGAGGATGGCGTAGGCGCGTTCGCCGGGCCGCAAGTGCCGGAGGCCTCGCAAGTGATCGGCGAAGCCCCGCCGCCGACCGCGCGGCCGCGCATCCAGCGACCGTTGATGACTGGCGTACGCGCCATCGACGGTGCGCTGACGCTCGGCGAGGGCCAGCGTGTCGGGCTGTTCGCCGGCGCCGGTTGCGGCAAGACCACGCTGTTGGCGGAGATCGCCCGCAACGTTGAATGTGATGTGATCGTTTTCGGGCTGATCGGCGAGCGCGGGCGCGAGTTGCGCGAATTCCTCGACCATGAATTGGATGATGAGCTGCGGTCCCGTGCGGTCCTGGTGTGCGCCACGTCCGACCGCTCCAGCATGGAGCGCGCCCGCGCGGCATTCACCGCCACGGCCCTGGCGGAGGGCTTTCGTGCCCGGGGCCAGCGGGTCTTGCTGCTCATCGATTCGCTGACCCGGTTCGCCCGCGCCCAACGGGAAATCGGCCTGGCGGCGGGCGAGCCGTTGGGGCGCGGCGGCTTGCCTCCTTCGGTGTACAGCCTGTTGCCGCGCCTGGTGGAGCGGGCCGGGTTGAGCAATGACGGCGCGATCACCGCGCTCTACACCGTGCTCATCGAGCAGGACTCCATGAACGATCCGGTGGCGGACGAAGTCCGTTCGCTGCTCGACGGCCACATCGTCCTGTCGCGCAAACTCGCCGAGCGCGGTCACTACCCGGCCATCGACGTGCTTGCCAGCCTGTCGCGAACCTTGGCCAATGTGGCCGAGGCCGAGCACCTGCGCGCGGGCATCAATCTGCGCCGCTTGCTGTCGGCCTACGATCAGATCGAGCTGATGCTGCGCCTGGGCGAATACCAAGCCGGCGCCGACCCCTTGACGGACCTGGCGGTGGAATCGCGCGGTGCCCTGGACGCATTCCTGCGCCAGGACCTGCGCGAGCCCGAGCCGTTTGCGTCGACGCTCGCCCATCTCCAGCAGTTGACCGCTTATGTCCCGGGCTGATCTGGATGCCCTGACGCCGGTGCGTCGGCACCGCGAGGCGCAAGCCGAACGGGCCTGGCGCCAACAGCGCGACCTGTTGCGCGAGCGCGAAGCAGCGGTCGCCGCCGCGCGGCTGCGTTGGCAAGCCGCGAGCGAACAGCAGGCAGCACAGCGCGAGGCGTTGTATGGCGAGCACCGTGGCCGCGCGCTGAGCGTGTGCGAACTCAACGCCTGGAGCACCGAGGAGCGACGCTTGATCGGCGAGCTGGCCGAGCAAGCGCAGGCCTTGCAGGCGCTTGATGAGGAACAGGCGCAACAGGCACGCGACACCGAAGCCGCCCAGCAGCGGCTGCAAGGGCGCCGGCGTGACTTGGAAAAGCTCAGCGCAATGATGGATTACCTGGTGGAGGCCCCCTGTGATGAATGAACGCTCTTTGCGCGGTGGACCGCCGCCCCACGGCGCCCCTGCGGCGGCGGCCCCCGTTCGTCACGCACCCCATGCGTATGAGCAACCGCTTGCCCAAGTGAGCCGGGCCAGTCGTCCAGCGGCGCGTGAGCCTTTGCCTGCCACCGGACGCGACCCCGAGGTGACGGCGGAACGCAGCGACGGCTACTGGTTTCGCCAATGGGTCGATGCGCCACGGGGCGGCTCCGAAGACGACATGGCGGGCACCGGCTCTCTATCGGGCCTGGTGAACCTGGAAGGCGGCGAAGTGGAGGCCTTTGTCGATCAGCTCTCGCCACGCCTGCAGGCCACCCTCGACCAGCAATTGGACCTGCTGCTGCACCTTCCCCATTTGGGGCGGATCCGGGTGACTGCTCAGCGGCTGGGCGGGGCGTCCGGCTGGGACATCGGCCTGAATGGCGAAACCGAAGAAGCGCGTGCGCGGCTGTCGAGTCGAACCGGGCGCCTCGAAGAGGCACTCGCCCAGAGCCTGGGCCAACCGGTGGTGGTGCGCGTGACCCACAAAGAAGAGGCCCGCGTGACATGAGCGTACAGGCTTTGACATTGCCACCGATGAGCGGCGAAGACGCCATCGCCCGGCAGCGGTTGGGAGCGGGCGTTTGCCTGTCTTTCGAGGTGGCGGGCGAGACGGGTTCGTTGGAACTGACCCTGGGCAGCGGCGCCTTGGGAGGCGAGTCGTGTTTGCTCGAGTGCGCCCATGGCGTCCTGGCCCTCGACGAGCCGGGTCCGTTGCTCAGCTTGTTCGGTGAATGTCCGGTTATCTTGCCGGCCGAGCCTGGGCCGGACGATGCGTGGTTCTGGGCACTGTTCCAGCAGACCCTGAGCGAGCCGCTGCGCCAGGCGTTCGGTTTTCTCAAGCCAACCACCGGCCTCGCGGTCCGGGGCATTCCCTGCCGGCTCGAAGCCAGGCTGGGCGCGGCCCATGCGACGAGTCATCTGGAACTGGCCGGCGCGACCCTGCGGGGGCTGCTTCGCGCAGCGCCTTGGCAGCGGCGGGCAACACCTGCGAACGATCATTTTGCGCTGCACGTTCCATTGCTTCTGGGACACCTCGCGCTGGCGGCCGGGCGGGTGTCGGCGCTGCGCCCCGGTGACGTGCTGGTGCCGGAAACCGCCTTGTTCGACCCATCCGGCCAAGGGCTGGTTCGCCTCGGTCGGCACTGCCTGCGGGTCGGGGTGTACAGCCGCTCCGCGCCGTTGCGCCTGATCTTGCTCGCTCTGGAGGAGACCGATATGAGCACCATCGCTGACACCGATATCCTGACGCCCGACTGGGACGATACCGCCCGCTACGAACCCGACGCCGAGACGCCCATGGCGGCGGATTTCGCGACGCCTGACGAGGCCGAAGCCCAAGCCGCGGAAACGCCGCTGCACGAGCCTGTCGCCGCTGGGGAGCGCTTCGACGACCTGCCCCTGGCGCTGACGATACGCTGCGGTCACTTGAGCCTGACCTTGGGCGAACTGCGCAACCTGGCGCCCGGCGCGGTGCTCCAGGTCCAAGGCGTGGCACCGGGCGCGGCGGCGTTGTTCCATGGTGAACGGGCCTTGGCCCAAGGTGAACTGGTGGACGTCGAGGGTCGGCTCGGCCTGCAGGTCACTCGCGTGGATGTGGCTGGATGAGCTTCCAGGGGGTCGACCCCTTTCTGCTGGCGCTGTTCATCGGCGGGATCTCGTTGGTTCCGCTGCTGCTGATCATCTGCAGCGCCTTTCTCAAGATCGCCATCGTGCTAACCATCACCCGCAACGCCATCGGCGTGCAGCAGGTACCGCCCAACATGGCGCTCTACGCCATCGCCCTGGCTGCAACGCTGTTCATCATGGCGCCGGTCGGTCACAACGTCGCTGAACAATTGAAGGAGCAGCCGCTGGATTTCAGCAGCACCGAGGCGCTGCAGGGCTCGGCCTTGAACGCGGTCAAGCCGTTGCAAGCTTTCATGTCGCGCAATACCAACCCGGACATCCTCACCCATCTGCTGGAAAACACTCAGCGGATGTGGCCCAAGGAGCGCGCCGAGCAAGCCAGTCGCGACGACCTGATGCTGCTGATCCCGGCCTTCATGCTGTCGGAGCTCGAAGCGGGTTTCCAGATGGGGTTCCTGATCTACATCCCGTTCATCGTCATTGACCTGATCGTGTCCAACCTGCTGCTGGCACTCGGCATGCAGATGGTCGCACCGATGACCATCTCGTTGCCGCTCAAGCTGCTGATCTTCGTGCTCGTGCAGGGTTGGACGCAGTTGCTCGACAGTCTTTTCTATTCCTATCTTTGAGGGCCTGCGATGGACGCGCTGACGTTGTTCAAGGAAGGCATGCTGTTGGTGGTGTTGCTGTCCGCGCCGCCCTTGATCGTGGCGGTGATCGTCGGCGTGCTGACCTCCCTGGTGCAGGCGTTGATGCAGATCCAGGACCAGACCTTGCCGTTCGGCATCAAGCTGGTGGCGGTGGGGCTCACGTTGTTGGTCACCGGCCGCTGGATTGGCGGCGAGCTGCTGGGGCTGTTGCGCCGGGCATTTGAACTGATGGCCAGCACCTGATGACGGCCCAGGCGTTCGTTCCGTATTTCGACTTGCTGCTGTCGATCGCCCTCGGCATGGCGCGCATTTACCCGGTCGCCTACCTGGTGCCGGTGTTCTGCTTCCAGCATCTGCGAGGCTTGCCGCGCCACGCCGTGGTGTTTGCCCTGGGCATGTTGCCCGCGCCAGGTATTCGCCAGGCGTTGATTGACGCCCAGGCCGATTGGCTGACCCTGGGCGGGCTGATGTTCAAGGAGGTGCTGCTGGGCCTGCTGCTCGGTGTGCTGCTGGCGATGCCGTTCTGGCTCTACGAATCGGTGGGGGCCCTGCTCGACAACCAGCGCGGCGCGCTCATCGGCGGGCAATTGAACCCGGCCCTCGGCACGGACACGACGCCCTTGGGTCATCTGTTCAAGGAGATGACCATCCTGTTGCTGGTCGCCACCTTGGGCATCGGCACGCTGACCCAGGTGATCTGGGACAGCTACCTGGTGTGGTCGCCCACGGTCTGGTTCCCGTTGCCCGGCGCGGATGGCTTTGGGGTGTTTCTCGGGCTGCTCGGCGAAATGTTCATGCACATGATGCTCTACGCCGCGCCCTTCATCGGCTTGCTGTTGCTGGTGGAGTTCGCCCTGGCCTTGCTCAGCCTGTACAGCCCGCAGTTGCAGGTGTTCGTCCTCGCCATGCCGGCCAAGAGCCTGGTCGGCCTGGGCTTCCTGCTGTTCTACCTGCCCACGTTGTGGGACGCGATGACCGGCCGTCTCAGCCGATACGGGGAAATCCGCCATCTGCTGCATCTGTTGATACCGGCGCCCTGAAGGAGGGGCTCGTTCATGAGCGAAGACAGCGGCGAAAAGACCAAGCAGGCGACACCGAAGAAAATCCGCGACGCGCGCAAGAAGGGTCAGGTCGGCCAGAGCCAGGATTTGAGCAGCCTGCTGGTGCTCACGGCAATCACCGAAGTGGCGTTGACCCAGGCCGACAGCAGCATGCAGGCGCTGGGCGACATGGTTGCGTTCCCGCTGCACCGGTTGGACGTCGACTTCGTGCGCGCCTTCGAGGAAACCCTGGCCCATGCCGGCGGCGTGTTGCTCAACTTCACCTTGATGACCGTGGGGTTGGCCATCGCCACGCGCCTGATCGCAGGCTGGGTGCAGTTTGGCTTCCTGTTCGCGCCCGAGGCTCTGCAACCCGATCCGAACCGCCTGAACCCGTTGAACCAGGCCCAGCAGATGTTCTCCGCCCAGGCGCTGATCCAGCTGTTCATGGGCCTGGTCAAGGCGGTGTTCATCGCCAGCGTGCTTTACCTGGTGACGATGCCGGCCCTCGGCTCGTTGATCAGCCTGGTCAATGGTGACCTGAACGGGTATTGGCGCGGGCTGGCCGGCCTGTTCCGGCACATCATGCACATCTGCCTGGGCGTACTGCTGGTGCTGGCGATCCTCGATTTCGGCCTGCAGAAATACTTCTTCGCCAAGCGCCTGCGCATGAGCGAAGAAGAGGTGCGCAAAGAGTTCAAGGAAATGGAAGGCGACCCCCACGTCAAGATGCACCGCCGCAGCCTGGCCCGACAGTTGATCGACCAGCCCGCCAGCCAGGAAACCAAGCCGGTGGAGGAGGCCGACATGTTGGTGGTCAACCCGACTCACTATGCCGTCGCGTTGTTCTACCGCCCCGAGCAAACACCGTTGCCGCAGTTGATCACCAAAGGTGTCGATGCCGATGCCCGCGCGCTGATCGAGCGCGCCAAGGCTGCGCGCGTCCCGGTGATCCAGTGCATCTGGCTGGCGCGAACGATCTACCGCGAAGACATCGGTGGCTATATCCCTCGGGAAACGCTCCAGGCCGTTGCGCACATCTATCGGGTGCTGCGCGAGCTAGACGACGAGGCCAAGGGCGACGTGATCGAAATTCCCGAACTGAACCAGCGCTGATGCAGTTGGAACCGATGCATAAGCGGGCGCCACTCAGTTAGTGAACCAGGCTCGCCCGGGCGATGCCGGCTTGCCAACAGTGCACATCGCACGTCCATCGACTGGAGGAGATTTCCATGCCTGAACCCAATCCACTGTCCAGCTCCATAAGGGGTACCGGTGCCCTGCATGGCGCCGAGGGTTTGCACTCATCGCGCTCACCCTCGCTGAGCCAGCAACCTCGCGACGCCCAGCAGCGCACCGGGACTCAAAGCCTGCATGGGCTGGGACGTTCATCATCGGTCCCCCCTACGGTGCACCAACGTGGCCGGCCTCGCACACGGGGCGCGAACCGCACGGCAGCGCCCGACGATCGACCGCTGGATGATACGCAAAGGTCCGACTCCGCACCGCCCCCTCGCACGCCCGACTCGTTCATGAGCGAGATGGAGACGCGTCAGAAAGCGCTGATGGAAAAGCAGTTCCAGATGCAGATGGGAATGGAGGAGCGGCAGAGCACCATGGTGCTGGTCAAAAGCTCCGCCGACATGGCCAAGTTGATGAGCGATACGGTGACGGAGGTGACCAAGGGCTTCATGGACAGCGCCAGGAAAGTCATGCAGGAGGGCGGTGAAGCGATGAAGCTTCGGTAAGGACCGTAATGATCCAGGAGAAACGACCCGTGGCGAGGGAGCTTGCTCCCGCTTGAGGGCGAAGCCCTCACAAAAAACGGGTCTGCTGCGCAGCCCAGCGGGAGCAAGCTCCCTCGCCACGTTCGTCGTCTAGACCAGTCGGGCACGGTTCGCATTGAGCGGTGCTGGACGTGAAGCCGTGGGTGCTGCGGATGGCATCCAGCGTGTACGCACCTCGCCGACCTGGCCGATGAAACCTACGACCCAATGGCAGAACTGCGCTTCATCGAGCATTGACAATGGGCAGTGTGCGCACAAGCGAACGCTGCCCTGGTCATCCAAGGCCAGCCAACTGCCGGCGAGCAAGTCCAATCGAAAGTTGAGCTCCAGCAGGCGCTTGTGCAAGCCGGGCATATGGGCAGGCACGTCGACCGCGCAGTGGAGGATCGCGAGGTCGCCGTGATCGGGCAGCTCGATGATCACGGCTTCGCGGTTGCTCGCGTCATACAACGCACATACGCCGCCCTCCAGCTGAAGGTCCGCATGCAAGTGTTCCGCGAGGGCCGCGATCAAACGCTGAGCGATGGGTGTGGCGGTCATGGGATATCTCCCTGTGCAGATGATGATCGAATGTGGCGAGAGCGCTTGCTCCCGCCAGGCCCTGTAGGAGCTGGCGAAGCCTGCGATCTCTTTCGTTTGGGATTCAAGTGTCTTGGAAAAGATCGCAGCCTCGCTTCGCTCGGCAGCTCCTACGGCGCAGCCGAGCCCTCGCCACGAGCTCACGGAAACTACTTCAGTACATCACCGAATAATCATCGAGGTCTTCCAGGCCCAGCAGCGCCAACTGCCGGGACTGGATCTCATCGAGCATCTGCGACGATATTGGTGATTGCGGCAGGGCCTGCCAAACCACCAATGCCCGCTGCGGGTCGAGAAACAGAAACAGTTGCGCATAGTCACCCGGTTGGGCGAAACGTCGTTCGAGCGCGTGCTGCATCTGGTTCGCCCGTAGCGCCTGGCTGTGCACCTGCAAGGCCAGCCCCACGCTGTGGGGCTCACGTCGCAGGCAGAATTCGATGCCCGGGGCTATTTCCCAATACGTCGCGATGCCGGCGATGATGTTTTTCTGAAAAGCCTGGCGCGTGCTTACGCTGTGTACCGAAAAAGACATACCGTTTCAGTTCTCCAGTGGAACGACCGTGTGGTCGAGCGGGTGTTCGGGGGAGCCCAGGCCGCCGCGCATGCCGGGCGACCACCAGATCACCAGCCGGCCGGTGTCGGGTTCGGCGCGGTCGCAGGCATCGCCCTGGCAACCCCAGCGGCTGGCGCAGCCGGCGGCGAACACCGGCAGGCTCAGCAATAAGACGAGTAGCTTCAGGGTGCGACTCATGGTGTGGTCCTCGCACTGGTTTGCAGGAGAGAAGAGCGACCGCCGCCCGGCGTGCGCTTGGGTTGTTTCATGACGACGAACACTTCCGTTTCTTCGCCCGGCTCAAGCCACACCTTCGGCCAGGCGGAAGCGGCCAGCGTCCAGCGGGTGCTGCAGCTCGCCTCGTCGAAGCGCAACCGCTGACTGCCCTCGTTGCGCACCACGCCCACGGCGATTCCGTAGTCGGGACCGGCGAACCATTGGGCTCGTGTGGCATCCAGGGACAAGCCGGGTTGCAACGCACACAGCGTGTCGGGCGAGTAGGGGATCGAGGCGGCCTGCTTGAACGTCGCCGGGATATTGCCGTCGGCCAGTTGCGCGAGGACATCGCTGACTTCGACACGGCCGACGGGGCGCGTGCCGTTGCGCCGTTCTTCCAGGCGCGCCATGGCGCTGTCCACTTGTTCGCGGTCGAGTGCGGAGATGTAGCGAGCCGGGTCGACCTGGTCCCCGATCAGGCGGGGCGTGAGGATGAACACCCGCTCGCGGCGACTGGTCTCGCGCGTGGTCGAGGAAAACAGCAGCGGCCCAATCAACGGGATACGGCCCAGCCACGGCACTCGCTCAAGGTTGTCCCCGGTTTCTTCGGTATGGAAGCCGCCCACCACCAACGAGCGACTTTCGCCCATTACCGCCTGGGTGCTGACCACGCCCCGGCGCACGCTGGGGGTTTGTTGGCCGACTTCCGAGGGTTCGATGCGGCCGTCTTCGATGTCCAGGGACATCTGGATCTGGTTGCGGCCGCCTGTTTCGATGGCGTGGGGCACGACTTGCAGGCTGGTGCCGGCCGTGATGGGCTCGACGGTGGCCACGCGCTCGCCGATGGCGGAGATGTACTCGGTCTTGCTGAAGTCGATGACCGCCGGTTGGTTTTCCAGGGTCAGCACCGATGGGTTCGCCACCACCGAAGCCAGGCCGCGACCTTCCAGGGCCCGCAGTTGCGCGGAGAAATCGCCGTAGTCCTGGATGAACACCGTCGAGCTGGCGCCGGGACGAATCATCGAGGCGCCGCCAATCAGATCGCCGCTTTCGACGTTCCAGTTCGACGCCAGCTCGGCCAGTTGGGTACGGTCGATGTCGAGGATGATTGCGTCGATCTCAACGAGCTTGCGCGGCACGTCCACATCGCGGATCAACGGCGTGTAGATCTCCCGCCGTTTGGGTGAGTCGTAGATGAGCACCGCGTTGTTGCGCACGTCGGCTTCGACGCGGATCCGACCGCGGCCGCCGCTGCCGCCGTTCCCGCCGGGCTGCACGCGATTGGTGTTCGGGCGCCCCATGCCGTTCAACGCCAACTGCTCGATGTTGCCCATGCTCATGGACTGCTGGGCCTGCATGTTCTGAAACGCTGCCTGAGGCGAGGCGGCCTGCATTCCCCCCGAAACAGCGCTGCGGCTTTCCAGCAGGCCTTTCAGGATGGTCGCGACCCCGGGAATCACCAGCGTATCGCCCCGGTATTTGACACTGCGGTCGGCGGCGGTGGCGTAGCGCAGCGGGAAGCTGATCACTTCCTGCTTCTCTTCAGGCGTCTTGCGTGCTTCGGCAAACTGCGCCACCAGGCGCACGTAGCGTTCCGGGCCGGAGACCAGGACCACGCCTTCGTCGGGCAACTCGCCCCAACCGAAGCGCGTGTCCAGCAGGCCGATGTCGATCAAGGCTTGCTTCATGTCCGGTGCCGCGTCGGCCGAAACTTCCAGGCGCTTGGAGTCCTGGTTCTGCAACGGGCTGACGTACAAGGTGTTGCCATACATGAACCACTGGAAGCGATTTTCCAGGCCGAGCCGATCGAGGAACGCCTGGGGACTTTCAGCGCGCATCCGGCCCTCGACGGTGCCTTTCACGGTGCCGTCGAGCACCAGTTGCACGCCGAAGGTGTTGGCAAAGTCGCCGAGTACCTTGGGCAATGGTGTGTTCTGGGCGTCGTAGGCGTATGGCGTGTTCTTCCAGTCGGTCGGTACCGCCGCCTCCGACGGCATGCCCGCGCCCAGCGCGCCGGCCAAGGCCAGGGCAAGCAACGAGGCTTTCATCCAACGACGCGCGATCGACCGGCGAAGAACTGCCTTGCCAGCGGACAACGAAGGGTACGGTGCAAGCCACCTGTTAGGCATGGCGGGTTCCTGTTCCGAGCAAGTGAAAGTGCGAGGGACGTTGCGCGACAGCGCGTGGGCTTTTATGAAGGGCCGACTGCCAGGTGTCCCGCTGGTTGAGCAATGCTTCGAGGGTTTCGAGCAAATCGTCGAGGTGGGCGTCCTGCGCCAGGTGCGCCAGTAGCCATAACCGGTCGTCCTGGGGCGAACGGGCCAGCGCACCGGGAAATCGCGAGAGGCTTGGGTGCGCCAGCCGCAGGACGTCTTCCAGGGACGCTTCGTTGCCCAGCGGGACGTTCAATTCGACCGACACCAGCAGGCCGTCTTCGAGCATGTTGAAAGCCGCTTCGCCATCGTCGACGACAAGGGCGAAATGCTCCGGGCCATCAACGCTGGCGCGCCAGCGTGAGAGCTGTGTGCGCAGCTCATGGCATTGCATCGATGATCGCCTTGGCGAGGTTGTGGTGGGCGGTGGTCTGTTGGGTGGCCGCGTTCACTGCGACCGACATGCCGTTCATGCTGGTGAAGAACGAATGCATGTCGTCGAGTGATTGGCTCTCGGCGGCATTCATCGCTGCGTTGTTGACGTTATCGGTCGCGCGTTGGAAGTAGGTGTCGAGGCGGCGCTGCAAGGCATCGATAGAAGACATGGACGGTTCCTCCGGGATAGGCGTGTTCACCGGATGAGTGGTGGTTACGCCGGTGGCGGTTCCGCGAAAAATGAGGAAAAGATTGGGTGGCGAGAATGATCCTGCTCCCGCTGGTTTTGTAGGAGCTGCCGAGCGAAGCGAGGCTGCGATCTTTTCACTGCCAATTGAGTCTGGAACGAAAAGATCGCAGGCTTCGCCAGCTCCTACAGAGCCGAGCGGGAGCAAGCTCCCTCGCCACGGGATCGTGGGGCTACCGCTGCGGTTCAGGCAGGCGCAACGCGTTGACGGCCGTTTCCCAATCGAGCAGGAACGTCCCTCCCGGTGTTTCCAGCTTCAGCTGCTGGACGTTCAGGTTGGCGTCCGCGACCGGCGTCCAGGGACGCTCGCCCACCGCGCCCAGGCTTTGCGCCAGGCGCGCCAGGTCATCGGGATGACAGCGAAGGGTGGCCTCGATGGGATCGTCCTGGCGGGTCGCAAGCTGACGCACGAGCGCATCGATCCGCGCCTGCTCCGGGACATCGTCCAGCAGCGTCCCCAAGGCCTCGTTGACCAACTGCGCGGCGCTGGTCTCGATCCGTTCCCACATGGCCTGGCGCTGGCTTTCCCAGGCGGCGAGCACGGTTTCGGCGTTCTCCCAGAATCGGGCTTGGGCCTCGATCACTGCCGCGTCGGCCTGCTCGGCGGCATGTGCGATCAACTGCGCGGCCTGTGCCTGGGCTTGTTCGAGTACGGCTTGGGCACGGCCACAATCCACCAGGGTTTCGTAAGGGATGTAAGGCTGTTGCAAGCCTTGACCCTCGGGGCGTAGTTCAAGCGAGCGCCGGGCGAGCATCGTGCGTCTCCGTTTGGGTGGTCGCTGGCGCCAGGCTTTGCTCGGCTTTCCAGCAGGCGGATTGCCAGAGCGTGTTGAGCTTGGCGACGGGCGGCTGTGGGGTGGGCTGCGATTCGAGGGCGACGATCCGGCTGCGAGGAAAGGCCAGGCGCGCCCGCTCCCAAGTCCGTTCCCCCAGCCAGGCACGCAGCAGTGCGAGCGAATCCTGGCCCTGTTCGAGCCAATGGCCGGGGCGCAGAGCCTTGGCGGTGCGTTCGCACCAGGCTTGATCCTGTGGGGAAAGTTCATCGGATGCCGTTAACGGCGAGCAAGTGTTGGCCACCAATCGGCAAGCCAGGTGCAGGGTCCGGGGTGTGCCGCAACACAGCGAAAGCACCGAAGGATTGGGCGATGGCGGCGTGCAAGGCGTGATACCGAAACGGCGCGCCAGTGCGCCATGATGCCCTCGCGCCAAGGCGTCCACTTGTGCTGCGGACAACAGGCGGAGGGCCGGCGGATACCAGTCCCGGTCGGCCTCGCGCCACGCAAGACTCCACCAGCGAACCCAGTCGAGCGCCGTGTTCATGCCGCCGTCCCGTTGCTGTCAGGCTTGGCCCCTGGGGTTTTCACGGCAAACAGGGACGGTGTCGCGCCGCTCGGCTGCGGCACCTGCGTTCCGGCGTTGCGATCGAGAAATCGCGGCAGCACCCATACGCCGTTGCGCCACAATCGGTAGACGCCGTACATGACGCCCGCCAGGAACAAGAGCAACGTGACGCTGGCCGCAACGGTCACCGCTCGCCAATAACCGACGTCTTCGGCCTGCATGAGGAACGGTCCGAAATAGGCCATCTTGCGCCGCTCCTGATAAGCCGCGGCGGGCACGAAGACCACCGACAGCTTGGCCGGGTTCTGCGCCGCATCGGCCATGCCGGGGATCCCGCTGGCGACCAGGTTGCGTACGCGCGGCGTGATGCTGTCAGGATCCAGCGCGCTGGTGTGCTTGATGAACACCGAGGCCGATGCCGGTTGGACCGGCTCGCCAGGCGCGACCCGTTCCGGCAGGACCACATGGACCCGGGCGAGCACCACGCCATCGATTTGCGACAGCGTTGATTCGAGCTCCTGGGACAACGCGTAGATGTAGCGGGCGCGCTCTTCCATCGGCGTGGAAATCACCCCTTCCTTGCGAAAGATCTCCCCCAGGCTGGAGCGCGACCGACGTGGCAGGCCGGCGGCTTCCAACGCCTGCACGGCGCTGTTCATGTCGGCCGGTTCGACCAGCACGGTCACTCCGTCCTTGTCGACCTGCTTGCTGGCCTCGACGTTCTTGTTCGCCAGCTCGGCGATCACTTCATTGGCATCCTGCTCGGACAGGTGACTGTGCAGCGCGGTCCTTTCGTCGCAACCGACGAGCAACAGGCACAGCACTAAAAATGAGAATGCGCGCATGAACATGACCGGCTCCCTTTACTGGAGATTGGTGAGCTTCTCAATGGCCTGGGAGCCCTTGCTGACAATCTTCGCGGTCATCAGGCTCTCCAGGTGGAAGGACGACAGCGACCGGTTCGACTGCAGCATGTCTTGCGGATCGGCAGTGCGGATTGCCTTGAGCATGTCGCGGTTGGCGCGATCATCCAGCCGCTGCAATTCGCCGGAGCGGCTGGACAGCGAATCGATGATCCTCGCCGCGACGTTATTCTCGCTGTCGGGGACTGGGGGCTTTTCATGCATTTGCGCGTTGAACCAGCTGACATCGCTGGTCTCGGCTTTTGCGTGCGGGCTGCTGCCGGGTTTGCTAGCGGCGGATGCAACGCTGGTGGTGTCGATGGCTTGGACGGTCATGGATTTTCTCCGGTTTCAGGGTGGGCTTCAGGCGTACATCAGCTTCAAGACGTTGCGAGCGCTACCGGTGACGCTCAGGTGAAACTCGATTTCTTCCCGGCTGCGTCGATCGCGCCGCATCATCGGGGTGTGCTGGCCGGACAGGCGGGCCAGGGCGAGGTCCAGTTCTTCCAGGGCGAGTTGGAACAGCCGCGTCTCGCGGGCGTCCAGCCATGCGCCACAGGCAATACGTTCGGTCCACGTCCACTTTTGTGCATCGAGGCTCGCGGGTGGCGGATATCGTCCCGGATGCTGGTCCATGAATGCCGCGACCTCGAACAGCAGGTCCAGGTCGTCTTGCTCATAACGCGCCAGGCCTTCGTCTTCGTCGACGTCCAGCAGCGTCAGCAGCTTCCTTCGGCCCAGCACCGCGATGATCTTGAGCAGCAGCGCCAGGCTCGTGTCATGACGGCTGCGCCGCGTGGCGTGGTCGCCCTCCGTCTCCCAGGCGCCGAACAGCGCGCCACAGAACGGGTTGTTGGCGTTGCCGAAGTCGCTCTGGCTGTCGACATCGTTATCGCCGATGGGCTGCCGACGATGGGCGAGCATCTGGGCCAGGTCGTTGAACAGGTCCTCGTTTGAATAGGCGTCATCAATGTCCACGTCGAGCGTGGAGCCGGTGCCGCCGTTGATCTCTTCAAGAATGTCTTCGAGCACCAGGTGCAGCGGGGCTTCGGTCTCTGCCGCCAGTCTGTCCTGCGGGCTGGGCAGACCCGGCCGGGACTGGCCGCCTGTCGAGCCGTGCTCACTGCCCCATTGCACGAGCGATTCGCGCAGCCGGTTGCCCGCACCCGGCTGCGCCAGATGTTCGGCGAGCAGGTTCGCCAGGCCCGCCGAGGTCGAGGCGGGACGCTGTGTCGAGGTTGCGTCGTCGCGGAGCAAGTCCTTGGGGATATGAGTGCTGTCGGGCGTGTGGATCTGCATAGGGCCTCCTCTCATCGCGCGTGAGGTTCCCCGCCGGAGCGGGGCTGGAGCGAGAGGGTCAGAATCGTATGTTTTTCGACGCCTCCCCCATGGCGGTGATGGCCTTGGTCGCGCTGTCCATCGACTCCGCTGAAATGGCATTCATGGTGTCGGCGACCAGTTTTTTCTGGTCGAATTGGGATTTCATGGTCGTCATCGCCGCCGACGTGGCGTCCATCTGCTGCATGGCAGCCATGGAGGCGGCGAGAGAAGCTCCACCGAAACTCATAGTCGTATCTCCGGATTGTGGAATGGCGAGACGATCGTGAACGTCTCGACGGTTAAGTGGCGACCGCTGCGCAAACGGTTCCACCGATCCACTCAACTCGAGGAGATTTGCAGGCACTTCATCCGGTAATACAGCGTGCGCCGGGCGATGCCCAGCTCGGCGATGACTTTGTCGATGCAGTGATGGTGACGGCGCATGCAGTCTTCGATGAGGATCTTTTCGAACTGCTGCAGGTGTTCCTTGAGCTTGAGTGTCGAGCTGTTGTGCTCCAGCTGCTCGGCGCGAGGCAGTGCTGGAAGGCCGAGCACGTAGCGCTTGGCGGCCGATTGCAACTCGCGGATGTTTCCGGGCCAGGCGTAGCCGAGCAACTGGCGCAGCAGCGCCGGCGACGGTGCGACATAGGGCCGGTCCAACGCCTGGGCTTCGCGGCGCACGAGGGTCTGGAACAGCGGCACGATGCGTTCCTTGCGGCTGCGCAGCGGTGGCAACTTGAGGCTGATGATGTTCAGGCGGAAGTAAAGGTCCCGGCGAAATTCGCCGCGTTCGACCATGTCCGCCAATGGGCTCTGGGCCGAGGCGATCACTCGCATGTCCACCGCAATGTTCTGGGTCGAGCCCAGCCGCTGCACCGTTCTGGATTCAAGGACACGTAGCAGCTTGGCTTGCAGCCCCAGCGGCATGCTGTCGATTTCATCCAGGTAGAGCGTGCCGTTGTGCGCGGCTTCGACGAACCCCGCGCGATTCTGGCTGGCCCCGGTGAATGCCCCGGTATTGGCCCCGAAGAGCTGGCTCTCCGCCAGGGACTCGGGGATGGCGGCGCAATTGATGGCGACGAATTTTCCAGGACGGCCGGACATGCTGTGGATCTTTTCCGCCAGGGTGTCCTTGCCAGTGCCGGTCTCGCCGCGCAACAGCACATCGACCCCTAGCGGGGCCACGCACTGGGCAAACGCCTCAAGGTTGAGAGCATCCTCTTTGGTGGAAGTGGAAAGTGCAGCGCATAGCAACTTTTGCATCACTGACGATTCCATTTTTTGTTTGGTTTAGGAGGGTCGACAAGTAAAACGATGAAAAGGCGTGTACAACTTCCTGGATATATAGCGCCGCCGCGCAACCGAATAGGTGATCAACATCTGCTGTACGGGTTTAGAGAAGCGATTAAAGAAAAGTTCACGTTGCGGCGGCGGTTGTTAATCGATTCAGCTCAGCGGTCGGAACGCTTCGAAAACCCCCGGGAAACCCGGCTGGCTTGGGGGTTAAGGGAAAAAAACAGGGGCGTCGGGCGCCTTGGGCAAAATTGGATCCGACAAACGGTTCAGCTAAAACCGTCACTTTGAGCAAGAACTCTAGAAAAGAGCAAGTGCTCAACTTCGTGCGGCGAGGATGGGCATGTTGCCAATACGTATCGTAGTTTGGTTAGATCAATTTGAAGTCGACCATGGGCAATAACAGCCCACCGCGAGCGTATGGGTCGCGTTAACTTCCCGGTTAACACTTAGTGCTTCGAGAATCGGTTCGATAAAGCTGTTGCTCGAGTTGCACGTCAGGCCCTCGCTGTAAGGACCGAAGTAGGCCAGCTTGCCGGCGCGATCCCAGATCGCCACGGCGGGGCTGGCGGGAATCTGCCCCGAGCCCGGCAGCGCGGCCAGGGGCTTGAGGTGGGTCAGGTTGGTGGGCAGGTGCCCTTGGCTGCCGGTTTTCTGAACCGCGTAGAACTCGACCCCTTGGGGTGCGTATTTGTCGATCAGCTCGGAAAGGTGTTGCTGGTTGCCGACGTTGCACGGGCAGGCAGGATCCCAGAAATGCACCAGGCGGATCGGGCCGGGGCCGGCCAGGTCGGGAGGCAGGCGCAGAGGATCGCCGGAAAACACCGCGGTATGCTGGCTGAACGCCCTGAGGAAGCGCCCCTGGAACCAGTCGTAGGCAAACCACAGCACGGCGGCGCACCCGAGGGCGATGAGGCTGGCAAGCAAGGTCGTGCGGTGGGACGAGCGCATGGAGTCGATCCTCTGAAGCGGCGTAGCTTGCCATGCCTGGCGCGACAGATGAATATCGCAGGCTCATAAAGCCTGTTTCGCGCGATGCGCTTTTGCCTGGACTCTTGATGCCTGCCTCTTTCGACCCCGATCACCTGCGCGCCAGCCTGCAACCCCTGGCGCAATGGCAGCCCCTTTCTGCGCAAGCGCAGGCCTATCAGCGCTTCTACGGGCTGGATTTCCCGACACGTACCTTGCGCCGAGGCTTGGGACGGTTCGAGCGCGCCGGGTACGAGTTGGTGGGCCAGGTGTGGTGGCCGGAAAAAGCCGTGGCGACGCTATTTCTTTTCCACGGTTATTACGACCACATGGGACTGTATCGGCACCTCGTCGAATGGGCACTGGATCAGCAATTCGTGGTCATCAGCTGCGACTTGCCGGGCCATGGCCTGTCAGGCGGAGAGCGCGCCAGCATCGGCGATTTCGCCGACTACCAGGCGACGCTGCAAGGCCTGCTGGCCGAAGCCGCAATGCTGGGTTTGCCGCAACCCTGGCACCTGTGCGGACAAAGCACCGGCGGGGCGATCGTGGTGGACCATGTGCTCAACCAGGGCGCGCAAAGCCCGGCCCAGGGCCAAGTCATCCTGTTGTCGCCCCTGGTGCGACCTCGTGCCTGGGGCTGGTCACGCCTCAGTTATTACCTGCTCAAGCCGTTCGTGAGCGGCATCGCCCGACGCTTCAGCGAGAACTCCACCGACCCGGACTTCCTGCCATTCCTGCAGGCCGACCCGCTGCAACCGCTGCGCCTGCCCACCGCGTGGGTCGGCGCGCTGGCCCAATGGATCAAGCGTATCGAGGCGGCGCCGAGCAGCTCGCGCCAGCCGCTGATCGTGCAGGGGCAGGCGGACATGACGGTGGATTGGCGGCATAACCTGCAGGTGTTGCGCGGTAAGTTCGATCGACCGCAGGTGTTGATGCTGCCTGAAGGACGGCATCACCTGGCGAACGAGGCGCTGGCGATTCGGCAGGAGATGTTTGGGTTCTTGAGCAAGCGGATGAGCCGGATCCGACGGTGACTGATCAATCGCCTTCGCGAGCAGGCTCGCTCCCACAGGGGATGAGTGAGCCCGAAGGTTCCAATGTGGGAGCGAGCCTGCTCGCGAAAGCGATGTCCGGGCCTTATTGCCCCAGATTCTGCCCCACCGCCAACCCCGCCCGGATCGCCGCCAAGGCGGCCTGGTAATACGCTTGCCCCTCGGCCGACTCGGCAAACGTGGCGAACTCTTCCAGCTCGGTGTCGCTCAGGTCGCGGTAGACGTACAGCAGCGTGTTGTTCAGGTCCGCGCCGATCTGGTCCATCAGGCGTTGGCGTTGGCCGTTCAGCATGCCTTGGGCCTGGCCGCCGCCCAGCAGGCCGGGAATCATCGAGCTCAAGCTGTCGGCGGCCACGCCGGCGATCGCCAGGCTGACTTCGGCACCCGCTTCACGGGCAGGCAGGGCCTGGGCCAGGTGGCCGATGATCAGCAGGCGATTGTCGCTGGCTTGCATCTTCGGCAGGCCCTTGGCGTTCTTCGCCAACTGATCGCGGCGGGTGGCAAGCAATTCGGCCGCAACGACTTTGCGGCCCAGCGGCGTCTGGAAAAAGCTCAGGGCCGGGGTCGGGTCGGCCAGTTTCTTGCGCAGTTGGGCCTCGGCCCGTTGATCCATGGCCTGGGGCGCGAAACGCTGGTTGCTGTTGTTCACCAGCGCTTGGAACACCGCCGGCGGCAGGCTGTTCTGGTAACGCTGCTGCGCGGCGCTCAAGGCGTCATTGAAATGCGCCCGTTGTTCCGGCCAGCCGGCGACCTTGTACAACTGGTCGTAGCTGTCTGCCCAGGCGGGCAAAACGCAGAACATCAACAGTGAGAAAAGCAAACGGCGCATAGGGACTCCTGTCAGCAGCGGACTATTCTCCGTGGGGTATGGGAACTTGTCGAGAATTCGTATCAAGTTCGTACGGCGGTGCTATCTGGCGGGCTGATCTGCTGCGCGGCGCTGTCGGTTTTGCAGGCACAGGAATACTATGCGCGCCATGCAAATACCTTCTGATCATCCGTTGCTGTTACGTATCGTCGACGACCTGGCCGAGCGCGGTTGGTCGCAGCAGAACATCTTCCTGCCGGATGCGCTGACGCGTGCGCTGGCGGCTGAATGCCGCCAGCGCGCCGTCGAAGGCGAACTGGCCCCGGCCGCCGTCGGGCGCGGGCCTTTTTCCGAGATTCGAGAGGGTATTCGGGGTGATCGCATCCAGTGGATCGAGCCGGGCCAGGTCGACGCCTGCGACCGTTACCTGGCGCTGATGGACAGCCTGCGCGAGGCGTTGAACCGCGGGCTATTCCTGGGCCTGGAGGATTTCGAAAGCCACTTTGCCCTGTATCCGCCGGGTGCTTTCTATCTCAAGCACGTCGACCGATTCCGCGATGATGACCGGCGCATGGTTTCGGCGGTGCTCTATCTCAACGACGCCTGGTTGCCGGAACATGGTGGTCAATTGCGCATGTACCTGGACGACGGCATGAAGCATGACGTGGTGCCCACGGGTGGCTGCCTCGTGGTGTTTCTCTCCGGGGACATCCCCCACGAAGTCCTGCCGGCCACCCGTGATCGCCTGTCGTTGACCGGTTGGTTCCGACGCCGTGGCAACGAGTTGTTCTGAACATGGAAAAGATCCTCGTCAGCCGCTGCTTGCTGGGCCACCGCGTACGCTACGACGGTGGCGCCAGTGGCCCGTTCGATCAGCTCCAGCAATGGCACGACGAGGGCCGGATCGTGCCCCTGTGCCCGGAAGTCGCCGGCGGTTTACCCACCCCTCGGGCGGCAGCGGAAATTCCCGGCGGGCAGGGTGCGCAGGTGCTCGATGGCGACGCGGCGGTGATTACCACCGACGGCGAGGACGTAACCGTGCAGTTTCTGTCAGGCGCGCATCAGGCGCTGGATCTGGTGCGCGAACACGGCATCCGGATCGCGGTGCTCAAGGCCAATAGCCCTTCCTGCGGTAACCTGCTGACCTACGACGGCACCTTCAGCGGCGTGAAGGTGCCGGGCGAGGGCGTGACGGCGGCGCTGCTCAAGCGCCAGGGTGTCCGGGTGTTCAATGAACTGGAATTGGCGGAAGCGGCGTTGGCGTTAAAAGCGTTGGCCGCAGAATAGCCGCCAACGAGCTGCTTTTTGTGGCGAGGGAGCTTGCTCCCGCTGGGCCCTGTAGGAGCTGGCGAAGCCTGCGATCTTTCACCCAGACACTTTGGGTTCAAGCGTCAGGTGAAGATCGCAGCCTCGCTTCGCTCGGCAGCTCCTACAGCGCAGTCCAGCGGGAGCAAGCTCCCTCGCCACGGGGATGGTGGCGGCTAGAGCTGCTCGGCCAACTGCTCGATCTGTTCCTGGCGTTCAGCCTGGCTCAAGCGTGGGTTGGCATTGAGCGACGACCACTGCGGATACGCTCGGGCCTTGCCCAACGCCTCGGGCAGCTTGCCTTCGCGCCAGGTCTTGTCCTGGGGCGGGGCGATGCGGATGCTGTCCATCGCCGCATGGCCGCGCTGGTTGATCGCTTGCAGCAATTGCCGTTGGCGCAAGGCCAGCAGACGCAGCACGCCGTCGTCCACGGTCAGCTCCCGCTGGCCCTTGAGCTTGCCCATCAACCGGTTGCCATAACTGCGGGCCGTTTGCAGCGCACCGCCGGCAATCGCCCCGGCCAGGGCAGCCGCGCCAAGGGTCAGCCCGCCCACCAGCAGATCGACGCCCGCGCCGGCCGCCGCGCCCGCCGCGATCCCCCCGCCGACGCGTACACCGAGTTGCTTGAGGGTATCGGGATTGAACAAGTCGTCGCCCCAGCGGCCATCCAGCAGCGGCAAGTCGCCAGTCGCGGCGTCCTCGGGGCGGAAGGCGTAGAGCTTGAGCAGCGCTTCAACGCAGCGCTGTTCGCGTTGGCGAACGGCGTTGCGCAATTCGCTGATGGCCTGGCGTTCTTGTTCGGCATCATTGACCACGCTGCGTCGGCAGGCGGCGCAATCGATCAGCAATTCAGAGATCAGGCGCTTCGCGCTCTGCTGGCGCGCCTGGCGCTGGGCCTGTTGATCGGTGATCAGCCGCTCCAGTTGTTCGCGCGCGCTTTCCAGCAACAGCGCCAGGCTTTCATACAAGCGTCGTTCGCCATCTTCCGGTGGGGCGACGCTGTCGAAGCGCACCAACGCATGCAGTCCCAGTCGCGCCAGGGCTTCGCGCCACTCAGGCTCGCGATGCTGGGCGCTGCTGACGAAGTTGAGCACTGGCAGCAACGGTTTGCCGCAACTGGCGAGGACTTCCAATTCATCACGGTACTTGGCCAGCACG
>Ga0307412_10000505_pt1 | contig 23321 bp, 17 predicted proteins | sample DK1Cmetagenome_3_FD_203823 | JGI IMG/M metagenome (GOLD analysis project Ga0307412, IMG submission 203823) | Maize rhizosphere microbial communities from greenhouse at UC Davis, California, United States - DK15-C-1 | ecosystem: Host-associated > Plants > Roots > Rhizosphere > Soil | place: USA...
ACAGAACGGTCGTGATAGCTGCCGTCAACGTCGTTTTGCCGTGGTCAACGTGACCAATCGTACCCACGTTCACGTGCGGCTTGGTACGTTCAAACTTGCCTTTTGCCATGATCTCTATCCTTTAACTTTCAAGGAAACTTGAATCTGCCAGGCCGCCCGGATGAGCGGACCTGGCTAGGGTTATTTACTTGGCCCGAGCGGCGATGACTTCGTCAGCGACGTTCTTGGGAGCCTCGGAGTAATGCTTGAATTCCATCGTGTACGTGGCACGACCTTGCGTCAGCGAACGCAGGTTCGTGGCGTAACCGAACATCTCGGCCAGGGGCACTTCAGCCTTGATGGTCTTGCCGCCACCGACCATATCGTCCATGCCTTGGACCATGCCGCGACGCGAGGACAGATCGCCCATCACGGTACCAGCGTAGTCTTCCGGCGTTTCGACTTCAACGGCCATCATCGGTTCCAGCAGCACGGGGCTGGCCTTGCGCAGACCTTCCTTGAATGCCATGGAGCCGGCCATCTTGAACGCGTTTTCGTTCGAGTCCACATCGTGGTACGAACCGAAGAACAGCGTGACCTTGACGTCGACGATCGGGTAGCCAGCCAACACGCCCGAAGGCAGCGTTTCCTGGATGCCCTTGTCCACCGCGGGGATGTATTCGCGAGGAACCACACCGCCCTTGATGGCGTCCACGAATTCGAAACCACCGCCAGGAGGCAACGGCTCGACCTTCAGCACCACGTGGCCGTACTGGCCGCGGCCGCCCGACTGCTTGACGAACTTGCCTTCAACTTCGTCGCAGGTCTTGCGGATGGTTTCACGGTAGGCCACTTGCGGCTTGCCGACGTTGGCTTCAACGCCGAACTCACGCTTCATGCGGTCGACCAGAATTTCCAGGTGAAGCTCGCCCATGCCGGAAATGATGGTTTGGCCGGATTCTTCGTCGCTGCGCACGCGGAACGACGGATCTTCCTGAGCCAGACGCGACAGCGCCAGACCCATCTTTTCCTGGTCAGCCTTCGACTTCGGTTCCACGGCCTGCGAGATCACGGGCTCGGGGAAAATCATGCGTTCGAGCAAGATGTGGGAGTCGATGTCGCACAGCGTTTCGCCGGTGGTCACGTCTTTCAGACCCACCACGGCGGCGATGTCGCCTGCCAACACTTCCTTGATTTCTTCGCGGTTGTTCGCGTGCATCTGCAGAATGCGGCCGATACGTTCCTTCTTGCCCTTGATGGGGTTGTAGACCGTATCGCCCGACTTCAGGACGCCCGAGTAAACGCGCACGAAGGTCAATTGACCCACGAACGGATCGCTCATCAGCTTGAATGCCAGTGCCGAGAACTTCTCGCCATCGTCAGCCGAGCGCTTGACGGGATTGCCGTCATCGTCCATGCCGTCGACCGGGGGAATGTCCACGGGCGAAGGCAGGTAGTCGATGACCGCATCCAGCATGCGCTGCACGCCCTTGTTCTTGAAGGCGGTGCCGCACAGCATCGGCTGGATTTCGCCAGCGATGGTGCGTTGGCGGATGGCCAGGTTGATTTCTTCTTCGTCCAAGGAACCCGTTTCCAGGTACTTGTTCATCAGCTCTTCCGACGATTCGGCGGCAGCTTCAACCAGCTTTTCGCGCCATTCGTTGGCCAGACCTTCCAGCTCGGCCGGAATGTCGTGGTAGTCGAACTTGATGCCTTGGCTGGCTTCGTCCCAAATGATCGCCTTCATCTTGACCAGGTCGACCACGCCTTGGAACGTGTCTTCGGCACCGATCGGGATCACGATCGGCACGGGATTGGCGCGCAGGCGATTCTTCAGCTGGTCATAGACCTTGAAGAAGTTTGCGCCGGTGCGGTCCATCTTGTTGACGAAGGCCAGACGCGGCACGCCGTACTTGTTGGCTTGGCGCCACACGGTTTCGGACTGGGGCTGAACGCCGCCCACTGCGCAGTAGACCATGCAAGCACCGTCCAGGACGCGCATGGAACGTTCCACCTCGATGGTGAAGTCCACGTGCCCCGGGGTGTCGATGATGTTGATGCGGTGTTCGGGATAGTTCTTCGCCATGCCACGCCAAAACGCCGTCGTAGCTGCCGACGTAATGGTGATGCCACGCTCTTGCTCTTGTTCCATCCAGTCCATGGTGGCTGCGCCATCATGCACTTCGCCAATCTTGTGATTGACGCCGGTATAGAACAGGATACGTTCGGTCGTGGTGGTCTTCCCTGCATCGATGTGCGCAGAGATACCAATGTTGCGATAGCGCTCGATCGGGGTTTTGCGGGCCATGGTGGATTAGTCCTTAAATTACCAGCGGAAATGGCTGAAGGCCTTGTTGGCCTCTGCCATCTTGTGCGTGTCTTCGCGCTTCTTCATCGCGGCGCCACGACCTTCGGAGGCGTCGATCAGTTCGCCAGCAAGACGCAGATCCATCGATTTCTCGCCACGCTTCTTAGCGGCTTCACGGAGCCAACGCATAGCCAGGGCCAGGCGGCGCACGGGGCGCACTTCAACCGGCACTTGGTAGTTGGCACCGCCAACGCGGCGGCTCTTCACTTCGACGATCGGCTTGATGTTGTTGATCGCCAGGCTGAAAACTTCGATCGGCTCTTTGCCGGTCTTGGTTTGCACTTGCTCGAGGGCGCCATAGACGATGCGCTCGGCGACGGCCTTCTTGCCGTCCAGCATGACGACGTTCATGAACTTGGCGAGTTCGACGCTGCCGAACTTGGGATCGGGCAGAATCTCGCGCTTGGGTACTTCGCGACGACGGGGCATTGTTGCTTCCTTGTGTCTGTTCAGTTGAACCGTGTTTCATTACACGGCCATGGCCGCCCATTGGGACGACCCCTTACGTGCCGCGCTCCATCCCAGAAACCGGAGGGCGCGGTCGCACTTCCCTAGTGACGGACTTCCGCCACGCGGGGGTACTGCTGACTCGTTATTAAGCCTTCTTCGGGCGCTTGGCGCCGTACTTCGAGCGGGCTTGCTTACGATCCTTGACGCCTTGCAGGTCGAGGGAACCGCGCACGATGTGATAACGCACACCGGGCAAGTCCTTCACACGACCGCCACGCACCAGAACGACCGAGTGCTCTTGCAGGTTGTGGCCTTCACCGCCGATGTACGAAATGACTTCGTAACCGTTGGTCAGACGCACTTTGGCAACCTTGCGCAGAGCGGAGTTCGGCTTCTTGGGGGTGGTGGTGTACACGCGAGTGCACACGCCGCGGCGTTGCGGGCAGTTTTCGAGCGCGGGGCTCTTGCTTTTGATGATGCTGACTTCGCGCGGCTTGCGCACGAGTTGGCTAATGGTAGGCATGACCTTTGAAATCCCTTTTACGTACCACTGGTAAGTACTTACGTACTCGTCTCCAGAAGAGTGTCTTTCGGAGAAGGCAGTTCGCGCAAAACCGCCTCAAACGTTCATATACGTAAAAGAGCGGGCTTGCCAACAAACTATGACAAACGCACAAAACTGGATGCCTCGGGGGCAGTCGGACCGATGGACCCAAAACAAAAGGCTCGTGACGCACCTTGATTTCGGACCCTGGACTGTTTACCCTTTAGCGTACAGATTTTGCGCGCGAAATAAAGCAGTAAGCCCTTTAGCATAACTGAGATCAAGGGATGCTGTCAAAGAAATTTGTAAATGCCGCAGTGCGGCACGCCGCCCGCGAGATAGCGGCGAGATAGCGGCTAAAGACAACGATTGCGGCGCGAGTCGTGAAAAATGGGGTCACGTACCCGGCAATTACGGATAGGCCGAAGGCTTGAACGACGCCGATCCTGCCCCGAAGCAGCGGGATGGCTCGGGGTAAGTCCTATGTAAACACGAGCGCGTGCCGAGCAGTTTACTGCCCGACCGAGCTACTGGTCGGCGAACAAGTAACCGCTGCCGTATACGGTACGGATGGGAAGCATGACGCCCGCCAATTCCGCCTTGCGGCGCAGCCGGCTGACGATCACATCGATGCTGCGCGACCCGCTTGCACGCACCCCGCCCCCTTCCACACGGAGCTCGTCGCCCAGTTCGGACCGGCCCACCGCCCTGCCCGCCACTTCCAGCAGCGACCGCACGATCAAGCGCTCGTTGGCCGACAGCGAAATGGCCGCGCCCGACGGTGCGACCAGCGTCCAGCCCTGATCCCGCAATTCCCATTGACCGTTGACCGTATCATCCGAGACGGGATTCTCCTGGGCGGCGGGCAGGCGGCGGGCCAACGCCAGCAGGATGCAGGCGAGTTCACGCGGATCCTGAGGATCGGTCAGACAAGCGTCGGCGCCGCTTTGCAGACAGCGCAGGCGGGTGTCCACGGACATGCCGCGGCCGGAGACCACGATTCCCATGGAAGACGAGCCATGCAGCCGTGCCACCAGGGCGTAGCCGATTTCGCCCAGCGTCCCGACATCCAGGACGACGGCATCGTAGACACCGCTATTGAGCAATCCGAACAGTTCAAGAGACGTCGAGCAGCCGCGGGCCGAGATCCCGGCCTGCAGCAGCGCGGACACGGCGGCGTTACGGGCCACTTCGTCCGGCGACATCATAAGTATGCGCAATTGATTCATAGCTAATTTCCACCTCTAACCCTAAATCGCTCCGTATTGCTGAAATGTGACAGCGATGCGTGGGGCAATTGAGACAGTGTGGCGTCTTGTTACGCAACAACTCCAGTCAAGATTCGTTAACTTTGCAATGTTTGACAGTTCTTTCCACAACGTAGCCAGTCCGGCCTCTGCCCGAGTTATCATTCCATTACATACATTCGCTCACCCTCTGCAGTAGGGCGCCACAGTGCGCGCTTGCGTCGCAAACCTTCGCGAGAACACGTTTGATGAAAATCGCGTCTCTGGAAGACGACCTTGATCAAGCCCGGCGAATCCAGCAAGTGCTGACCGCCGCGGGATACACCTGCACCAGCTATCACCAAAGCCGTGACCTGCTGGCCGCATTGCGCACCGAGAACTTCGACCTCGTGCTGCTGGACTGGCATCTACCGGATATCGACGGCGACGATGTGGTGCGCTGGCTGCGCGCCAATATCGGCCCGCGCGTGCCCGTCATCTTCCTGACCAACCGGTCCAGCGAAGACGACCTGGTGGAAGGGCTGCGCGCCGGCGCCGACGACTACATCGTCAAGCCTTTGCGACCGCTGGAATTGCTGGCCCGAGTGGCGGCGTTGCTGCGCCGCAGCCAGATCGCCGAACCCGCCAACGACTCGTTCGACGTCGCCAACTACCGCGTCGAGCCGGCAGCACGCGTTATCTCGCTGAACGGCGCCGCGGTCAGCCTGGCGCCGAAGGAATTCGATCTGGCGCTGCTGTTCTTCCGCAATCAGGGCCGCCTCATGTCGCGCGACGTCCTGGCGGAATGCGTCTGGAACCGGGAAATTCCCGCGACCTCGCGCACGCTGGACACGCACTTGTCCAACATCCGGCAAAAACTCCAGCTGCGCCCCGAGAACGGTGTGCGCCTTACCTCTTCCTACGCCCTGGGCTACCGGCTGGAACTGATCGGCGCGTCGGAAGACAACCCGGCGCGCGCGTCGTAGACGCCTTGCGCTCCCCCCCTGGAGAACTGATCGCTATGAGCCGCTGCCGCGCGCTTTCTTTGCTTGCCTTGCTTTCTTGTGCGTTGACGGTACCTGTCCATGCCCAGCCCGCCGGGGCGCTGGGCGATGACTTCATCTATCGCGTCCGGCAGGGCGACACCCTGATCGATCTGGCCACGCGATACACGCGCAAACAGGCCAACTGGGCGCCGCTGCAGACATTGAACAACGTCACCACCCCGGAACAACTGCCCATCGGACTGGAGTTGCGCATCCCGCTGGCGATGATTCCGGAACGCGCCGCCGAGGCGCGCGTGCTGCACGTCAGCGGCCAGGCCAACATGAACGGCAAGCCCTTGCAACAGGGCCAGACCCTTTCCGAAGGCAGCACCGTGGTGACGGCGCCCAATGGCTTCGTTACGCTGGAATTGGCCGACGGATCCAAGCTCACCCTGCCCGCCGGCGGGTCGGTCGAACTGGCGCGCTTGCGCCAATTCGAAGGCACTGCACTGACCGACTCCGTCATCCATGTGCAACGCGGCAGCGTTGAATCCACCGTCGCCCCCACGGGCCAGGGCGTAGGCCGCTTCGAAATCCGCACGCCTGTCGCCGTCACCGGTGTGCGCGGCACGCGTTTCCGCGTGCAAAGCGGCCCCGGCGGCGTGCATAGCGAAGTGCTGGAGGGCAGCGTGCGCTTGCAACCGCATGCCCCCGGGACCTCACCCGCCAAACCGGTTGCCGTGGCGCGCGGCTATGGCGCCGCCGTACGCAACGATGGCAGCGTGTCGGGCGTGCGCGAATTGCTGGCCGCCCCGCAGCTGTCTCCCCCCGAGCGATCGGGCGGGGTCTGGACCAGCGCCTTCCCCCCCGTGGCCGGCGCGCAAGGCTACCTGGTGCGCGTGTCGCGCGATGCGGACGGGGCGCTGCCCGTGTCGTCGGTCGCCTTCCCGACCAACTCGATCCGTTTCACCGCCCCCGGCGCCGGCACGTACTACGTATCGGTGCGCGCCATCGATGATCTGGGCCTGAACGGCCAGGACGCGGTCGCAACATTCGAAGGCGCGAACCAGCTGATGACGCCCTATGGCTTGGGCGTAGGTAGCGGCTCGGGCGAACCCATCATATTGACCGAATACTAGGTCGCGCTTCATGGCCGACGCTGTCGACACCGTTGACCGGACCTCGCGCTCAGGACTGTGGTTGACGATAGCGCTGGCGGTGCTGGCGGCCGTGCTGGGCTCGCTCAATGGCCTGGGACGGGTTGACCAGATTCTTTACGATCGTGTCGCGGCGCTGACCAGCCGCGCGGCAGACCCCGACATCCTGATCGTCGCCATCGACGACGCCAGCATCGATACGCTGGGACGCTGGCCGTGGCGACGCGCGATCCATGCGGCGCTGCTGGACCGCCTGCAAGGCGCCCGCGCCGTCGGCCTGGATCTGATCTTCGCGGAAAGCGACACCGTCAATCCGAACGACGACCGGCTTCTGGCCGACAGCATCCGGCGCAACGGCCGCACCGTCCTGCCGGTCGTGCTGGACCGCCTGGTCAATCCCTCGTCCATGGCGGCCCCCATCCCGCCCTTGGCGCAAGCCGCCGCATCCAGCGGTTTCATCAACGCCCGCGTGGATTCCGACGGTGTCGTGCGCGAAGCGACGCCAGCCACCACGTTCGCCGGCGAACGCCGCCTTCATCTCGCCCTGTCCATGCTCGAGGTCGGCGGCCAGGCTGATAAAGCGCAACAACTGCTGCAGAAGGCAGGCCCCGACGGCAGCATCCTGATCCCCTACGCCGGCTCCACGGCTCACATGCGCACCGTCTCGTACCTGTCGGTGCTGCGCGGCGATGTGCCGCCCGACGAGGTCCGCGGCAAGTATGTACTGGTCGGCGCCTGGGCCACGGGGCTGGGCGACGCCTACCCCACGCCGGTCTCGCATGACCTTGCCGGCATGTCGGGCGTGGAGATCATCGCCAATCTGCTGCAAGCGGCGCGCGACGGTATTACGTACCAGCGGCCGGCCGCCGCCTGGAATGCGGTGTTCTCCGCCCTGCCCGTGCTGCTGGCATGTTTGGCGTTGTGGCGGCTGTCGCCCAAGCGCGCGCTGTTGGTCAGCGTCGCGTTGATCGCGGGCATTCTTCTAGCCTCGTGGATGCTGCTGGCCCACGCCAATCTATGGTTCGCCCCGACCGCCGCGCTGATCGGCGTGGCGCTGTGCTACCCGCTCTGGAGCTGGCGCAGCCAGGAAGCGGCCCTGCGCTACATGGACAACGAGTTGAGCCGGCTACAGCGAGAATACCCGCCGGTGTTGAACGAGGCCCGCGCCCAGCTCACCGGCCCCAGCGCCTCGTTGGAAAGCCGGGTGGGCGAATTGGGGCGTGCGCTGGCGCGTGTGCGGAACTTGCGGCGTTTCCTGGCCGACGGGCTCGACGGCATGCCCGACGCCACGCTGGTCTTCGATCAGGAAGGCCGCATGCAGTTCCGAAACCAGGCGGCCGTCATGTATTTCCAGCGCCTGGGCATGCGCCCGCCGCGCGTCGGCCACCCCGCCACGCACCTGCTCGAAAAAACGATTTCCGACGACGCCACGCGGCAACGCGTGTCGGAGGCGCTAAGCGGACAACGCCCCGCTGACACCACATCGCCTTGGAGCGCGGACCTGGAAGTGCGCGATTACGCCGGTCGCGACCTGATCCTGAAATGCGCGCCCATCCATACCGCCGAAGGCAACTTCGCCGGCACCGTCGCCACCCTGACCGATATTTCGCGCATCCGCCAGGCGGAGCGACAGCGCGAAGAGACCCTGCGTTTCATCTCGCACGACATGCGCGCCCCGCAAAGCTCCATCCTGGCGCTGGTGGAGATGAAGCAGGAGGCCGGTACGCAGGACGGCCACGCCGATACGCTGACCCGCATCGCCACACTGGCCAACCGCACCCTGCATCTTGTCGATGACTTCGTGCATCTGACGCGGGCCGAATCCATGACGATCAGCGCCGTGGAATTGGACCTGGGCAGCCTGCTGCAGGACGGCGTCGACGAATTCTGGGCGTCTGCCCACAAGCGCGGCATCGCGCTGGACCTGCGGCTACCATTGCCCGCCGCCTACACGCGGGGCGACCAGACGCTCTTGATGCGCGCGCTGTGCAATCTGATCGACAACGCCATCAAATACAGCCCTGCCCAGACACGGATCGAATGCAGCATCGACGAAACGCCTGGTTTCTGGCGCGTGCACGTCCGCGACCAGGGCCAAGGCATCGCCGAGGCGGATCTGGCCCGCCTGTTCGAACCGTTCTCGCGGATAGGCGTGGAAACGCGCGGCGATGTGGGCGGCGCGGGTTTGGGCCTGGCGTTCGTGCGCACGGTGGCCGAACGCCATGGCGGGTCGGTGGAAGTCAGCAGCGAACCGGGCGTCGGCTCGGTATTCACCTTGCGCCTGCCCGCAGCGCCCGACGCGCCGTAGCTCAGCCCCTATTGAAAGGTGTGCGAGATCACTCCGGGCTTGCCGGCCTTGATCTCCAGGGTGCCCCGGTACGGCGGCAAGTCCGCGTTGCGCAGCACCACCTGGTATTTCCCAGGTATCAACCGCAGCTCTTTGACGGGCGGGCTGATGCCGCGCGCGATACCGTTGATCCACACCTCGCCCCAAGGACGGATGTCCAGGCGCACCGTCACGGGCACCGCCAACGGCCTGGGCTTGGGCGCCTCATCGGCGGACGGGGCCGCGGCAGCCGGCGCTTGAGCGGTGGGGTCCGGCACTTCCGTCGGAGCGGCGGGAGCGGGTGGTTCCACCGCGTTTGGCTCCTTCGTGGCGGGCGCCTGTTCCGGCTGGGGCACTGGCGGCGCGGAAGGTTGCCATTGGGCAGTAGGCAGCGGCGGCGTCGACGCGACAGGCGGCAAGTTCGCTTGCGGCACCGGGAGCACCGCGGGCGGGTTGGGCTGGACCAGTTCCGAGCTTGTGATCAAAGAGTGTGGGGTCCCCATGCCCCAGTGGACCCACGCATACATGCCGATGCCGATCAGCGCCACGACGGACAGCAGCCCCAACAGCGGACGGTGGCGGCTGGCCGGCTTGGCCGCCTGGGCCGTGGGCGGCGGCACATAGGCGGCCCCCGCCGTGGCGTCGGCTTCAACCGGCGCCGGTTCGATGTATGCCGCCACGCCCAGCAAGGCAGCTAGCTCGGCCAGCGTCTGCGGTCGATCAGCAGGCGCCATGGCCAAGCCGCTATCGATGACGGCCAGGAAATCGGGGCTGTACTTGGAAAGCCCTTGCGATGCCAACGGCTCGTAAGTGTCCATCGCGCGGCGTTCCGGCGCGGGCGTCGGGCGATGGCCGGTCACCAGGGCATGCATCACCGCGCACAAGGCGTAGACGTCGCTCCAGGGGCCACGCGGCCATTCGCTGGAGTCGGAATAGAGCTCGAACGGCGCGAAACCGGGAGTTGGGCTTCGGCTCGCACGACGCGAGCGCGCCACCACGAGTTCGGGCAGCAGATGCGCGCGCGCGCCCTCGTCCATGCCCACGGTTTCCAGCGAGATATCGCCACAGATTTCACCCTGCGCGTGCAAGGCGATCAGAGACGGCAGCAGATCCGACAGGAGCCGCTTGATGCGCGTTTCCGGCACGCCCCCCGCCGTGCTGGCGGCGATCGCACTCAAGGGACGCAGGGCAAGCGGCGCAGCGCCAGAAAAGGGGCCACGCGGCGTCAGGAGGCCGGTGGACGAAGGCATTATCGGAATTGCGCTCATGCGCGTAGTGTGCAAAGGTTGATTAGCCTGAATATTATCCAATCCGCAACACCAGGACATTGCCGAAAATGTCCGAGCGCATCAGGCTGTGGCACGATAGCGTACCGTCCAATATCCCTACTTCCCTTTCAAGCCATGAAAATTCGCTTTCTGAGCAGTCTGCTCGGCGCGTCCTTGATGTTGGCGGGCTGCGCCGGACTCCCGTCCGGCCAGCCCGAAGCCCCCGCTACTCCCGAGGCGCTGACGCAATTGCAACAAATCCGCGACGCCTATGGCGCCGGCCGCTACGGCGAAGTCATCCGCGGTGTCGCCACCTCGGACGCCCTGGCCGCTTCACCCCGCGCCATGCGCGTCGAAGCCTACAAGTTGCAGGCATTCAGCTATTGCGTCACGCGTTACGCCCAGTTGTGCCAAGACAGCTTCGCCCGCATCCTGGCGCTGGATCCTACTTTTGAGCTAGCCCCCAACGAAGCCGGACACCCGTCCTGGGGACCGGCCTTCCAACGCGCACGGACGCAGGCCGGAAAGTAGCCGCACGCCGGCTTGCACGACATGCCAGCCGTGCAAAAAAGAAAAAGGCCGCTGATTCGCATCAGCGGCCTTTTTGTTTTCAGCCCCCGCGCCAGGATGGCGCGCGGGGGGCTGACCGGGATTCCGCTTATTCGGCGGAATCGTCGGTGCTGGCGTCGGAGGCCGGGGCCTGATCGTCCGCACCCACCGTGACCGGTGAGTCTTCGAACGGGTTGGCCTGCTGGCGAGCGGCTTCGCGTTCCGCCGCCTCCAGCTCTTCCTTGTCGCGGCGTGCGTGGTGGTAAGCCAGGCCGGTACCCGCCGGAATGAGGCGGCCGACGATGACGTTTTCCTTCAGACCACGCAGGTCGTCGCGCTTGCCCATGATGGCGGCTTCGGTCAGGACACGCGTGGTTTCCTGGAACGATGCGGCCGAGATGAACGAGTCGGTCGACAGCGAGGCCTTCGTGATACCCAACAGCACGTTGTCGTAGGTTGCCGGGATACGGTCTTCGGCAGCCATGCGATCGTTGGCGTTCAGCAGTTCGGAGCGCTCGACTTGCTCGCCCGGGATGAACTCGGTATCGCCAGCGTCAACGATGTTCACACGACGCAGCATCTGACGAACAATCACTTCGATGTGCTTGTCGTTGATCTTCACGCCTTGCAGACGGTAAACGTCCTGCACTTCGTCGACGATGTACGTCGCCAGCTTCTCGATGCCTTGCAGGCGCAGGATGTCGTGGGGATCGGCCGGGCCGTCCACGATCATTTCGCCCTTGTTCACCACTTGGCCGTCGTGCACCAGAACCTGCTTTTCCTTCGGAATCAGGAACTCGTGGCTCACGCCTTCCAGGTCGGTGATGACCAGACGCTGCTTGCCCTTCGTGTCCTTACCGAACGACACCGTACCGGTAACGTCGGCGAGCATGCCGGCGTCCTTCGGCGAACGGGCTTCGAACAGTTCGGCCACACGCGGCAGACCGCCGGTAATGTCGCGGGTCTTTTGCGATTCTTGCGGAATACGCGCCAGAACTTCACCCACGGCAACCTGCTGGCCGTCACGCACGGTAATCAGCGCGCCCACCGGGAACGAGATGTTCACCGAGTGATCGGTGCCGGCGATCTTGACGTCTTCGCCAGCTTCGTTGACCAGCTTGATTTGCGGACGCATGACGATCTTGCCGCCACGGGTCTTCGGCGTGATGACGACGAGCGTCGACAGGCCGGTGACTTCATCCACCTGCTTGGCAACGGTCACGCCTTCTTCGATGTTCTCGAAGCGGACGGCGCCACCGTATTCCGACACGATCGGACGGGTCAGCGGGTCCCACGTCGCCAGACGTGCGCCAGCCTTCACGGCTTCGCCATCGCCCACCAGCACGGTCGCGCCGTACGGGATCTTGTGGCGTTCGCGTTCGCGGCCGTTGTCGTCGAAGATCGCCAGTTCGCCGGAGCGCGAAATCGCAACGCGTTCGCCCTTGGCGTTCGTGACATAGCGCATCGTGCTGGCAAAGCCAACCAGACCGCTGGACTTCGTTTCCACCGCGCTGGCCAGGGCCGAACGCGACGCCGCGCCACCGATGTGGAACGTACGCATCGTAAGCTGCGTGCCCGGTTCACCGATGGACTGGGCAGCGATAACGCCAACTGCCTCGCCCTGGTTGACCGGCGAACCGCGACCCAGATCGCGGCCGTAGCAATGTGCGCACAGACCGTGACGCGTTTCGCACGTCAGCGGGGTGCGGACCTTGACTTCGTCCACGCCGATGCGGTCGATGGTGTCGACCAGGTCTTCGTCCAGCAGGGTGCCGGCGACAATGGCCGTTTCCTGCGTGTCCGGGTTGATGATGTCCACGGCGGCAACACGACCCAGGATGCGATCGCGCAGCGGTTCGATGACTTCACCACCTTCCACCAGGGCCTTCATGTTGTAGCCCAGCGACGTACCGCAATCGTCCTCGGTGATCACCAAGTCTTGCGTCACGTCGACCAGACGACGAGTCAGGTAACCCGAGTTTGCGGTCTTCAGTGCCGTATCGGCCAGACCCTTACGCGCGCCGTGAGTCGAGATGAAGTACTGAAGCACGTTCAGACCTTCACGGAAGTTCGCGGTAATGGGCGTTTCGATAATCGAGCCGTCCGGCTTGGCCATCAGGCCGCGCATACCGGCCAGCTGGCGGATCTGGGCGGCCGAACCGCGGGCGCCCGAGTCAGCCATCATGTAGATCGAGTTGAACGATTCCTGGCGCACTTCTTCGCCGTGACGGTTCACAACCGGCTCGGTGGCCAGTTGTTCCATCATCGCCTTGCCGACCTTGTCGCCAGCCTTGCCCCAGATGTCCACAACGTTGTTGTAGCGTTCCTGGGACGTGACCAGACCCGACGAGTACTGCTTGTCGATTTCCTTCACTTCGCGGCTGGCTTCAGCCAGGATGCCTTCCTTGGCGGTCGGGATCAGCATGTCGCCCATGGCGATCGAGATACCGCCGCGCGTGGCCAGCTTGAAGCCGGACTGCATCAGCTTGTCAGCGAAGATCACCGTGTCGCGCAGGCCGCAACGGCGGAACGACTGGTTGATCAGGCGCGAAATTTCCTTCTTCTTCAGGGCCTTGTTCAGGACCGTGAAGGGCAGGCCCTTCGGCAGAATTTCGGACAGCAGCGCGCGGCCGACCGTCGTTTCATGACGGCGGATCACGGGTTGCCATTCGCCTGCCTCGTCGCGCTCGTGCTCTTTCAGACGCACGGTCACGCGGGATTGCAGTTCGACTTCGCCGTTGTCATAGGCGCGTTGCACTTCAGCGACGTCGGTGAAGAAAATGCCTTCGCCACGGCCGTTGATGCGCTCACGCGTCGTGTAGTACAGACCCAGCACGATATCCTGCGACGGCACGATCGACGGTTCGCCGTTGGCCGGGAACAGGACGTTGTTGGACGCCAGCATCAGCGTGCGCGCTTCCAGCTGGGCTTCCAGCGACAGCGGCACGTGGACAGCCATCTGGTCACCGTCGAAGTCGGCGTTGAACGCCGCGCAAACCAGCGGGTGCAGCTGGATGGCCTTGCCTTCGATCAGGACCGGCTCGAACGCCTGGATGCCCAAACGGTGCAGCGTGGGCGCACGGTTCAGCATGACCGGGTGTTCGCGGATGACTTCTTCCAGGATGTCCCAGACCACCGGTTCCTGGCTTTCCACCAGCTTCTTGGCAGCCTTGATGGTCGTGGCCAGGCCCATCATCTCCAGACGATTGAAGATGAACGGCTTGAACAGTTCCAGGGCCATCAGCTTGGGCAGACCGCACTGATGCAGCTTGAGCTGCGGGCCCACCACGATGACCGAACGGCCCGAGTAGTCGACGCGCTTGCCCAGCAAGTTCTGACGGAAACGACCGCTCTTGCCCTTGATCATGTCGGCCAGGGACTTCAGCTGGCGCTTGTTGGCGCCCGTCATGGCCTTGCCACGGCGACCGTTGTCCAGCAGCGAGTCAACGGCTTCCTGCAGCATCCGCTTTTCGTTGCGCAGGATGATTTCCGGCGCCTTGAGCTCCAGAAGGCGCTTCAAGCGGTTGTTGCGGTTGATGACGCGGCGGTACAGGTCGTTCAGGTCCGAGGTCGCGAAGCGGCCGCCGTCCAGCGGCACCAGCGGACGCAGGTCCGGCGGCAGCACGGGCAGCACTTCCATGACCATCCACTCGGCCTTGATGCCCGACTTCTGGAAGCCTTCCAGCACCTTCAGGCGCTTGGAAATCTTCTTGATCTTGGCTTCAGAGCTGGTGGCCTTCAACTCGCCGCGCAGCGTTTCCACTTCGCGGTCGATGTCGATGGTGCGCAGCAGTTCGCGCACGGCTTCCGCGCCCATCAGGGCACGGAAATCGTCGCCGTACTCTTCGGTCTTGGCGAGGAAATCGTCATCCGACATGATCTGGCCGCGCTTGAGCGGCGTCATGCCAGGTTCGATCACGCACCAGGCTTCGAAGTACAGAACGCGTTCGATGTCGCGCAGGGTCATGTCGAGCACCATGCCCAGACGCGACGGCAGGCTCTTCAGGAACCAGATGTGCGCGACGGGGCTGGCCAGCTCGATGTGGCCCATGCGTTCACGGCGAACCTTGGCAACGGTGACTTCAACGCCGCACTTTTCGCAGATCACGCCACGATGCTTCAGGCGCTTGTACTTGCCGCACAAGCACTCGTAGTCTTTGATCGGGCCAAAGATCTTGGAGCAGAACAAACCGTCACGTTCAGGCTTGAACGTGCGGTAGTTGATGGTCTCGGGCTTGCGAACTTCGCCGTAAGACCACGAACGGATCTTCTCGGGCGAGGCGATGCCGATCTTGATGGCATCGAATTGCTCGTCTTGCGAGACTTGCTTAAATAGGTCGAGTAGCGCTTTCATTAGTTACGCTCCAAATCCATGTCCAGGGCCAACGAGCGGATTTCCTTCACCAGCACGTTGAACGATTCCGGCATGCCGGCGTCGATGACGTGGTCGCCCTTGACGATGTTTTCGTATACCTTGGTACGGCCAGTGATGTCGTCCGACTTCACCGTCAGCATTTCTTGCAGGGTGTACGCGGCGCCGTATGCTTCCAGCGCCCACACTTCCATTTCCCCGAAACGCTGACCACCGAACTGCGCCTTACCACCCAGCGGCTGCTGCGTGACCAGCGAGTACGGACCCGTCGAACGCGCGTGCATCTTGTCGTCGACCAAGTGGTGCAGCTTCAGGTAGTGCATGTAGCCAACCGTCACGGGGCGCTCGAATTTCTCGCCCGTGCGGCCGTCGAACAGCCATGCCTGCGTACGCGAAGGCGTCAGTGCCATGCGCTCGGCGACGTCGTCCGGATAGGCCAGTTCCAGCATCGTGGTGATTTCCTCTTCGGTCGCGCCGTCGAAGACGGGCGTCGCGAACGGCACGCCGTTCTTGAGGTTCTGGGCCATTTCCATGACTTCTTCGTCGGTCAGCTCGTCGATGCGGGCGCCGGAGCCGGTCGTGTTGTAGACCTTGTCCAGGTAGGCACGGATGTTCTTGACCTGCGCAGTGCGCTCGTCGCGCAGCAAATCGGCAATGCGGTGGCCCACGCCCTTGGCAGCCCAGCCCAAGTGCACTTCCAGCACCTGACCGACGTTCATCCGCGAAGGCACGCCCAGCGGGTTCAGAACGATGTCGGCCGGCGTGCCGTCAGCCATGTGCGGCATGTCTTCCACCGGGGTGATACGCGAGACCACGCCCTTGTTGCCGTGACGGCCTGCCATCTTGTCGCCAGGCTGCAGACGACGCTTCACGGCCAGGTAGACCTTGATCATCTTCAGCACGCCCGGGGGCAGCTCGTCGCCTTGCGTCAGCTTCTTGCGCTTCTCTTCGAAGGCCAGATCGAACTGATGGCGCTTCTGCTCCAGCGATTCCTTGGCTTGCTCCAGCACGACAGCGTGCGGCTCATCGGCCAGACGGATGTCGAACCACTGCCAGCGGTCCAGATCAGCCAGGTAAGCCTTGGTGATCGTGGCGCCCTTGGCCAGCTTGCGCGGGCCGCCGTTGACGGTCTTGTTGACCAGCATCTTTTCGATACGGTCGAACTGGTCGTTTTCAACGATGCGCAGCTGGTCGTTCAGGTCTTGGCGATAGCGGCGCAGTTCATCGTCGATGATGGACTGGGCGCGCTTGTCGCGCACGATGCCTTCACGCGTGAACACTTGCACGTCGATCACGGTGCCGGTCATGCCCGAAGGCACGCGCAGCGAGGTGTCCTTAACGTCGGACGCCTTTTCACCGAAGATGGCGCGCAGCAGCTTTTCTTCCGGCGTCAGCTGGGTTTCGCCCTTGGGCGTGACCTTGCCGACCAGCACGTCGTCGGCGCTGACTTCGGCGCCGATGTACGTGATGCCCGAATCGTCCAGACGGTTCAGTTGCGTCTCAGCCAGGTTGCTGATGTCGCGCGTGATTTCTTCCGGGCCGAGCTTCGTGTCGCGAGCAACAACCGTCAGTTCCTCGATGTGCACCGAGGTGTAGCGGTCATCGGCAACAACCTTTTCGGAGATCAAGATCGAATCTTCGAAGTTGTAGCCGTTCCAGGGCATGAACGCGATCAGCATGTTCTGACCCAGGGCGAGTTCGCCCAGGTCGGTCGATGCGCCGTCAGCCAGCACGTCGCCCTTGGCGACCTTGTCGCCACGCTTGACGATAGGACGCTGGTTGATGTTCGTGTTCTGGTTGGAACGGGTGTACTTGATCAGGTTGTAGATATCGACACCGACTTCGCCGGCGACGTTTTCTTCGTCGTTCACGCGAATCACGACGCGCTCGGCGTCAACGTGGTCGACCAGGCCGCCACGCAGTGCTTGCACGGTCGTGCCCGAGTCAACGGCCACGGTACGTTCGATACCCGTGCCCACGACCGGCTTTTCCGGACGCAGGCAAGGCACGGCCTGACGTTGCATGTTGGCGCCCATCAGTGCGCGGTTCGCGTCGTCGTGCTCAAGGAACGGAATCAGCGAAGCCGCCACCGACACGATCTGCGACGGAGCAACGTCCATGTAATGCACGTTGGCCGGCGAGGTCAGCATCGTTTCGCCCGCTTCACGGCAAGCAACCAGATCGTCCACGAAGGCGCCGTCCTCGTCCAGCGCGGCGTTAGCCTGCGCAATGACGTAGTGGCTTTCTTCGATGGCCGACAGGTAATCGATCTGCTCGCTGACGCGGCCGTCGATAATCTTGCGGTAAGGCGTTTCCAGGAAGCCGTACTCGTTCAAGCGAGCGTACAGCGCCATGGAGTTGATCAGACCGATGTTCGGGCCTTCCGGCGTTTCGATCGGGCAGACACGGCCGTAGTGGGTCGGGTGCACGTCGCGGACTTCAAAGCCGGCGCGCTCGCGGGTCAGACCGCCCGGGCCCAGTGCGGAAACGCGACGCTTGTGCGTGATTTCCGACAGCGGGTTGGTCTGGTCCATGAACTGCGACAGCTGGCTCGAACCGAAGAACTCCTTGATGGCAGCCGAGATCGGCTTGGAGTTGATCAGGTCGTGCGGCATCAGGTTTTCCGTCTCGGCCTGGCCCAGACGTTCCTTGACGGCGCGCTCGACACGCACGAGGCCTGCGCGGAACTGGTTTTCGGCCAGTTCGCCCACGCAACGCACGCGACGGTTACCCAAGTGATCGATGTCATCGATCTGGCCACGGCCGTTACGCAGCTCAACCAGCACCTTGATGGTTTCAAGGATGTCTTCGTTGGTCAGCGTCATCGGGCCGGTGATGTCTTCACCACGGCCCAGGCGGCTGTTGACCTTCATGCGGCCGACGCGCGACAGGTCGTACGTCTCTTCGCTGTAGAACAGACGCTGGAACAGCGCTTCCACCGCTTCTTCGGTGGGCGGCTCGCCAGGACGCATCATGCGGTAGATGGCAACGCGCGCGGCCATCTGGTCGGCGGTTTCATCGGTGCGCAGCGTCTGCGAGATGTACGGACCACGGTCCAGGTCGTTCGTGTAGAGCGCCTGGATGTCGTAGACGTTCGAGGCGCGCAGCGCGCTCAGCACGCTTTCGGTGATTTCGTCGTTGGCATTGGCGATGACCTCGCCAGTGTCTTCATCGACGATGTTCTTGGCCAGCACACGGCCGTACAGGAAGTCTTCCGGCACGGAGATGCGCTGGATGCCGCCGGCAGCCAGGTCGCGCAGATGCTTGGCATTGATGCGCTTGTCTTTTTCGACGATGACCTTGCCATCGCGATCCGAAATGTCGAAGCGGGCCATTTCGCCCTTCCAACGTTCGGGCACGAATTCCATCATCGCGCCTTCGCTCTTCAGTTCGAAGTTATCGAAGTCGAAGAAGTTGGCCAGGATGGATTCCGGCGTCATGCCGATGGCCTTGCACAGGATCGTGACAGGCATCTTGCGACGGCGGTCGACGCGGAAGAACAGGACGTCCTTCGGGTCGAATTCGAAGTCCAGCCACGAACCGCGGTAAGGAATCACGCGGGCCGAGAACAGGAGCTTGCCGGAGCTGTGCGTTTTGCCGCGGTCGTGTTCGAAGAACACGCCAGGCGAACGGTGCAGCTGCGACACGATGACACGCTCGGTGCCATTGATGACAAAGGAACCCGTGCCCGTCATGAGCGGAATTTCGCCCATGTAGACTTCCTGTTCCTTCACTTCCTTCACGGTCGGCTTGCTGACTTCGCGGTCAAGCAGCACCAGGCGGACCTTGGCTCGCAGGGGCGAGGCATAGGTCAGACCACGTTGCTGACATTCCTTGACATCGAACACCGGTTCGCCGAGCACGTAGCTCACGAACTCCAAGCGCGCCATACCGTTGTGACTAACGATCGGGAAAATCGACGAGAACGCCGCCTGCAAACCGTCGGCTACGCGATCGGACGGGGCGGTATCCGCCTGCAGGAAAGTTAGGTAGGATTGAAGCTGTGTCGCCAAAAGGAAAGGAACGTTTTGAACGTCTTCACGCTTGGCGAAGCTTTTGCGGATGCGCTTTTTTTCGGTGTACGAGTAAGGCATGAGCACTCCGACTCGAGGTTGCATGGGCCGTCAACCACGGCCCTAGGTGATACGACTCCAGGAAACCCCTCTGAAAAGGCATGACCCCAGTAGGGGTTTCCTGGAAACGCAAAAGCCCGGGGACTGCAAACTGTGCTGTCCCCGGGCAGTTGACGCAGGTCTTACTTGACTTCGACCTTGGCGCCAGCTTCTTCCAGCTTCTTCTTGGCGGCTTCGGCGTCAGCCTTGGCCACAGCTTCCTTGACAGGCTTCGGAGCGCCGTCAACCAGGTCCTTGGCTTCCTTCAGACCCAGACCGGTCAGCTCGCGCACGGCCTTGATGACGCTAACCTTGTTCGCGCCGGCTTCCAGCAGGACGACGGTGAACTCGGTTTGCTCTTCAGCAGCGGCGGCAGCGCCACCAGCAGCGGGAGCAGCGACAGCGACAGCAGCGGCAGCAGCCGACACGCCGAACTTCTCTTCCATTTCCTTGATCAGCTCGGACAGCTCGAGCACGGTCATGCCAGCGATGGCGTCAAGGATTTCAGCTTTGTTAAGTGCCATTTTTAAGAACTCCAAATATTTTGGTAATGCCAGGGTTTGGGTGTCGCTTCGTCGTTCAGCGAATTCCGGACAGCAGGGCGATTAGGCCGCTGCCTTTTGGTCGCGCACGGCCGCGAGGCCACGAGCGAACTTGGTCGGAACTTCGTTGAGCGTACGCACGAATTGCGCGATGGGGGCTTGCATGGTGCCAAGCAGTTTCGACAGCAACTCTTCGCGGGACGGCATGGTGGCCAAGGCCTTCACACCATCTTGGGTCAGCAGGTTGTTGGGCAATGCGCCCGCCTTGATGACCAGCTTGTCGTTGCTTTTCGCGAAACCTGCGATGACCTTGGCCGCCGAAACCGGATCAGTGCTGATACCATAGATCAGCGGACCGGTCAGTTGCTCAGCCAACGGCTCGAAAGCCGTGCCGGCAACAGCACGACGGGCCAGCGAGTTCTTCAGAACACGCAGATACACGCCCGATTCACGCGCAGTTTTGCGCAGTACGGTGACAGAGGCGACGTCCAGACCACGGTACTCAGCGATAACAATCGATTGTGCCTTGGCGACTTCAGCCGAGACTTCCTCGATTACCACCGCTTTCTCTTGACGATTGAGACTCACGGTTTGAACACTCCATCAAAAGACGCCTGGGGCCTGAGCCTTGCGCGTCAACCGAATGCGGCGCCTGGTCGAGTTCTTCGTGTAAAGAAATCTTCCTGGGGACGCCGTCTACGCTGGATCCGAACTATGTGAGCTTCGGGATTAAGCGGGGCAGCGGGGAACCTGCTTTCAACAGAAGGGAGGACCCTTCCACTACCCTGCTCCAGCGGTCTTTGACAGCAACATCCGGAGGAATCCGGATGCAGCCCAAAGTACGTTTACTGCTGCTGGCTTAGTTGGAAGCCGACAGCGAGGCAATTTCAACGCGAGCACCGCCGCCCATCGTGGACGAAACGGCGAGCTTGCGCAGATAAATGCCCTTGGCAGCTGCGGGACGAGCCTTTTGCAGGGCGTCGACCAGAGCGGCCAGGTTGGTTTGCAGCTGTTCCACGCCGAACGACGCGCGGCCGATCGTTGCGTGGATGATGCCAGCCTTGTCGGTGCGGTACTGAACCTGACCGGCCTTGGCGTTCTTGACAGCGGTCGCGACGTCAGGCGTCACGGTGCCGACCTTCGGGTTCGGCATCAGGCCACGGGGACCCAGGATCTGGCCCAGGGCACCCACGACACGCATCGTGTCGGGCGAAGCGATGACCACGTCAAAGTCCATTTGACCGGCCTTGATCTGGTCAGCCAGGTCGTCCAGGCCAACGATGTCGGCGCCGGCAGCCTTGGCGGCCTCAGCCTTTTCGCCTTGGGCGAACACGGCCACGCGGACCGACTTGCCGGTACCGGCGGGCAGAACGACCGAGCCGCGAACCAGTTGGTCCGACTTCTTCGGGTCGATGCCGAGCTGCACAGCCACGTCAATGGATTCATTGAACTTGGCGACAGCGGTTTCCTTGACCAGGGTCAGGGCTTCAGCGACCGGGTACAGCTTGGTACGGTCGATCTTTTGTGCAATAGCGGCGGCGCGCTTGGACAGTTTTGCCATGATTAGATCCCCTCAACCGTGATGCCCATGCTGCGGGCGCTGCCAGCGATCGTGCGCACAGCGGCGTCCAGATCAGCGGCGGTCAGATCGGGGCCCTTGGCCTTGGCGATTTCTTCAGCTTGAGCGCGGGTCAGCGTGCCGACCTTATCGGTATGCGGCTTGGCCGAACCCTTTTGCACGCCAGCTGCCTTCTTGATGAGGACCGTCGCGGGCGGGGTCTTCATGATGAAGGTGAAGCTCTTGTCCGCGAAAGCGGTGATCACCACCGGAATCGGCAGACCAGGCTCCATGCCTTGGGTCTTGGCGTTGAACGCCTTGCAGAATTCCATGATGTTCAGGCCGCGTTGACCCAGTGCCGGGCCAATCGGGGGGGAGGGGTTAGCCTTACCAGCCGGTACTTGCAGCTTGATAAAGCCGACGATCTTCTTCGCCATGCTTTGCTCCTTGCGGGTTATATCGCCCGGGCCTTATTGGCCTGGGCTCCCCGGGGGTTGAAATCAGGTCTTTTCGACCTGGCTGAAATCGAGTTCGACGGGTGTGGCACGACCAAAAATGGTGACCGACACGCGCACCTTGCTCTTTTCGTAATTGACTTCTTCGACGTTGCCGTTGAAGTCTGCAAACGGACCTTCCTTGACCCGAACCATCTCGCCCACTTCGAACAGAATCTTGGGGCGGGGTTTCTCGACACCCTCTTCCATCTGGGAGAGGATCTTCTCGACTTCCTTTTCGGAAATCGGGGTCGGACGGTTGCCCGAGCCACCCAAAAAGCCGGTGACGCGGTTCGTATTCTTGACCAAATGCCACGTTTCGTCGGTCAGGTCCATTTCAACCAGGACATAACCAGGGAAAATGCGGCGTTCGGTGATCGACTTCTGACCACCCTTGACCTCGACGACTTCTTCGGAGGGCACAAGGATTCGGCCAAAAGACGTTTGCAAGGCCGCGCGCTCGATGCGCTCGATCAGGGCCTTGTGAACACTCTTTTCCATGCCGGAATACACATGGACGACATACCAACGCTTACTCATTCGCCGTCCTTATTTCCAGCCCAACAGCAGGCCGTAAAGAATCCATTCGATGCCCTTGTCGAGCACCCACATGAAAATGCCCATGACCGCCACGAACGCAAAAACGATACCCGTCATCTGGGTCGTTTCCTTGCGGGTGGGCCACGCGACACGCTTGACTTCGTTGTAGGACTCGTTGGCAAAGCTCAGGGTGCGGCGGCCGGGCTCGCTGAACCAGGCGATCACGGCTGCGATCACGAGGCCACCAACGAACACGCCGACACGTGCGGGCATCGGCTGTGCGCTAAGCACGGAAAACCCGACGATGCCAGCAATAACGACGAGAACCGCCAGCCCGAGCTTGACCCGGTCGGCGGTACTGGTTACGGTTTCTACGCTGGTATTAGACATATTGCGACGCGAGCCGCCGTGAATGCGTAACTCGCGATGATCTCCCGCGGGTTTATCCTGGCGGTGGCAGGGGCAGTAGGAATCGAACCTACAACCTTCGGTTTTGGAGACCGACGCTCTGCCAATTGAGCTATGCCCCTAAAACACTACTGGCTTGCACTACATTCACTGACTTTCCGTGATCTGCCGCTCAAAACAGCCTTTTCAGGTCGTTTTTCAGACTGCCTTTCCAGGCAATTTGGCGCAAATGATCGCGGAGCCAAACATCATAACACTTTTACAGCAAAAATGGGTAGAGGGACATTTCGTCCACTCTACCCACTTGGGTATTGCTTACTTCAGGATCTTGGCGACGACGCCGGCGCCGACGGTACGACCGCCTTCACGGATGGCGAAACGCAGGCCTTCTTCCATGGCGATCGGAGCCAACAGCTTGACCGTCATGGCCACGTTGTCGCCC
>Ga0307412_10000506_pt1 | contig 23297 bp, 17 predicted proteins | sample DK1Cmetagenome_3_FD_203823 | JGI IMG/M metagenome (GOLD analysis project Ga0307412, IMG submission 203823) | Maize rhizosphere microbial communities from greenhouse at UC Davis, California, United States - DK15-C-1 | ecosystem: Host-associated > Plants > Roots > Rhizosphere > Soil | place: USA...
GTGGGCGCGCGTTCGGGCAAGAGCTTGCCAAGCTCGGCGGCAACGGGAAGGGCGGGCAGGGCGCCCGGAATGACGATCAGCATGGCGGGATTGTAGTCCGCGCGCGCCAGGGGAACTAAGCGGCGGCGGCGACTGCCATAGGTTGACACGGCTGGTCGTGGAACCGCACATCCGCGGCGCGATTTCCAGGCCGTTAATGCCATAATGCGCACGTGCTGAAAATACCCTACGAACTCTGGATAGGCGCCCGCTATGCCGGGTTGGCCCGAATCCGCCAGCGACGCGGGCGCCGCGATCGCTTCATCTCTTTCATCGCCGCCAGCTCCATGGCGGGCATCGCGCTGGGCGTCGCCGCTCTGATCGTGGTGCTGTCCGTGATGAACGGGTTTCAAAAAGAAGTGCGCGACCGCATGTTGTCGGTGTTGCCGCACATTGAACTGTACATCCCGGGGGGCTTGCCCGAACGGGTGCTGGAGCAGTGGCGGCAGTTCGCTGACGCGGCCAAGCAGAACCCCGAAGTCAAGGCCGGCGCGCCCTTTGTGGCGGCGCAGGGCATGCTGGTGCGGGGGCAGGCCCTGCGGGGCGTGCAGGTGCGCGGCATTGATCCGGCCACTGAAGGCAACGTGTCCGACCTGCCGCGCCAGATGGTCTCGGGCAAGCTGGCCGACCTGAAGGCAGGCGGCTTTGGCGTGGTGCTGGGCAACGAACTGGCCGACGGCCTGGGTGTGAAGCTGGGCGATACGCTGCTGATGATGGCGCCGCAAGGCTCGATCAGTCCGGCGGGTTTCGCGCCGCGCATGCGCCAGTTCACGGTGGTGGGCGTGTTCTCGTCCGGGCACTATGAATACGATTCCTCGCTGGCGTTCGTCGACAACGAAGACGCCGCGCGCGTGTTCCGGGAAAGCGGCACGGCCGGCGTGCGTCTGCGCATCGCCGACATGCAGAAAGCGCCCGAAGTAGCCAGCGAACTGAAGAAAGTACTGCCGCCGTATGTGATGGCCAGCGACTGGTCGCGCAACAACCGCACCTGGTTTGCGGCCGTGCAGACCGAAAAGCGCATGATGTTCCTGATCCTGGCGCTGATCGTGGCCGTGGCGGCGTTCAACCTGCTGTCGTCGCTGGTGATGGCCGTGAAAGACAAGCAGTCTGATATTGCCATCTTGCGCACGCTGGGCGCGGGCCCGGGCGAAGTGGCCCGCATCTTCCTGGTGCAGGGTGCGCTGATCGGCGTCATCGGCACCTTGCTGGGCGTGGCGGGCGGCATTGTCATTGCGTACAACGTGGACGTGATCGTGCCCTTCATCGAACGTCTGCTGGGCGTGCATTTCCTGCCGCGCGAAGTCTATTTCATCAGCGCCTTGCCGTCCGACCCGCAAGTGGGCGATATCGTCACGATTGGCCTGACCTCCCTGGTGCTGTCGCTGCTGGCGACGCTGTATCCCAGCTGGCGCGCATCGCGCCTGCAACCTGCACAGGTGCTGCGCCATGATTGACGCCCCGAATCGTTCCTCTTCGACGCCTGCCTTGCAGGCCGAGAATATCGTCAAGGTCTACGACGAGGGCCCGGCCCGCATCGAAGTGCTCAGCAACGTCAGCCTGTCCGTGGCGCGCGGCGAAATGGTCGCCATCGTGGGCGCGTCGGGCTCGGGCAAAAGCACGTTGCTGCATATCCTGGGCCTGTTGGATGTGCCGACCAGCGGTTCGGTGTCCGTTGATGGAAACCTGGCCGTCGGTTTGTCCGAAGCCAAGAAGAGCGCGGTGCGCAACAGCAGCCTGGGCTTTGTGTACCAGTTCCATCATCTGCTGGCCGAGTTTTCGGCGCTGGACAATGTGGCGATGCCGCTGATCGTGCGCCGTGAAAACCGCGACAAGGCCCGCGAGGCCGCGCGCGAGGTCCTGGCGCTGGTGGGCCTGGCTGCCCGTGAAGACCACTTCCCGGGGCAGTTGTCCGGCGGCGAACGCCAGCGGGTGGCGCTGGCGCGCGCGCTGGTGACGCGGCCGGTGTGCGTGCTGGCCGACGAACCCACGGGCAACCTGGACCGCAACACGGCGCACAAGATGTTCGAGCTGCTGACCCGCGTGAACCAGGAGTCAGGCACGGCGTTCGCTATCGTGACGCATGACCCGGAACTGGCCGCTCGGGCCGACCGCCAATTGCTGATGGAAAACGGCCGGCTGGTATCGGGATAGAGCGATACGGGGGGATAATTCCGACAAGGAGGCCACGCCCATGCTGATCGACACCCACTGCCACCTGGATGCCGCCGAATTCGATACCGACCGCCAGCAGGTAGCCGACCACGCCTGCGAGGCCGGCGTCCAATCCATCGTAATTCCGGCCATCGAGCGCGCCAATTTTCCGATCGTCCGGGACCTGGCCGGCCAGATCGCCGGCGGTGCGTATGCGCTGGGCATCCATCCCCTGTTTGTGCAGCGCGCCGACGATTCCGATCTGGACGTGCTGCGCGACACCATCAAGCAGTCGCTGGGCGACCCACGATTTGTCGCCATCGGCGAGATCGGCCTGGATTTTTTCGTGCCCGAGATCTCGTCGGGTGAACCCCGTGAACGCCAGGAACGCTTCTATGCCGCGCAGTTGGACATGGCCGAGGAGTTCCGCTTGCCGGTGTTGTTGCATGTGCGCCGGTCGCAAGACATCCTGCTGAAGTATTTGCGCCGCCATGACCGTATCGGCGGCATCGCGCACGCCTTTAACGGTAGCGCGCAGCAGGCCCAGGCCTTCATCGACCACGGTTTTGCGTTAGGGCTGGGCGGGGCCATGACCTACGAGCGGGCCTTGCAGATCCGCCGGCACGCCGTGGACGTGGACCTGGCGCACCTGGTGCTGGAGACGGATGCGCCCGATATCCCGCCCGCCTGGCTGCATCCGCCTCACCGCCGTAATCGGCCCGGGGAACTGGCCCGCATCGCCGGGGTGCTGGCCGAATTGCGCGGCATCTCGCCCGCGCAGGTGGCGCAGGCCACCACCGCCAACGCCATGCGCGTGCTGCCGCGACTGCCGGCCGCCATTCTGGCGGACGCCGACTGACTTCCGTCCCCCGATGTAGGCAACGCGATGACGGCAGTTGTCGTGTGGATGCCTCATTTTTCCAAGAATTTTCTGAAAACTTGCGTTTGGTTGAATAAAACCTGACAAAAAGTTGAATGCAATATTGGGAATGCCTATCATTGCCGTTCATTGAAAATCTCAATCAGCGCAATGCGCGCCGCTCTGCCGGGGCGGTTTCATTTCATTCCCATGTCGACTCAGAAAAGCATCAATGGCTCCGGGGGAGCCCGTCCCGCCCATTTCCCCACGTTCCGCGTGTTGCCGCTTGTGTTGGCGATTGCGGCAGCGGGCAGCGCCCATGCGCAGTCCGCCAGCGGCGCGAAGGAGGACACCATGGGGGTCGCTCAGATGGATACCGTCGTGGTGACCGCGTCGGGCTTCGAACAAGAGATCAAGAACGCGCCGGCGTCCATTTCGGTGATTACTCGCGAGCAACTTGAGACCAAGCCGTTCCACAATCTGGCCGACGCAGTCGCCGATGTGGAAGGCGTGACGGTGGAGCGGGGCGGCAAGGCGGGCGGCATGAACATCAGCATCCGCGGGCTGCCCAGCGACTACACGCTGGTGCTGGTGGATGGCAAGCGCCTTAATCAGAACAGCTCGGGCGCGCGGCCCAACGGCTTTGGCGACGTGGATACCAATTTCATTCCGCCGATGGCGGCCATTGAACGCATCGAGGTCGTTCGCGGCCCCATGTCCACCTTGTACGGATCCGATGCGATGGGTGGGGTGATCAACATCATCACACGCAAGGTCAGCCAGGATTGGACAGGCCAGATCACGCTGGACGGCACGGCGCAAGGCGACAATGCCTTTGGCAACAACTATGGCGCGGCGTTCTACCTGAGCGGTCCGATCAAAACCGACAAGCTGGGTTTGACCCTGCGCGGCGGCCAGTACCGCCGCTTGAGCGCCAACGGCGATTACCCGGCCAACCAGGCCGAATTCGATAGCGGCAATTACACGGGCGACCTTGCCAGTTTTTCCGGCCTGGGCGACAGCAAGCAGCAGAACGTGGGATTGCGCCTGTCGCTGACGCCCAACCGTAATCACGACATCCTGTTCGATGTGGACAGCAACTGGCAAACGTATGACAACGCCAACGGCGAACTGGGCACGTTGAATTCCAGCATCGCGCCCAACCGTCAGGGCGGCGGCTACGATCCCGAAATGAAGTTCAACCGCCAGCGCTATGCGCTGACGCATCTGGGGCGCTACAGCGGTTCCATCAGCTCCGACACCAGCCTGGTCTACGACACGACCGAGACCATCGGCCGCACCAATCCCATGAATTCGCCGCGTCGGCCGTCCGATGGCGAAAAGCGCGATCTGGAATACGACAACTGGGTCTTCGACACGAAGTGGACGATGCCGATGTTCAACGACCGCCATAACCTCACGGTGGGCGGGCAATGGCGCGAGCAGCAGTTCAAGGACACGCTGGTGTCCGCGCCGCTGGACCAGAGCCAGTATCAATGGGCGCTGTTCGCGGAAGACGAGTGGCGCATCGTCGACGATCTGGCGTTGACGGCGGGCGCGCGCTACGACCGCAACGAGCAGTTCGGCGGCAAGTGGAGCCCGCGCGGGTATCTGGTGTGGAACGCCACGCCGATGTGGACCGTCAAGGGCGGCGTGAGCAAGGGCTACAAGACGCCGGACATCAATTTGATGACGGACGGGATCATTGGCCTGGGCGCGCAGGGCACGATGCCGCTGCTGGGCAATTCGCAGCTGAAGCCGGAAAGCAGCACCTCGTCTGAACTGGGCCTGCTGTTTGACGACGGCGAAGGCCTGTCGGGCAACCTGACCGCCTTCCATACCAAGTTCAAGGACAAGATCGACAGCCAGAACATTCCCAACTGCCTGGCCGTGGGCGGCCCGGCGCCGGGTTGCCTGGATCTGGGGGTATGGGAGCGCAACGGCGTTCCGGTGGCGAACTTCTCGCAGCGCGTGAATATCGATACCGCGACGATCCAGGGCTTTGAGCTGGGCGGCCGCATTCCGTTGTATGGCGGCGTGTCGTTCAACGGCAACTACACCTTGACCGCCAGTGAAGTGACCTCGGGCGCCAAGGAAGGGCAACCGCTGGGTTCGCAACCCCGGCACGCCTTGAACCTGGGCCTGAACTGGCGCATCAACGACCAGTTCAACGCGTGGGTGCGTGGCGAATATCGCGCCAAGCAGTTCAACGACATGAACTGGGAAAAGGAGCAGGTGTTCTACAACCCGTACTGGCTGGCCAGCATGGGCGGGTCTTACGTAGTCAACAAGAACGTGACCCTGTCGGCGTCGGTGTTCAACCTGTTCGACAAGAATTTCGTCGACTACGGCCCGACCAAGACCGGTACCAGCGCGCCGGCGGCCAATGCCAATTGGAGCAATTCGTACCGCCAGGTGCTGGAAGGCCGTCGCCTGTGGGTGTCGGCGAACATCACCTTCTGATCGCGCGGACGCCCGGCTGTTGCCGGGCAGTGTCGCCAGGGCCCCGCCGCGTGCGGGGCCTGTTGCATTCAGGACGCTAGACGAGAAGCGGTAGTTCCATGCGCACGCTAAGGCCCTGCGGCGAGACATTGCGGGCCGAAATCCGGCCCTTGTGCGCCGCGATCGCCGCTTGCGCGATGGACAAGCCCAGGCCGGCGCCCGAGCCCGGCGCCTTCGAGCCGGAGGCGGTTCGGAAGAAGGGCTCAAACAGGGATTCCAGGTCGGCTGGCGGCACGCCGGGGCCGCGGTCCTCGATTTCCAGGCAGGCGTCGCGCGCGCCGACCAACAGGCGTACCCGGATCGCGCTGTGTGCGGGCGCGAAGCGCACGGCGTTGCGCAGTACATTTTCGATGGCGCTGGCCAAGCTGTCGCGATCACCGATCACCGGCACCGGGGCCGGGCTGTCCCAAAGAATGCGCACCTGCTGTTCGCCGGCTTCGTACCGGGCGTCGTCCACGACGGCGGACACGACACCGGCCAGGTCCAGCGTGTCGCTGGGCTCGGGTTGGGCGCCCAGGCGGGCCAGGCGCAACGTATTGCCGACCAGCGTGTCCAGGCGCTCGCATTCGCGTTCGATGCGGTCCAACTGCATGTCCTGGCGCTCATCCTTGCGCCGCGCCAGTTCGGCGGCCAGGCGCAGCCGGGCAAGCGGCGAGCGCAATTCGTGCGCGATGTTATGCAGCAGTTGCTCGCGGGTGTCCACCAATCCCTTCAGCCGGTCAGCCATGGCGTTGAAGTCGCGCGCCAACAGGCCAAGCTCGTCCTTGCGTCCGGCCAGCTTCGGTGGCGTCTGGGCGTCCAAACGCCCCGCGGCCAGCGCGTGCGTGGCCTGGCGTAGTTGCGTCAGCGGCGCGGTGACGTGGCGGGTGAGCGCCCAGCACAACGGCGCGGTGACCGCCAACGCGAAAAGCAGTAGCGCCAGCGCCACGGGCGACAGGCCCAGCACTTCCCAATGCGACGAATCAAAAGGCAGGAACAGCATCAGCAGTTGGGAACCGTCGGGCAGATCGAGCCGCTGCGGCTGCCACCAGGAAACGCGCTCGCCAGCGGGATCGGGCTGCAGGTAGTCCGCTTGCGTCGACCGATCGGTGGCCGCCCGGTAGGCGGCAAGCCAGTCGTGCGTGCGGGCGGGCAGGGTCCGGCCCAGGATCTCCGTGTCGCGGGCGTCCAGCACGTAGATCTTCAGCGCCGAGTAGCGTCGATCCATGGCTTCGACCCAGCGTTCCAGGCCCTTCATGCCGTGATTGCGGGCGACTTGCCGGGCGTCGTGGGTGAGGCTGGCCGGATTCAGGCCGTCCAGCGAATTGATGCGATACCAGGCGACCGTCGCGGTGAACAGCATGCCGCACACCAGGATGATGGCCATGGCGCCCCAGAAGGTCAGGAACGCGCGCCAGAAGAGCGACCGGGTGGGTAGCAGCCAGGGCATCAGGCCGCGCCCGCCAGCACATAGCCCAGCCCGCGCAGGTTGCGGATCGACAGCGTATCGCCGGACGTGCCCAGGCGCAGCTTCTTGCGCAGTGTGCTGATGTGGGTGTCGATGCTGCGGTCGTAACGTTCCGGCCGGCGTCCCAACGCATACATGCCGATCTGTTCGCGGGCGACCACTTGCCCGGGGGCGCGCATCAACAGTTCCAGGATGCGCTGTTCGGCCCCCGTCAGCAGAACGTCTTCACCGTCCAGCCGGACCCGGCCGCTGGCGGGGTCCAGCGTCAATGCGCCCAGCGTCAGGCTTGGCGTAGTGGCTTCCGGCACTTCTTCAAAGCGCCGCAGCACCGCGGTGATGCGGGCCTTGAGTTCGCGGGGGCTGAAGGGTTTGGCCAGGTAGTCGTCGGCGCCGAATTCCAGCCCCAGCACGCGGTCGGTCTCGCCGCCGTGGGCGGTGAACATGATGACGGGGCGGCGCGAGCGCCGGCGGTAATGCTTGAGCAGGTCCAGCCCGCTGCCGTCCGGCAGCATCAGGTCAAGCAGCACCAGGTCGTAATCGTGTTGCGCCAGCAGGGCAAGGCCTTGGGCGCCCGTATGGGCCAGCGTCAGCAGGCTGTGATTCGGTTCGAGGTATTCGCGCAGCATCTGTGCAAGCTCGACGTCGTCGTCGATCAGCAGGATGCGGTGCGCGACCGCTGAGTGAGTAAAAGGCATCCGTGTTGAGTGTCCAGCACCCGGTAGTCTGGCGCATCGCCATGCCGCCGAGTGTCAAGAAGTGCGAAGAAGATAAAAGTTGTGGAAAGGCGTTTGCCCGGCTCCAACAGCCTCAATTCTAATATGAGAATAGTTTTCATTAAGAAATAAGAGGCGGGCTTAGTGTCGCACACAGGGTGCGCCGCGGGTCCGGTACGGGAGAAAGCGGAATCATGAGCAGCAACGATCTGGCCTTGGGCGGCCGCATTCGGGTATCGCGCACGCGGTTGACGGCGGCGCTCTGCGCGGCGGGGCTGGGCGTGGGCCCGGCGGCGGTTTGGGCGCAGGCGAGCGACTCCCCGAAGACGATGGAAACCGTCGTGGTGACCGCCAGCGGGTTCGAACAGCAGATCAAGGACGCCCCGGCGTCGATCAGTGTCATTACCCGCGAAGACCTGGACAAGAAGTTCTACCGTGACGTGAACGACGCGCTGCTGGAGGTGCCGGGCGTCATCATCACCGGCGGGGGCGACCGTCAGGACATCAGCCTGCGCGGCATGGGCCCGCAATACACGCTGATCCTGATCGACGGCAAGCGCCAGAGTTCACGGGAAACGCGCACCAACTCGGATTCCGCCGGCGTGGAAGGCGGCTGGACGCCGCCGCTGGCCGCCATCGAACGGATCGAAGTCGTGCGCGGCCCGATGTCGTCCCTGTATGGCTCGGACGCGATGGGTGGGGTGATCAACATCATCACCCGCAAGGTGCCCAACGAATGGGGCGGCGAAATCCGCCTGGACACCACCATCCAGGAAAGCAATAAGTCGGGCGACATCTACCAGGGCAACTTCTACCTGTCCGGGCCCATCAAGACCGACCTGCTGGGCTTGCAGATTTACGGCCAGTCGTCGCAGCGGGATGAAGACGATATCGTCAACGGCTTTCGCAAGCGCAATTCGGACAGCGTGACCGCCAAACTGGCGCTGACGCCCAACCGTAACCACGACATCGTGCTGGAAGGCACGACCATGCGCCAGAAGTACGAGAACACGCTGGGCAAGACGGTCGCGCCGCAACCGCCGGGCGTCGCATGCGGGCGCAACGGCTGCCCCGCGTCGTCGGAAACGGACTACCGCAGCAACAAATGGGCGCTGTCGCACACGGGGCGCTGGGGCTGGGCAGTGTCGGACAGCTATGTGCAGCAGGAAGAGTTCGACAACCGTTCGCGGCAGATGAAGATCAAGAACCTGAACCTGCAATCCAGCTGGACGCTGCCGCTGGGCTCGCACATGCTGACCCTGGGCGGCACCTACCTCAGCCAGCGCCTGAATGACCAGACCGGCAACCAGTTGGCGGGCGGTCCCAACAAGATCGACCGCTATCAATGGGCGTTGTTCGCCGAAGACGAGTGGCGCCTGACCGACAGTTTTGCCGTCACGGCCGGCCTGCGCATGGACGAGGACGAGAATTTCGGCACGCACTTCAGCCCGCGCCTGTACGGCGTGTGGCAAATGGCCGAGCGGTGGACGCTGAAGGGCGGGGTATCGACCGGCTTTCGCGCGCCCGACCTGCGCCAGACGGTGGCGGGCTGGGGGCAGGTCAGCCGCGGCGGCAACATGTACGGCAACCCGGATCTGACGCCCGAAAAGTCGGTGACCGAGGAAATCGGCATTCTGTATGACGACGGCGAAGGCTTCAACGCCGGCCTGACCGTGTTCAACAACGACTTCAAGGACAAGATCACGCGCGTGGGTTGCCCGGCCTCGCAATGCCCCGAAGGCCCGAACCAGTTTGGCGCCAGCCCCACCACCTACATGAACGTGGACAAGGCGGTGTCGCGCGGCGTGGAAGCCAACCTGAAGTTGCCGCTGGGCCGTGACTGGTCGCTGACCAGCAGCTACACGTTTACCAAGTCGGAGCAGAAGTCGGGCCAATACCAGGGCCAGCCCCTGAACCAGTTGCCCAAGCATCTGTTCACCACCACCGTGAACTGGCAGGCGTCGGACGCGCTGCAAGCCTGGGCCCGCCTGAACTACCGCGGCAAGGAAAGCCAGCCGATCACCAGCGCGTCGTCCTCCTCGTTCATTGCGCCGTCCTACACCTTTGTGGATCTGGGCGGTTCGTATGCCGTGAACAAGACCGTGTCGGTGTATGCCGGCATCTACAACCTGTTCGACAAGCAGGTTACCTACGACGATTACGAGTTCGTGGAAGACGGCCGCCGCTATTGGCTGGGCGTGGGCGTGAAATTCTGATCTTGAGACACAAGGGGGGGCGCTTGCGTCCCCCGCAACACGAAGAGGTAGCGATGACGATGCAAGCAAACATGGGCCGTGCCCGCCACTGGTTGATCCAGGCGGGTGTCGCCTTGGCGATGGGGGCGGCGACGGCAGTGTGCGCGGCCGGCGCCACCATCCCCGTCAAGCATGCGCGGGGCGAGACCGCCGTGCCGGCCAACCCGACGAAGACCGTCGTGATGGACATGGCCGTGCTGGACACGATGCATGCGCTGGGCATCGACGTGATGGGCGTGCCGTCGGTGGCCAAGCTGCCGCCCCAACTGGCCCAGTACGCCGACACGCGCTATTTGAAGGTGGGCTCGCTGTTCGAACCGAACTACGAGGTCATCCATGCCGCCCAGCCGCAGGTGATCTTCGTGGCCGGCCGGTCGGCGCCCAAGTATGACGAGTTGACCAAGCTCGCGCCCACCGTCGACCTGACCGCCGATCCCAAGGATCTGGTCGGCAGCGTGACGCGCAGCACCGAGACGCTGGCGGCCATCTATGGCAAACAGCCTCAGGCCAAGCTGAAGCTGGACGCGTTGCGGGCGTCGATCGCGGCGTTGCACGGCCAGGCGGCGAACGCCGGCACGGCGCTGATCGTGCTGACCACGGGTGGCAAGATGAGCGCCTATGGCCCGGGCTCGCGCTTTGGCGTGATCCACGACGCGTTTGGCGTGAAACCCGCCGCAACCGGCCTGAACGTGTCGAACCACGGCCAGGCGATTTCGTTCGAATTCATCGCGCAGACGGATCCCGATTGGCTGTTCGTCATCGACCGCGACGCCGCGATCGGCCGCGAAGGCGTGTCGGCCCAGCGCATGCTGGACAACGACCTGGTGCGTCCGACCAAAGCGTGGAAGAACAAGCGCGTGGTGTATCTGAACGGATTCAACTGGTATTTGCTGGGTAGCGCCGGCCTGACGTCCATGCAGCAAAACGTGGACGAAATTTCCGCGGCGCTGGCAGAAGGAAAGTAAGCGGCATGTGTGTTGCACGGATGGGCCGCCGGTGAACTGGCGGCACGCGATCAGCGGTTGGGGCGGCCTGACCGTGGTGCTGGCGCTGTTGGCGGTGCTGTGCGCGGCAAGCGTCAGCCTGGGCGCCGGGCAGTTTTCGGTGGCCGCGCTGTGGGGCGGAGGCGAAGACGCCGAACGCGCTTGGCGCTTCCTGATGGTCAGCCGCGTGCCGCGCACCGTGGCGTTGCTGCTGGCCGGCATGTCGCTGGCGGTGGCGGGCCTGATCATGCAGATGCTGGTGCGCAACCGCTTCGTCGAACCCACGACGGCCGGCACGGTCGAGTCCGCCACGTTAGGCATCCTGGTGATCACCTTGCTTGCGCCGGACGCGCCCGTGATCGGCAAGATGCTGACCGCCACGGTCTTTGCGCTGGCGGGCACGTTGCTGTTCCTGGCACTGCTGCGCCGCGTGCCGCTGCGCACGCCCTTCATCGTCCCGCTGATCGGCTTGATCCTGGGGGGCGTGATCCATGCGGTGACCACCTTTGCGGCGTTCCGGTTCGATCTGCTGCAATCGCTGCACGCCTGGACCACGGGCGACTTCTCGGGCGTGTTGCGCGGCCGCTATGAGTTGTTGTGGATCGGCTTTGCGCTCGCGTGCGCGGCCTATGCCGCGGCCGACCGCTATACCGTGGCGGGCATGGGCCGGGAATTCGCCGCTAACCTGGGGCTGAACCACGCCCGGCTGACCCTGGTCGGCCTGCTGATCGTGTCCGCGATTTCCGCGGTGGTGGTGGTGACGGCGGGCGGCATTCCGTTCCTGGGCCTGATCGTGCCCAACGCGGTGAGCCTGCTGCTGGGCGACAACATGCGCCGGTCCATCCCATGGGTGGCCGCGCTGGGCGGCGTCTTCGTGCTGGCGTGCGACATCATCGGCCGGCTGGTGATCCACCCCTACGAAATCCCGATCGGCACCGTCGTGGGTGTACTGGGCAGCATCCTGTTCCTGTGGCTGTTGCGCACGCGGAGGAACCGCCTTGGCTGATACCTTGCTTGCCGCTGCCGGGCAGCCGGCCCGACGCGCGCCGCAGCCCCTGCGTCTGATGTGGCTGGGCGCGGCCGCCCTGGCGTGCATCGTCGCGTTCATGACCTTGGGCGCCAACGGCCAGTGGTCGTTCGTGATTCCGTTTCGCGGCGGCAAACTGGCGGCGATGCTGTTGGTGGCATATGCCGTGGCGGTGTCGTCGGTACTGTTTCAGACCATCACGCACAACCGCATCCTGACGCCCGCGATCATGGGCTTCGATGCGCTGTATCTGTTGATCCAGGCCGTTGTCGTGTTCGGCTTCGGGCAAGCGGCTACCGCCGCGAACCATCCGGTGGCGGCCTTCCTGCTGGAAGTCGGTGCCATGACCGCGTTTGCCTGCCTGTTGTTTCGCTGGCTGTTTTCGGATGCGGTTCGCAGTCTGCATCTGATGATGCTGGTGGGCATCGTTTTCGGGCTGCTGTTTCGCAGCCTGTCCAGTTTCGTGGTGAGGCTGATCGACCCCAACGAGTTCCTGGTGCTGCAGGACCGCATGTTCGCCAGCTTCAATTCGGTGCGCGTGGCGTTGCTGCCGATCGCGCTGGGCGCCGTGTGCGTGGCGACCCTGCTGGTCTGGCGCATGCGCCATCGCTACGACGTGCTGGCGCTGGGCCGCGAGATCGCGTTGAACCTGGGGGTGGATTACCGCCGCAGCCTGATGCTGACCCTGGCCGCGATTGCCGTGCTGGTGTCCGTGTCGACGGCGCTGGTTGGGCCGGTGACCTTCTTCGGCCTGCTGGTCAGCAACCTGGCGTATCAGGCGATGGGGTCCGACAAACACCGGTACACGATTCCCGCGGCGACCTTCCTGAGCGTTATTTTCCTGGTGGGCGGTCAGACGCTGCTGGAACGCGTGCTGGGGCTGAACACCACGGTCAGCGTCGTGATTGAATTCGTGGGCGGCGTGATGTTCCTGTTCCTGATCCTGCGCAAGGGGCGCCGATGATAGAAATTCGACAACTCAGCAAGCAATATGGCGACAGCGTGGTCGTCGACGACGTGAACCTGGACCTGCCGGCCAACGGCGTCACCGCCATCATCGGACCGAACGGCGCCGGCAAATCGACGTTGCTGTCGATGATCAGCCGCTTGCTGCCGATGTCGGCCGGGCACGTCCGGGTGGACGGGTTGGACGTGACGACCTCCGACAGCCGCGAACTGGCGCGCCGGCTGTCCATTCTGCGCCAGGATAATCACTTGCCGCTGCGGCTGACGGTGCGCGACCTGGTCGCGTTCGGCCGCTACCCGCATACCGGCGGGCGCCTGACGCTTGAGGACAAGACGCATATCGATCGCGCCATCGCCTATCTGGACCTGGAACCGCTGGCGGACCGTTACCTGGACGAAATGTCCGGTGGCCAGCGCCAGCGCGCGTTCGTGGCGATGGTGCTGTGCCAGGACACGCGCTACGTGCTGCTCGACGAACCGCTGAACAGCCTGGATATGAAGCATGCGGTGGCCATGATGGGCACCTTGCGCCGCGCGGCCGACGAACTGGGCAAGACGGTGGTGCTGGTGCTGCACGACATCAACTTTGCGTCCAGCTATGCGGACCGCATCGTGGCGATGCGGCAGGGGCGTATCGCGCATCTGGGCACGCCGGCGGAATTGATCCGCTCCGACGTGCTGAGCCCGTTGTACGAATTGCCGATCGACGTCCACGACATCGGCGGCAAGCGGATCTGCGTGTATTACCGGTAGGGGCGGGCGGTTTTCAACGCGATACCGCCGGCCCCGCTGGCGCAATCAGCGTGCGGGATCCGCGCTGGCGACCAGGCCGGCCTGGCGTGCGGCGCGGTGGCGGCGTTCCAGCATGACGGCCCACAGCCACAAGGGCATGCTGCCGATGGCCAGCAGGCTGCCCACCCAGCCGGTGGAGGTCCAGCCAAATCCAGCGGCAATCGCCAGGCCGCCCAGGAAGGGGCCCAGCGCGTTGGCGGTGTTGAAGGCCGAATGGTTCAGCGCCGCGGCCAGGCCCTGGGCATCGCCCGCGACATCCATCAGGCGCGTCTGCAACACGGTGCCCAGCGCGCCGCCCACGCCGACCAGGAACACATTCAGCGTGATCAGCCAGACGTTGTGGGCCATCAGCGGGAATAGCGCCAGCACCACGGCGGACCACAGCAGCAACAGGCCGGCGGTGCGCATGACTGCGCGGTCGGCAAAGACCGGCACCACCATGTTGCCCACCGTCAGGCCGACGCCGAACGCGCTGAGCACGAACGGCACCGTCGTGGGCGCCACTTGCGTCACGGCGGTCAACGTGTCGGCCAGATAGGTGTAGATCGAGAACAGGCCGCCGAAGCCCACCGCACCGATCGCCAGCGTGATCCAGACCTGGCCGCGGCCCAGCGCGCTCAGTTCGCGCAGCGGGCTGGCCTTGTGGTCCGCCGGCGTGTCGGGCGCATAGACCGCCACGCTGATCATGGTCAGGACCGCCAGCAGGGACACCAGGCCGAAACTCCAGCGCCAGCCGATGACCTGGCCCAGCCAGTTGGCCAGCGGGACGCCCACGATGGTCGCCACCGTCAGGCCCAGGAACACGCGGCCCACGGCCACGGTGCGGCGGTTGGCGGGGACCAGCGAACTGGCTACCAGCGACGCGATGCCGAAGTACGCGCCGTGCGGCAGCCCGCTCAGAAAGCGGAAAAACAGCATCCAGTGGTAGTCGGGCGCGATCGCGCTGAGGCCGTTGCCGATGGCGAAGAGACCCATCAGCGCGATCAGCAACCGGCGGCGAGGCATCTTGGCGCCGAGCACGGCAAGGATCGGCGCGCCGACCACCACGCCCAGCGCATAGGCGCTGATGACGTGGCCCGCGGTGGGCGCGTCGATGCCCAGCGACTGGGAGAAATAGGGCAGCAGGCTCATCGTGGCGAACTCGGTGGTTCCGATGGCGAAGCTGCCGACAGCAAGGGCAAGCAGCACCAGCGCGGGCCGGTGCTGCGGGGAAGCAGGGTGGGACATGTGACTAAAAGAGGGGATTTGCTGAAATGTTGCGACGCAACAGCAGTATTGTAAGCACCCCAAGCTGTCATTTAAATGTCTACGCACCTGAAAATCGGCCTGGGGCGCCCCGGCATCCGGGCGCCCCAGGGGCCAGCAGGCGCGGTTACTGGCTGAGATCCACGGCGTAGCGCGACAGCTGCGTCGTGGCGTCCGGCGTGGCGTCATGCACCGACACGTTGGTGACGCCATGCGCCACGGCCATGGGCAAGGTGCCGGGGACGGACCAGAACAGGACGGGGCCAGCCAGCGCGCCCAATTGCTTGAAGCGCCAGCTGCGGTCCAGGCCGTAAGTCGCCAGGTCCAGCGTGGGGTTCTTCTTGATGTAGTTGATCAGCACATCCCGGCTGGCGTCCGGGGCTTGCAGCACGATGTCGCCCTTGCCGCCCGCCAAACCCGGGAAGTCGCCGCCACCGCTGGCGCGGTAGTTGTTGGTGACGACCAGGAACTGCGCGGCAGGATCCAGCGGCGCGCCCTGATAGGTCAGCCCCGAAATGCGTGAACCCTTGGGTTGGCTGACGTCGATCTGGTAGCTCAGCGCATTGCCCGCGGCATACAGCACGTCGAAGTTGAACGTAGGGAAGCTGGTGTCGACAAGGTCTTGCGGGGCGACCTGGGTGGGGTCGATCTGCTTGAACTGTTCGGCCGTCTTTTCCAGCCACAGGCGGACGGTGTCGCCCGTGACCCGCACGACCTGCAGCGTGTTGGGGTACAGGTAGAGATCCGCGGCGTTGTTGATTGCCACATTGCCTTGCTTCACGAACGTGAAATCGCCCGGGCCGTTGCGCCCGCCCTTGAACGGCGCGGCGGCCGACAGGATGGGCAGGTTGCCGTACGACGGGTTGTTCTTGGCGATGTAGTCCGTCAGGTAGTCGATCTGCGCCATGTTCACGATCTGCAAGGCCGACACGTCGCCCGTCAGCGCGTAGTAGGTGGCCATGTCGAACTGGCTTTGCCCGATCGGCGTTTTCACGTAGGCGATCGTGGCGGCGTGTTCGGCTTGCACCAGTTGCTGCACGGCGGAGTCCGAGGCGACATAGGTCGCCGGCGTGGCGCCGCTTTGCGCGGTCAGACGCGTGGAGATGCGTTGGACCGTGGTGGCGTCCTTTTGCACCTTCCAGCCCTTGTCATACGCGAGCTTCAGCGTGATCTGGCCAAGGTTGTTGCCCCATTGGCCGGCCTGCACCGCCGGCACGCCGTTGATCAGGCCTTTCTCCAGGTCGATGCCGGCCTGCCCCCGGAACGGTGACGTGGCGCTGGTGTCGGGAAACAACAGGTGCTGGTGGCCGGTGATCAGGGCGTCGATCCCCGGGACCTGGCTCAGATAACCGGCGCCATTCTCCATTGACGGGCTGTAGGCGGTCTTCATGTCGATGCCGCCGTGCGCCAGCGCCACGATAAGATCGGCGCCCGCGGCCTTCATCTCGGGCACGAAGCGCTGCGCGGATTCCTTCCAGCCGGTGACTTCGACGTGGCCTTCCAGGTTGGCCTTGTCCCATTGCAGGATGGGCGGAGGCGCGAAACCGATGACGCCGACTTTCAGCGGCACATCGATTGTCTTGCCGTTGGCGTCCGTGGCCTTGAAGGTCTTTTCCAGCAGCACCCAGGGCTTGAAAATGGGCTGCTTGCTGGCCGCCGACACCACGTTGGCCGAGACGAAGGGGAAACCGGGCGCCGCGCAGTCCTTGGCGCCCGCCGGATTGGTCTGTGCCGTGCCCTTGCCGATGCCGGCCAGGCCGAAGTCCACGTTCGTGATCTGCGACAGGAAGGGCAGGCCATAGTTGAATTCGTGGTTGCCCATCGTGCCCGCGTCATAGGCCAGCAGTTTCATCTGCTTGTAGATCGCGATCATGTCCGAGCACTGCACGGGCGATACCAGCGCCTGATAGTCGGACAGGGCGGTGCCCTGGATGGTGTCGCCGTTGTCGAACAACAGCGTGTTGGCGTGCTGCTTGCGGGCGTTGGCGATCAGCGTGGCGGTCCGGTCCACGCCATAGCTCTTATCTTCCGTCAGCTTGTAGTAGTCGTAGCCCAGCACGTTGGCGTGCAGGTCGGTGGTGGCAAGAATCGCCAGGTCCAGCGCGGCGCCTTGGGGCACGCTGACTTCGGGCGGGGGCGTGCTGGCACCCGCATCATCGTCGTCGTCATCGCCGCCGCAAGCCGCCAAGCCGGCCGCAAGCGCCAGGCTGGCGGACAGCGCAAAGAGTTTTCGTGTGTGTGGCTTCACCGTCTTTCCTCCGGGTTTGAAGGAAATCGATTTTGGGGACAGTGTGTGACCCGCTGGTGACATGGCTGCCTGGACGTGGCGTCCGGGTTCGCGCACGGGTGGCACAAGGCGGCTGACAAAAAACTGAATTGGATGCGTGTCTCATTTATCGTGGCCGCCGTGCAACGTGATGATAAAAAAATTGCGAGTGATTCTCATTGTCAAGAAAATGGCGCTTCGTTCCATTTCAAACGACTTCAGAAAACCTGTCACGGCCATGCACGCCCCTCGATCCCTTTCCGCAGCACTCCTTGCGCTGGCGCCGCTTGCCAGCCCGGCCCCCGCCCACGGCCAATCCAATACACCGACCTTGCCCGCCGTCAGCGTGGTCGGTAGCGACGATGCGCAAACAAGCTACAACCCGCCCGATACCACCAGCGCCACCAAGATCGACGCGCCGCTGCGCGATATTCCGCAGACGGTGAACGTGGTGCCGGCCGAAGTCATGCGCGACCAGCACGCGACGTCGATGCAGGACGCGTTGAAGAACGTGCCGGGCGTCAGTTTCTCAACCGGCGACGGCCAGCGCGACCAGGTGTCGATCCGCGGCTTCACGGCCATTGCCGACCAGTTCGTCGACGGCTTCCGTGACGACGCCCTGTATTTCCGCGACCTGTCCAACGTCGAACGCATCGACGTCATCAAGGGGCCGGCCGCGGTGTTGTATGGCCGCGGATCGTCCGGCGGTTTGATCAACCGCATCACCAAGAAGCCGGGCGAAGACATCTCGCAATTGGGCTTGAGCTATGGCGGCTGGAACGACCGCCGGCTGGATCTGGACCTGGGCCGCGTCAATGAAAGCGGCAGCATGGCCTGGCGCCTGACGGGCGCGGTCGAGAAGGGCGATAGCTATCGCGACAAGCAATTCCTGGACCGCAAGGCCATCGCGCCGTCGGCCCAACTGCGCCTGGGCGAAGACACGACGCTTCTGATCCAGACCGAGTTCCTGGAAGACCGCCGCATCACGGACTTCGGCATCCCGGCTTATCGCGGCCGGCCCGTGGATGTGGACCCGTCTACGTACTACGGCGCCGAGAACGCCCGCGACGTGGATTATTCGCAGGCGCGCGTCCAGTCCTACGCGGCCACGCTGAACCACCGCTTCAATGAAAACTGGTCGCTGCGCAATGCCACGCGCTACTACCACTACACGCTCAACCGCAACAACACGCTGCCCGGCGTCGTGAACGAAGCCGCCCAGACGGTGACGCTGAATCGTTCCAACGTGCTGCGCGACGAACATGGCTGGACCAACCAGACCGAACTGATGCAGCGCGCCCAATGGGGTTCCGTGCGCCACGACATCCTGTATGGCGTGGAAGTGGGCCAGCAGAACAAAGATCTGATGAACTATTCGGCCAATGCCGTGGCCACGGTCAATCTGTTTGACCCGGTGCTGCCGACCTTGCCGTTGCAGGTGCCGGGCAATCCGGGCACGAGCAACCTGGGCCGTTTCAACACGCTGGGCCTGTACGTGCAGGACATGGTGTCGCTGGGGGATCACTGGAAGGTGCTGGCCGGCGTGCGGCACGACCGTTTTGAACAGAAGACCGAAGACCGTCGCAACGGCACGGACCTGGCCCGCACGGATTCCAACTGGAGCCCGCGCCTGGGGTTGGTGTTCCAGCCCGATACCGTGCAGTCGTATTACGTGTCGTGGAGCCAGTCGTACCAGCCGTCCGGCGAAGCGTTCTCGCTGGCGGCCAACAATGCCGATCTGGCGCCCGAGAAGACGACCAACTACGAGGTTGGCGCCAAGTACGATTTCCTGGACGGCAAGCTGTCGACGACCGTGTCCGTCTTCCGCCTGGAACGCACCGACATCAAGGTGAACAATCCCGTCACCAATACGCTGGTGCCGGTGGGCACGCAGCGGACCGATGGCGCGGAATGGACGCTGTCGGGCGACCTGTCCAATGGCTGGCGCGCCATGCTTGGCTACGCCTACCTGGATGCGCGCGTCACCAAGTCGGTCGCGCGCGACGCGGGGCAGGACGTGGAGGGCAAGCGCGCCACATTGACGCCGCGCCATGCCGCCAACATCTGGGTAACCAAAGACCTGGGCGACGGGTTCGGCGCGGGCGCCGGCTTGAATCTGGTGGGCGCGCGCTTCGCAAACCCGGGCAACACGGTCACCTTGCCGGGCTATGTGACGGCGGATGCGGCCGCGTGGTGGCGCAAAGGGCCGTATGCGGTGCAATTGAACGTGTACAACCTGTTCGACGCGGGCTACATCGTGTCGGGCCACGGCAGCAGCCCGAACCTGAACATGCCGGGCGCGCCGCGCAACGCGATGCTGAGCTTGCAGTATCGGATGTAGGCGTTAGCGCAACGGCGATTCCTGCGTCAGGCCGTCGATTTCCAGGGCGGCCAGCGCATCCAGGAATCGCCAGGCGAAGGAGCCCGGTCCGTCCGCCAGGGCGCCGGCGCGTTGGCCCGCGATGCCGAAGCAGGAGAGCGCGGCGACGGCCGCGGTGTACGGATCGTCCTTGGACACCGCCGCGAAGGCGCCGACCAGCGCCGTCAGCGCGCAGCCCGTGGCGGTCACGCGCGGCATCAGCGCGGAGCCGCCCGTCACCCGCACGGCGCGCTGGCCATCGGTGACGTAGTCGGTTTCGCCGGTCACGGCCACGACCGTCCGATGGGCGGCGGCGATGGCCCGCGCGGATTGCTCCGCCTGCGCGACGGCGTCGCGCGTGTCCACGCCCTTGCCGGCGCTTTCGCCGCCGGCCAGCGCGATGATCTCGGAAGCATTGCCGCGGATGATGGCGGGCTGCAAGGCCAGCAGGCGTTGCACGGCATCGCGGCGGAAGGCGGTGGCGTGGTGGGCCACCGGGTCCAGCACCCACGGGATGCCGGCCTGGCGGGCCGCGTCGGCAGTCAGCAGCATGCTTTCCAGCCAGGGCGCCGACAGGGTGCCGATATTGATCACGACCGCGCCCGAGAGGCGCGCGAACGCCGGCGCTTCTTCGGCGGCATGCACCATGGCGGGCGACGCGCCCATTGCCAGCAGCACGTTGGCGGCGATGTTCATGGACACGAAATTGGTCAGGCACTGCACGAGCGGCGCGTCGCGGCGGACGGCCGCGTACAGGTCTTGGGACGCCCGGGCCAGGGCGGCGTGGTCGGTGGGGATGTCAGCCATGCGGATACGGGTTCGGAGGGGATCCGCGTATGGTCTGGGGGGCGGGCGGCCTTGTCAAGCCGGCTCGGGGCAGCCCGCTCTGGTGCTGCCCTAAGCCGCCCGCGCCTGATCGCGGGCCAGCGCGTGGCGGTTGGTTGGCCGTTGCAGGCCCAGGTGTTCGCGCAATGTCGTGCCCTCGTAGTCGGTGCGGAACAGGCCGCGGCGGCGCAGTTCCGGCAAGACCTGCTCGATGAAATCGTCCAGGCCGCCGGGAAGCCACGGAGACATGATGTTGAAGCCGTCGGCGCCGCCTTCCTCGAACCACTGCTGCAACTGGTCGGCGATGCTCTGCGGCGTACCGACGACCTGCTGGTGGCCGCGCGCGCCGGCGATCCGCAGGTAGAGGTCGCGGATGGTCAGGTTTTCGCGCTGCGCCAGGTCGACCAGCAATTGCTGGCGGCTCTTGCCGCCGTTCGTCTCCGGCAACGGCGGCAAAGGCCCGTCCACGGGGTAGGCGGACAGGTCGATGCCGCCGATCATGTTCGACAGTAGCGAGACGCCCACGACCGGATGGATCAGGTCTTGCAAGGTCTGGAACTTCTCGTCGGCCTCTTCTTGCGTGCGCCCCACGATGGGGAAGATGCCCGGCATGATCTTGATGCCGTCCGGGTCCCGGCCGTGCCGCGCCGCGCGCTGTTTGATGTCGCCATAGAATTCCTGCGCCTCGCCGAACGTCTGGTGCGCCACGAAGATCACTTCGGCCGTGCGGGCCGCCAGGTCGCGGCCGGCTTCGGAAGCGCCCGCCTGCACCACGACCGGCCAGCCTTGCGGAGAGCGCCCCACGTTCAAAGGGCCGCGCACCGAGAAGTGCTTGCCTTTGTGGTTCAGCGCGTGGTGCTTGCCGGCGTCGAAGAATTCACCGGTCTGCTTGTCGCGGATGAAGGCGTCGTCTTCCCACGTGTCCCACAGGCCGGTCACGACGTCGTGGAATTCTTCGGCGCGCTGGTAGCGCAGCGGGTGAGCCACGTGCGTGTCCAGATTGAAATTCTGCGCTTCGCCTTCGCCGCTGGAAGTCACCAGGTTCCAGCCCGCGCGGCCGCCGCTGATCAGGTCCAGCGACGCGAACTTGCGGGCGACGTGATAAGGCTCGTTGTAGGTGGTGGAGACGGTGGCGATCAGGCCGATGCGTTCGGTCACGGCCGCCAGCGCGGACAACAGCGTGAGCGGTTCGAAGTGTTCTGCCCGGGCCGTGCGCGACAGCGACGGACTGTGCGCGTTGCGCACGCCGACCGAGTCCGCGAAGAAGACCGCGTCGAATTTGGCGGCCTCGGCCTTGCGTGCCAGGTCCACGTAGTGCCGGAAGTTCTGGCCGGCGTCGGCCAAGGCTTCCGGGTGGCGCCAACCGGCGATGTGGTGGCCGGTCTGCATCAGAAAGGCGCCCAGCTTGATCTGGCGGGAAGGAGTGCTCATGGTGTGTCCTGGTCGATGCGGGGAAGGGGGGTTACCAAGCCATGCGCAGGCGATCCAGGGCGGGCAGCGTGCCCACCGTGGCCGTCAGGGCGCCAGCGGGCGGCAGGGATTCGTTGTCGACGATGCGGCCGTCGGGATCGAGAAAATCCCCAAGCACGTCGTCGCGCAGCCGGATGAAGCGCAGGTCGCTGCGGTTGCGCGGGTGCGGCAGGTCGATATCCACGATGCGGCGGATGCGTCCCGGACGCGGCTGCATCACCACCACGCGGTCTCCCAGGAACACGGCCTCTTCCACATCATGGGTGACGAGGATCATGGTGATCTGCTCTTTTTCCCAGATGCGCTGCAGTTCATTCTGCAGGCGCGACCGCGTCAAGGCGTCCAGCGCGCCCAGCGGTTCGTCCAGCAGCAGCACGCGCGGCCGGTTCACCAGGCCGCGAGCAATCGCCACGCGCTGCGCCATGCCGCCGGAGATCTGGTGCGGGAACGATTTCTCGAACCCTTGCAGCCCGACCAGCGCGATGTGGTCGGCCACCAGTTCCTTTTTCTCGGCGCGGCTCAACGGCGCGTTGCGCAGGCCCGCCGCGATGTTGCGTTCGACATCGAGCCAGGGGAAAAGCCGGTGGTCCTGGAAGACGATGCCGCGGTCCAGGCCCGCGCCTTGCACAGGAACCCCATCCAGCAGGATCTGGCCGGTGTAGTCGTCATCCAGCCCCAGGATCAGGCGCAGCAGGGTGGACTTGCCGCAGCCGCTGGCGCCCACGATGCTGACGAAGCGGCCGGCGGGCACATCCAGATCGATGTCCTGCAAGACCTGCAACGCTTGCGCGCCGTCGTCGCTGCCGGCGTAGCGCTTGCCTACGCCGCGGATGCTTAACTGCTTGCCGAAAGTGTCAGCCATTCCTTTCCTTCCCTTGTCATGCGGCGCCGAAGCGGTGCCGCGCCAGCCGGCGCTCCAGCGCGCGGGCCAATGCGTTCATGGACCACCCCACCACGCCGATCACGAACATGCCGAAGATCACGAGGTCCATCTGGAAATGCTCGCTGCCTTCGATCAGCGTGTTGCCGATGCCATGGCCCGCCACCAGCAGGTATTCCGCGCCGATCGTCGCCAGCCAGGAATAGATCAGCGCCAGATAGACGCCGGTGAAGATCGACGGGGCCGCGGCCGGCAGCACGACATGCCACAGCGTCTGCCAGCGGGAATAGCCGAATACGCGGGCCACTTCCAGCAGCGAGGCCGGCGTATTGCGGATGCCGTCACAGGTGTTGACGACCACAGGCACCAGCGCCGCCAATGACAGGAACGTGACTTTGGCGACGTCGCCCAGGCCGAACCACACGGAGATCAACGGGATCCAGGCAAACAGCGATATCTGCTTGAAGGTGTTGAAGCTGGGGCCTACGATCCGGTTGAACAGCGGCAACAACCCCAGC
>Ga0307412_10000507_pt1 | contig 23265 bp, 21 predicted proteins | sample DK1Cmetagenome_3_FD_203823 | JGI IMG/M metagenome (GOLD analysis project Ga0307412, IMG submission 203823) | Maize rhizosphere microbial communities from greenhouse at UC Davis, California, United States - DK15-C-1 | ecosystem: Host-associated > Plants > Roots > Rhizosphere > Soil | place: USA...
AAGACAGTAACGACCGCTACCTTGCTAATATTCAAAAAGGTGGTACTTATTCAGTAGTTCCACGTATCCCAGGAGGAGAAATTACTCCAGAGAAACTAATTGTAATTGGCCAGGTTGCTCAGAAATACAACTTATACACTAAAATTACAGGTGGACAGCGTATCGACTTATTCGGCGCACACGTTAACGACCTCCCTGCTATCTGGGAAGAGCTGGTTGATGCAGGATTTGAAAGTGGACATGCCTACGGTAAATCTCTAAGAACTGTAAAAAGTTGTGTAGGTAGCACATGGTGCCGTTTCGGATTACAAGACAGCGTTTCTTTCGCTATCGAGGTTGAAGAACGCTACAAAGGTATCCGCTCTCCACACAAACTAAAAGGTGGCGTTAGTGGATGTATCCGCGAGTGTGCTGAAGCTCAAGCAAAAGACTTTGGTATCATTGCTACCGAAAAAGGCTGGAACTTGTATGTATGCGGAAATGGTGGATCAAAACCACAACATGCCTTATTAATTGCAGCTGATATCGACAAGGAAACTTGTATCAAATATTTAGACCGCTTCCTGATGTTCTACATCAAAACAGCCGATCCGCTAACACGTACGGCTACCTGGTTAAATAAAATGGACGGCGGCTTAAGCTATCTTAAAAATGTAATCATTAACGATAGCCTCGGCATTGCTGAACAACTGGAAGAAGAAATCCAGGGACTAATTGACACTTACCACTGCGAATGGACAGAGGTTGTGAGAAATCCAGAATTAAAAAAACAATTCTCACACTTTGTTAACGCACCGGAAGAAAAAGACCCAACCGTTGAATTTGATTCAATGCGTGAGCAAATTAAAGCCAGAGAATGGTAGTGATCAATTAAGTGTTTTGATTTTTAACTTTTAAATTTTGACTAAAATGGAAGCTGAACTAGCGACAAACATAAAATGGATACTTGCCTGCAACGCAAGTGACGTGCCTGAAAACGGTGGCGCATGTGTAAAATACGAAGACGAACAAATTGCTGTTTTCAATTTTGCACGCCGCAACGAATGGTTTGCAACACAAAACCTTTGCCCACACAAACAGCAAATGGTTTTATCAAGGGGCATGATAGGAAGCACCGGAGATGATTGCGACCCTAAAGTTGCCTGCCCTTTCCACAAAAAAACATTCTCATTAGCCACTGGCGAATGCTTAAGCGGCGATGATTATCAAATAAAAACATACCCGGTAAAACTTGAAGGCGACAAGGTTTATGTAGGGATAAGATCAACAACTTGAAAGAGTTGCCATTGTTAAATATCGTTTCCCGGCAGAGATGCCGGGTTTTTTTATTTTTGAGGTATGAGGCATGAGGTACGAGGACTGAGGTATGAGGCACCGAGGATCATAACTGAGGCAGATTTCCGACAGGCTTCAGACATCAGACTTCAGACTTCCAACATCAAACATCCGACATCAGACTTCCAACATCAAACATCCAAGTTCAAAAAACTATCTTTGGCATTCATTAAATTACGATGAGGGATATCACCCACAAACAAATAACACTAAGATCTGCAAGGGCAACCGGAATTATTTTTTGCTCTGCGGAAACTATCAATACTATTAAAGAGAACCAGCTGCCAAAAGGGAATCTTTTTGATGTAGCGAGAGCCGCCGGCTTTATTGGGGCAAAACTTACGCCTCAACTCCTTCCCCACTGCCATCCGGTTACGATAGATGGAATGGATTTTAATTTCGAGTTTCTGGACAAGGAATTACATTCTGATCGATTTCCTGAAAGCGTTTTTTCACGAAGCGGCATTGTAATTTACGGAGAAGCAAAGTCCATCGGCAGAACAGGGATAGAAATGGAAATGCTTACAGCTGTAAGTGTTGCAGCCCTGGAAATTTATGACATGCTTAAGCCTGTCGACACTCAACTGGAAATTGGACACATTAAATTGCTGGAAAAAAAAGGCGGAAAAAGCGATAGAAAAAAATTCTTCGCAACCTCTCCTACCTGCGCTGTTCTGGTTTGCTCAGACTCATGTTCAGAAGGCAAAAGGGAAGATAACAGTGGGCTTCTGATTAAAAAAATGCTTGAAGAAGTCCGGGCCGAAGTAAAATATTACAAGATTTTACCTGACGATAAAACCTTAATACAAGAACAAATTAAAAACTGGGTAACCGAAGACGTACAATTCATTTTCACCACCGGTGGCACTGGATTAGGTCCACGCGATAATACGGTTAGTGCAGTTAAAGAAATCCTGGAACGCGACGCCGACGGAATCACCGAAGCCATGCGCAACTTTGGACAAATGCGCACCCCAATGGCTATGATGAGCAGAGGAGTTGCAGGATCCATTGGACACACACTTATTGTTACCCTTCCAGGCAGCTCGGACGGAGCAAGAGAATCTTTAGAAGCGATTTTGCCGGCAGTTTTTCATGCAAGAAAAATGATGAAAGGCGGAGGGCACTGAGGTGTGAGGTATGAGGTATGAGGTTTCAGCGATGAGCAATTACTCTCATTGCTGATCGCGCATTGCTGATCGCTAACTGCTAACAGCTGACTGCTGATACCTGATACCTGACTGCTAATACCTAACTGCCAATAAACAAACTAGTATAAAATGATTGATTTCAGGGAAGCACAAAGGATAATTATCGGAAACGCTAAAGGTTTTGGCACTGAATACATACCTCTTGAAGAGGCAGATGGACGCATTTTGGCTGAGGATATCTTAGCCGATCGCGATTACCCTCCTTTCAATCGTTCAGCCATGGATGGTTATACTTTTCGTTTTTCCGACTGGCAAGAGGGTACCCGAAATTTTCATGTCCAGGAAATTATTTATGCCGGAATGCAACCTTCCAGGAATCTTGAGCCTGGAGCCTGCTTTAAAATAATGACTGGAGCACCGGTTCCCGCCCCTGCAGATGTTGTAATTCGCAGGGAAGATTCTACCGAGAAAGACAGTAGCGTATCGTTTACAGTAACAGAAATCCGGCAGTTCCAAAATATTGCAAAAAAAGGCGAAGATTTGCAAAATAAGGAGGTTGCGATAAAATCAAATAGCATTTGCACTCCTGCCCTAATCAGCACACTTGCAACTTTAGGAAAAACTGAAATCCTTGTCAAAAAACTACCTTCAGTTGCTTTTTTTACTACAGGAAACGAGGTTAAGTCGATTTATTCTACCGTTAGCCCTTCACAAATACGCAACAGCAACGAATGGCTCATTAAGTCGCTTTTAAAAAAATGGCTTATTAAACCAGCACTGTACAAACATATTGCCGATGACCCAGACGAATTGGAAAGCAACATTCAAGAGGCTGCCAATTATGATATATTAATAATGTGCGGCGGGGTTTCAGCAGGAGATGCCGATTTTGTTCCAGGAGCCATGGAGAAAGCAGGCATCAAAAAGCTATTTCATAAAGTAGCGATCAAACCTGGCAAACCATTTTGGTGCGGGCTTATGCCTACGGGCGGCCTGGTATTTGCCTTGCCTGGGAACCCATTTTCGTGCATGGTTACATTTAAGCTCTTTATCGAAACTTTCCTTTTAAATTCACTAGGTTTAGGAAAACCAGCAACACAAAACCTGCAATTTGATGGAAAAAGAATAAAAAAATCCAATCTTGACGAATTCTTTCCAGTAAAAATCCAGGGGAAGCCTTCAAAACTTCAGCCGACAACAATAAATGGCTCGGGAGATATTAGATTAGGAATAGATGCAGATGGCTTAGCCCATCACCCAAAAGAAAACCCCGAACTATCGCCCGGGGTTGCACTCGATTTCTACAGTTTACTGTAAAACTTTCTTCTTCGAAGAAACAGAATCGGGAGAGTCACTCAGATCTTTCATCAATTCAGCAAGCTTATCATAATCCAAAATCTTGATGCTTTTACCTAAAGTGGTGATTATTTCGTCCTGAACCAGGTCATTTATAATCCTGAACACCGTTTCATATGTGGCTCCAGCGTAAGAGGCCAAATCTTGCCGGGTTAGTTCGATATCGATAAATCCATCCACAGTAACACCGAATTTTTCCTGCAATGAAAATAAAGCCTGAGATACTCGGCCTTTTACAGGCATATGGGCAAGATTCCGCATTTTTCTCTCCGACTCCTGAAGTTCGTCTGCAAAAAACAACATCAATTGATACGTTAGTTCATGATTAACTCTTAATGTCGCTTCGAAAAACTCAATTGGTATATAGCAAACTATACCACTTTCCAAGGCTGTTCCCGAAACTGGATAATATAGATTATGCCCTAAACCCCGATGGCCGATAATTGCACCTTTTTTTGCAAAACGGATAATTAATTCTTTATCAGGTCCCCATTTTTTATGAACTTTTACATTTCCTTCATATACAAAGTACACTCCGGTTACTTTTTCGCCCTCTTTAAATATAACTTCACCTTTTTTGACGTGGAAATTTTGCCTATGTAAACTAAGCGCAGGCAGCCATTCTTTTAAGCATAGCTTACAAAGAAAGCATCCATCAAGGCTACACTCGTGTTTTGTCTTTTTCATTCCTTAAATAGATAATTAAATAGTCATCGATTCGAGAAGCCGTAATTTCTATAACAAATCACATAAAAATTACGATCTCAGGTCATTCATGCCGCAGTTATGAATTGCATTGATTCAAATATCAATTGGCCGCAAATTGACATTTAGGTAAAACAGAGAAAAGAGATCTAAGAAACCACCTCTTTAGATAATATTTAAAGCAAAAAAGCTCATTTTTTTTTATGATTCACAACAATTTAAGATTTTTTTTGATTTTTTCGCGAATAAACCCATCAAAACAGGCAAATAATTACAAAACATGGCATTTTAAAAATTGAAAATTCAACAATTTACACACTTCAAAGAGATAAATATTTAATAAATACCAAAAAAACCCTGTTTTGTATTAGACAAATCATATTAATTCGACTTTTTTTGATAAAAATTTGGGCTTTACACTGAAATAAGATAATTTTAACGTAAACAAGAAGAAAAAAACAAGACGATCGATCAACAAACAAAAAGAATGCTAAAAAACCAGTAAAAAATCTCTAGAAAAGAAAAGCCCCGCCGGGAGGTCGCAGTCCAGACAGGGCAATGTTTCAAGTGCTTTAACAAACTTAAAAACCTATCAAATGTACAAAAAGCTTATCACTTCGCGGCTTTCGCTAGCCGCTACAGCAGTCGCTATACTGTCTGTAACAAAGGTTTCTGCCCAGATTAGTTTAACAGGACAACTAAGGCCAAGGGCAGAAGTAAGAGACGGATTTTCTAACCTTACTCCCAACAGTACCGTTCCTGCATCATTTGTTTCTCAAAGAACCCGCTTAATCTTTGGATACAAATGGGACAGACTTACTTTCGGAGCAACAGTGCAAGATGTAAGAGTTTGGGGTCAGGATGCTTCTACCATTACACCTGCGGATGGTAACAGATTAATGTTACATGAAGGCTGGGCAGACCTAGTATTAGCCAATAAAGCTGACACAACTATTAAATTCAAATTATTTGATAACCTTTCATTGAAAGTTGGCCGTCAGGAATTAATTTATGATGATGCCCGCTTAATTGGAAACTTAGATTGGTTACAGCAAGGCCGCCGCTTTGATATGGCCTTATTAAAAATTGGACACCACGGATGGCAAGTTGATTTAGGCTATGCCTATAACCAAAATGCAGAAGGAGCATCAGGAACTCAGTATGCTCCTGGCAACGTTCCTGCGTACGCAAAAAACTCACTCGGACAACTAGTTCCAGTACCTGGAGGATTTATTCCATTAACAGTTGGAGGAGTAGCAACCGGAAACAGCTCCAAAGCAGGCGCTCCACTACTGGCAAATCCAGCCAACTCCAATGGAGGCAATGCTAACTACAAAAGCTTCGCAAGCGTTTATATCGCCAAAAAGCTAAATCAAACTAAAGTTTCGTTCTTGTTCTTTAAAGATAATTTTTCTAGATACAAATTAGACTCAGTAGGAAGTATAGCAGCCGGATACCTTTATGGACGCACATACAATCCAAAAGAAACCAGCGATCGCTACACTTTTGGCGCTATGATTAGCCCAGTATTCGGCAATGCTTCTGGATTTGGCAAAATAGCGATTCAAGGTGCATTCTATCAGCAGCTAGGAGAAGACAGAGACGACATGGACTTAAACGCCTACCACGGAACAATTTCTGCCACCTACTCTAAAGGTAAGTTCACTGTAGGCCCGGGCTTTGATGTACTTTCAGGTAACGGACCATCAACCAAAGCAGGCACCACCAACCGCTTTGATCCATTATATGGAACCCCTCATAAATTCTGGGGATATATGGACTACTTCTACGCTCCGTCTGGATCTCCTGTAAATGGCTTAAAGAATTACTACTTTAAAACAAAGTTTACAACTAATTCTTATTCGCTTGCTGCTGATTTACATCGCTTTGACGCATACCACACTGTCAGCACAGGCAAAAAACACCTGGCACATGAGCTTGACTTAATTGCAAACTACACTTTAAATAAGTTTACTACCATTGAATTGGGCTATTGCATGATGAAAGCAACCAGAGATCTGGCTGCGGCAAAAGGCCAGTCTTTAGCTACTGTTTATGACAAGTCGCCATCATTCGGATACTTAATGATTAATATCCGTCCTGATTTCTTCTTTTCTAAACCGGTAGCCATCAAACAATAAGTAAACAGATAATTAATCACTCATTAATTTAAAGGTAGATACTGATGAAACTTATACATAAATTAAAACAAGCTTTAAGCCTTGCGGCAATTACCGCAATAACGATATCAGCAACAGCATTTAACGCTGAAGCTAAAAAAATCAAATTAGGCTTTATTCCTCTTACAGACTGCGCCCCTTTAGTAGCAGCAAAAGAATTAGGCTTATTTGCAAAATACGGTGTGGATGTAGAACTTTCTAAAGAAGCATCATGGGCAAACGTTCGCGACAAAATCTTACTTGGCGAACTAGATGGAGCTCATTGCCTTTACTCTATGCCACTTTCTGTCTATACAGGTATTGGCGGCAAAGCAGGATCAGAAATGAAAATTGCCATGATGCTAAACAACAATGGCCAGGCAATCACTTTATCTAAAGATTTTTGCGGGATTGTTGGCTACAAAGAAGTAAATAAAGCCGCAGCAGCTACCAAAAAAGTTCAAGGCCGCAAGGAAGTGACCTTTGCAATGACTTTTCCAGGTGGAACGCATGATATCTGGCTGCGTTACTGGTTAGCCGCAGCAGGCATCAACCAAAAATCAGTTGGTATAATCACTATCCCCCCGCCGCAAATGGTTGCAAATATGCGTGTTGACAACATGGAAGGCTATTGTGTAGGCGAACCATGGAATGGCGTTGCAGCAGCACAAAACGTTGGATTCACTCATATTGCTTCTCAGGACCTTTGGAACGACCATCCGGAAAAAGCACTGGTTGTAAACTCAAACTTTGCTAAAAACGACAGAGATGACCTTAAAAAGGTGATGAAAGCAATTGTTGAAGCTCAAAGATGGCTCGATAATATGGGCAATCGTAAAAAAGCAGCAAGCTGGCTAACTAAACCATATTATGTAAACGCTCCACTGGCTGCTATCGAAGCAAGATTACTAGGATCTAGTGATTTGGGCTGTGATCTGGGAGTTCAAAAATACAAAGGCAACTACATGACTTTTTACAAAAATGGAATTGTACCAATGCCTAAAAAAGTTTACGCATACTGGTTTCTTGCACAATATGTACGCTTTGGTTACTTAAAAACAGAACCTAACTATTCAGCAATTGCAGAAAAACTTACTCTCGATGACTTATACGCTGAAGTAGCAAAGGAAATGAGCATACCTGCACAAACAGATATGCAACCTATCAAAACCAGCTACGACGTATTATTCGATCCTAAAAACATCGATGATTACTTAAGAACCACGAAGAAATAGATTTTTAACCACCTCCGGCTTTTGGGCCGGAGGTTTAAAAAAGATAAGATGAAGAAGATTTTAACTCTGGATACTCTTTACACCATCCTTTCATTTTTTGCCAGCTTAGTTATTTTGGGCTTAATCTGGGAAGTGGTTGCTATAGTTACCGATCGCCAAATTCCCGGGCCTGCATCTACATGGGTAGTTTTTAAGGAACTTATTGCAGAACCATTTTACGACCGCGGGCCAAACGACAAAGGCATCGGAAATCAATTAGTAAGTTCTATATACCGTGTATTTCTTGGATTTGGAATAGGAACACTGATTGCTGTGCCAATGGGCTTAATGATGGGATCATCTAAAGCTATGATGCGCCTGTTCAATCCAATTGTTCAAATCCTTCGTCCGGTATCGCCACTGGCATGGTTCCCATTAGGGTTACTTGCTTTCCAGGCAGCCGAAGGTGCTACTGTATTTATCATCGCAATTACCTCACTTTGGCCTACGCTTATTAATACCTCATTTGGTGTTGCCACAATTCCTGCAGACCATAAAAACGTAGGAAAAGCCTTTGGTTTCTCGGTATGGAAATACATTACAAAAATCATGTTGCCTTTTGCTTTACCTCACATCATTACCGGCTTAAGGCTATCTATCGGTGTTGCTTGGCTAGTAATTGTTGCCGGAGAGATGCTCTCAGGCGGTGTTGGAATCGGATTCTTTGTTTGGGATAGCTGGAATGGATTATCTCTTGAAAAAATCCTGATAGCTATTCTAATTATCGGAACAGTAGGATTATTACTGGACAAGATATTCAATGCTATACAACAGGGATTTGCGTGGGAGAATAAATAAATTTTAAGGGATAAATAAAATTTTAAAACTATGGTACTTACAGATCATCTATCAGAAACAGTTGCCGAAACCCCAATTAATGGGAAAGCAACCATAAACTCAATAGAGGTAAAAGACGTTACTGTATCCTTTAAAAGTAAAAAGGGAGTATATACAGCAATTAAAGATATAAACCTGAGTATTAAAAAAGGTGAAATAGTTTCACTGATAGGCCATTCTGGCTGTGGCAAATCTACCCTGATGAACACAATTTCAGGAATGGTTACCCCTACTACCGGAGAAGTTATTGCTAATGACAATCTGGTTAAGGGCCCGGGTCCAGACCGTGGAATCGTGTTCCAAAATTATTCACTTCTGCCATGGCTATCAGTTTATAAAAACATCTACGAAGCGGTTGACTCAGTATTACACAGTAAAACCGGCGAAGAAAAGAAACAAATTGTTACCGACGCCCTGGCTATGGTAAACTTAACCCCTCACAAGGACAAGTTACCAGGACAATTATCTGGCGGGATGAAACAAAGAGTTGCAATTGCGAGGGCTTTCGCTATAAGCCCTAAAATTTTACTTCTTGACGAGCCATTCGGAGCGCTGGACGCCTTAACCAAAGGGTCAATGCACATTGAATTGCTTAAACTTTGGAACCTTGACCACCGCAACAAAACCATTGTAATGGTAACACATGATATTGAAGAGGCAATCTTCCTATCAGACCGCGTGGTGGTAATGAACAATGGCCCAGCTGCAACAATCAAAGAGATTGTTGACGTGCCACTTCCAAGGCCAAGAAACAAGAAAGACATCGTTCATGACCCGATGTACATGGAAATTCACGACAGGCTACTAAGCTTGTTATTTGACAAATTCTCAATCAACGACATTCATTAAAAATCTTACATAACAAACAAGACAAATTTTAAACTTAAAAAATCGTAAAAATGACAAGTAACAAACCGCTATCGAAATTGAACATTTTCAGTTTCAATGGAGTCCAAATGAGAACCTTTCACATCACCTGGATGATGTTTTTCGTATGCTTTTTTGGATGGTTCGGACTAGCGCCTTTAATGCCTACCATACGCGAAGACCTGGGATTGAGCAAAGGACAAGTTGGAAATTTAATTATCGCATCAGTATCATCAACTATTATCGCTCGCCTAATTATTGGACGGCTTTGCGATACATGGGGGCCAAGAATCACCGCTGTCCGCTTACTTGTTATAGGTGCCATTCCTGTAATGCTAGTTGGCTTAGCACACGACTACTCCACATTCCTGCTATTCCGCTTAGCAATTGGAATGATCGGTGCATCTTTCGTAATTACACAATTTCACACATCTACAATGTTTGCCCCTGAAATAAAAGGAACAGCAAACGCAGTTACCGGTGGCTGGGGAAACCTGGGCGGCGGTATCACCAACATGGTAATGCCAATCATCTTTGCTTCCATCGTTGGCATGGGCTACACAAAAGGCGAAGCCTGGAGATACGCGATGGTATTTCCGGGTGTAATGATGCTTATTATAGCCTTTGTTTATTACAAATACACAAAAGACACTCCAAAAGGAAACTATAAGGAAATTGGATACACCAAAGAAGCTTCTGGCAAAACCGACTGGTCTATACTTGCAGATTGGAGAGTTTGGGCTTTAATGCTTGCCTATGCAATGTGCTTTGGGATGGAAATCACATTCGACAACGTAGCATCACTACATTTCGTTGACACTTTCGGACTAAAACAAGAAACTGCCGGATTATTAGCCGGAATTTTTGGAGCAATGAATCTTTTTGCACGTGCAATAGGCGGAATTGTGGCAGATAAAGTTGGAAAAAGCTATGGAATGAAAGGAAAAGGCTTTTTATTGGCAGCAATGCTTCTTCTTGAAGGCATAGGTTTAACATTCTTTGCTGGATCAACGTCGGTTACAATGGCGGTTATTTACATGCTAACTTTCGCCATGTTCCTAAAAATGTCTAATGGCGCTACTTACGCCATCGTTCCATTTATCAACAAAAAGAATGGAGGCTTAGTAGGCGGAATTGTAGGTGCTGGTGGAAACATCGGAGGAATGCTTTTTGGCTTCTTATTCAAATCAGAATCCATTACTTATGGGGAAGCATTTAATTATATTGGATACGCTGTAATCGCGGTTTCCGCAATTATTTTGGTAACTAAATTCAGCAAACAGCAAAAATCAGAAGATTTCATCACAGAAAAACCCGAAGAAATCAAAAAACTACCAGCAGAATCACTGGTTTAACCCAAAAACACCCACCATTATTTTAAGATTATCATAAAAACACCCCGAAAAGAAATCTTAAAATAATTAAATTGATAATTTTATCCATAAATACGCCACAAACCATGTATTTATGGATAAAATTTTCTAAAACATTCAAAAAAACATTACTTATTTCATATTTTTGAGTAACCATTAGAGACAGCAACCAAAATAGCTCACCCTCTACATGTAACGATCGAAGATTAATTTATTTAGGATAAAATGGCGGCTAATCATCTACAAGAAAAGTTCACCTCAACATGTTGCTACTGTGGCGTTGGTTGTGGGGTAGTGGTGGACAAAGAAAAGAATGGCTCCATCACGGTAACTGGCGATAAAGACCATCCGGTTAACCAGGGGATGCTTTGCAGTAAGGGATTAAACTTACAGTACACTGTAAATGATAAAACCGACCGCCTTCTCTACCCCGAAATGCGGTTTAATAAAAACATGCCTCGCCAGCGTGTTTCATGGGACAGTGCATTAGAACGTACTGCTGCTGTTTTTAAAACCTTTATCGAAAAATATGGTCCGGATTCCGTAGCTTTTTATGCTTCAGGGCAGTGCTTAACCGAAGAATATTATGTTATCAATAAATTAATTAAAGGATTTATTGGCAGCAATAACATTGATACCAACTCAAGGCTATGCATGAGCAGCGCCGTAGTTGGTTATAAAATGTCTTTGGGCGAGGACAGTGTTCCGGTTTGCTATGACGATATCGAACTTGCTGACTGTTTTTTTGTAACCGGTGCTAACCCAGCCTGGTGCCACCCAATTTTATGGCGCCGCGTTGAGGCACACAAGTCGGCTAACCCAAACACCAAAATCATCGTGGTTGACCCACGTGTTACCGATACCTGCTCTATAGCCGACCTGCATTTGCAGATCAACCCGGGAACCGATATCACACTTAACTATGCTATCGGCCGTGCACTGATTGAAAATGGCGATATCGATTCCTATTTCATTAATAATCACACTGAAGGTTTTGAGAAATACCGTGAACTGGTATTCCAGAAAACCATTTTCGAAGCTTCCGTTATTTGCGGCGTTAGTGAAGATGATATCCTTTTAGCTGCCGAATATATTGGCGATGCCAAAGGATTTATAACTATGTGGACTATGGGGCTTAACCAAAGCTCTGTTGGAACCAGCAAAAACCTTAGCCTAATCAACCTAAATCTTATTACAGGCCATATCGGCAAACCTGGTTCTGGCCCGTTTTCATTAACAGGGCAGCCAAACGCAATGGGCGGCCGTGAAGTTGGTGGCTTGTCAAACCTTCTTCCAGCACACCGTAACCTTGCAAACCCCGTTCATCGCGAAGAAATTCAAAAGTTTTGGGGCGGTACTACCATTGCTGAGAAACCAGGCTTAACTGCTACCGAAATGTTCGAGGCATTAAATGACGGACGTTTAAAAGCGATCTGGATTTTATGTACAAACCCGCTTACCAGCTTACCAAATACTCGCTTTGCCGAGCAAGCATTAAAAAAAGCAAAGTTTGTGGTAGTTCAGGAAGTAAGTAACAAACCCGAAACGCTACAGTACGCCGACGTTATTCTTCCTGCTGCTGCATGGACTGAAAAAGAAGGCACCATGACTAATTCCGAAAGAAGGATTAGTTATCTAAATCAAATTGTACCCCCTCCAGGAGAAGCATTGCCTGACGCTGAGATCATCTGCCGCTTTGCTAAAAAGATGGGCTTTCATGGTTTCGACTTTGCCTCAATGGAGGATATTTATAAAGAACATACCAAGCTTACAGCTAAAACTAATATTAATATCCAGGGCTTGAATTACAGTATTATAAAAGAACATAAAACTGTACAATGGCCATATAATAAAAAAGCAAACACTGGCACCAAACGCTTATTTGCTGACAAGAAATTTTATACGCCATCAAGCAAGACTATAATTCATGCGCCTGAAGACGTTCTGCTTAGTGAGCAACCTGACGAAGACTTTCCGTTCATTTTAACCACCGGCCGTATCAGGGATCATTGGCATACAATGAGCAAAACCGGAAAGGTTAACAAACTGAGAAAACATATTCCGCAGGCATTCCTTGAAATACACCCCTCAGATGCAGAACGCCTTTCCATTAAAGATGGGGAAATCGTCAATGTAACTTCAAAGCGCGGAGATGTACGGGTAAAGGCGAAAGTTTCTGACACCATTAAAGCTGGGGTAGTTTTCCTCCCTATGCATTGGGGTAAAATTTTAGGCAGCGATTTAAATCGCGCTAACAATATTACAAGCCCTATTTTAGATCCTTTTTCAAAGGAACCCGACTTTAAATATTGTGCCGTTCAGGTAGAAAAATATAAAAAGCCGGCACAACGCATCGTAGTTATAGGCGCGGGAGCAGGCTCATATGGCTTTGTTAAAAGCTACCGCGAAATCAATCAGGAAGACGAAATTACGATCTTCAGTAAAGAAGACTTCCCTTTTTACAATAGGGTTATGCTTCCGGATTACATCAGTGGCGAACAGCAATGGGAGCAACTGGTAAAAATGAAAGACTCGGAAGAACCCCAATACAATATTCGCTTATTACGTGGGGTAAGTGTTGAAAAGATTAATCGCGAGGAGAAATATGTAACAGACTCAAGAGGTATTAGAACCCCTTATGACGTATTGATCATGGCAACCGGAAGCCGTGCAGCTGTCCCGAGAAACGTACCTTCCCTACCTGGCATTTTCACGATGAGAAGCCGTACCGATGCCGACAATTTCAAAAAACACGTACCTAAAAACGGGCATGTTGTAATTGTTGGAGGTGGTTTGCTTGGCTTGGAAATGGCTGCTTCTTTAAGAGAAATTGGTATAAAAGTTACCATCGTGCAACGTATTTCACGCTTCTTAAACCGCCAGCTTGATCCGCTTGGAAGCCAATTATTGCATGAAGAAATGGTTGACCAAGGTTGTGATATTTATTACAACGATGAGGTTCAACTATTCTACGGCCGCTCAAAACTTACCGGCGTTGGGCTAGCCAGTGGTAGAAAGATCAACTGCGATGCAATGATAGTTGCAATTGGAACTACCCCGAATCTTGAACTTGCGAAAGAGAGCGGGATCGATTGCAAGCGTGGTGTTGTTGTAGATGAACGTCTGCAAACAAGTGACCCATCAATTTTTGCTCTGGGTGAAATTGCAGAGTTTGAAGGTATTTTATACGGAATTACCGCAGCAGCAGAACAACAAGCAGAGATCGTTGCAAAATATCTAAATGGCGACATTTCATGCTACTATCAGGGCAGTTTATTCATGAATATCATCAAAATTCAAGGCTTCGACCTTTGCAGTATAGGTATTCCTGAATCGCCAGACGATAAAAACTACGAAGAAATAGTTTTCATCGATAAAGCCAAGCGCTACTACAAAAAATGTATTATTCATGAAGACCGCCTGGTCGGTGCCATTCTTATTGGTGACAAATCTGAGTTCCAGGAGTTCAGGGAACTGATCGGGAACAAGACTGAGCTTAGCGAGAAGCGTATTCAATTGCTCAGAAGCGGCAAAAAAGCAGATCCGGTACTTGGAAAATTGGTTTGTAGCTGCAATAATGTAGGCAGCGAGAATATTAAAAACAAAGTACAAGGTGGCTGCACCGACTTTAAAGAGCTATGTGCTTCTACCGGCGCCGGCACTGGTTGCGGATCTTGCCGCCCAGAGGTGAAACGCCTGCTTGAAGAAAGTTTGAAAGATGTATTAGTTGAAAGCGCAACGGTATGACACAGGAAACAACAGCAAAAAAGCATATCATAAAAATCAACCTGCCGGGAGGTATTGTAGCGGCGGGTGATTTGCTCGACATTTTAAATTCTGCCGAAAAAGCCGGAATTTCTACAGTAAGCCTGGGCAATAGGCAGCAGCTATTTTTGGCTGTTACAGAGGATGGGCTCGAAGATTTAGAACACGAGTTTCTGATTGCTGACATTGACTATGAAAAAGATGCTGATACTTACCCTAATATTATTAGTTCATATGTATCCGAAGACATTTTCAGTGTTTCCAACTGGTTGCGTGAAGGAGTTTACAAGGATATTTTAGACGGATTTGAATTCAAGCCTCAACTGAAAATCAATCTTGCAGACAACAACCAAACCTTTATTCCATTTTTCACCGGAAACCTGAATTATATTGCATCCGGAATAAGTAATTTCTGGCATCTACATATCCGTTTTCCTAAGACAAATAACTTCTACTCATGGCCGAGCCTTGTTTATACTGAAGATATTGCTGCTTTAAGTAAACTTATTGAAGAGAATATTTACGCCAATAAAAACCTCTTCTATGATAAAGAGGAAATTGATGGCAGCATTCTTTATGAGAAGATTTCCATATTAAAAAGCTTTATTACGCAATCGCCTAATGAGCCATTAACACTCCCAGATTTCCAGCTTCCATATTACGAAGGCTTAAATAAGTACGGAAATAACAAATATTGGCTGGGTATTTATAAGCGTAATGAAGAATACTCAGTATCTTTCTTAAAAGATGTTTGTGCCCTTTGCCTTCAAACCCGCGTGGGCCAAATCTATACTACCCCCTGGAAATCTTTAATTATCAAAGACATTCATCCAGAGGACAGAAAACTTTGGAATACTGCACTGGCAAAAAACCGCATCAATGTACGCCACGCTTCTAACGAGCTAAACTGGCAACTTGAAGATAATTGCCAATATGGTTTAAAACTGAAGCAACACCTGGTACGCCAGTTTGATATTATAGATTTACGTACTTTCAAACTAAGTTTTGCAATCAAAATCAATCCTAAAACAGGTTTGTTTGGTTCGGTAATTATCAAAAAGCTCGTAACAGAAGAGGGCGAGGAAGATGCATTTGATATTTTACACACCCGGGATTTCAATCCAAATTCGAAGGATTTTATTATCTACAGGGAAAATGTAAAATACAGTGACTTAGCAGATGTCCTATCTGGCCTCTGCGATTACTTTTACACCATTCAAACGGATGGTAGCTTGTTAGTTGCTCCTTCAATAGCTGAAGAAGCCAAACAAGAGGAAGTCGAGGTGATCCTTCATCAGTGCAAAAACTGTGGTACTGTTTATGATTCTGCTTACGGCGATGATTTTAATAGCATTGCTCCAGGTACAGCTTTCAGTCTTTTACCGGAAACCTATTGCTGCCCTACCTGCGATTCCTCAAAGTCGGATTTTGTAGAAGTAGATAAAAATTCATTAGCCTTTTTCGCATAACTAAGAATAAAAGGGCATCAGCCACTCAACCCGGCTGATGTTCTTCTTAAAATCCATCAAAACCTAAGCCGAATCTCTCTGGAATGTAAATTCGCAAAGTATATCAAGAGTAAAATAAGCTATCCCTTATAGCTAAGGCAAAATTTAGCTAAGTTTGTACTAATGAATTTCAACAACCTTCAAATTCTTATCGCTAACTGTCGTATAAAACAAGTTTTTACAAGCTCAGTTAAGCTTATTTTTTGAATGTGATGGCTATGGTGAGAGATGAATTTGGAAGGAAATTTAAAACCCTTCGCGTAAGCTTAATTAATACTTGCAACCTGGGATGCGTATACTGCACCTGCGGAACGGAAGATTTGAAGTCAAACCACCTCCTCACTAAAGAGCAAGGTCTTACTGTAACCGAACTTGCTGAAATCATATCCGGGCTACATAACGCTTTAGATTTAGAAACCATTCGATTTACAGGGGGAGAACCGCTGTTATACAAAGGACTCTGCGACATAATAGCATCTTCTAAGGCTATTGGCGTAAAAAACCTGAAACTAACAACCAATGGGCTTCTATTAGAAAACATCGCTGCTGACCTTGCATCTGCAGGACTTACCTCTATGAATGTATCATTGGATGCAATAGATGAGGATATTTTCTATAAAGTTAGCCGCCGTAGTGGCATTCACCGGATTTTAAAAGGCATCGATAAAGCAGTTGAATGCGGTATTGACGTTAAAATAAACTCGGTTGTTATGCGCCATGTAAACGAATCGCAAATTTTACCATTACTGGAGTTTGCATTTGAGCGAAACATTAAACTTCGTTTCCTGGAAATTATGGCTATGGGGCATTTATTCGGGCAGGCTGACAAACATTTCATCTCTCAGGAGGAAATATTAAACATCATTAGCACCCAATACAATTTCAACCGCCTGCATAGAACCCCTTCAGCAACTGCTAATTACTGGGAAACAAGCGAGAGCAAGGTTTTCGGAATTATTGCTAATGAAAGCGAACCCTTTTGCGGCGACTGTAACCGCCTGCGGCTTGATTCGCTTGGAAATATTTACGGATGCCTAAGCAGCAACCACCCAATTTCAATAAAAGAAACTAAAGATACAAGCCAGCTTTTTGAGAGCTTGCAACAGGCAATGGCCCAAAAACAGGCAGTAAAATTTGCTGGAAGTAATTTGAGTATGTTAAATATAGGAGGCTAGATGGAGATTGAAGTTTTTGCGATACTAAAAGAACATTTTGATAAACAATTTTCGGTAACCGGAAATATAGAAAACATTGCATCCTTGAGGCAGCATCTGCTGGACATTAATCCGGGTGCACAATCAATTTTAAAATCGTGCAGGTTTGCCGTAGGTGACGAATTTGTTAGTGACACATACCTTTTAAACGAAAATGACAGTATCAGCATCATCCCTCCCAGCAGTGGAGGTTAGTAAATATATTTCAGCGCAGCCTCTTGACCTTGTGGGTTTATTGGCATCTTCACACCACCCTTTAGCCGGAGCCGTTGTCTTATTCAGCGGAGATGTTCGGGATAATAACCTTGGGAAACAAGTTGCTTATCTTGAATATGAAGCTAAAGAAAGCATGGCGGCTAAAATGATCCACGAAATTTTGGAAGAAGCAAAGCAACGCTGGAATTTAAACATTGCCGTTGCTCAACATCGTGTTGGACAAGTTGCAGTAAGCGAATCTGCTGTTGTTGTAATTACTGCTACACCGCATCGCCGCGAGGCTTACGAAGCCAACAGATATATTATTGACCGCATTAAACACGAAGTGCCTATCTGGAAATGTGAATACTTTACGGATGGAACAAAGAAATGGGGCGGAAATTGCAATTGTCATGATATTACCGGCGACCCTGCAAAACATATTTATGAAGCCCCCCAGCCTTAAACGATATTTGGATGTCGGAAATCGGAAGTCGGATGTCGGATGTCTGAAGCCTGAAGTCGGACTTCATACCTCGGACTTCGGACTTCATACCTCAGACTTCATACCTCAGACCTCAGACCTACTCAAACCTCAAACCTCCTCATACCCCAAACCCCAATCCCATGAAACCAACCATCACCATAGAATATTGCCCTAAATGCGGCTGGATGCTTCGTTCTGCCTATTTTGCGCAAGAACTTTTAAGCACATTTACCGATGATATAAAGGGAGTTTTACTCCAACCATCTGAAATTAGTGGCAGCTTTAAGATTTTTATAAATGAATCCCTTATTTTTGATAGAAAAAGGGCTGGAGGTTTTCCCGAAATTAAAGAACTTAAGCAAAACGTGCGGGACATTGTAAATCCAGAAAAAAGCCTCGGACATTCAGATAAAAAATAAAGCTATGAGCAATCTTTTAGGAGTAGTTTTAAGTGGCGGCCAAAGCAAACGCATGGGCAGGGACAAAGGCCTTATGGATATTGGAAATACCAAATGGGCTGTTTCTATTGCAGAAAAACTTCGTAATCTGGGTTTAGATGTAGTGGTTTCTGTAAACGAATCTCAAAAAGATGCTTATCGGGAAATCTTTCCCAACAATCACTTAATTATCGATAATACGTCTATAAGTGGGCCGTTAAACGGCTTATTGAGTGTCCATAAGGCATATCCTGATAAGGACCTTCTTTTAATGGCTTGTGACCTGATTGATATGGACGAGCCAACCTTAAGTCATTTGGTTGAGGCATATAAATCTGAACCTGGTTTCGAATTTTACATTTATAGTTTAGATGGATTTACCGAACCTTTTTGCGCTATTTACACAGCCAAAGCTTTAGCTCATATTTACCACAATATGGAGGCGCACGAAATAAAAAAATACAGCCTACATGAAAGATTTGAAGACGGAAATACCAAATATATTCCGATTAAAGACACTAAAGTATTTAACAACTACAACAGCTTATAAGGTTCTTGCTATTTAATGAGGTTTATTAAATCAGGCTTATTTTATCTTTCTACCTTACTTTTACTATTTACAGCAAGCTGCAGCGCTCCCAACAGCAATGCAGAGGTTATTTTAATTCAGGATTCCACACTTAAATCTGCCAGGATAAGTAAAACCAGCGGGTTTAAAGCCGAGGCCCTGCATATCGAACTAAGTGGACTGAGCATATCTGCCGATAGTTACGGAAACCTGGTACTAAAATCGGGCGGGAAATCATTTAGGAAATCAATCGATTTGGGAAAAGGCTTTTATACCCATGCCATTCACTTTTATGATAATGGCGAAAATGTTGCACTGTTTTTTGAGACTATGAATAGTCAGGGAAGCTATAATAAAGTTTATTGCCTGAATAAAGAAACCGGACAAACAGAATGGCAAATCACTTTGGGCAATTTTAGCCTGAGTGTTGGGCAGGAGGAAAATGACATTCTATATTTAGGAAGCAGCGAAAACGTTTATGCGCTTAATCTGAAAACTGGCAAGTTAATTTGGCAGACTGAAGGTTTATACCACCTATATGGCTTCAACTATTACGATAGCATTGCTGTTACCCCTACCCGAATTAAGCTTATAGGCGAGACTCAAACCTCTTCATTTAGCAGGGACAAGGAAATTAAAACGGTTTCTATAAACAAACAAAATGGAAAAATACAGGCAGTGAAATTGGCTGAAGGCCAGGAATCACCGCAGAAGTACTAAAAATTTACTTTTAGAACCTTATAAGAATCAGAGGAAATAAATTGTTGAACATTACTTGTTGTACCTGGCAATTCAACATGCATTATATTAACCTGTTCAGCAAAGGCATCAAACAATAGAGCGTCCGATATTTCCAGCGATTTAATTTTTGTTTTTGGTAACCACAAGATAAGCTTTACCTGCACTACATTCTCTTCTATGCGCTTTATAGAACTTAGTTGGAGTGTTAGCGGCTTTTTATTAGCCTTCAGCAGCATCTTTTTAGCCACGTATCCTGCAACCATGCTACCTTCTGTGTCATCAACCACCGCAAAATCGATGTTCTTGCGATGATAGAGCTTTTCAAGCTGAGCGCTAAAATCATCTTCAAAGAAGTTTATAGTCAAGATGAGTTCGTTCGCTTTTTTATCGTACAACAACTTGCTTGTTGTCATTTTTATAGGGTGGGCGTTTGCCTTGAAAGCAAGTAGAGTCAACAGAAAAACCCCAACTGTATATCTTAAAAGCATCATTCAGCCAATACTTTAACAATCATTCCAACCGCCATTCCGGCACCTGCACCACTAATAAACAGCATCCACTCGCGATGCCTTACCTTAAAAAAGCCTGTAAACAGAGCCATTATCAACACAAATACAGCCACTATCATTAACTGCCCGGCCTCAATCCCGATGTTAAAAGCTAATAATGGAACGGTAATGTTATCGCTCACGCCCATCATCATTGACTTAAAGAATGATGAAAACCCCATACCATGTATCAGTCCAAAAGACAATGCCATTATGTAATTTAATGATACCAACGAGCTAGATTTTTGAGGCTTAAAAACATTAAAGAGGGCTGTGAGCAAAATAGTGATCGGAATCAACGTTTCTACCACTTTGCTGTTAACGCGGATTACGTCAAGGGATGTGAGTGCCAGGGTTATGCTATGGCCAACCGTAAAGGCAGTTATCAGCACCAAAATATTACGCCACTGGCTAAGTCTATAAACGGCGCACAAAGTGATAATAAACAACATATGGTCAAGCCCCTGCCAATCTGTTATATGATTTATGCCCTGCTTTATATAAAAAACGAACTCATTCATGCAATTATCCCTTTTCTAAAACCTCTAAAAATATGCATCTTTAGCAATTAAACCAATTGTTGCCCCTTCCCCTTATGAGGATTCTTATTGTCGCATTGCTGCTGCTTAAAGCCAATTTAGGATTTGCCCATCTTGAACAATTGTTTTTCTTACGCGGTACATTAGGCGGACGCGAAATCGGGATGCGCTTGCAAAGGGAAGATGACCTCTGGCATGGCGAGTACTTTTTTTTAAATGAAAAGAGAAACATACTCCTCAAAGGAAGTTGCGATGCTGGTTCAGGATGCCAGCTTTCTGCCTACGCGCTTAACAAGCAGCTTAACAAAGAAGAAATAACAGAAGCTTTCAAAATTAGTGAAGGCAAAGAACACGACTGGAATGGAACCTGGATATCTGGTAATAAAACACTCACTGTAAACCTAAAGCCTATCGATATTAAAAGCATTGATCACAGATTTAAAGGCAATCCTTTTTTAGATAAATTAGATCCTTACTCCTATCTGCGCACTGCCGATATGAAGTTTTCGAGTGTTAAAAAAAAGAGGGTAAATGGAATAACGATAGAATGGCTGAAAGAAAAAATTTCGGGAGTTCAGTTTCTGAGGATAAAAAAAGGGCTACCTGCTGATGCCATTGAGAAGACTAATGCAATTTTAACGGGTATACACCTGAGCAAGGTTGAGGGCTATTTTTGGTGTGGCACATTATTATTCAAGGGCGACTATAAACTTAAAACAGATATTAAGTTTTTGAGCAAAAATATACTAAGCCTTAACACTAGCACCAACTCTAATTGCCAGGGAACAGGAGACGAAGTACAGAAAGAAAATATCACGATAGGCATTCCACAAGGGAATTCTTTATCACTGGAGGACATTTTTTACGCAGGTAAGGGCTCAATTCCCAGGGTTAATAGCAGCGAGTGGTTTGACTATCGGTATACAACATTTGGTGCCTTAATGCTCAAAACACTTAAATGCCTTTACCCGGAAAAATTTAATGTCTCTTCTGGAAAATGTGATTATAATAAAGTGGAAGCATGGCAATTTCCTGAATGGCACCTTGAGGATGATGGACTCCACTTAAGCCCCTATTTCCCCGATTACCTGAACTGCCAGAGTAAACAAGAATTTGTTATTTCATTTTCTGAGTTAGAGCCTTACAGAAAAGCCTCTATTTAGGGAATTGATACAATTTCTTTTTGTTCAGTACGGGCGCTAAAATAGCCCAAAGCACCATTACTGATATTACTAACAGGGTTTGCGGGAGTGGTAGAGGCTCCTCCCCGATTACGGTTTTGCGAGAGTCCTTCCCAGTACTTGAATACAGGCTGGTCTATACATTGCATCTCTATATTTGCTTTATCGCCGCTTTCAAGGTCGACATCAAAATCAAATAGTTCGCGGGTAACCTTGTTCCCATCATTAAAATCATCATCAAATACAAAAATGCTGTTTGATTTTATTCCATTAACACTCAACACAAAACGATAATAATTCTTTACGCCAGCGGGGTCACGAAAAAGTAACTGAATCGACTTCCGTTCATTATTAAAAACCTTTGTTGTATTAAAGCCCAGAGAATCAATAGATACAGCCTGAGGCATGGTTGAGGTGGCACTGTATATATTGCCATTGTATGTAACTTTTAATGTATACGTTGTACCTGGCTGTCCGCGTAACCTTCGGGAACTATAAATACCAGGAGCACGCTCTCTAAAAATAAATTCTGCACCGCGGTTATCCGTTACCGCGACTGTCGCTCCGGATACTCCTGGAAATACATTCAATGAGCCAATGGCGGCCGACGTAGAAATCCAGACGCCCTGAGTATCCGTTTTGTTGTTGATATTTCCCTCAATTACCAAACGGGGAGCAGCATCGTTTAAATCCACATCGATTATATCTTCACAGGATGAATAAATAAGTGTTGAAAACACCAGAAGAAAAATATATGGGGCTATTTTCAATCTCATTTTACTAAAATTTAAAATTCCAGGTTACTGATGGAATTGCACCAAACAAAGAAGTTTGTACAGCCTGAGTTCGAAGAGGTTGTTGAGGGTCATTTTCAAACTCAATAACATAAGCATTATGCCTGTTATACACATTATATAGGCTAAACGTCCAGCTTGATTGGTACTTTTTACCCGGCTTAGCTTCTAAGGTTGCAGCAAAATCAAGGCGATGGTAATCTGGCATACGGTACCCATTGCGCTCAGAAT
>Ga0307412_10000509_pt1 | contig 23239 bp, 14 predicted proteins | sample DK1Cmetagenome_3_FD_203823 | JGI IMG/M metagenome (GOLD analysis project Ga0307412, IMG submission 203823) | Maize rhizosphere microbial communities from greenhouse at UC Davis, California, United States - DK15-C-1 | ecosystem: Host-associated > Plants > Roots > Rhizosphere > Soil | place: USA...
GCCGAGGACGGGGATCGCCAGCCCCACGTAGTTGTGGGCGATGTCGAGGTCCGGGTAGAGGTTCTGCCGGCTCGCCGTGATCGAGAAGCCCTCCACGGACACGGCGCCGGCGGGGTTCCAGTACCAGGCACTGGGTCCCTCGCTCAGGCTGCCGGCGGCGCCGGCGAGCGCGTTCTCACGCGCCCCGACGCCGATCTCGAGGAAGTTGGCGCCGCGCGTCCCCTGGCGGGTCGGCGGCGTGTCGGTGTTGGGGAGGATCGCTCCCGGGAGGTCGCCTGCCTGTGCCAGCAGCGACCCGAGGGGCGCGGCGCAGAGCGCCGCGGCCCACAGCAGAGTCTTCGCGGAATTGCGCATGGTCGCTCCTAGCGAATGACGACGAACTTGCCGCGCGCGAGGGGGCTTCCGGCGTTGGCCCCCTTCGGCGTGAGGACGTAGATGTAGAGCCCGGCCGCGAGGTCCAGCCCTTCCCGCGTGCGGAGGTCGTAGGCGAGGTCGCCGGTGCCGTTCAGGTCGGCCGGCGTCCACGACAGCTGCTGGAGGAACTGGCCGCTCACCGAGTAGATGCGCAGCACGCCTTCCTGCGGCACGCCGGTGAAGATGATCCGCGGGTCGCCGATCCGGCCGGCGCCGAGGCGGTCCACGTCCGAGACCACCACGTACGGGTTCGGGACGACGCGGATCTGCTTGAGCTGCGTCTTCGTGAGGCGCGCCTGCAGCGGTACACCGCCGGAGACGGCGATCGCGACCTCGCTCGCCAGCGTGAAGGGCCGCGGGTAGTCGATGACGAGCTTCCACCCGTTCAGATAGGTGAGGTAGCCGGTCGCCCCGCGGGTCCCGAATTTGACCGGGTTGCAGGTGACGCGCGGTGTGTTGCAGCCGAGCACCGTCGGCCCGAAGGCGACCACGGTGTCCACGACCTGGATCGGCCGCTTCACCGTCGTGCCGTTGATCGTCGTATCGCCGAAGACCGTGACGAGGGTCGCCCCGCTGCCCGTGGTGCTGTCACGCCGCACCTGCTCGAGCATCACGAACGCGTCGCCCGGGATCCACGAATCGTTGGCCGGCGTGATGCGCAGCGTGTCGGGCCCCGTGCCGAAGACGGCGGTCCGGCTCGGCGTCGTCGCGGCGAGGATCGCCGTGTCGCCGCGCGGCGTGACGACGACGAACGGGAACTTGAGCGCCGCCAGCGTCGCCGTCGCGGCAAGGGCCCCTCCGGCCACGGCCTTGGCTTTTATCTGCGCGCTCGTGTTGCCGGTCGTCGCGACCGCGCGCTCGGCGAGCGACGTGTTCACCTGCGCCTGCAGCGTCGGCACGTCGGAGAGGACGAAGTTCGTCGCGCCCGGACCCCAGGCGTCCTGCTGGAAGACGAACTGGTACAGTCCGCGCCCGAGGCGGCGCGTGGACGACGCCTGCTGGAACTGCACGGCGTTGTTGTCGCGCAACTGGGCCGGTACCGTGTCGCCGTTCGTCTGGACGATCTGCTCCAGGACGAGCGTGTCGGCGCGCGCCTGGTTGATGCTGAAGACGAAGCCCGGGAAGTCGGAGCGACCGAGGAAGGCACTCGGGAAGGAGGTCGCCGCGGTGATGTTCCCGGAGATGAAGTACGGCACGTTGGCCGGGTCCACGAGGACGAAGCCGAGACCGGAGGCGCCCGTACCGGTCGCCGGGGCGTAGACCCGCGTCTCCGTCTTCGTCGTCGCGGTCGTCGTGACCGTCGGTGTGCCGACCACGGTGACCGCCACCGTATCCACGGGACCCGTGCTTGTGAGGATCACCGAGTCGCCGGCGAAGTTGGTGACCGCCGTGCCGCCGACGCGCGCGTTCGGGAAGTTTCGTCGCGCGACGATTGTGGTTTGCGATTGCCCTGTGGCGAGCGTCGTGACCGTCGTCACCCGGAACTGGTTGGCGAAGATCAGCCGGTAGGTGCCCGGCGTCGCCGACTCGGCCACCTGCACGTTCAGCGGCAGCGTGGACGTACCGGAAGTCGTAGTGACGATGGCCGATCCGGCCGTGGAGCCCGCGGCGAGGCTGATCGGCACGTAGACCCTGGCCGTCGAGACGCCGGTCGTGGCGAGCACGCCGGAGACGGTGTCGGCGACGACGAGGATCGAGTCGCGCGTGACGCTGGAGTTCGTGCTGCGGAAAGTGACCGCCGACATGAAGCCGCGCGAGCGCGCGACCGCCGAGTAGAGGTACGTGCGGCCGCCTCTCACGTTCTGGTCCGTGTACGACTTCGGGAAGACGCCCTTTGCGTCGGGCCGCAGGATGGCGTACGCCTGGTAGCCGAGGCCGACGATCCCCCCGCGCGTGTCACGGGTCAGCGCCGACTGGCAGTCGCTCGTGGCCGTGAACGTCGAGCCGTTGTCGCACGACTTGAAGATCAGGACGTCGGCGAAGTTGCCGGAGGCGGTCGCCGAGTCCGTGGGCAGGTCGTCCGTGCGGAGCGTCTGGAAGCGCGTGCCGAACGGCAGCGCCCGCGAGAGGATCGAGTCGGCGAGCGACGGGTTGAGGGTGCGAAGGAAGATGAGCGTCGAGTCGGCGGTGGCGTTGGCCAGGTCGCGCGCGTATTTCTCGAGGAAGGGATCGCGCGACAGCTCCGGCTCGTTGGAGAAGTTCAGGATGACGACCGGGTCGGGCCGGCCCGGCAGCGAGTCCGAGGCGCGCGACGACCGCGTCACCACCGAGACGATGCGCGGTGAGGTCGGCGCGGTCGGGCTCAGGTAGAAGCTCATGTAGGCGTCGATCGCGTTCCGGACGCCGCTTTCGAGGCCCGTCGAGTCCGCGGACCCGACGAATGCGAAGACGAACGAGGTCGTGTCGCCCGCCTTGAGCTTGAATGGGCCGGCATTGAGGTGCCCGCCCACCTGCCCGCGCCCGTTGAGCTGCTTGCCGGGAAGCGTGTCGCCGTACGCGGCGACGCACCCCTGCTCGGCGCAGCTGTCCATGAAGAGCGTATCGGGGACGTCGTCGTTGTTGTAGTCCCAGCTCCCGAACGGCTGACCGGTGCTCGGGTTGATCGTGCCGGTCGGGACGAAGCGGTTGAAGCGCGCGAACGCCGGGTTCACCTGGCCGGGGACGAAGGCCTTGTTACGGAAGGTGAACCAGAGCGTGTTGGCGGTCAGCGAGGACGGGTCCTGCCCGTCGAGCACGTTCGCCTCGGTGGACGACATCATCCCGAAGCCGCGGCGGGTGTTGGCGCCGACCGTGTTGCTCTCGCACACCGCGCCGAACTCGCAGATGTGGTGGTGATTCATCGTGATCGTGTCATCCGCGAACGGGCTCGTCGGATGGAAGAACGGGCTCCCGGCGCGCGTCAGCAGCTTGTTGCGCGTGTCGCCGATCGGCGACTTGAGCGTGACGATCGCGAAGCCGGTGCCGGCGCCACCGGCCGTGTTGAAGCCGAAGCTGCAGAGGACGCCCGGGGTCGTCGAGAGGCCGCCGTTGCAGCCGGCGTTCGACGTGCCGAGGTTGGACGCCTTGAGCGCGTTCTGCCCGGGGACGAAATACTGGGACCGGTTGGTGCCGATGAAGCCCGGGCTGAGCCCCATGTACAGCGAGTCGAAGTCCACGCCCGCCCCGCCGTAGACGTCCTTGCTGTCGTTCACCACCGTCATCTGGTAGAAGACGACGCTGCCGAGCGCGGGACGGCCGAAGTTGAACGCGTCGAACCGCACGGTGAGGCCGAGCGGGAAGCCGCCGATCGTCGGGTTCCCGCTCCCCTTCGGCGTCACCGAGCCATAGGAGCGGAGGATCTCGGCGTAGTGGTCGGAGGTCTCGCCGTAGGTCGAGACGTCGCCGAGGAAGTCGTTCGGGTCCTGCTGGTCCTTCGGGATGCGGAAGAAGTCGAAGCGGAAGCTGTCGGGGAGCGCCGCGAACTGCTTGGCGAACGTCGTGTCGGCGATCGGCCGCGCGCCGTCGAAGCCCGAGGCGGGCCACGTCTCGGGGCAGTCGCTGAGCGCCATCAGCGTCACGCCGTAGTTCAGGAAGCCGCCCGAGAAGAGGCCCTTGTCCACGCAGCTGCCGTCCTGCCGTGTCGCGACGCCGGCGAACAGGCGGCCGACCTGGTTGTCGGCCGGGCCCCACTTGCGGGGACGGCTCAGGAGATCGGAGTTGCTGATCTGGGCGTAGCCGATCGAGCCCTGCACGGCGTTCACGCCGGGGTAGACCGTGCGCACCTTCCGGAAGTCGCTGATCGGCGCCCCGGCGGTGAAGACGATCTCGAAGATGCTCTGGTTGGCGACGCCGTTCTCGCTGATCCAGCCGCAGGCGGTGAGCGCCTGGGCGTCCGAGCACGGGCCGCCGTAGTTCGACATGCCGAACGTCATCGAGCCCACCGAGCCCGAGTAGACGAGCCCTGTGACCGCGAGGTCGCTGAAGGCGAAGAGGTCGAAGCCCTTCCGCGCCGGCGCCGGCGCGGGAACGTTGTTCAGGTCGACCGGCCGCGCGGTCTGAGCCGCGCGGGCGTTCTGCGCGCCGAGCTCGCCGGCGCCCGCGAGGGCGAGCAGCAGGGCCGTGGCGAGCGAGAGCCTGCGGCGCAGTGCCGAGGTTCCAGTACGCAAGATGTCCATCCTCTGTTGACAGTGTGCGGAGGCGGGGTCGGCGCGCCGGATGCCGCGGGTGCGGATCATCCGGCGCGTCGGAGACGGGCCCGGTGTGCGCCTAGAAGCTGGCGCGCAGACCGGTGTAGATCTGGCGACGGGCGCCGAAGAACGTCGGCCGGTCGAAGAACGTACTGGCCGTGTTGTCGGGGAGGGTGTTGCCCTGCCGGCTTCGCCGCTGATTCACCGACCCGGCGTCGCAGCGGCCGGTGGTCGGGAAGACCTGGATGCAGTTCTTCCGGTCGGTGAGGTTCGTCACCCGCACGTAGGCGCCGTAGCGGGTGTTCGCGATCCGGACGTCCTTGCCCGCTTGCAGGTCCACCGCGAAGTAGGCCGGTCCGGTCCCGACGTTCAGGTCACCCAGGCCCGTGTTGCCGGCCGTGTTGAAGCCGCTGAAGGTCTGGATCGGCGTGTAGACCGGCCCGCTGTTCGCGCGCAGCGTGACGGCGAGGTTCGTGTTCCGCAGGAGGTTGCCCCAGCGGAAGTCCGGCGCGTCGTCCTGCACCTGGAAGCGGAGCTGCGCCCGCAGGTTGTGCGGCTGGTCGACCTCGGAGCGGATCTCCTGCAGCGAGTTCGTGTCGCCCTGCTGCAGCTGCTCCTGCGCGCGGTCCGGCGGCGGCGCGTTGGTGAGCGCCTTCGAGAACGAGTAGTTGATGTCGTACGCCCAGTAGTCGGCGAGCCGGCGGCGGAATTGTACCTCGACGCCGCGTGAGGTGGCGTAGTCCTGGTTGACGATCACCAGGTAGCTCGGCACCGAGCTGCCGCCGTAGGTCGTGCCGATGTCCTGCGCGGCGCGCGAGCGGCGGATGCCGCTCAGCCCGGTCTCGTTCCGGTTGTAGATCGTGACGTTGATCGAGTAGTTGCGGGCGAACTCCGCCGCGTAGCCCATCTCGAACTGCGTCGCCTGCTCGAGCAGCAGGTTCGGGTTGCCGAGGAACGGCACCGCGTAGGCGTCGGCGACGAGGACCGGGTTGCACTCGGTGGAGTTCGGCTTCGTCTCCTTCAGTGCGCGGTCGGTCTCCGAGCAGATGTCGTCCTGCGGCCCGACGCGTGTCCCGACGCCGGTGTTCTGGTACAGGTTGTTGTAGAGCGGGTTCTGCGTGTAGCGCCCGGCGTTGAAGAAGAGGCTCGACGTCTCGCTGAGCGGGAAGCTGACGCCGATGCGCGGGCTGAACGCGGTGCGCGCCGGTGCGTCCTGGAAGTCGTCGCCCGCCGCGATGTTCGCCGCCGTGTCGCGGAGCGACTCGAAGCGGCCGCAGGCGGCGACGCCGGTGAACGTCGAGTCGCCGGCCGGCGTGTTGATCGTCCGCACGTAGGGCGCGGTCGGTCCGCCCATGCTCGACAGCTGGCCGGCGCACACCTCGCGCGCCGTCGTGCCGTTGGTCGGATTGAGCGGGTTCACGAAGCCGCGGCCCTTGGCGCGGCCGTAGTCGTAGCGCACACCGAGCTTGACGGTGAGGAAGTCGTACTCGATGCGGTCCTGGAAGTAGCCGGCCGCTTCGATCGGCTTCGCGCGGTAGATCTGCCCGACGACCTGGACGTCGTTCGTGCCGACGTTGCGCCGCTCGACGTAGTCGATGTCGTGCTGCTGGTAGAAGAGGCCGGCCTGCAGGTTGTGGTGGTCGGTCACCTGCGACTGGAGGTCGAGCCGCCCGACGTTCGACTTCACCGCCTCGCCGCCGAAGATCAGGTCCGTGCCCTGGCTCGGGTTGCCGGTCGAGACGCCGGGGGCGACGAACTGGCCGGTGAAGTTGGTGTCGGAGAAGCGCGAGCCGACGCAGATCCCCTGGAAGTAGCTGCAGGTGTTGCGCTCCTGCTCGAACCGGCCGCCGCGGATCTGGAGGGTGGTGCGGCCGAAGGTCTGGCTGAACGACCCCGCGTAGAGGTCGCGGTCGGCGCGGATCGAGGCCGGCGAGACGTCACGATAGGTCCGCTGGCCGAAGCCGAAGCCGATCGTGTCGGCGAGGGTCCGCGCGGCGGGCGACTCGAGGAGGTCGAAGCCGGTCAGCCCGAAGTCGAAGTCGTAGGGCAGCCGCGAGCGGCGCGAGTTGATCGCCGTGACGCTGAACTTCGAGGTCGCCGTCGGCACGTAGGTCAGCTTCCCGAACAGCTGGCGCTCGTTGTCGAAGCCGCCCGCCCGCCAGCCGGGGAAGACGTCCTGGATGATCGGGATGTCCGTCTGCCCTGTCGGGAAGGCCCGGTCGTAGGTGAAGACCTTGTCGTCGTACTCGTAGACGTTGTCGGCCCCGTTCTCGAGCTGGCCGGAGACGGCGAAGCGCAGCTTGCTCGTCGTGCCCGGAATCGGCCCCGAGAGGAAACCGCGGTAGATGTCGCGCGCGAGGAGCTCGTCCGGCCGCGAGCCGAGTTGGCCGGCGAGGCCGGTGCCCTGGTAGTCCACGGCCCCCTTGAGCCGCGTCCCGCCCTCGATCGTCGCGATGTTCACGATGCCCGAGAGGGCGTTGCCGTACTGCGGCTCGAAGCCGCCCTTCTCGAAGCTGATCTGCTCGGCCGAGTACTGGGCGAGGTCGAACGCCCGGTCGCCGAAGACGACGTTGTTGATCGGAATGCCGTCGACCAGCGTCTGAGTCGCCCCGCCGCGGCCGCCGCGGATGCGGATCGGCGAGAGGACGTTGCGGCGCGAGTCGGAGAAGCTGACGAGGTCCGTGTTCGCCGGGACCTCGAGGAACCCCTGCTGGAGGGCGAGGACGCCGGCGATGCTCGTCGTCGGCAGCGACTGGATCGCCTCCGCCGAGACGGACTGCGTGCTCCCCGTGATCCCCCGCTCGACGAGCGGCGCCACGGGCGCGACGACGCGCTGCACGGCGAGCACCGTCGTCGCCGGATTCATCCGGAAGTTCACCTCGCGCGTCACGTCGATGCGCACGAGGACTCCGGTCACTTCCGACGTCTGGAGCCCGATCCGCCGCGCCTGGACGGTGTAGGTGCCCGGGGGGACGCTGAGGATGAAGTAGCGTCCGTTCCCCTGCGTGATGGCACCGTACCCGGTGCCCTGCACGCGCACCTGCACCCCCTCGAGCGGCTGCCCCGTCTGGGCGTCCGTCACGACGCCGGAGATCCGCCCCGTCTGCGCCTGCGCGATGCGCGGTGCGACGAGGGTGACTCCGGCGATGACGGCCGCTACGACCACCCGCCGCCAACTGAACTGTTGCATACCCACCTCCGGATGTGCTTGGGCGTCGCCCCGCGGTGGGCGAGCGCCGTCGCCGGTGTAGGGCACCGGCCGCCCCGCCGGCGCGGCGGGGTCGCGAATGGGACCGGGCCGTCCGCCAGAAGGGAGGCGACGGCCGATCCGGGAAACCTTTTACATCTCCTCCGGTCCGAACACCCGTTTGGGCTTCCAGGCGACGGCGAGCGGGCCATATTTAGGAGTGTGGTAAGGAAGGTGTCAAGAGTGACCTTCGACACATCCCCATACCTTACAATTGGCGACGCGCGCACCATCTGTGTGCCGCCGCCGGGGCGGCCGCGAGGCGGGCGGGCGACGACGAAAAAAGGGGCCGGCGATCGCGCGATCGCCGGCCCCTTTTCCATGTCGTCCCGCCGGGGGCGGCGCGGCTCAGGGCACCGCCGGAACGTTGTCGAGGAAGGCCTCCGCCGCCGCCGTGGTGTTCGTGGTCGTCGCCGCCCGCGTCCCGGCGGTCGCCCCCGGGAAGATGACCGCCGTGAGCGCCGAGTTGGCGATCTGCACCCCAGCCTGTGCGCTGATCGAATTGGAGACCGGGGCGCCGGGCTCGTTCGGAGTGCTGGAGAAGAGCGCCGTCGTCGATCCGGCACCGGTCACCGTGATCGTGTACAGCGAGTCGGCCACCCGCGGGCGGGTGGGAAGCGTGAGGTAGGCGCTCTGCCCCAGGTAGGCGACGTTGCGCAGAGGCGTCACCGCGGGCGACGTGATCGCGTTCGCGCCGGCCTTCGCCAGGAACACGTCCACCGGTCCGGTCCCGACCGCGGCGTGGATCACGCGCAGGGCGACGTTCGAGGCGCCGGGGGACGGCACGTCGTCCGCGATCAGCACGAGGCGATCGGCCGCCGGGTCGGTGTTGCCGGCGAGCGTCCGGCCGGCGTAGAGGATCGTGTAGCGCCGGCCACTCTCGAGGGTCAGCGTCGTATCCACGAGGCGCGTCGAGGCACCGGCGACCGTCGTCGCGAGGGGGAAGACGCGGGTCGGCCTCGCGCCCGGCGCGACGCCCTGATAGAGCCCGCTGCCGCCGCGGAAGGGCACGGCGACGAACGTCGGGAGGTTCTCGACACGGTCCACGAACCGCAGCGTGACGGCACCGGTGTCGGGGACCGCGTTGATGAAGCGGACCATCGCCATTTCTCCCGGCTCGACGACGCCGAGATCGCCGTCGTCGTCGCTGCATGCGGCGACGCTCAGCGCCGCGGCGGCAAGCAGGATCCTGGAAGGCTTCATGTGAGTAATACTCCGTCCGAAGAAAGAGGAGTGCATTCGAGTCGCCGGTCAGCGGCCCCGCACTGCGAGCCGTCCATCAGGTGCCGCCGCCCTGGTCGGGCGGCTGCTTCGAGCCGCCGCCGCCGTTGCCTCCGAGGCCGTTCAGCGACTGCGTCGCGATGAGCACGACGGCGGCCCCGAGTGCGGCGAGGGCGACCGCGGTACGCCCGCGCGAGATCCGCCGCTGCGCGGTCTGCTGCACGTAGTCCTGCCGCACGATCACCGTGTCGCCGGCCCACCGCGAGGCGCCGCCACCGATCGCCCGCACCTCGCTCACGCTCACCACGAGTGTCGTGTCGGTGCGCGAGGCCAGCGTCCCCTCGAGGCCGAGCAGGCCGGGGCCGAACGTTCCGGTCAGCCCCACGCGCCCGCGGTCGTTGATCGTCAATTCCACCGGCGTGCCGGGGGCGAGCGACCCCGCCGGCACCGGGGCGTAGCGGTAGCAGCCGGTCGCCGTCGGAAGGAGCAACACCCCCGCGGCCACCCCCCGGGCGCGCGCTGCGCGGCGGGCCGTCACTCGCCCCTCGTCGTCACCGGTTGCCGGTGCCGAACCCGTAGTTGCTCGGCGCCGCGGCGCTGCGGCCCCCGGATCCGCCCATGTCGTAGAAGGGAGTCCGGCGCGCGTCCATCTCTTGGTACGGCACCGGCCACTCGAGCGCCGTGTTCTCCGGGAGGTCGCCCCAGCCGCGGCTGTCGAAGAACCAGATGCCGTAGCCGGCGTAGGCGCTCTCCATCCGCTTCTCCCACTTCATCGCCTCGAACAGGTTGCCGCAGACCGTAGTCGTGTAGCTCGGCGCGGCCGGCACCTTCGGCACGCACGCCGCGCCGCCCGGCACCGGTCCGCCGGTCGACTTCCCCGTCGCGTCGATCGTCACCGTCAGTCCGAGCCCGCTCACCGCCGGCAGCCCGTTCGCCGTGCGCGTCTTGTCGATCAGCGTCGCCGCGGGGGCGAAGCTCCCCGCGCGGAGCAGTCCCTCGGCGGCGAGCATGTCGATCTCGGTCACCGTCATCACCGGGAACGGCCCCTTGCGCGTCGCGTCGGAGAAGGCGCGATGGCGGTAGTGGTCGTACTGCGAGCTCGACCAGCCGGCCGCCGTCGGGTCCTGGCCACTCGGTCGGTTGCGGAGGTACTTCCCCGGCGCTGCGTTCTGCGCCGCGCGTGTCGTCCCCTGCGGGAAGCGGAGGTCCGGCGTGACGATCAGGAAGGGGCTGCGCGCGTCGCGGTCGGTCGCCAGCCAGCTGCTGTACCCGCCCGAAATGTCGGCCATCCCGATGACGTAGTTCGTCATCTGGTGCCAGTTGACGTCGCGGAAGTGCAGCGTCCCCTGCAGCCACGGGACGTCCCAGCCGGTGGACGGGTCCATCGTGATTCTGAAGTCGCTCAAGATCCCGTTCTGCGCGTCGGCGACGACGGCCGTCCAGTCCACCGCGGCGCGCTGCTGCGGGGTGCGCGCGACGTTGGCCCGCAGCCGCGCCTTGTACGAGCGGGCGAGCCGCACGAAGTCGGCGGCGCTCAGCGGATTGCCGGGCAGCCATGTGGCGGGGAGCGGGAAGCCCCCGGTCCCCGTGGCGGCCGTCGAGTTGGCGATCGTGATCGCGCTGTCGAGCTGCTCGAGCGCGTACGTCACCGCATCGGCGGCGCTGGCGAGCGGCGCGATCTCGGCCGGGTCGTCGTCGGGGCGCGGGATCGCCACCGAGTCGTAGGTGAGCGCCGCCGTGCCCAGCGCGACCCCGTAGCCGAAGCGCGTGAAGGCGCGCAGGCGCAGGTCGCCCGCCGCGCTGCCGACGGTGAAGTTCGCCTCGGTCGTTCGCGCCAGGATGTCTGCCGCCGTGCGCGCCGTGCGCTGCAGCTGGCTGAAGTCGAAGTTCTGCTCGACCGAGTAGGGGTTGCCGCGTGCGTTGGAGATGGACTGGCGCGCGAGACCGCTGCGCGGTCCCATGCCGAAGTTGGCGAGCCCCGAGGTGTTCTCGAACGCCGCCGTGAGGAGCTGCGGGTAGATGCCGATGGCGGTCGTGGCATTGTTCATCCCCATCGTGCCCGCGTGCACCTGCTGGTAGAGCGTGCCGGCCAACGCCTCGACGTCGGCCGCCCGCCGCAGCACGCGCTCGCGGTCGGGATTGTTCGGGTTGTCCACGCTGAGCGGCTCGTTGCATGCCGCGGCGCCGAGCAGCGCCAGCGGCACGACGAGCAGGATCGTACGAGAGGTTCGCATCACGTCTCCTCGAATCGCGGCGCGGGCGGCCGTCGCCGTCCCGCGCCGCTACGGTCGCGGGTGGGGATCGCTAGAAGCTCGTGTTGACCGAGAACGTGTACGACCGCAGGTTCGGGAAGCTGAAGGCGTCGATCGCGTTGATGACGCCCGATCCGGCGTTGTTGAAGTTGGCGACCGACAGGTCGGTGGTCTGCGTCCCGACCCCGATCTCCGGATCGAAGCCGCGATAGTCGGTGAAGGTCTTGAGGTTCCGGCCCGTGAGGCTGAGCGTCCAGTCGCCGGTCCCCGCGATCCGGCCGAAGTGATACGACGCCGTGACCTCGCGGAGCTTCGCGAAGCTCGCCTTCTCGACGAAGCGCGAGTTCGGCTGGAGCAGGTCGTAGAATCCGCCGAGGCCGTTCGGGTTCTCGATGTTCGAGCGGTAGAAGTAGCCGAGCGGCTTCGCGTTCTCGACCGACTTCCCGGACTGGTCCACCTCGCCGCCGAGGAAGTCGAGGTACGACCAGTGGCGGCCCTGGTTCCAGACGCTCTGTCCTACCGTCGCGTCGAGTAGCGCGTAGGCGCTGAACCGCTTGAACGTCAGGCTCTGCGAGACCGACGCCTGGTACTGCGGGAGGGCGTTGCCCAGCTTCACGGTGCGGCCGGCGCCGAGCGAGTCGCGGAGGATGATCGGCATCCCCCAGTTCGTGCGGATGTTGCGCGCCGCGCTGCCCGAGTTCGCCCAGTTCACGTCGGTGAACGTCTCCCACAGGTTGTCGGTGATGCCCTGGCCGGGTGTGTGCCCCTCGCCGACGAAGACGACGTAGCCCTCGTCGTTCCGCTGGAACGCCTGGCCGCTGCCGCACTGCGCGGCGACGCTCGCCGGCAGCTCGGCGCACGAGGTGATGAAGCGGCGGCCGTAAATGTTGCCGTAACGCTCGCCCTCGGCGATGCGGATGAAGTTGTTCGTCGCTTGGAGATCCGTGCCGAGGAAGAACGGCGGCACGTTGAGCTTCGTGACGGTCGGGCGGTTGGTGGCGTAGTTGAAGCGCCCCGTCCACGTCAGGTCGCGGCGCTGGATGAAGGGGACGGTGAGCGACAGCTCGAACGTCTTGCTCTGCAGCGTCCCCGCGTTCTGCCACTGCTGGAGGAAGCCGGTGGACGCCGCGACGGGAACCGGGAGGATCTGGTTCTTGATGTCCGACTGGGCGAAGTTCGCCATCAGCCCGAAGCGGCTGAGAAGCTCGAAGTCGAGGCCGATCTCCGCCTCCGTCTTCACCTCGGGGCGCAGCAGCTTGTTGCCGAGCGTGAGCGGGTTGATCGTGCCCCCGGCGCCGATCGTGTAGGTCTCGTACTGCGCGGTGTAGCCGGGCACCTGGCCGGCCGAGCCGACCGAGCCCCGCAGCGTGAGCTGGCTGACCTTCGGCGTGAACCACCACGGCTCGCGCGCCACGAGCCAGCTCGCCGAGCCGCGCCCGTACGTCTGCCAGCGGTTGTCCGAGCCGAAGAGCGAGCTGCCGTCGCGCCGCACGAGGCCGTCGAGGACGTAGCGCTCCAGGTACTCGAGGTTCAGGCCGCCCGAGAAGCTCACCTGGCGCATCGACGTCTGACCCGACCGGAGGACCTTCTGGTCCTGGATGTTGGGCGCCGCGTCGACGTCGGTGATCCGGAGCTGGATTCCCTCGAGGTTGCGGAAGTCGTTGTCCGCCTGCTGATACAGCGCGCGCAGGTTGACGCGGCTGCGGAGGTTCGTGAACAGCTCGCGGCGGATCGTGCTCTGGAGGAACCCGTTGTAGCTCGACGCGTTGGCCGCGCCGTTCCAGAGGAAGCCGCTCGCCGTCGTCGGGTCGTTGTTCGTCGTGCGGAAGCCGCGATTGCGGAACTGCTTGAAGTCGAGGGTCGAGCGGTCGTAGCTGACGTTCCCCTCGAAGTCGACCCACTCGAGCGGCGCGTAGCGCAGCGTGGCGCCGCCGAGGAAGCGGTTGCGGACGTCCTCACGCTCGACGTTCTGCAACCAGTAGAGCGGGTTCTCGTTCTGGACGCCGGCGTTCTGCAGGTTGGTGCGGATGTACAGCCGGTCGAGGGCGTCGGTCTGATCGAGGTTGACGATCGCCGGCACGCGCGTGAGGCGGAAGAAACTCCGCCCGCCCTCCTCCTGGTTGAAGCCGTCCTGCGTGCTGCGGCTGTAGAAGGTGTTGAGCCGCATGTCCCACCGGCTGCCGATGATCTGGCCGACGTTGAGCCGCGCCGACGAGCGGTCGTAGCCGTCGAGGAAGCGGACGGCGCCGCCCTGCCGCGTGTTGTTGAGGCTCGCGAAGAAGTTCGTGCTCCCGGTGCGCCCCGTCACGTCCACGTTGTTCATGACGAGCGGCCGAGGGTCGACGAACTGGTCCACCGGATTGAAGTTCTGCCCCGGGTATTTGCCCGACGAGAAGGTGCGGCGGAGGATCGCGCCGCTGATCGTCGAGCCGGGGTCGATCGGGAAGGCCGGCGGGATGCCCGCCGTGTCACCCGGCACGCTGTTGATGCGCGTCTGCTCCTGCCGGTAGTCGATCGTGCGCGAGCAGGCGCGCGACGACGTCACGGCGTCGACGACGCAGAAACGCTGTTGGGCGGCGTCCAGAAGGAGCGCGTGATTGCGTGCCGGCCCGAAGCTGCGCTCGATGTCGTTGACGCCGAGCTCGGAGCGGAATCCGAAGCGGATGCCGTCGCCCGCCGCGCGGCCGCTCTTCGTCGTGATCTGGATGACGCCGGCCGCAGCCTGCGACCCGTACAGCGTGCCGGCCGCTGCCCCCTTCACCACCTCAACGCTCTCGATGTCCTGCGGGTTGAGGTCGGGGAGCGGGCCGTTCAGGATCACGCCGTCCACGATGTAGAGCGGCTCCTGGCTGCGGCCGAAGGCGTTGATGGACGTCGGGCCGCGCAGCAGCACCGCCGGCTGCGAGCCCGGACGGCCGCTGTTGCTGACGATGTTCGCGCCCGGCACCTTGCCCTGGAGCTGGGTCAGCGGGTTCACCGCCACGACCCGCATCTCCGTGGAGTCGACGCGCGACACCGAGAAGGGAACGAGCGCCCGCTCCGTCGCGCCGGTGACGCCGGTGACGACCACCTCGTTGAGGCGGTTGACGTCCACCGCCAGCTCGAAGTTGATCGTCTGCGGCTCGCCGGTCAGCGTGACCTGCCGGCTGCTCGGCCGGAATCCGATGTAGCGCGCGCCCAGCGCCACCGTCAGTCCGGGCGCGCGCGAGGGTGGCACGACGAGCCGGTAGACCCCGTTCTCGTTGGCCTGGGTACCGACGTTGAGCGCGCGGATGAACACGCTCGCGCCCCCCACCGGCCCACCGGCCTCGGACGTCACGCGGCCGGTGATGACCGTCCCCTGCTCCTGTGCGGTGGCGACGGCACTCGCCCCCGACAGCAGCGCCAGCACGCCGAGCAGCGGCAGCAGCAGCCGGCCCGAGACGAACCTCACGCTACGCATTGTCTCCTCCCCGCTGGATTGTGGTTCCGTACCACCTGCGTCGAGTCGTGCGACGACGCACGAGATCTCGTCGGGCCGCGACCGGTCGTTCGGCGCGCTCTTCCTCCTGTGGAGGGCCAAGGCGGCGCGGGCGTCGTCGGTCGCCCGCGGGACGTCGTGAATCACGCGATCGCGGCGTCGCCCGCGGAACGCGCCGGCGCGGCTCGCGACCAGACACTGTCTGAATGTTTGTAAATTCTTGGTAAGCGAACTTGCGCCATCCTAAGCCACTGCCTAAGCGAGGGCAAGAGCGATCGTGCACGAACGCGCGCGGGGCGCCGGCAGTCGTTCGCCGGCGCCCCGCGCGCCTTCCTTCGATTGGAGGCCGCCGCCCCTCCCCTGCCCGCCGGTGCGCTAGGCCGCCGACGCCTCCTCGGTCACGACGCGCACGGCGTCGTCGGCCACCTGGAGGAACCCGCCCGCCACCGTGAACCGCCGCTCCCCGGCGCCGGCACCGAGGCGCAGCGTGCCGCGGCCGAGCAGCGTCACCAGCGGCGCGTGCGAGGTGAGGATCCCCACCTCGCCGTCGAACGCCGGCGCGACGAGCGACTCCACCTCGCCCTCGAACAGCACCGCCTCCGGGGAGATCACCGAGACCTTGAGCACGCGCCCCTCCTCAGGACTTCGCCAGACGCTCGGCGTTCGCCATGACGTCCTCGATCCCGCCGGCCATGAAGAAGGCCTGCTCCGGCAGGTGGTCGAACTCGCCGGCGACGAGCCGCTCGAACGAGGAGATCGTCTCCTCGAGCTTCACGTACTTCCCCTTGATCCCCGTGAACTGCTCGGCGACGGCGAACGGCTGCGACATGAAGCGCTGGATGCGCCGCGCCCGGCCGACGATCTTCTTGTCGTCCTCCGACAGCTCGTCCATCCCGAGGATCGCGATGATGTCCTGCAGCTCCTTGTAGCGCTGCAGGATCCGCTGCACGTCGGTCGCCGCCTTGTAGTGGCGCTCGCCGAGGTACTGCGCGTCGAGGATGCGCGACGACGACGCCAGCGGGTCCACCGCCGGGTAGATGCCGAGCTCCGTGATCGCGCGCGACAGCACGACCGTCGCGTCGAGGTGCGCGAACGCCGTCGCCGGCGCCGGGTCGGTGATGTCGTCGGCCGGCACGTAGATCGCCTGCACCGACGTGATCGAGCCGTTCTTCGTCGAGGTGATGCGCTCCTGCAGGTCGCCCATCTCGGTCGCCAGCGTCGGCTGATAGCCGACCGCGCTCGGCATGCGGCCGAGCAGCGCCGAGACCTCCGAGCCCGCCTGCGTGAAACGGAAGATGTTGTCGATGAAGACGAGGACGTCCTGCGCCTCGACGTCGCGGAAGTACTCGGCGACCGTCAGCCCCGACAGCCCGACGCGGAGCCGGGCGCCCGGCGGCTCGTTCATCTGGCCGTAGATGAGGGCGCAGGACTGGATGACCCCCGACTCCTGCATCTCGAGGTACAGGTCGTTTCCCTCGCGCGTCCGCTCGCCGACGCCGCAGAACACCGACTTGCCGCCGTGCCCCTTCGCGACGTTGTTGATCAGCTCCATGATGACGACCGTCTTGCCGACGCCGGCACCGCCGAAGAGGCCGATCTTTCCGCCCTTCACGAACGGGGCGACGAGGTCCACCACCTTGATCCCCGTCTCGAAGACCTCGGTCTTCGGCTCGAGGTTGGCGAACAGCGGCGCCGGCCGGTGGATCGGCCAGCGCGGCGTGTCGGCCGCGATCGCCGGCCCGTTGTCCACCGGGCGCCCGAGCACGTTCAGGATGCGGCCGAGCGCGGCGTCGCCGACCGGCACCTGGATCGGCGCGCCGGTGTCCACGACGTCCATCCCGCGGACCACCGAGTCGGTGCTCGACATCGCGACGGCGCGCACCTGGTTGCGGCCGACGTGCTGCTGCACCTCGACGACGACGTCGATGTCGCTGCCGTCCGGCGCCGTGCCCGTGATCGTCAGCGCGTTGTAGATCTCGGGCAGGTGCTCGGTCTCGAACTCGACGTCGAGCACCGGGCCGATGACCTGCACGACCTTGCCGATGTTGTGTGTGGCGACTGTAGTTGCCATGAGAGAGCGGGTGTGGGGTGTCGGATATGGGGTGTCGGCAGCGGGCGGCTCTTCCACGCCCCACACCCTACACCCCACACCCGTCGTTCAGCCTTGGAGCGCCGCCGCGCCGCCGACGATCTCCGCGATTTCCTGCGTGATCTGCGCCTGGCGCGCGCGGTTGTAGGTGCGGCGGAGCACGCCGAGCATGTCGGTCGCGTTGTCCGTCGCGCTCTTCATCGCCGTGCGGCGGGCGCCCTGCTCGGCGGCCGCCGTCTCGACGAGGGCGCGGTAGACCGAGTTGCGGACGTACGACGGCAGCAGCTCGGTGAGGATCGCCTCGGCCGACGGAGCGAGGATGTAGTCGCGCTGTCGGGTCCGCGCCGCGCCGGCTGTGGCGGCGGCGGCCGGCGGCGCGACGGGGAGGATCTGGGTCGCCGTCGGCGGCGTCGAGAGCGCCGAGTTGAACTTCGCGTGAACGACGTGGACTGCGTCGAGCGCGCCGGTCGTGAAGTCGCGCATCAGCGAGCCGACGAGGTCGGCCGCGTCCTGCGCCGTCGGCCGGTCGGTGATGTCGGTGCGGCTCGCCGCCACCGCGCGCCCGACGTAGCGGAAGAAGCCGAGCCCCTTGCGGCCGACGATGTGGAGCTCGACCTCCACGCCCTCGGCGTCGAGGCGCGCCAGCAGCGCGCGCGCCTCCTTGAGGAGGTTGGCGTTGAACGCGCCGGCGAGGCCGCGGTTCGACGTCAGCACGAGCACGCCGACCCGCCGCCGCTGCCGCGGCTGCCGGAGCAGCGGGAAGCGCTCGGCCAGCTCGGGCGAGTAGAGGCTCGAGATCACCTCGGCGAGCGCCGTCGCGTAGGGGCGCGCCGCGGTCACGCGGTCCTGCGCCCGCTTCATCTTCGAGGTCGCGACCATCTCCATCGTGCGCGTGATCTTGCGCGTGTTCTCGACGGACTTGATGCGCCCCTTCAGCTCGCGTCCCTTGGCCATCGCCGCCTTACTTGCCGAACGTCTTCGTGAAGCTCTCGATGGCGCGCTTCAGGTCGCCCTCGATCTCCTTCGACAGCGTCCGCTCGGTGCGGATGCGCTCCCCGACCTGCGGGAACTGCGCCGACGCGTAGTCGAGGAAGCCGCGCTCCCACTCGCGGATCCGCGCCACCGGGATTTCGTCGAGGTGCCCGTTGGTCACCGCGTAGATCACCATCACCTGCTGCTCGACCGGCATCGGCTGGTACTGCGGCTGCTTGAGGATCTCGACCGTCCGCGCACCGCGCTCGAGCTGGCGCTTGGTCGCCGCGTCGAGGTCGGACGCGAAGGCGGCGAACGCCTCCAGCTCGCGGTACTGCGCGAGGTCGAGGCGGAGGCGGCCGGCGACCGAGCGCATCGCCTTCACCTGCGCCGAGCCGCCGACGCGCGACACCGAGATGCCGACGTTCACGGCCGGACGTACGCCCGAGTAGAAGAGGTCCGCCTCGAGGAAGATCTGGCCGTCGGTGATCGAGATGACGTTCGTCGGGATGTACGCCGAGACGTCGCCGGCCTGGGTCTCGATGACGGGGAGCGCGGTGAGCGAGCCGCCCGGCTTGAGGATGTTCGTGCCGTCCACGACCGACGGGTCCTCGCTCAGCTTCGCGGCGCGCTCGAGGAGGCGCGAGTGGAGGTAGAACACGTCGCCCGGATACGCCTCGCGGCCCGGCGGGCGGCGCAGGACGAGCGAGATCTGGCGGTAGGCCGCGGCTTGCTTCGTCAGGTCGTCGTAGACGCAGAGGGTCGGCTTCCCCTCGTTGTACATGAAGTACTCGGCCATCGCGCACCCCGAGTAGGGGGCGATGAACTGCATCGGCGCCGGGTCGGAGGCGGCGGCGACGACGACGATCGTGTACTCCATCGCGCCCGCCCCGCGCAGGCGCTCGACGACGGCGGCGACGGTCGAGTTCTTCTGCCCGATCGCGACGTAGACGCAGATGACGCCGGTGCCCTTCTGGTTGATGATCGTGTCGATCGCGATCGCGGTCTTGCCGGTGCCGCGGTCGCCGATGATCAGCTCGCGCTGGCCGCGGCCGATCGGGATCATCGAGTCGATCGCCTTAATGCCGGTCTGGAGCGGTTCCTTCACCGGCTGGCGGACGATGATGCCCGGCGCGGGCGACTCGACCTTGCGCGTCGTCGCAGCGCGGATCTCCCCCATTTCGTCGATCGGCCGCCCGAGGGCGTCCACGACGCGGCCGACGAGCGCCTGGCCGACCGGCACCTCGAGGGTGCGGCTCGTGCGCCGGACCTCGTCGCCCTCCTTGAGCTGGAGGTAGTCGCCGAGGATGACGGCGCCGATGTTGTCCTCCTCGAGGTTGAGCGCGAGGCCGGTGATCGTGTTGCCGGTCTCCGAGGAGCGGAAGTCGAGCATCTCGCCAGCCATCGCCTTGGAGAGCCCGTAGACGCGCGCGATGCCGTCCTTCACCTCGAGCACCGTTCCGACCTCCTCGATGTTCGGCTCGCGCAGATCGGCGGCTTCGATCTGGCGCAGGAGGATGTCCTTGATTTCGCCCGGGCGGAGAATCGTGTCGGTGGCCATAAAATGAGGTGACTCGGTAGGACGGACGCGGTCGCGTTCAGCTTGTGAAAATTATCACAAGCGGGCGGTGCTGGCAAGCGAAAGCTAGCGCCGCCGAGCGTGGCGCAAGACCCCACCACGGGGCCGCATGCAGGGCGTGTGATCGAGTCGCTATGGCCGCGTTCGGTAGCGCGAGTCGCGTCGGACGGACCCGCCACGCGGCGAGCGGATGACGCGCCTCGTCGCGGCGCGGCGCAGCTTGCGCCCATGTCGACGGGCGTGCGCGAGCTGCGGCTCTGGCAGGAGGCTGTGGCGATGGCGGGCGAGGTCGCGCGCCTCATGCGACAGAGCTGCCGCCGCGAGACGCGCGCCTTCACGGATCACGTCACACACACCGCGCTCGGCGTCGCGACGAGCGTCGCCGACGGCTACGGCCGCCCGGTGGCCGGCGAGCAGCGCGACTGCTATCGCCGCGCGCGCCGCCTGCTCGCCGAGCTGGAAACGCAGCTCGCCGTGGCGCGTCACGCCGACCTCCTCTCGCCCGGCGCGGTAGCACAGGTGACGGTGCGGGTGGGCGCCGTCGCGCGGCTGCTCACCGGCTACCTCAGCTTCATCGAGCGGCAGATCGCCGCCGAATCGGCGGCGGAGGCCGCCGACGCCGCGCGTCTCACGAGGGCGTGACCTCGCCCGCCGACACCATCTCGTGCGCGCGGCGGAGCACCTGGCGCGCGTTGGCGTACGAGACGAGGCGCACCGCCTCCTCGTACGGCGCCCAGCGGCACGCCGTGATCCCCTCGGCGCGCTGCGGGCACGTCTCGGCGGCGGGCGTCTCCATGAGGAAGAAGTAGCACACCTTGTGGATCAGCCGGCCGCGAAAGCGGAAGTACCAGTCGATCGTCGCGATCTCGCCGCGCAGGTCGAGCGTCGCCACCCCCGTCTCCTCGGCGACCTCGCGCACCGCGGCGTCGGCCGGGCGCTCGCCGTCCTCGAGGTGCCCCTTCGGGAAGCCCCAGTTCCGGTAGCTGTCGCGGATGAGCAGGAAGAGCGGCTGCGGGGCGCCCTCCGGCCCCGTCGCCACCCGATACACCACCCCGCCGGCCGACGTCTCGCGCTTCGCGCGCGCACGCGCGCCGCCGTCGCCGGTGTCGCCGCCCCGTCCGGCACCGTCGTCGCCCGGTGCGGTCACACGAGCCGCCCCGCCGCGGCCACCGGGCCCGAGTCGCGCGCGGCGCGCGCGGCGCGCGCATCCGGCTCCTCGTCGAGCGTCGCCCGGCCCTCGATGAACTGGCGCACCACGGGGTCGTCGGTGCGCTGGATCTCGTCCACCGTCCAGACGCCGCGCACGCGCCCCTCGTACAGCATGGCGATGCGCGTGCCGACGGTGTAGGCGCTCCGCATGTCGTGCGTGATGACGACGCCGGTGACACCGAGCTTCTTGCGCATGCGGATCATCAGCTCGTCGATCACCGCGCTCGTCACCGGGTCGAGCCCCGTCGTCGGCTCGTCGTAGAGGATGTACTTGGGGCGGAGAGCGATCGCGCGCGCGATGCCGACGCGCTTGCGCATCCCGCCCGACAGCTCGGCGGGGAATCTCGGGCCGGCGTCGGGGAGGTCCACGAGGTCGAGCGCCTCGGCCACCCGGTCGGCGATCTCGCGCTCGTCGAGCTCGTTCTGCTTGCGCAACCCCATCGCCACGTTCTCGCCGACCGTCATCGAGTCGAAGAGGGCGGCGAACTGGAAGACGTAGCCGATGCGGGCGCGCAGCCGGTACAGCTCGCGGCGCGGAAGCGAGGGGACCTCGAGTCCGTCCACCATCACCGTCCCCGCGTCGGGCTCGAGGAGTCCGACGATGTGCTTGATCGCGACCGACTTTCCGGTCCCCGAGTAGCCGATGATGACCATCGTCTCCCCCTCCGGCACGTCGAGCGTGAAGCCCTGGAGGATCTTCTTGGAGCCGAACGCCTTGTAGACGTCGATCAGCTGGATCATGGGAGCCGTGCGCGGGACGCGGGACGCGGGGCGCGGTGGTCTGCCCCGACTCCGACCGCGCGCTGAGAATATGCATGAACGGCGGCGCGCGACCAGTGACTCGACGCAAAAAGGGCGGCCGAGGTCGGCCGCCCTCTGCGCGATGCGGGGTGTGCGATCACCCGCGCCCCGCGTCCCGCGACCCGCACACCGTGGTCAGGCCGCGAAGCTCCCCAGGGCGCGTCCGACGTCGCCCTCGCGCAGCCGCTTGAGCGCGCGGTCGCGCAGCTGGCGGACGCGCTCGCGCGTGACGCCGAGCATCGAGCCGATCTCCTCGAGCGTGTGCTCGCGCCCCCCTTCGAGGCCGAAGTAGAGTCGGAGGACCTTGGCGTCGCGCGGCGGCAGCGTGCCGAGCGCCTGCTCGATCTCGTCGGTGAGGAAGCGGTTCATCGCCTCCTCCTCGGTGTCGGGCATCTCGTCGGCGACGAACCGCTCGATCAGCGAGCGGTCGCCCTCGGGGTCCATCGGCGCGTCGAGCCGCACGTCGCCCGTGTTCAGCGCGGCGAGCGACTGCACGACGTCGACCGACAGCCCGGTAAGCTGCGAGAGTTCCTCGGGCGACGGCTCGCGGCGCAGCTTCTGGCGCAGGATCTCCGACGCCTTGATGATGCGCGAGAGGTCCGCGGTGCGGTTGAGCGGCACGCGCACGGTGCGCCCCTGGCGGGCGAGCGACGAGAGGATCGCCTGGCGGATCCACCAGACGGCGTACGAGATGAACTTGACCCCCTGGTCGGGGTCGAACTTCCGGGCGGCGGTGAGCAGCCCGACGTTCCCCTCGCCGATCAGGTCGATGAGCGGGAGGCCGCGGTTCTGGTACTTCTTGGCCACCGAGATGACGAACCGAAGGTTGCGCTTGACCAGCTCCTGAAGCGCGTCGGGGTCGCCGGCGCGGATCTTCCGCGCGAGCTCGATCTCCTCCGTTCCCTTGAGGAGGGGATAGGTGCTCACTTCGTAGAGGTACTGGTCGAGGATGTCGCGCTCCGGCTCGCTCGGCGCGATGCCAGCGGGTGCCGCCCGGCGGCGGCGGCGCTTGACTTCGGTCATCTTGCGTGTGCCTCGAACGATTTATCGTGAAGAAGAATCTGCTAGCGAAAAAGGCAGCCCGTAGTGCACTGCCAGCTCGCCCGACCAGCCCGCCGGCGCGGGGAGAGGGGCGGCGCGACGACATAATAGGGCGATCCGGACGGTGTCCGATCGCGGCGCGCGACTCCCCGTGCGAAGGGTCGGAAAGAGCGCTGCAAGATACTGGCCCAATGCATTTCCGCCAGCCCCATTTTCTTGACATGAGACATACACCCTGTTAGACTCGCCGGTTCCTGGAAATGGCGCTTTCACGCGGATGCGGCGACGACGGGAAACGCGGTCGAAAAACAATTGACGGTGCGGGGCTGTAGCTCAGTTGGGAGAGCGCTTGAATGGCATTCAAGAGGTCAGGGGTTCGATTCCCCTCAGCTCCATGAACGGCGAGTGGTCGCTCGGGCTGCCGTCCGTCGTTCGGCCGGCCAGTCTGGAGGCAGCGCTGCGGGAATAGCTCAGTTGGTAGAGCACAACCTTGCCAAGGTTGGGGTCGCGGGTTCGAGTCCCGTTTCCCGCTCTTCCGGGTCCCGGTCTCCGGCATTCGGATCCTGAGAGGGCGGTTAGCTCAGTTGGTTAGAGCGCCACGTTGACATCGTGGAGGTCACAAGTTCGAGTCTTGTACCGCCCATCGCGCCCCGTGAGCATCAGCTCACGGGGCGCTTCGCGTTTTCCGGTCGCGGCACGCCATCTGCCACTGCGAGACGGAGTTATCACGCGTCCTCGTCCGCCCTCCGGAGCGGAGGCCCCCGTCCAGCCGCCGGTGCCCGACACCT
>Ga0307412_10000512_pt1 | contig 23134 bp, 21 predicted proteins | sample DK1Cmetagenome_3_FD_203823 | JGI IMG/M metagenome (GOLD analysis project Ga0307412, IMG submission 203823) | Maize rhizosphere microbial communities from greenhouse at UC Davis, California, United States - DK15-C-1 | ecosystem: Host-associated > Plants > Roots > Rhizosphere > Soil | place: USA...
TGAATATCGAGATCGACAGGCTGACCGTCAGGTAGGCGCCCATGATGATGAGGATGCCCTCGATCGCCTGGCCCGTCTGGTTCAGCGTGGTGTTGACCACCGACACGATGTCCGGATAGCCGATGGCGACCGCCAGCGAGCTGTTCTTCGTCAGATTCAGGTACTGGCTGGTCATCGGGGGGATGATCACGCGCAGCGCCTGCGGCAGGATGACCAGGCGCAGCACCTGCTTGCGGCGCAGCCCCAGCGAACCGGCGGCTTCCCACTGGCCGTTGTTCACGGCCTGGATGCCCGACCGCACCACTTCGGCGATGAACGCCGACGTGTAGATCACCAGACCCGCCAGCAACGCGGCGAATTCCGGCGACAGCGTCAAACCGCCCGAGAAGTTGAAGCCTTTGAGTTCTGGCATGTCCAGCGTCAGCGACGCGCCACTGACGAGCCAGCCGACGATCGGCAACCCGATCAGCAGGCCGATGGCCCAGCGACCCAGCGGGAACATATGGCCGGTGGCCTCATGGCGCTTCTTGCCGTAGTGACCCAGGAAGATGATGGCCACGATGGCCAACCCCAGTCCGGCCAGCATCCAGTCCAGCGAATTGCCTTCCAGCCCGGGGACTTTCAGGCCGCGGTTGGAAATGAAGACGCCCGGCATCGGATTGTGCGCCTGGCGCGGGCCCGGCATGTTTTCCGTGATCAGCGCGTACCAGAAGAACAGCTGCAGCAGCAGCGGCACATTGCGCATCACCTCGACGTACACCGAGGTGATCTTCGCCACCAGCCAGTTCTTGGACAGGCGGCCGATACCGATCAGGGTGCCAAGGATGGTGGCCAGCACGATGCCGATGACGGCGACGCGCAGGGTGTTGAGCAAGCCGACCAGGATGGCACGGCCGTAATCGTTTGCGGGGCTGTAGGCGATGGGCGTTTCGCCGATCGCGAACCCGGCTTCACGGCTCAGGAACCCGAAGCCCGTGGCGATATTGCGCACGGACAGGTTGTGAAGCGTGTTGGAAACCAGGAACCACACAGCCCAGGCTACCGCTGCCAGCGCAAGCACCTGGTAGACCACGGAGCGCACGCCGGGGTCGTTCCAGTTCAGCCGCCGGCGGGGCGCCGAAATCGGGGCGTTTTTATTGGAAGTCGTCATGTTGAATCTACAGAAGTCGTACACCGGGTGGCAACGCCGGCAAGGCCACGCCCCCCACTCCTGCCGCCCGCTCTATGGCGGGGTAGGGCCTTGATAGGCCCTAGGCAAAACGGAGCCCGAGGCTCCGTTTTGCCAGGCAGCCGTGTGTTAGCGCACCGGCCAGCCGTACATCAAACCGCCTTGCTTATACGACGCGTTCAAACCACGTTCCAGCTTCATCGCGCTGTTCTTGCCCAGCGTGTTTTCGAAGCTTTCACCGTAGTTGCCCACGTTCTTGATGATGTTGAATGCCCACTTGTCGTCGACGCCCAGGTTCTTGCCCATGCCCGGGGTCACGCCCAGGATGCGCTGGATATTGGGATTGGGGCTCTTGGCCATTTCTTCGACGTTCGCCTTGGTGATGCCGTATTCCTCGGCTTCCAGCATGGCGTTCAGCGACCAGCGGACCACGTTGAACCATTGCTCGTCTCCTTGGCGGACCATGGGGCCCAACGGCTCCTTGGAGAAGTCTTCCGGCAGGATGACGTACTTGTCCGGGTTCTCGAGCGTGGTGCGCGTGGAAGCCAGTTGCGACTTGTCGGTCGTGAAGGCGTCGCAGCGGCCGGCCGAGAAGGCGCGGATGATTTCGTCGTACTTGTCGATCACGACCGGCTTGAACTCGATCTTCTGGCCGCGGAACCAGTCAGCCAGGTTCAATTCGGTGGTGGTGCCCGGCTGCACGCAGATGGTGGCGCCGTTCAGTTCCTTCGCGCTCTTGACGTTCAGGTCCTTGGAGACCATGACGCCTTGCGAGTCGTAGTAGTTCACGCCCACGCCGATCAGGCCCAGCGTCGTGTCGCGGGTCAGCGTCACGGTGGTGTTGCGGGTCAGCACGTCGACTTCGCCCGACTGCAGCGCGGTGAAGCGTTGCTGCGTGTTCAGCGGCGTGAATTTGACCTTGGAGGCGTCGCCGAACATCGTGGAGGCGATGGCGCGGCACAGGTCCACGTCGATGCCCTTGTATTCACCCTTGCTGTCGGCGATCGAGAAACCCGGAATGCCCGTCGAAACCCCGCATTGGACAAACCCTTTCTTTTTAACGTTATCGAAGGTCGCGCCCGCATTGGCAGCCGTGGATGCGGCAAACAGTGCCGCGCCAATTGCAGCGAGTTTCAGTACTTTCATCGTGATCTCCGTGTGGGACAAATCGAGCCTTGCCTCGACCGGGTTGGGCCGACGCATGGGGCGGATGGTAGCGTCCACGCAGCGGCCGGCACATCCGGGAATTCCCTTGAAATTTAGGGACACTGGCGAAATCAATCCCTGTTTTCGTATGAAAACGGGGACGTGTTGTAGCGTATCCGATTTGTCCGAAGACGCATTCATTTCGTTCTGGCGAAAACGTGTCCGGGCGGTCACATGGATACGCTTTTTCACAGCCCGCCCAAGAACAGGCGTAGGCCGCTTACTGTCCCCGAGTTACTATTGCGGCTTCATCTGACAGCCGCCATGATCGAATTCCAGCACGTATTCAAATCATATGGTCGCGGCCGCAATATTCTGGCCGACATCAACTTCCGCGTCAGCGCGGGAGAATTCGTTTTCGTATCCGGGCCGTCAGGCGCCGGCAAGTCCACGCTGCTCAAGCTGATCGGCGGGCTGGAACCCGCAAGCCGCGGGTCCATCCAGGTAAACGGGCAACGGCTGGACAAGCTGCCCGCGCGCGCCCGACCGTATCTGCGCCGCGCGGTCGGCGTCATCCTGCAAGACACCCACCTGCTGTTCGATCGAAGCGCGTTCGAAAACGTGATGCTGCCGTTGGCCGTCCAGGGCCATCCCTGGGATTCGGCCGCCGCCCGTGCCCGGGCCGCGCTGGACAAGGTGGGCCTGTCGGGCAAGGAAGACCTGAATCCCATCGAACTGTCGGGCGGCGAACAACAGCGTCTGGCGATCGCGCGGGCCATCGTGAACCGGCCCGCCATCCTGATCGCCGACGAACCCACCGCCAACCTTGACCACGACAACGCGCAGCGCATCATGAACGTGTTCCGCGACTTCAACCGTGTCGGCGTGACGACGCTGATCGCCTCGCACGACCAGGACCTGATGGCGCGCTACGCCAGCCGCACCTTGCGCATCGATCCGGGCAAGTTTGCCGATTCCCACGGCCCGGCTTCGCCACCGGACGCCGGGCAACCGCCTCAGTCCACCCCCGCGCGCACCAGCGGCGGCCGCGCCGAACCTGGCTTCGGCCACCCGGGAGAATCGGCATGAACGCCTGGTTGCGGCAACACCGCTATGCGCTCATGGTGACCCTGCGCCGGTTGGCCAAGCAGCCGTTCTCGTCACTGGCCAACCTGCTGGTCATGGCCCTGGCCCTGGCGCTGCCGCTATTGGGCAGCGCCATCCTGGTATCGGTCCAGCCGGTGGCGCGCGAGATGTCCGTCACCCCGGAAGTGACCGTCTTCATGCGCGTGGATGCTCCCTCCGGCGCCGCCGACGAGGTGGCCAAGCGCATCAAGAACGACTATTCGCAAGACGTGCGGGCAGTACGGGTAGTGGGGCGCGATGCGGCGCTGGCCGACCTGCGCGCCAACCCCGCCTGGCAGCAGGCGCTGGCCGTTTTGCCGGGCAACCCGCTGCCGGACGCCGTGGTGGTCACGCTGGCCGACGGGGACAACCTGGCCGGGCGCGCGGACAAACTGGCCGGCGCCTGGAAGCAATGGAACCACGTGGACCTGGTGCAGTTGGACAGCGCCTGGGTGCAACGGCTGGAGGCCATCCTGAGGTTCGCCCGCATCGGCCTGGGCTTCCTGGCCGCCTGCGTGGCGGTTGTGGTGCTGGCGACGGTGTTCAACACCGTGCGCATGCAAGCGCTGTCGCAGCGCGAGGAAATCGGCGTTGCCCGTCTGGTGGGCGCCACCGAATCCTTCGTGCGTCGTCCGTTCCTGTATCTGGGCGCATTGTCTGGCGCCGTGGCATCCCTGCTGGCCATCGGCGTGGCGGCCATCGCGCTGTCCCCGCTGAACGATGCCCTGCTGGGGCTGGCGCGCAGCTATGGCGCCGAGTTCGCGCTGCACCTGCCCGGCGCATCGGTGCTGATCGCGGCCGTGGTCGCCTCGGCCGCCCTGGGCGCGCTGTCGGCACGCTGGTCCGTCACGCGCAGCACGCGCTTCTGACGCTGCCGGCCCGTTGCCGGCAGCCTTTCCCAACGGCTGTGCTGAAGGCCCGCCCTGCGGCGCGGTCGCCACACGGTCGCCCTAAAGCCACGTATAAAGCCCGATCCTCCCCGTGATCCGGGGAAAGGCGCGCAATCCGCCGGGTACGATGGTGCCAAGCCATCTTATGAGCGGCCGAAAAATCGGGGACGTGGTGCGCCGTCACGGTTACAAGCATTTCTCCCGTTGTGTGCTGGGATATGCAAGAATAAAGCGACATTTTTTTACACTTTTTGAAACATTCCTTGTTTTGCCGAGCGCCGTCCTACGTGTCCAAATCGCTGTTCTTGCCCTTTAAGTCCCATGGCCGCCCGTCTTGAAGCCCGCGCAACGCGCCACTATTTCGATAGCGCGTTCCAGTGTCAGGCGGTGAAAGTACTTCCCAACGAGTACTACGTCACCGCCGAAGACCTGATGATCTCGACCGTACTCGGGTCGTGTGTTGCCGCCTGTATCCACGATCCGATCAAGGGCGTGGGCGGCATGAACCATTTCATGTTGCCGGAAGGCGACATGCAATCCCCTGCGTCCGCCACCATGCGCTACGGCGCTTTCGCGATGGAAGTGCTGATCAACGAATTGCTGAAGGCGGGCGCCGTGCGCGACCGGCTGGAAGCCAAGGTGTTCGGCGGCGGCGCGGTGCTGAGCGCCATGCAGCAGATGAACATCGGCGAACGCAACGGCGAATTCGTCTTGAACTACCTCAGGACCGAAGGCATTCCGGTCAAGGCGCAAGACCTGGGCGACGTGCACGCGCGCCGCATCAATTACTTCCCGCGCGACGGCCGCGTGATGGTGCGCAAGATGGCGCCGCACCACCAGCGCGCCGAAGAAATCATCGCCAAGCGCGAACAGGTGGCTGCCCAAAGCGCCCAGGCCAAGACGCAAAGCCCGCCCCGCGTCGAACGCTTCAGCCGGCCCGGTGTCGAACGTTTCGACAAGCCCGCGCGCCCTGGTGTCGAACGCTTCGACAAGCCTGCCCGTCCTGGCGTGGAACGCTTCGATACCGCGCTGAGCCGCTTGCGCAAATCGGAAACCACCGACAGCTGATTCCCGCGACGCGCCTACAAGCAGGGCATGTCCAGCGTCCGTCTTTTCTTCGCTCTGTGGCCGTCGCCCTCGCTCGCCGCGTCGCTGGCGGGGTGGGCGGAACAGGCCCGGCCAACCACCGGCGGGCGCGTCATGCGCACCGAGACGCTGCACCTGACCCTTGCCTTTCTAGGCCCGGTCGACGCGCAACTGGCCGACACGCTGGCAGCCGCCACGCCGGAACACCCACTACCCGCGGGCGAGGTGGCGCTGGACCACTACGGCGTGTTCAGCCGCCAGCGCATCCTATGGGCCGGCCCGCGCCAGACACCCGCCGCCCTGCAGGCCGCGCACGACAACCTGTGGCAATGGCTGGCCGATTTTGGCCTGACCGCCCCGCCGCAACCCTTCCGCCCACACGTGACCCTGCTGCGCAACATCGAACATGCGCAGCCGCCCGACACCCCGCCCGCGCCGCTTTCCTGGCGCTACGACCGCATGGTGCTGGTGGCATCCGAGTCCCTGACGGGGGGTAGCCGCTACCGCATCGTCGCGCAATCTCGCCCCGCCGGCAGGTAGCCCCGCTCTGGCACAATCACCCGGTTGCAACGACCAGGGATCACCATGATCATCCTGCTGGACCAAGACGGCGTGCTGGCGGATTTTGAACACGCGTTCATCGACGCCTGGCGCGCCCGCCACCCGGACATCGCGCCCATCGAATTCGAAGACCGGAAATCCTTCTACATCCGCCAGGACTATCCGCCGGAACTGCGGGGGATGGCCGAGGCCATCTACACCGCGCCGGGGTTCATCCGCAACCTGCCGCCGGTGCCGGGCGCCCTGGACGCCGTGCGGGAATTGCTGGCCTTGGGGATGGACGTGCGGATCTGCACGTCGCCGCTATCGCAGTTCGAAAACTGCGTGGCCGAGAAGTACCTGTGGGTGGAAAAACACCTGGGGCGCGAAGCCACCAACCGGCTGGTACTGACCAAGGACAAGACGCTGGTGCATGGCCATCTGCTGATCGACGACAAGCCGCTGATCGAAGGCGCGGTCAAGCCGCGCTGGAAGCACATTTTGTTCGATGCGCCCTACAACCGGCAGGTTAGCGACCGCCCCCGCATCAACTGGGCGAACTGGCGCAATGTGCTGGCGGGCGAGCTCTATACGGCAGACGAATGAGTCCACGCGGCGCCTGTTCAGCCGTCATGATTTAGGACTATTCTGTGTGGGCTGTACCCCCACCCCGGAGGAGCCCGCACCATGAATCTGCACCGTCTGCTCAAGCAGCGAGAAGCCGACCACAAGCCTTTGCGAGTTGCATTGCTGGGCGCCGGAAAGTTCGGCGCGATGTTCATGAGCCAGGCGCCCCGCACGCCGGGGATGCGGCTGGTGGCGGTGGCGGATCTGGCGCCTGCCCGCGCCCGCGCCGCCCTGACCCGCGTGGGCTGGCCCGCCAGCGCGCTGAACGCCACCAGCACCAATGACGCGTTCAAGAACGGCAAGGTCTTTTTCAGCGACGACCCTTACGCCATCATCGCCAGCCCGGACGTCGACATCGTCATCGACGCCACCGGCCAGGCCGCGGCCGGCATCGGCCACGTGCTGGCCTGCTGCGAACACGGCAAGGACATCATCATGGTCAACGTCGAAGCCGACGCACTGGCCGGCCCGCTGCTGGCGCGCCGCGCGCGCGAGGCGGGCATCGTGTATTCGCTGGCCTACGGCGACCAGCCTGCCCTGATTTGCGAAATGGTGGATTGGGCACGCGCCGCGGGCTTCGAAGTGATGGCCGCGGGCAAGGGCACCAAATACCTGCCGGAATTCCACACGTCCACCCCGGACACCGTGTGGCCCTATTACGGCTTCACCGCCGAAATGGTGGCGGCGGGCGACTTCAACGCGCAAATGTTCAACAGCTTCCTGGACGGCACCAAAAGCGCCATCGAGATGGCGGCGGTGTCCAATGCCACGGGTCTTTTGCCGTCGCCGTCGGGGCTGCATTTCCCGCCGTGCGGCGTGGATGACCTGGCCCGCGTGCTGCGCCCGCGCGAAGATGGCGGCATCCTGCACCATCGCGGACAGGTAGAAGTGATTTCGTCCCTGGAACGCGATGGCCGGCCGGTGTTCCGCGACCTGCGCTGGGGCGTCTACGTGACGCTGGCCGCCGACAGCGATTACGTGCGGCGCTGCTTTCAGGAATACGGACTGGTCACGGACCCCAGCGGCAACTTCACCGCCATGTACAAGCCCTATCACCTGATCGGGCTGGAACTGGGCATCAGCGTGGCCAGCGTTGGCCTGCGGCGCGAGCCCACGGGCGCGCCGGCCGGCTGGCATGGCGACGTGGTGGCCACCGCCAAGCGCGACCTGCAAGCCGGCCAGGTGCTGGACGGCGAAGGCGGCTATACGGTTTACGGCCGGCTGATGCCCGCGCCGGACTCCGTGGAGGAAGGCTATCTGCCGCTAGGCCTGTCGCACCAGGTCAAACTGAAGAACCCGGTACGCCAGTCGCAGGCGATACGCTGGCGCGATGTGGAATATGACGAGCGGTCGACGGCGGTGCAATTCCGCCGCGAAATGGAACAGACCTTCGCGTAGGCCCGGGCCGCGCCTTGCCCCGTCTGCTTAGACGGGTGCGGGGCGTTCGGCCTGGAACAGCCGCAGGCGGTCCGCCGCGTTGCGCAGGTGCTGTTCAGCCGCGCGGCCGGCGGCGTCCGGGTCAGAGCCTTCGATCGCGGCGAAGATGGCCTGGTGTTCGCTTTGCACGGCCGCCATGCGCTCGGCATACCTGCGCGCCGTGTTGTGGCGGGCGCTGCGGATCACCCGGCGCACATTGGCCTCCAGGTAGTCGTTCAGCGCGACCAGGTGCGGGTTGTGCGTGGCCTGCACGATCGCCTGATGAAACTGGTAGTCCTCTTCGTCGCCCAGCTTGTCGTTGATCAGCGCGTATTCCATGCCCACCAGCGCCTGGCGGATCTTCTTCAGGTCTGGCTCGGTGCGGCGCTGCGCCGCGTAGCGCGCGGCGGTGACTTCGATGGACAGCATCAGTTCCAGGATGTGTTCAAGGTCCTGGGTGTCGCCCGGCGTTGGCGCGGCGATGCGAAACGCGTTGCGCTGGAAATTCGGATCGACGAACACGCCGCTGCCCTGCTGCGACGTGATCAGCCCTTCCGACTTCAGGCGGGCCAGCGCTTCGCGCACGACCGCGCGACTGACGGAATAGGTTTCGGTCAGTTGCTTTTCGGTGGGCAGGCGGTCGCCCGGGGCCAGCACCCCTTGGCGTATCTGCTCGGCCAGCGCGTCGCCCAAGGCCGCGGAAAGCGAACTTTTGGGCGCAGCGCGCGGCGGGTCCTGTTCTTGAGTGGGCTGCATGGAAAATCGTCGGATCGTGATGGCGGCGTCCTGCACTTTAAGCGATATAGATGCCGCCGTTGACCTGCATGACTTCGCCGGTCACGAAGCCCGCCAGCGGCGAACACAGGAACGCGATCGCGCCAGCGATCTCCTCGGCCGTGCCAAAGCGGCGCAAAGGCGTGCTTTCCAGCAGTTGCGCGCCCTTCTGGCCGATCAGGTCGTGCGTCATGGACGTTGCGATGATGCCGGGCGCCACGGCATTCACGCGGATCTGCGGCGCAAGCTCTAGCGCCAGGCTGCGCGTGAAGCTCTGCACGGCGCCCTTGGACGCTGAATAGGCGGCGTGCGCGTAGCTGCCGCGCTGGGCGGCCAGCGAAGTCAGCAGCACGATCGAGCCGTTATGGCGCAGATGGCGCTGGGCCGAGCGGCACACATAGAACGTGCCGTCCAGGTTCACGCGCATCAGCGTGCGCCAGGCCTCGTCGCTGGTGTCCTTGACCAGTTGTTCCGGGTAGATGCCGGCGCAGTGGACCAGATGGTCCAGGCCGCCGAAACGCTTGGCCGCCGATTCGAACACGCGTTCGCAGTCGTGCGATACGGAGACATCCAGCGCGTGGGTGTAGACCCGCTGGCCGCTGGGGTCCAGCTCGGCCGCGATCGCCTCCAGGCGGGCGGGGTCGATGTCGGTCAGCACCAGCCGGGCGCCGTGGGCGGCCATCAGCCGCGCGGTCGCCAGACCAATGCCATTGCCTGCGCCGGTGATCACGGCCACCTGTCCTTCAAACGAAATCATCTTGTCTCCAAAGCGCGCGATGAGTGGGCCGCCTGCTCTTTCGGCAGCGGCGGTTTCCTGGATTGAACTCCTGAATCCGTCGCTTGACACGAGAAAAACGCATGCCCTATGATTTATCGGACAACTTGATAAAGTTGCCTGACAACTTATTCCGAAAGCGTAATTCAAGTCGCGCTTTCAGGCAAGAAGGGTCAGAAAAACACGGCCGCAGGCCACATGACAGGCAGGGGACAACCAGGTGGAAATCACCGGCAGCACTACCGTATTTGCGATTGCGGCGGACCCGATCGCGCACGTCAAGACGCCGCAGCGGCTGAACGCCCTGTTGCATGAACGCGCAATCGACGCCGTCATGGTGCCCTTCCATGTGTCTGCCGACGCCCTGCCCGCGCTGTTCAGCGGCTTGCGCGGCCTGGCCAATCTGGGCGGCGTCGTCGTGACGGTGCCTCACAAGGAACATGCCGCCACCCTGTGCGACGCCCTGACGCCCGCCGCCCAGCTGATCGGCGCGGTCAATGCCGTGCGCCTGCAAGACGGCGTGCTGACCGGTGGCAACTTCGACGGCATGGGCTTTGTGACTGGCCTGCGAAGCCAGGGCCACGATCCCGCCGGGCGCCACGTCTATCTGGCCGGCCTGGGCGGGGCGGGCAAGGCCATTGCTTGCGCCCTGGCCGATGCCGGGCCCGCCAGCCTGCGCCTCTACAACCGGTCGGCCGACAAGGCGCACGTCTTCGCCGCCCATCTGGCCCGCCAATACCCCAGCCTGGACATCCGCGTGGCCGGCCCCGTGCCCGAGCCCTGTGATATCGCCGTCAACGCGACCTCGCTGGGCTTGCAAGACACCGATCCCCTGCCCTTTGCGCTGCACGAACTGGCCCCCGGCACCGTCGTGGCCGACGCCGTGATGAGCCGCGTCGACACGCCCTTGCTGCGCGCCGCCGCCGCGCAAGGCTGCCGCACCCATCCCGGCTTGTACATGCTGGAAGGACAACTCACCGAAATTGCCCGCTTTCTGGGCGTAGAAGAGCCGCAATAAAGCGCGCTTGCTTGATTCACGGACTCACCACTCCCGTCCCACGGAGGAGACACACATGAAATTGGCTTTCACCACCGGCCTGCTGTGCCTGGCCGGCATTGCCGCATCCGCGCATGCCGCGCCCGTCAAGATCGGCCTGATCGAAACGCTGTCGGGCCCGCAGGCCTCGACCGGCCTGATATTCCGCGCCGCGGTCAAATACGAACTGGACCGCATCAACGCGGCCGGCGGCTGGAATGGCCAGCCGCTGGAGCTGGTTGAATTCGACAACCAGGGCGGCCCCGTGGGCGCGTCCGACCGCTTTCGCGCCGCCGCCGCCGACGGCGTGCAGATCCTGGTGCAGGGCTCGTCATCCGCGATCTCGGGCCAGTTGACCGAAGACGTCCGCAAGCACAACCTGCGCAACCCGGGCAAGGAAGTCGTCTTCCTGAACGTGGGCGGCGAAGCGCTGGAGCTGACCGGCCAGAAGTGCCACTTCTACCATTTCCGCTTTGCCACCAACGCCGACCTGCGCGTGAAGGCGCTGGCTTCGGTGATGTCGGCCGACGGCACGCTGGGCAAGCGCGTCTACGCCATCAACCAGAACTATTCCTGGGGCCAGGACATGGAAGGCGCCACCGAGCGCTTCGCCAAGCAGTACGGCTATGAAGTGGTGGGCAAGACGCTGCACGAGGTCAACAAGATCCAGGACTTCGCGCCCTACGTTGCGCGCATCCGCTCGGCCACGCCCGACACCGTCGTCACCGGCAACTGGTCCAACGACCTGTTGCTGCTGATGAAGGCCACGCAGGCCGCCGGCCTGAAGGTGCGCTTCGCGACCGTGTTCCTGGATCAGGTGGGCAACCTGGCCAACGCAGGCGAAGTGGCCCTGGGCCACTACATCGCGCACCCGTACAACATCGAAGCCGCGGGCGACGAAGGCGCCAAGTTCGCCGAAGACTATAAGGCCAAGACGGGCCATTACCCCAGCTACACGGAACCGCAAACGGTCATCGGCGTGCGCTTCCTGGGCGAAGCCCTGAAGCAGGTGCCGCCGAAGGACGGAAAGCTGTCCGTGCCGGACCTGGCGCGCGCGCTGGAAAAGGTTACCTACACCTCGTCGCTGGGCACCTACACCATGCGCGCTGAAGACCACCAGGTGCAGTTGCCGATGGTCGTCTCCAAGGTCGGCAAGAACGCCAAGTACAAGGCCGACGGCACCGACATGGGCTTCGAACCGGTGAAGGTGCTGGCGGCGGCGGACGTGTCGGCGCCGGTACAGGCGACGTGCAAGATGCAGCGGCCGGACTGAAGGGGGAACGACGGGTTGCGCACGCCGGACATCCCCGCGCGCAACCCGCCGATCACCCGCAAGCACTTATAAGCGCACACCGGCGCGGGCCGGTAAAAACAACGTGCGCGATCGCTCGCAGGACGCCTCGCGTCCTAGCGCAAGAATTATGGAGCGGACATGGAATTCTTTACCGTCTCGCTGTTGAACGGCGTGATTTACGGCCTGCTGCTATTCATGGTGTCGGCAGGCCTGACTTTGATTTTCGGAATGATGGGCGTGCTGAACTTCGCGCACGCTTCGTTCTACATGATCGGCGCCTACGCCGCCTACACGCTGACGCCCGTCACGGGGTTCTGGACGGCGCTGGTGCTGGCAACGGTCATCGCGGGCGTGCTGGGCATGGGGGTCGAACGATTCTTCCTGCGCCGCGTCCACAAGTTCGGCCACGCGCAGGAACTGCTGGTGACGTTCGGCCTGGCGTTCATCGTCGCCGAACTGATCAAACTGTTCTACGGCGACTTCCCGGTGGACTACCGGGTGCCGCAATTCCTGAATTTCGCGGCCTTCCGCGTGTTCGACGCGGACTATCCCTTCTATCGCCTGTTGATGGGCGGCGTGTCGCTGGCGATGTTCGCCGTGATCTACCTGCTGCTGTCGCGCACCCGCGTCGGCATCGTGGTGCGGTCGGCCATCTACCGCCCGCGCATGGCCGAGGCCCTGGGCCACAACGTGCCCCTGGTCTTCATGAGCGTCTTCGGCGTAGGCGCGGCGATGGCCGGCCTGGCGGGCGCCGTCGCTGGCGCCTTCTACACGACCAACCCCAACATGGCGCTGGAGCTTGGCGTGCTGGTGTTCGTGGTGGTCGTCGTGGGCGGTCTGGGCTCGCTTGAAGGCGCGATGATCGCATCGCTGCTGATCGGCCTGATCAGCTCGTTTTCGGTGGGCATCGATGCCAGCCTGGCGTCGTTGTTCGCCGTATTCGGCGCGGGCGAGTGGGCCGAAAGCGTGGGCGGTCTGATGACCGTGAAGATTTCCAGCCTGGCGGCGACCCTGCCCTTCCTGCTGATGCTGGTGGTGCTGCTGGTCAAGCCGTCGGGCCTGAAGGGAGAACAGGCATGAGCCAAACCCGTATCGCCTCGGGCGCCCTGCTGCTTGTCGTTTGCGTCGGCATCCTGTGCGCGCTGCCCTGGCTGCTGCCGCCGGGCCAGTTGGTGGCAGCCGTGCAGATGCTGATCGCCGCGCTCTTCGCCTGCGCCTTCAACCTGCTGGCGGGCCAGGGCGGCATGCTGTCCTTCGGCCATGCCGCGTACTTCGGCGTAGGCACCTTCGCCACCATCCACGCCATGAACGCGCTGGGCGGCGCGGGCCTGTTGCCCACGGCCCTGATGCCGCTGGTGGGCGGCGTGGCCGGCCTGCTGTTCGGCCTGGTCGCGGGCTGGTTCGCCACCATGCGTTCCGGCGTGTACTTTTCGATGATCACGCTGGCGCTGGCGGAACTGCTGCACGCGCTGGCGCCGCACCTGAAAGGCGTATTCGGTGGCGAAGCCGGCGTATCGGCCATGCGCATGCCGGCCTGGGGCTTTACCTTCGGATCGGACATCGAGGTGTACTTCCTGGTACTGGCCTGGGTGCTGATTTCGCTGGCCGCCCTGTACGGCCTGACCCGCACCCCGCTGGGCCGGCTGACGCTGGGCCTGCGCGAAAACGCCAACCGCCTGCGGTACCTGGGCTACCGCCCGCATACGCTGAAGACGATGGTATTCGCGCTGTCGGCCATGTTCGCCGGCATCGCGGGCGGCTTGCAGGCCCTGAACATCGAGGCCGGCAACTACGTGCTGTTCGAGGTGAAGCTGTCCACCGATGCGGTCCTGTTCGCCTATATCGGCGGCGTCAACGCCTTCCTGGGCCCGGTGCTGGGCGCGTCCATCCTGACGTTCCTGTCGCAGACGCTGGCCGATATCACGCGGTCGTGGCTGCTGTATCAGGGCATTTTGTTCGTGCTGGTGATGCTGTTCGTGCCGGACGGCCTGGTCGGCCTGGTGCAGCGCGCCGCCAAATCGCTACGCGAGCGCGGACCGGCCAACTGGCTGCCGCGCGCCACGTTGTCGGTAGCGGGCGGCCTGCTGCTGACCGCCGCCACGGTCTTCTCGGTGGAGCTGCTGCAACGCATGTTCGCCCGCGACTACCGCGCGCTGCTGGCCATGAATCCCGAGGCCGGCTGGCCGCCCATTCCGCTCTTCGGTCAGGCGTGGTCCCCGCTTGCCGTGTCCACCTGGCTGATCCCGCTGGCGCTGTTCGTCGTGGGTCTTGCAGCCTGCCGCTGGGCGCTGGCCCTGTGGCGCAACGACGACGCCGCCGCCCCGATGCTGGAGCCCGCAAAATGAGCCACGACATCCTGACCCTGACCGACGTGCGCAAGTCCTTCGGCGAAGCGCAGATCATCCGCGGCGTGAACCTGGCGATCGACGCCGGCGAACGGCACGCGGTCATCGGCCCCAACGGCGCCGGCAAGTCCACGCTGTTCCACCTGATGTCGGGCTCGTTCGCGCCCACATCGGGCGACATCAGCCTGCGCTCGCGTTCCATTGGCGGCCTGGCGCCCGAAGCCATCAACCGCTTGGGGCTGGCGCGTTCGTTCCAGATCACCAACGTATTCCCGCGCCTGTCCGTCCGCGAGAACCTGCGCCTGGCGGTGCTGCGCATGCACGGGCTGGTCTACAACTTCTGGCGGCCCATTGCCCGCAACCGCGCCGTCAACGAAGACGTGGACCGCCTGCTTGAAAAAGTGCGGCTGACGGCCAAGCAGGACACGGCCGCCGGTGACCTGAACTACTCCGAGCAGCGCTCGCTGGAAATCGGCATGACGCTGGCCTCGCGCCCGAAAGTCATTCTGCTGGACGAGCCGATGGCCGGCATGTCGCAGCACGAAGTCGACTACACGGTTGAACTCATCAAGGATGTCACGCGGGATTGCACCTTGCTGATCGTCGAACACGATATGCAGGTGGTGTTTTCGCTGGCCGACCGCATCAGCGTGCTGGTGTACGGCGAAATCCTGGCCACGGGCACGCCCGCCGAGATCCGCGGCGACGCCCGCGTGCGTGAAGCCTACCTGGGAGAGGAAACGGTATGAACGTGGCATCAAACCCGCAATCCCCCTTGCTCAGCCTGCAAGGCGTGCACGCGCATTACGGCAAGAGCCACATCCTGCACGGCATCGACCTGTCCATCGGGCGCGGTGAAGTCGTCAGCCTGCTTGGCCGAAACGGCGCGGGGCGCTCCACCACCATGAAGAGCATCATGGGCCTGGTGGACGTGACTGGCGGCCGCATCGCCATCGAAGGCCGCGACATCACCAACAAGCGCCCTTTCGAGATCGCGCGCGCCGGCCTGGGCTTCGTGCCAGAGGAACGCGAAGTCTTCGCCAACCTGACGGTGGACGAGAACCTGCGCATGGGCGAACAGCCCAAACGCGACGACGCCCCCTTCTGGACCGTGGCGCAGATGTTCGACTACTTCCCGCGCCTGAAGGAACGCAGCAACACCCGCGCGGGCAATCTGTCGGGCGGCGAACAGCAGATGCTGACCATGTGCCGTTCCCTGCTGGGCAACCCCAAGGTCATGCTGATCGACGAACCGACCGAGGGCCTTGCGCCGAAGATCGTGGAGGTTATCGCCGATGTGATCCGCGATATCCATCAGCGCGGCGTTTCGGTGGTGCTGGTGGAGCAGAAACTGACCATCGCGCTGAAGGTGTCGACCCGCGTCAGCGTCATGGGCCATGGCCGCATCGTATTCGAAGGGCCGCCCGCGCAGCTGCACGAGCGCCAGGACATCGTGCAGGAATGGCTGGCCGTCTGACCCGCCGTCACGCAACCCCACTACAGGCAAACACCTTGGACAACCCTACTGAAGTCATCCACAGCGACCTGCGCGGCCAGACCGTCGTGATCACCGGCGGCGCCAAAGGCATCGGCTTTTCGACCGCGCAAGCCTTTGTGCGCCAAGGCGCGCGCGTTGCGCTGCTGGACATGGACGCGGCCGCCCTGGATGCGGCGGTGGCCGAACTGAAGGTGGCCGGTGGCGACGCCATCGCGGTGCAGGCCTCGGTTACCGACGCCGAGGCCGTCGAACGCGCCTTCGCCCAGGTCGAACAGACCTGGGGCCGCATCGACGTGCTGGTCAACAACGCCGGCATATCCGCCAACAAGCCCACGCTGGAAGTCACCGTGGAGGAATGGCGCCGCGCGGTCGACATCAACCTGACCGGCGTGTTCCTGTGCGCGCAGGCCGCCGGCCGCCGCATGGTGCCGGCGGGCTCGGGCAGCATCATCAACCTGGCCTCGATGTATGGCGTGGTGGCGGCGCCCGACCGCGCGGCCTACTGCGCAACCAAAGGCGCGGTGGTGCTGCTGACGGAAACGCTGGCCGTGGAATGGGGCCCGATGGGCGTGCGCGTCAACGCGCTGGCGCCCGGCTATGTCGAAACCGACCTGGTGCGCGACCTGGCGGCGCGCGGCCGGCTCGACCCCGAACGTTTGAAGCAACGCACCCCGCTGCGCCGCATGGCGCAGCCGGCCGAAATGGCCGACCTGGCGGTTTTCATGGCGTCGCGCCAGGCCGCCTACATCACCGGACACACCCTGGTGGCCGACGGCGGCTGGAGCCGCTACAGCTACCTTTAACCGCATCGACGCTTAAAAATACTCTGGAGATTCACTCATGGCCACCTACCAACCGCTTGAGTCCCAAGCGCCCTGGCGGCAACTGACGGTCGACGCAAAGGACTGGCAGCAGGCGGACCCCGCCCTGCTCGGCACCATGCTCACGCAGTTGCACTGGATTCGCGCCTTTGAAGAGGCCGTGCTGGACCTGGCCGCCGAAGGCCTGGTGCATGGCCCCGCGCATTCGTCCGTGGGGCAGGAAGGCGGCGCCGTCGGGTCGGTGCTGGCCCTGGGCGCGGGCGACCAGATCAACGGATCGCACCGTGGCCACCACCAGTTCCTGGCGAAGGCGCTGCAGCACGTCGCCCCGCTGGGTCTGGACCCGCGCAATCCGCTCACGCCCGCCATCGACGACGTCCTGCAGAAGACGCTGGCCGAAATCATGGGGCTGGCCCAGGGCTTTTGCCGCGGCCGCGGGGGCAGCATGCACTTGCGCTGGCTGGAGGCGGGCGCGCTGGGCACCAACGCCATCGTGGGCGGCGGCGTGCCGCTGGCCGCCGGCGCGGGCTGGGCGCACAAGCACGCCGGCACCGACCGCGTGGCAGTGACCTACTTCGGCGACGGCGCGGTGAACATCGGTTCCGTGCTGGAAACGATGAACCTGACCGCCGCGTGGAAGACGCCGCTGTGCTTCTTCATCGAAAATAACCGCTACGCCGTCTCGACCACGGTGGAAGAGTCCACCGCGGAACCGCGCCTGTCGGCGCGCGGCCTGGCGTTCAACATCCCGTCGTGGAAAGTGGACGGCATGGACCCGCTGGCCGTGCACCTGGCCATGTCGGAAGCCGTGGCGCACATGCGCGCCGGCAACGGCCCGACGATCGTGGAAGTGGACGTGTACCGCTTCTTCCACCAGAACGGCCCCTTCCCCGGCAGCGCCTTCGGCTACCGCACCAAGGACGAGGAAGCGCAATGGCGCCGCCGCGATCCGCTGGACAAGATTGCAGCCGAAATGATCGGCCGCGCGCTGATCACGCAAGCCGACGTGGACGCGCTGCGCCAGCGCTGCAAGGACGTCATGAAGGACGTGTGCGGCCGCCTGACCGAAGCCGCCGACGGCGGCAAACGCCGCGTGCGCGCAGACCTCTGGCCCCGCCCCGACTTCCGCGATGTGGGCCTGCGCAGCGACGGCGCCGAATTGGCCGGGCTGCGCTACCAGGACGTCGACGGCTACGGCGGCGACAAGGTCGAGCGCAAGTTCGTTGACGCCGTGGCCGACGTGCTGGACCGCCGCATGGAAACCGATGCCGGCGTGGTCGTGCTGGGCGAAGACGTGCACCGTCTGAAGGGCGGCACCAACGGCGCCACGCGCGGCCTGAAAGACAAATACCCCGACCGCGTGCTGGGCACGCCGATTTCCGAGAACGCCTTCGCCGGCCTGGGCGGCGGCCTGGCGATGGACGGCCGCTACAAGCCGGTGGTTGAATTCATGTACCCCGACTTCATGTGGGTCGCGGCCGACCAGATCTTCAACCAGATCGGCAAGGCGCGCCACATGTTCGGCGGCGACATCGACGTGCCCTTCGTGCTGCGCACCAAGGTCGCGATGGGCACGGGCTACGGTTCGCAGCACTCGATGGACCCGGCCGGCATCTTCGCCACGGCGCCGGGCTGGCGCATCGTGGCCCCGTCCACGCCTTTCGAATACGTGGGCTTGATGAACACCGCGCTGGCCTCCAAGGACCCGGTGCTGGTCATCGAACACGTGGACCTGTATGCGTCGTCGGGCGACGTGCCCGCCGGCGATCTGGACTACGCCATTCCGTTCGGCCGCGCCCGCGTGCGCCGTGCTGGCGGCAAGGTCACCATCCTGACCTACCTGTCGATGGTCAGCCGCGCGCTCAAGGCCGCCGAGGAAGCCGGGGTGGACGCCGAAGTGATCGACCTGCGCACGCTGGATCGCGCCAGCCTGGACTGGGACACCATCGGCGCCAGCATCCAGAAAACCAACAACGTGCTGATCGTCGAGCAAGGCGCGCGCGGCACGTCCTACGGCGCCATGCTGTCCGACGAAATCCAGCGCCGCTATTTCGACTGGCTGGACCAGCCGATCAAGCGCGTCACCGGCGGCGAAGCGTCTCCCAGCATTTCGAAGGTGCTGGAACGCGCGGCGTTCGCGGATACCGAGGAAGTGCTGGCGGGCCTGGCCGACGTGCTGGCGGATCTGGGAGAACAGGCATGAGCACGCTGCAAATGACCGTGCCGATGGAAGTCGGCATCTGCTGCAAGAACCTGGACGCGTTGCTGGCGTTCTATACGGATGTGGTCGGCTTGACGCTGGTCAGCCGCGTGAGCGTACCCGCCGACAAGGCGCGCGCCACCGGGCTGACGGTGCATGGCTACGACGTGGCGCGCCTGCAGACGTCCTACGGCGAACGCATCAAGCTGCTGCAGCCCAGCACGGCGCCCGATGCCGCCGTGCGCGGCGCGGCGATCCTGGACCGCCAGGGCGCCACCTACCTCACCTTCATCGTGCGCGACCTGGCCGGCGTGGTACGCGGCCTGCAATCCAAGGGTGTGGTGTTCGACAGCGCCCCCGCGCCGATGGAAGTGCGCCCCGGCACCTGGCTGGCGTTCTTCCGCGACCCCGAAGGCAATGTGCTGGAACTGGTCGAATACGACGACCCCGCCGCCTACCGGCCCGATCTGGCCATCGCCGCCGAAAACTAGGACGAACATCGTGGCACACCTTATCAAGCTCCCCTCCGTCGCCGCCGATACGGCAGGCGGCAATTTGCACCAGTGGTTGAAGAAAGAAGGCGACAAGGTCGCCGTCGGCGACGCGCTGGCTGAAATCGAAACCGAAAAAGCCATCGTCGAGATCAACGCTGAATACGCCGGCGTGTTGGGCCGCATCCTGGTCCCGGCCGGCGCCGCGTCGGTGCCGATCAATACCGTGATCGGCGTGCTGTTGGCCGACGGCGACGACGCCTCGGCGATCGATCGCGCACTGGCCGAACACGGCGGACCGGCGGTGGCCGCCCCCGCTGCTGCGCCGGCTGCCGCGGTAGCAACCGCCGCGGTATCGACCGCCGCAGCACCGGCTGCCGCAGCATCGGCTGCCGCAGCACCGGCTGCCGCCCCCTCCACCACCGCCGTGCCGGGCGGGCGTCTGTTCGCCAGCCCGCTGGCGCGCCGCCTGGCCGCGCAATGGCATGTGAACCTGCTGGATGTGGCGGGCACCGGCCCGCACGGCCGCATCGTGCGCCGCGACGTCGAAGCCGCGCGCGACCGTGCCCCGGTAGCCGCCGCGCCCTCGGCCGGCCGCCCCGCCGCACGCCGCGTGCCGCATACCGGCATGCGCCGCGCCATCGCTCGCCGCCTGACCGAAAGCAAGCAGAACGTGCCGCACTTCTACCTGTCGGTGGATTGCCGGATGGACGCCCTGCTGGCCCTGCGGGCGCAAGCCAATCAGGGCGGCGCGGTGAAGCTGTCGGTGAATGACTTCATCGTGCGCGCCGCCGCGCTGGCGCTGCGCGAAGTGCCCGAAGTGAATGTCAGCTGGCACGAAGACGCCATTGAATACCACGCCGGCGCCGATATCTCGGTGGCCGTCGCGACGGATGGCGGCCTGGTCACGCCCATCGTGCGCGACGCCGACATCAAGTCCCTGTCGGCCATTGCCGGCGAAATCGTCGAGCTGGCCGGACGCGCCAAGATCAACCGTTTGAAGCCCGAGGAATTCACGGGCGGATCGCTGACGGTCAGCAACCTGGGCATGTACGGCATCAGCCAGTTCGCCGCCATCATCAACCCGCCGCAGGCCGCCATTCTGGCGGTGGGCGCGGCCGAACGCCGTCCCGTCGTGGGCGACAACGGCGAACTGGTCGCCGCCACCGTCATGACGGTAACGCTGTCGGCCGACCACCGCGCGGTGGACGGCGCCGTCGGCGCGCGCTGGCTGGCTGCGTTCCGCACGTTGATCGAAAACCCCGTGCGCATTCTGCTGTGAGCCCGGCCATGACGAAAACCGTGTTTGACCTGATCATCGTCGGCGGCGGCCCCGGCGGCTATGTCGCCGCCATCCGCGGCGCGCAACTGGGCATGTCGGTCGCCCTGGTGGAGCGCGCGGAACTGGGCGGCATCTGCCTGAACTGGGGCTGCATCCCCACCAAGGCCCTGCTGCACAGCGCCACCGTGCTGCGCGCCTGCCGCGACGCCGCGCACTATGGCGTGACCGGCGCGGGCGAGGCCCGCCCCGATCTGGCCGCGATGGTGGCCAGGTCCCGCAAGGTGGCGGGCCGCCTGGGTCAGGGCGTGGCGCACCTGATGAAAAAGAACGGCGTGACCGTGTTCGCCGCCAGCGCCAAACTGGCCGGATCAGGCAGGCTGGCGCTGGATACCGGCACGACGCTGTCCGCCAAGCACATCATCCTGGCCACCGGCGCGCGCGCTCGCGAACTGCCCGCGTTGCCCGTCGGCGAGCGCATCTGGGCGTATCGCCAGGCCCTGGCGCCGGCTGAGATTCCGAAGTCGCTGCTGGTGGTGGGCGCGGGTGCGATCGGCGCGGAGTTCGCCAGCTTCTACCGCGCCATCGGCGCCGACGTCACCCTGATCGACATGACGCCGGAAATTCTGCCGCAGGAAGACGCCGAGATCTCGCAACTGGCGCGCAAGGCATTCGAAAAGCAAGGCATCCGCGTGTTGACGCAATGCGCCGTCACGGGGTCCACCCTGACCGCCACGGGCGTCAGGGTGTCGCTGGCGCAGCAAGGCAAGCAAACCGACCTGGACGTTGACCGCGTCATCGTCGCGGCCGGCATCGTCGGCAACGTCGAAGGCCTGGGCCTGGAGAACACGCGCGTGAAGGTCGACAAGACCCACATCGTCACCGACGCCCAATGCCGCACCGGCGAACCTGGCGTCTACGCCATCGGCGACGTGGCCGGCGCCCCCTGGCTTGCCCATAAGGCCAGCCACGAAGGCGTGCTGTGCGTGGAAGCCATCGCCGGCCTTCCCACCCACGCCATCGACCCGCTACGCATCCCCGCCTGCACGTACTCGCACCCGCAAGTTGCCAGCATCGGCATGACCGAAGCCCGCGCTCGCGAGCACGTCAAACACTCGGGCGGCGAAATCCGCGTCGGAAAATTCACCTTCGCCGGCAACGGCAAAGCGATCGCGATGGGCGAAGACCAGGGCCTGGTCAAGACCGTGTTCGATGCAAAGTCGGGAGAACTGCTGGGCGCCCACATCATCCATCCGGAAGCGTCCGAGCTAATCACGGGTTACGGCGTGGCTGCCTCGCTGGAAGCGACCGAAGAGGACTTGATGCAGACGGTATTCGCGCACCCGACCTTGTCGGAAACGCTGCACGAATCCGTGCTTTCTGCGTTTGGCAAGGCGCTGCACGCGTAGACGGCACGATGGGTTGCAGACGTGCAACCCATCGCCCTACACGCGCCCCGCGAAGAAATCCAGGAAGCACGCAATGCGCCGCGACAGCTGCGTATTGCGGTGATACACCGCATGCATCGGTTGCAGGTAGTCGCTGTACACGCCTTCCATCACCTTCACCAACCGTCCCGCCGCGATGTCTTCACGCACCACGAAGTCCGACAGGCACGCGATGCCCACGCCGCGCAGCGCCAGCAGCCGTTGGGTTTCGCCGCTGGATGTCGCCAGCGTCGGCGTCGCCAGATAGCTGGACCCGCCAGCATGCTTGAGCGGCCACACGTTCAGGCTCTCGGGGTGGGTGAAGCCCAACACTTCATGGTCCGCCAGATCTTCCACCGTCTCCGGCGCCCCGCGCCGCGCGATGTATTCCGGGCTGGCCATCATCCAACGCGGCGCGGGCCGCAACGGCCGCGCATGCAACGTCGAATCCGTCAGCGGACCCATGCGGATGGCGATATCGGTGCGATGTTCCATCAAGTCCACGATGCGATCGTTGCTCGTCAGCTCCAGCGTGATCTCGGGATACTGCTGCCGGAACTCCCCCACATGCGGCACCACGCAATGCAGCATCACCGGCACCGACGCATCCACCCGCAAGCGCCCCGCCGGCCGCTGATGCACCATCCGCATGCATTCCTCCGCCTCTTCCAGCGCCGCCACGATCTGACGCGCCTTAGGCAGGAAATGCGCCCCCTCCTCCGTCAACTCCATCCGCCGAGTCGTGCGGTTCAAGAGGATGACGCCCAGGTCCTCTTCCAACCGCGACAACCCCCGGCTAACGCCTGACGCAGTCTGGCCAAGCATCTCCGCCGCAGCGCTCATCGAGCCAGCGTCAACAACGCCAAGAAACACGCGCAACGCTTCAGAGTTAAGGGACATGATGGCTCCAGACGGGACTGACGCCATTTTATGGCAGCCCGCCCCCCACCACGCCAGATGCCGCCACAAACCACAACGCCCAAACAACGCGTATGCCGAATGCGGCCGCCCGCGCGGCCGCATTCGGCGGGCCCCGCAAACCTCGTCAGTAAACAGCGCTCCAGCGGCGCGCAAACCAAGACGGCGCAGCTCGTCGCCGGGGTCGGGTGGGTGGCGCGCAACCTTGATGCGCCCGAGGGAATCTGAAGGCAGCGGCCGCAGGCCGCAACGAAGATGACGAGAGGGCAGTCCGGAGC
>Ga0307412_10000513_pt1 | contig 23124 bp, 23 predicted proteins | sample DK1Cmetagenome_3_FD_203823 | JGI IMG/M metagenome (GOLD analysis project Ga0307412, IMG submission 203823) | Maize rhizosphere microbial communities from greenhouse at UC Davis, California, United States - DK15-C-1 | ecosystem: Host-associated > Plants > Roots > Rhizosphere > Soil | place: USA...
GTTCGAGCCCGATCGCGCGCAGGCCACTCGCCGAAGGCGAGGTTGGTGGTGATGATGACGCTGGTGCGCTCATAAAGCTTGCTGATGAGGTGGAACAGCAACTGCCCTCCGGAGCGGGCGAACGGCAGATAACCGAGCTCGTCGAGCACGATCAGGTCGAGCCGCGACAGCTGCGCCGCCAGGGTCCCGCCCTTGCCGATCCGGGTCTCCTCTTCGAGGCGTGTCACCAGTCGGAGCCGGTCGCGCCCGGCGCGCTGATTGAGGTCGAAGCCGTCGCCAAGCGACCCTGACCGCAAAAGCCGCTGGTTCTTTGCTGCCGCAAATATACAATGGGGGCATGCGATTTCGTCAGATTGAAGTTTTTCACGCCGTTTATATGCATGGTTCGATCAGTGCAGCGGCGCGGGCGCTGGGCGTGTCCCAACCCTCAGTTTCCAAGACCTTGCGGCATGCCGAGGATAGTCTGGGATGTTGACTGTTCCAACTTGTCCGAGGGCGGCTGGTGGCAACCGACGAGGCTCATGCGCTGGTCCGCGAAGCTGGCGATATCTTTGACCGTCTGGCGTCACTGCAGCAGACCGCGCGCAATCTTTCGCAAACGGGAGGGGGGCATATCCGCCTAGGTACCGTACCCAGTCTCGCGCTCGACGTCCTGCCGCAGGCGATGGCGCAATTTCGACGCGACTGGCCGCGCGTGACCTTTGAGGTGCATACCTATCATCATGACGATCTGGTACGGTCGCTGATCGAACGCGAAACCGACGTTGCGATTGCCTATATCAAATTCATCCTCGAAGACTTCCGCCGGCTGTTCAGCAACGGCATGGAGATCGATGTGATCTCTTCCACCGCGGAAGGAAATCGCGTCGTGATCGAACAAAGGCAGCGCGCGAAACGCGCGCTATCTCGGCCGCCTCATCCAGCTCCTCCAGGCGAGCCCGGCCATGTTCGAAGCGCGAAATGCGCAAGGGCCCATACAGGGTGATGCCTTGCGGGAGATCATGGGCGAGAGCTTCGATCTTCACGATGTTACGCGGCGCTTGTTCGATTCCGCTCCGGCGGATGCGAGGAAGGCGGCCGCACTCGCCAGCATCCAGGGCGAGCGATTTCTTCACAAGCTGATCGATGAAACACTGGAGCGCCTCGGTCACCCCCTGCAAGTCAACCAGAAGGCGTAAGGCGACCGTGTGTGCTTGGCGGGCGACGGCTACAAGGGCGAAGGCGAATTCCCGCTGGTTCCGCGATAACCAGCTTCGGAATCTGATTGCTCGCTAACGTGCTGTGGTGACTAACGGATGTCGTTCGTTCGCTCGTTCGGGCGGGCTGGTTCAGTGCCGCTGGCGAGGTCAAGGGCCTGGGTTCCGCGCTGTTCTCGCTTACCGACAACCCGGCCCTTTTCTGTTCGGTGTTCACGGCTTTGTGAAAGCACGCTGGCACCGGATTCGCGACGAGGATATCATCACTCGGCTGGCGGTCGCAGCGCGTCGTTAAGGTCGCATCGATCTGAAACGCGGCGCGCTGATCGCATCGTTTTGCCGCTTGCCTGACTTCGTCACCGCGCATGCGCAACCCTATCCTGATCAGGGCGTTATGCGGTTTGTTGAAACAGGGAGAGACCTTATGAAAAAGCTTATCGTAACGCTCGCCGCCTCGTCGGCCCTCGCGCTCGGCGCCTGCCAGAGCCCCGCGGCGGACAAGGTCGAAGATCAAGCCGAAGCCAAGGCCGAGGCGATCGATGATCAGGCCGACGCCATGCCCGAGGGCCCCGCGAAGGAAGCCATGGAGCAAAAGGCGGACGTCGTCGAGGAACAAGGTGAGGAAAAGGCGAACGCCATGGACGATAATGGCGAAATCGCTCCGTCGGAGACCGGTGTCGGCGACACCCAGAAGAAGTAAGTCTGTCCAATGGGCAGGGTGAAGGGCGCCGATTTCGTCGCCCTTTGTCGTTGCATTGCCGAACAATTCGCGACGCGCGGCTCCATGCTTCCTGATCCCCAAAGTCGTGACATCCTCGCCTCTCTCTCTTTAAGCTAACCATCTCTGCGATTAGGGCTGGCTAAGGAACTATGATAGGCTTGGCGCAATGCCGAGCGTTGACGCCAGCGCGTCGGCGATGGAGTCGCATATGCCTGCCTATTTTCTGTTGGTTTCCGACGCGGATGCGCGCGCGATCAACCGCGTCGATTTCGTAGCGGAGAGTCCCGACCAGGCATTTCAGGTCGCCCGAAACGTTGCGGACGGTACCTATTGCGAGCTTTGGGAAGGCCTCAGGCTGTTGGCGAGAATGACCAAAAGCGGGGGCGAACTGTGGCAACTCCTCGCCACTGCGCCGAAGCCGGCCGAACGATCGGAAGGTCGGTCGATCGCCGCGGCAGTGGTCTGAGTATCGCCTCGCCGCAAATGTTAGCGGGGGTCGGAAAACTGCGCTGCGCCTTTTCCGGCTTCCTGATTTTGCAGCCTCTCGAGGTCCGAGAGGAACAGAGATTGGCTGATTTCCAATTCGATAAGCAGTTGTTCTGCGAGGCAGATCGACGCCCCGATCGAGCGCAGTCCCTCAATCGCGACAAGCAGCGCGGCAATGCGCCGTTCCCCTTCCGCGATGTGGCGATGTGCCGCATCGACCACAGCTTCTTTCATGCGGCCGGTATATCACAACCTCATCGAGAAACCGATGTATCCAACCGGGGTCGGCAGGTTGAGCGCGGCAAGAAGATGGCCGTAATCGCGATAATCGGCTAGCAGCTCTCCGTCCGCATCGGCGACATGGCCGCCGTGAAGTTCCTAGGGGCCGGATGGTCGCTGACGCGGGCGACCTTGGGCGAGCTTTTCCGCAACTTAGGTGCCGAGAACGAGCCCGTTGATCTGCGAAGGGATACTCTCCCTCTTCTCCAAGATCGGTGATCTGGTCGAACTCGTCGTGTCGAAGCTTCAGGATGCCACGAGGTGGCGGACGTCAAGTGGGACAACCATAATGTGTTACTGCTGAATCTCGCTCCTGCATCCCTTCGGGAAACCTCGACCACGACGTTGGCGGCCGCATCGCCGGGCGTTCCGAATGGCTTTCCGTGACATGGGCTGGTTTTGAACACCAATAAGGACGGACCCGCCGAAGCGGGTCCAAGGTGCCGTGTCAAAACGGTGTGGGTTTTCGGGTCAACGTGACGGGAGTCACCATATACGGCTGCGGGCCGTCATTCTTTCAACCAACGACTCGCGCGAAAGTTGCTGCGCCAATCGCAAAGTGGTGCGCCAAGCGGAAGCCGACCAGGTGCTAGCCGCGCTAAAGGCGCAGGAGAAGATATTGCTCAACCCGAAGCGATCGAAGGGGTAAGGTCGAGGATGACCACGCCGGCGAATTTGATCAAAGGATCGCGGCGCGAGACGACCGCGATGCCGCCAGCATCGATTCGACGTGAAATCGCTCTCAATCTGAACCTTTCTCCATGTGACTTGCTCCGAACTACGCGATAATCTGCCGGTGCCGGCTGACACCCCGTCTTGAGAAGCGGGGGCCGAAAGGCGACGTCTTGAGCTTTGGTCAAAGCGTCAGCCGGTACGCAGCCTAGCACGATGACAGGTCATATTGTGAAGGCTCGGGATCGTCCCTGCGAGTTCCTGGCTTCTCGCAAAACATCGGCGGACTTGGCGTCCGTCTGGCACTTTTTTCACAACGAATCGCGGTGAAAAATGGGTGACCTTGTGCGCCATTCAATACATCCGCCCGCGGATGCAGTTCAGGTTGAAAAAGGCCTACCAAATTGCACAATATTAGCGCGCTCGTATTTTTGAGTGCGTGACCGGGTTCTGGCACGAATGTCCAGGCTTTGAGCTAAAGGTGTCAGTGGGCACGCCCGACGTGCGCTTTCCATAGCTCGGTCACTCTTTTGGAATTCCGTCAGATGGCGCTCGATAATAATCGGATTATTAAATGGATCGGCTGTTCCTCGCCCAATAACTTGGGACTGCGGCTCATATTGGTCGCAGCTTGAAGAGAGGAAGTATCATGAACACGCATGACAACAGCGTCATCGACCTCGGCGATGCGCGCACGGAAACCCGCGGCAAGGGTGTGGAAGGTCCGCTGGACATCCAGACGCTTCAGCGGAGTTATGACGCCGGCATCCAGGCCGACGACTGAGCCCGACAGGCGTGCGGCGTCCCATACGCTGCACGCCACGGCTGCTGTTCAATGCACTTCTATCGCCTTCGCGCCGACGTTCAGCACTGTCAGTTCGGTGCACAGACGGTCTGCCTCGACCTTTCGACAAGCCGCTATTTCCTTCTCGAAGGCGCGGCATCAGACCATTTGGCTCGGTTCGTTTCCGGCACCGCGACCGATGAAGCGATCGGCAGCCTTCTAGACTTGGGCCTTATCGAACCCGGCACCCGGGTGTGCGCTCGACCACGGGCCTTTACTCCCACGAAAAGTTTCCTCGATCACCGTCAGCCCAAGACATCGCCGTGGCTGCTTTATCGGGCGATCCGCGAGCAGCGCCGAACCCAAAGCGCGCTCTTGCGTATGTCGCTCGGCGCGCTGCTCGAGCCCACCGGGCTGCCCCGCGCCGACCCTGAGAGCTGTCACGCTGTCGCAGCGGCGTTCGCGCGTGCTTCACGTTACCGTGATGCGACCGATCAATGTCTCGTTCGCGGACTGGCGATGCGCGCGATTCTCGCACGCAGCGGCCTTGGCGTCGATCTCGTGATCGGCGTGACGCTGCCCTTCGCCGCGCACTGCTGGATACAGGCGGGGCCAGTTGTGCTGAGCGACCCGTTCGATCGCGTTCGCAATTTCAGACCCCTGTTAACAGCGCAATGAGACTGTCGTTCCGCCTTGCCCTCGCTCCCTCCGGCAAGACGCTGCCGCCCGGAGATGCCGCGGCCCCTCCCACATTCGAGCTTCCGCAGGCCCGGCTCTGGACGGCTGCGCCTGTGATCGAACTTGGCGATGCGGGCTGGATCGTCGGCCCGGTATTCCGCCGGGCGATGCCCTCCGGGCGCATCACTGACCTCGACCCTGCGGAATGCCAAGCGATCGTCACCACCCGCGGACAGACACTCCTCGATCGCTATTGGGGCGGCTATGTTGCGCTGCTGATCGGCGGTGACGGCACCCTCTCGGTGATACGCGATCCTTCCGGAATGATGCCTTGCTATCTGCAACCCGGGGAAAGCCTCGTCACGCTCGCAAGCGACATGACCGCCCTTGCTGCTCGCGGTCAGGTCACCATCGACTATCGCGCGCTCGCACGCATGTTCGCCGGAATTGACACGATCGGTCGCAAGACGGGCATCGCAGGGATCGAAGAGTTGCTGCCCGGCGAACGGTTGCGCATTACGTCCACCCGAAACCAAGTCGAACAGGCATGGATACCATGGGATCACGTCCATCCGGTGAAGCGCCAAGATTTCGAAGAGGCGGCCAAAATCTTAGGCGCGACGCTCAAAGACAATATCGGCGCCTGGTCGACTTGTTTCGACCAAATCCTTGTCGGTGTTTCGGGCGGCCTCGACAGCTCGATCGTTGCGGCGGCGCTTGGTCCGCGTACACCGCATCTGCGCTGCCTGACGATGGTCGAGCCCGGGACCGACGGTGACGAGCGCCGCTATGTCGATGCGCTCATCCAAAAGCTCGGTGTCCAGCTCGACGCGCCAATTTATGACCTCGATGCCGTGAATGTTATGCGGCCCGTGCTGCCGCATTTCCCGCTGCCCTATGCGGCACATTTTTGTCAGGCGATTGCCGTCGAACATCGCCGCATTGCGGGCGAAGAACCGGTCAGCGCATATTTTTCAGGCAATGGCGGCGACAATGTCTTTTGCAGCTTGAATAGCGCGGCGCCATTTGCCGATCGTTTGTTCGCCAATGGGCCTGGACTCGCGCTAGTCGCGACTGCGCGCGATCTTGCCGACCTCACGGGCTCGGGAATGATAGAGGTCGCCCGCCAAGGCTGGGCGCGCATCCGCCGCCGCCGCAGTGGTCACCGCATACGGCGCGACCTTAGCGGTCTTGGCCCGTCAGCAATCGCCGCCGCTATGGCCGAAGAGGATCGACATCCCTGGCTGACCGCTCCGCCGGGAACGCTTCCGGGCAAGGCGGCGCATGTCGCGATGCTTGCCCGCGCGCAAAAGAGCATCGAGCTGTATCCGCGGGCCGACGCGCCGCCGCAAATCGCGCCACTGCTCTCTCAGCCGATCGTCGAGCTTTGCCTCTCGATTCCCAGCTGGCACTGGGTCCGCGGAGGACGAGACCGCGCGGTGGCGCGCGCTGCCTTTGCCGGCATACTGCCTGACCTTCTCCTAGAGCGAACCACAAAGGGCAGCCCGAGTGGCTTCATTCAGCGGATTTATGCTGCGCAGGGCGCTGCGGCGCGCTCGATGCTCATCGGCGGTCGGCTCGTCGAGGCGGGGCTGATCGATTCCCGCTGGCTCGTGCAAAGCTCCGACGGCGACTGGCAGGATGATGGTCGCCACCTTCGCATCCTGACATTCGCCGCTGCTGAAACCTGGGTTCGCTGGTGGACCGATCCGGAGGACAACGATCATTAGTCTTCCGCGGCTGACTTTCGTCCGTCGCATTGTCGCGGGGCCGCTTTACTCATCTTATCCCATTCGGCGTAACGGCCAGCGAAAGGCGACGCCGGATCGCGCTTGCCGAGCAGCCAATAGTCGAACCAGGCAATATTTTCCTGCATCGCCTTCAGGCGGTTCGACGGAATGTGGAAAATGTGCGTCTCATCGCTCGCGGCGTCTTCGCCCGGATAGAGGCTGATCTGCGCAGGAACCTGGGCGGAACGCAATGCGGTGTAGAGGTCGATCGACGCCGGGTAAGGATTTGCCATCTGCAACAACATCGCACCGCAAGCCTCCTTGCCGCGTAACGACGGCGTCATCCTTTGGTAGTTGGGCAACGCCGCGGGATCGGTCGGTGAGCCGCCGTAGACGGTGTCATATGACCCCGCGAGGCTGGGGTAGAAGGCAGGCTCGAGATAGCCGCCGTCGCCGCTCGATGCGGCGCGAAACATCTGGGACTGCGTCATCGTAACATTGACGCTCTGCGAACCCCGGCTGTACCCCGCAATACCAACACGCTTCGGGTCAACCACCCCAGCGCCAATGAGCTCGGACACCGCGTCTTCGAAACTCGCGGTGTCGTTGAGCCATATGCGGTTCTGAACTTCTCGAGGCGGCCGGTCTTTTGTCTCGTTCACCCAGGTATCATAGATCGCTTTGAAGTCCGCGCTTTGGGTGGAGAAAGGCACATTGATCAACATCACGACATATCCGCGCTCCGCGAAAAGCTGCGCGGGATACTCCCACTGATTTTCCTGGTTCGCGAAACGCTCGTCAGCATCGGTGCCGTGCGTGATCACGATCGCCGGGTAGCGCTTGCCCTTCGCGTAGCCGCGAGGCCAGACGATATAACCGGTTGCCTTGGTGCCGTTCCGGTTGACCCACATCTTCGGCTCAGTCCGAAGCGAAGCGATCGTCTCATGGCCGGGGGCAACCGAAGCGATCCGTTTCGTCTTACCGCTTGCGACATCCAGGCTGACAACAGCCGGAGGCAAGATCTGACTCTGCGCGATGCACACACCTAGGTCGAGCGTCGCGGTGAAATCGCAATTATTGAGACTGGCCCCGCCGCCGATCACGCGCGCTTTCCCCTTCTCGATAACAATGAGGCCGAAGCGCGGATTCTCGACAGTACGATAGCCCGCGATCGCGCGCTTGCCGTTGGTAGATACAAAGCCGCCCACCGCCCGTCCGTCGCCGACCGCGAAAGGAAAGCGTCCGTAATTTCGCGTGCGACCGTCGGGCAGTGTTTCCACGAGATCGCGTGTCATGCCAAAGTCATCCGAAAACAGCCGTCCGCCGAGCGGCCCCGTCAACCGCCAATAGCCGCGCTTCGTCTTGTCCTCGACGACACGCGAGACGCCCGTCGCGAGCGACGCGGCCATGGCGACCGAACTCTGCTTCCCCTCAGCATCGACCTCCATGACGTCGTACCGCACCTCATCCTTGTCCCAATTGACGAAACTTCGGCCGAAAAAAGTCGAAATGTCGCTGTGCGGACGCTTCGCGAGAAGCCGGTCCCGGCCTTTGGAATCCCGCAAGAAGATTGATGCCGTGGCCCGACCGGGAGACCGGCGCTGGGCGCGCTCGGACGCGACGTCCGCATCGTAGCGCACCGTCTGGCGATATGGTTCGGCATCCAGGACGACGTACCAGAGCCATCGTCCATCGGGGGACCAGCTGTAGGAGCGCACTCCGGTCGGTAGCGGCGCATGACCATATCCGAGATAGGTGGCGCCCTCGGTATCGCCATAGACCGCGGTCGCGGGGTGAACGACAATTGGCGCGACCATCCCGCCGGCCGCGATCCGGTAGAGTTGAACCCCGTCCCCCTTGTCGATCCGCGCGCTCCAGTCGGCCGTTCCAGGAATTCGTTGCAGGTCTTCGATCCAGGCGGCGCGAAGCAACTCGCGCGTCGATCCACTTGCCAGATCGACATGACGGAGAATCGCGACGGTCTTGTCGCTCTCCCGGTCGGCTACGCGCACCACATAGACCGCGAATTTGCCGTCGGCAGCGATTGCTAGAGTGCGGACATCGGGGACCGTCAACTGGTCCTCCAGCGTCCACCCACGATGACCTTCATCGGCGGCGGGCAGCGCCCCACCGAGCATTGCGCTTCCGGCAAGGAGAAGTGTGCGCAGCATGCTCACCACTCCTGCCGCACGGTAAGTCCGAGGAAGCGTCCCGCTGGCGAATAGTTGGTCGTATCGTAAGGCGTTTCGCTGGGCGTCGCGGTTGCGATCGCAGTAGGCTTGGCATTGAAGAGATTGAGCGCCGCAAACGATATCTCGGTCCCGGTGCCAAGACGGACGCCGGCGGTGAAGTCCAGTGTCGTATAAGCGGGAATCCGCACTGCTACCGCCTGCCGGTCGTCGACGAGCCCGCTCATATGATTGACGAACGCAGCCACCGACACGCGGTCGCTGCCATAGGACACGCCTCCGCGCGCGCGAAAGCGGGGCGGATGAAAGAGCGTGTCAGCGAGCTTTGTCCACGCCTGACCGGCGAGGATCTGCTGGCGGCTTTTGAGGAAACTGCCCGCCGCCGTGAGCGTGAGCGTCTCGCCGCGACCCAGCTGGATACGGTAGCGCCCGCCAAGGTCGAAGCCCTGATAGATTTGGCGGGCGATGTTGCGGTCGCGATTGTCGATGAAGGCTACCGTCGTCGCGGGATCATAGGGCCGCCCCGAGCTGTTCTCGAGCCCGAGTAGCGAGCCCGCGATGATGTCGCTGAGAAGCGTGGCACTCGGGTTCAGCGTAATGAGGTCGGCATAGAGCGGATTGTCCAGTGCGCCGAGGAGCGACGGGATTGGAGTGGCGACCCGGTCGGCGTAATCAATCCGATACCAGGCCGCAGTCAGCTCGAGGCCGCGAGCTGGCGTGAGCTGCGCGCTCAGTGTCATATTTTCCGAGCGCTCAGGACCGATTCGGCTGTCGGGTCCAGCGGCGAAGACGATGTTTGCGTTCGCTGGATAGCCGCTGCCGTAACGGGACGCGCGCCCGAGGATTGCCGAATAGCCGCTATATTGCTGGTAAAGTGTCGGCATCTTGAACGAGCGGCCCCAGGAGGCGCCGAGGCGGAGGATCGACATCGGCTCCCAGACGATACCCAATTTGGGAGTGACGATGCTCGGCGCGTCCGAATAATCCTCGAAGCGGAGCGCGCCGGTGAGCGAGAGCCGATGCAGCCCGGCGATATCCTGAGATGGCTGGGTGATCGGAACCAGCAATTCGCCATAAGCGAAAAGATTGTCACGCCGCCGGTCGACGTCGCCAGTCGGCGAACCGGCGAAAAAGCTGTTTCGCCGCGCGCCCGCACCGAAGGCGATCCGCATGTCACCGCCGGGAAGCACCAGTAGAGGCCCTTGAAATCCGGCCTCGATCGCCAGATTGCGGTTGAAAAAATCCTTGTCGACATGCGCCAGACGCTCGCCGCCGAAGAAGAGGTCGGTATAGCCTCCGGACCGGTCCGTGCCGAAAAAGCCGCTTGCCTTGAATCGCCATTCGCCGCCGATGTCGACCGCAACGCTCGGCGCGATTCCGAAAATCTCCGACGTGCTGATGCCGTCGATTCCGAACTGGTCCGGCGGAACATCGGCGGCATAGCCGGTAACCGAGCGCAACCAGCCCTTCTTATATAGAAGATCGGCGGCGAGGGTGACGTCGGATCCGAGCGCCTGATGCCCGCTCACCAGGAGCGAGTGGCGCGAGATCGGTGGAAACAGCATCGTCTGGGGATTGGCGGTGGACGCGTAACCGCGGTCCCCTGCGCGGATTGGCGACGACCGACTATAATCATAGGCCGCGAGCAAACCGCCCGAGAGCCACGCCTTGCCACCCAGGAGACCATATTGTTGCTGAAAATTTCCCCCGTCGGTCGAACCGCCGACACGGGCCATCGCCGATAGCCCGTCATAGTCGCGCTTGAGCAGGATGTTGACGGCGCCCGCGACTGCATCAGCGCCGTAAATTGCCGACGCGCCATCGGCGACGATTTCGATCCGCTCGACCGCCGATACGGGGATCGCGCTTATATCGATAACCGAAGAAGCCCCGGTGTAAGCGAAGCGATTGCCGTTGAGCAGCGTGAGCGTGGCGTTCGAACCGATGCCGCGCAGATTGAAGGTTGAGGCGCCATTGACGTTGGCGTTTTCATTTGGGGCGCCCTGCCCGTTGCCGATGCCGGGATTCTGCCCGCCCGCAAAATTCTGCGGCAAGCTTCGCGCGACCTCGCCAAGATCATTCTGGCCGGCGAGGCGGATGTCCTCGCTGCCTACAACCGTAACCGGCGTCGGCTGCGGTGCACCGGCGATACGCGATCCCGTCACAATGATTGGCTCGGCCGCCTCAATAGTGGTCGGCTGGGAGGCGGCACCATTTATGATAATGACGGACCGAGATTCGAAGCGGGCGGAAAGGCCGGTACCCTTCAGAAGTGCTTCGATGGCTTCGCGTGGCGTGAGCAGCCCTCGGAGCGGCGGCGCGGTCTTGCCCTCAAGGTCGTTCGAGGAGGCATAAAGTTCTATGTCGGCTAACGTGGCCGCGTGGCGCAGCGCCTCTCCCAGATCCTGCGCCGGCATATCGTAAGATTGGCGCTGTTGCTCGGTCGCCATTGCGGCGACCGGTGAACAAAAGGCTGCAACGCCGGTGAGCAGCACCGCCAGCGAACGAGACTTGATCAACATTTCCACTCCCCAAAACGTCCGCCATGCATTGGGCAAGGCGGTCAGTTGGGGGTGAGTTGACGGGGCTAAGGGGGTGCCCTTAGCCGGTCGGTGAAAAAATTATCGGCGGCGAAGGTGAATGGCGTCCGCGCTGCGCTCGACCCGCAAACCGAAGAGGGTCGCGATCCTCTCGGCGAATGGCCTGGTCTTGCTGATCTCGAAGCGCCCCGATACCCCGCGCGCCGCAACGCTGCTGTCGTCGATCACGATCGGCACCGCGGCGTAGCGATTGGCCTCGGCCACCAGCCGGTCGAGCCGGATCGAGCGATATTCGGCCCAGCCGTCGGGCCAGCTTGCCGGAATGGCCTGCACCGGGGCCGCTTGCGACGTCAGGCTGCCGTCGGACCGATAGGCCAGCACCGCGCCTTCGCGCAGCGGGGTGACTACACCCGCCTTCGCATCGGTGCCCACCTCGGCCGCGCCGCGCCGCAGCGCCGCGGTGACCGTGCCGGCCTCGTCGAGGCTCAGATCGATTTCGGCATCATTCGCGGTCGCGGCGCCGGACCCCGCTTCGATGCGCAGCGGAGCATCCTGCCTGATGATCGAAAGGCGAACCCGGCCCCTGACCAGACGCACGCTGCGCGCGTCCGTCCCGAAGGCGACGTCGAGCCGGCTGTCGGTGTCGAGCGTCGCGCTCGACCCGTCGGCAAGCCGGAAGGTTCGTATTTCGCCGCGCTGCGTTTCGAGCGGTTCGGCGGCAAAGGCGGCCGAGGCGCCGCCCGGCTGACCGGGAAGCGGAGCGCCGCCTGCCCCGATCGCGACGATCAGGAGCGCGAGCGCCGTCGCTGCCCCGCCCCACGGCAGCCATTTCCTGATCCGGCCGCGCCGCGCGTCGGCATGCGCGGTTCCATGGCGCCCCGACGTCTTGAGAATGGCGAGCGCCCCCATGCGCTGCTCGGAGCGCCGATAGGCCTCGCGGTGGTCGGCCGACTCGTTCAGCCAGGCATCGAATTCGCCGCGCAGCGCGGCGGCGTCCTCGCCGCGCATCTTGATCAGCCACGCCCGCGCGATCTCGTCGGGCGAATAGTCGCCGTCACCTGCGTTGGTCATCGACCCTCGTCCACCACCTTCGAGATCTGAGCGAGCGCCCTCATCATATGATATTCCACCGTCGCGATGCTGATGCCGAGCGCCTCATGTATCTCGCGATAGGAGAGCTCGTCCACCCGGTGCATGAGGAAAACGCGGCGCGTCTTTGGCGGCAGGGCATCGACGGCCGCCTCGTAGAGTCGCAACAGGTCCGCGGCTTCGAGGTCCCACTCCTGCGCGGGGGGCGTGGCGCCTTCCCCCTCGTCGCGGAGCGGGTAGAAGGTCGCGCGCGACGATTTCTGACGCCGGGCGCGATCGATAAGCAGATTCTGGGCGATACGCCGCAAGAAGCCGCCCGGGTTGGTGAGTTGGTTCCGCTGCTCGCTGCCCGCCGCGCGCGCAAAGACTTCCTGGAGAAGATCGGGCGCTTCCTCGGCGCCCGCCTTGCGGCGCAGGAAATGGAAGAGCGACGAGCGATACGCGCGATAGGCCGCCTCGAGACTCTTGTCCCCCTCTCGCCGCTGCCTGCACTGCGGAGGCCGGTCCGCCGGATGCACATGGCACGCCGACGATGGCGAAAAAGGATGGCGCGGTGGCGCGCGGTCGCGGCAGGTACAGGAAGACAAGGCGGCAGTCCCGGACGGCACGAGCGGAAGCGTCCGGCTTTCGCCGGGCTCGCTCTTCCAGTGCTCTGCCGCCGTCTGGCCGCTCGCGCGGGTCCATGGTCCGGTTGGGCCGCCGGTCCGGTCAGGGACTGGCGTGTTTGATGACTGGCGAAATATTCCGCGCGGGAGCTGCCAGAGATGCTCCCGCGCCTCGGAATCATGTCAATTTGGGGCGGTGCTGACAAGCAAAAGGATCGGGCGATGGCTCTGACAGGTCAAACCTCGCGCCCCGGATGGTTGCCGAGCGCGCGGGCATAGCGCGCCGATTCGTGCGCCCGCCTTTCATGATAACCGAGCAGCAGGCTTCGGAGCGTGGCCTGGGGTTCGGCATCGGCGACGGCGGTCTCGATCCGGCGGTATTCGCTCTCGACGTCGGCGAGGATCGTCGCATCGAAGTGCCGCGAGAATTGCAGCCGGTCGCCGATCGCCGCGATGGTCGCGACGATCTCGGCGTTCGCCGAGCGCTCGGCGATGGCGAGGAACAGATCGGCGATCCGATCGGGATAGGGCTGTTCGGCGGAAACCGGCGCTGTGGCCGCGTTCGGCGCCGTCGCGATCGCGGCGAGCAGCAGGATCAGGTGAAGCTCGAGCAGGTCGCGAAACTCGGTTTCGGCGAGATAATGGACGTGAAAGCCCTCGCCCGGCCTGAAATCGACCATGCGTTCGCCGTCCAGCCGGAAGAGGCTGTCGCGCACGGGGGTGAGGCTGACACCGAGCTCGTCGGCGACGCGCGCGGCTTCGATTCGGGCGCCGGTCGGCCACGCACCCGTCATCAGCCGCCGCTTGATCGCTTCATAGGTCGGCTCGAACACATGCGCGGGGCTCATCGGGCGCTTCTTTCGGCAGCCGCAAAATGGGCGACGGCATCGGCCTGGTCGGGACGAAGCGCATCGATGGCGCCGACCGGGCCGGGCGGATCGCCTTGCAGGAGGATCGAGGGGCATTGTCCTTCATAATTGCCGAGGTTGGGGCGGTGCTGCGCATAGCCCGCGAGCGCCGCGAGCTCGGACGGAAAATCTTTCGCGACGTGCGGCGGGTAGGCCAGCCACAGATTTTCATAAGGTTTGAGCCATCCGAGGCTGTAGCTCACGAGCACGCCGCGCCGGACAGTCCCGGTGATGTTCGCGCCGGCGCCATGCGCGGTCGATCCCAGAAAACAGATGGCCGCGCCGGGGGCGCATTCGGCATGTATGGGAGGGCCGGGATCGTCCTTGGCCATGCCGATGGCGCCATGGCTTCCCGGAAAGATCTGTGTCGCGCCATTGTCCCTGGTGAAAGGCGTCAGTGGCCACAGGATATTCACCAGATATTCCTGGCTGCCGTCCGCCCCGCGCCACATGTCCTGGTCGCGATGCGGGAACTGCCGCACTTCGCCGGGGTGAATCTCGATCGCCTGCGTGAGATTGAGCTGGATGCGCTCGCATCCCGGCCCGAGGATCGCCTCAACGGCGGGCAGGATGAAGGGGGCGAGTACCAGATCGGCCATGTGCCGCGAGCGCCGCAGCAGGCTGCCGAACCTTTTCGTTCGTTGCCCGTAAAAGTCGCCTTGGCAAAAGGGTGTCTCGGCAAAGACCGGATCGAGATCCTTCGCGAGGGCATGGACAGACGCCGTCGCCGCCGCATGCAGGATGCAATAGCCGTCGCGGCGGAGCCCGCCGACGAGGCGGCGTGCAAGGGCGGCATGGTCGATAGCCTTGCTCATGATGCGAGCTCCCCGCTTTCGAGCCGCAGACCGAGCGGCGCCCATGTTCCCGTCCTCTGCAGACCTTGGAGCGTGTCCGCGTCGATCCGGATGCCGAACGCGAGGATCGGGCATGCCCCGTCCGGACGGGCGGGGCCGAGCGCGCGGCAGGACCAGCCGAAACCGCTGATCTTCGCGAACCAGCGCGTGTCGGCGATCCCGACATATTCGCGGATCCCATGGTGAAGCGCATGGTCGGTGAGAGCGCTGACGAGCTGGTTGCGCGCGTCCAAACGCTCAGCCGCCGTTTGCGCCGGGTCTAGGCAGAAGCGACTGATCTCCCACACACCCTCCCCGGTTGGCGCGCCGTCGGGGCACAGATGCGGGTAGATATCGCCGAGCAGATGCGGCGCTGTCGTCGGCAGCAGGCGGGCCGAGGCCCGGTGCCGCAGATCGTCCGGATCGAGTAGGATCAGGTAGCGGGCGTGCGGATTATCGAACTGGTCGAGCTCGAAGCGGCCGTCGAGGGCGGGAAGATCCCATTTCAACAGGTCGATGAAGACCTGCTTTCGGGCCGCGAACATGGCGCGCAGCGCCGCGTCGCCGGGCGCAGTCTGCGCCCGCGTGGATTGAGTGGTCATGAGATATCCTTGGTTGCTGGAAGCTCAATTCAGACCATCAATCCCGCGGGGCGGCTATGCCCATTTCTGGGCAAGCTTTTCGCGTTTTGCGCGCCGGATCAGTCGGGGCGCCACCAGTCGTAGACGTCGGAGAAGCCGATGAGGCCGTCGAACAAGGCGCAGAGGATCAGCATCGAGCGGCAGTGTACCGAATAGCGGTCCCGCGCCAACTTGAGGTGACGCACCACCGTTTCCTGGCTGATGCCGAGAATATCGGCAATCTCGCCCGCGGTCTTGCCGCGCGCCGACCAGAGCACGCACTCGCGCTGCCGCTCGGTGAGGACCGATCGCGGCCGCGATTCCGCCGCGCCCATGAGTTCACGCGCCCTTGCAATCGCGATCGCCCCGACGATTTCGGCGACATTGAGCATATGCCCTGGAATGTCGGCGCGCGGGCCGACCGCGAAGGAACAGGATCCCATCGCTTCGCCGGGAAGATGACGCGGCACGGTGAAGCCGTCACCGACGCCGCTCTCGCGCGCGACGCTGAGCAATTGCCGGTCGCCGCGCGACAGGGGAATGTAGCGGCCGACGTCGCGCCATTCGAAACCGGTGATCGATCGCTCGCCGGCGCGCCGAATCGGGTCGGTGGTGCTGAGGTCGAGACCGACATAGAGCTTCGCCCAGGCGTCGGGATAATTATGCACCAGCATCGACGCGGCCTCACCGCCGCGGCGGTCGAAGGCCAAGGCGAAATGGTCGAAGCCCATGCGGCCCGCCGCCTTCGCAAGCGCTGCGAACAATTGGTCTTCCCGTGCCGCACCGGAAATTTCCTCGGCGAGTTCCTCCGTCAAATGAAAATGCTTCACGTCGATTATCGGCCGCTGGCGCGTTCCCGACCCGGCTGCCCGCGGTCCGCTCCTTCGAGTCGAACGCCGCCGGTTCCTCTCCGGGACGCGCGAGGGTTGGACAAGTCTCCGACGGGTCCTGATATCGCGCGGCGGACTGCTGTCGTCGCTGCCTCGGCGCGGCAATCTATCGGTTCTGACGGTCTAACATCCCGATAAATCGCGTAAAGCCTGCGGGGGCGGGAGATGGAACCACTTTGACACGTCATTCGCCCGACGGGCGTGCGCTGCGATTTCCGCAGATGACTGGCGACGCCGTCAGTTCCCGGCGAGCGACCGGACCGCGCCGATGATCCCGGCGATGAAGGAGCCCGCCACCAGCGCTGCCGCGAGCCAGAACTCTATCGCAAGCGCGCGGCGCTTCCAACCGGGTTCATCGGTCATCGGGGCATCACGGGAAGAGGTCGGGCGCTTCGGCCGGCGGTGCTTTGCGGCTGAACCAGTGAATGTCGGTGCTTTCGACGGCAATCAGGTCGGCGGGAAATTTCGCGACCAGCTTCATCGCCTCTTCGGCTCCCGCGCGTAGCCATCGATCATGATCCGCCGCGTGCAGGATGACCGGCATGCGGTCGTGGATATGGAAAAGCTCATCGGTCGCATCGACCATCACCATCGTATAGCAGTCGCCCCATTCGTCGCTCCGGCGCCAGAGGCCGGCGCAGGCGGCGAGCGGCTGATCGGTCACGCTCAGCCATGTCCGGGTCATCTTGCCCTTCTCGCCTTCGGCCTCGGCGAAGGCCGTGAAAGGAATGAGGCAGCGCTGTGCCGGATTGGTGAACCAGGTGCGCCAGAAGCTCATCAACTTATCGTCGCGCGCATTGTTGACGGGCTTGGGCTTGCTCGTCGGTTTCATATGCTTGAGCCGCACCGGAAATCCCCAGGTCATGGCCTCGAGTGCGCGCGCACCGCCGTCGTCGCGGACGACGAAGCCCTGGCCACCCGGATAGACGTCGCCGGGCTGCGCGTTGGTGAGCGGTCGGCGCGCGCCGAAGGCCGATGCGACCTCGGCGACCGATGCCTTGAGCGTGACGAGATTGCACATGACAGCGCCTCCTTCCGGTTTCTCCGGTCAGGCCGCTCCCAATAGCTCGTCGAAATTCTGCTGGATCGGCGGCATGATGCTGAAGCTGTTCTTGGGGAAGGGCCGCAATATGTCCAGCGGCGGCCGCGTTCCCATCAGCCAGTCGAACCAATCCTCGGGACGGACCACGCCGACATGGCGGTCCTTGTGCGGCGCAAGATCGTCATAGGCCGGCACCGTCAGCGCCGCGAAATTCTCAGGCCACAGGCGATGTGCCGGGCGCCAGACCGCGGCGATGCAGAAGAAGGGCTCGTCGGTGATCAGGCTCGCGGCGTAGATCGTCTTGCCGCGCTTCGCGAGGCCGAACTCATTCGCGAGCAGCAGGCATGGCCGGTCGATGATCGCGGTTTCGGACTTGAGCAGCGGAATCTGGAAAATATCGGCGTCGCGCGACGGCAGCCCCCAGAGCATTTCCTTCTCGCGCTCGCGCTGGCCGTCCCACACCATCACCCGGTGGAGCTTGCCGATGCCGACGAGCGCGTCGTCCGTTTCGATGTCCATCGATCTAATCCTCATGCCCGGAAGCGGCTGAGCGCCCGCTTCCATTCGCGTTCGTCGGGCATGGGCAGGGCAATATCGTCCGGGCCGGGGTCGACCAGTTCGATGCGCACCGGGCGAACGCGTTTGCCCGTCCGCGCGCCGCAACGCGCGCACCAGAATTTCTGCCGCGCCTTGGTGAGATCGTCGTCCCACATCCGGCACTGGAAGCGCCACCAGATTCCATAGGGATTGAAGGTCGCGCTGTGCCCGCAGCGGCAAACGGGCTTGATCGCCCGGAACCATGCGGCCGCCTCGAAAATGTGGGTTGCGCGGGGCTGCCCATCCTTTGTCCAGCCGCCCACGTCACAGGGAGAGTCCGAGCTGGTCGGAGCTGTTCGGCTCCGCGCCGACGCGCATGCTCTCGACGATCGCGCGGGCGAGTTCGAACGCGGCCTCGATACGGATATGGCTGGTCGGCGCGGTGATGCCGACGCGCGCCCAGCCGGGAGCGGAAAGGATGGTCTCTGCGACTCGGGCGGTATCGATTCTGTCCATGCCCTTATGAGAACATAGGAAGAACATTTTGACAAGGCTGCAGGCGATGAGGTCCGGGCAGCGCCAGCGCGCGTCAGCCGTGCGGCGGCGCGGCCGCCGCACGCGAGGCCGGGGAGCGCCCGGAAACCGGGACGGATCGGGCGCGGCGAGAGAGGCTTGCCGCCGGTCCGCGGAGACCCAAGTCATGAAACTTTTGACCCCCGCGCTCGAGGCCCAGCTGCGCGCCAATCTCGCCGCCCGGATCGAGGCGGCCGCCGAGGGGCGGTGCGAACCCGATCCGCCGCCCGTCGTTCGCCTGTTCAGCCCCGTCGGAGCAGCGACCTGGCTGGCGACCGAGATCGACGCCGACGGCATTTTCTTTGGTCTGGCCGACCTCGGCTTCGGCTGCCCCGAACTCGGCAGCTTCGCGCTTGCAGAACTCGAGGCTGCGCGGTTGCCGTTCGGCCTCTCCATCGAGCGCGATCTCCATTTCACCGCCAGCCATCCGCTCTCGGCCTATGCCGAGGCGGCACGCCAGGCCGGGTCGATCGTACTGGGGGAGCAAAGGTTGCGCCGTGCCGCGAGCCGGCTTTCAGGGCGCGGCTGACGCGCCCCGCCGGACGCCGGGGCCGCCGCGAAGCGGCCCCGGGAGGAAGAGGAGGGCTGGTGCCCCGTGACGGGTTCAGGAGCCGGGAGAGTGTCTCGCGGCGGCCCGTCATGGGAAAAGCCATGGCACAGTTCCAAATCCTGTGTCCGCACTCGGATAGCGAGTGGCGGCCGATCACTGCCGAATTCCGTTTCGCACCTACGGACGACCAGCAATATCTCTGGCCGTCCTTCGAGGAAGCCGAGGCGGCCCGGCAGATATTGCTCCTGCGCGCGCCCGATGCCCGGCTCCGCGTCGCGCTCGCCGGTTCGGATATCGGCGACGTCGAATGGGAGGTCCGCGAGAAGCTTCGCTTTGCCGACGGCAGCTATGAACCCACGCCCTGGTATGGCGAGCCCTGGTACCAGGCCAAGCATGAAGAGCATTTCTGTCATATCTCGACCGAGCAGGCGGGCAAGATCGCCTTCACCGAAAATTCCGCCAAGGGACAGCTCGACCGCCAACTGGTCATGTCGCCGGGTCGCTATCTGCGTCGCTACTTCTCCGACCATCTCGACAATGAGGCGATCGAAGGCTGGTGCGCCAGGCTTTCGGTGCAGCTCGCGGAAGATGCGCTCAAGATCACGCAGGATGCCGACGAAATCGAGGAGGTCTATGTCGGCGGTCCTGGCAGTTGCATGGCGCACGGCGCGAGCGACTTCGAGAGCTTCTGCCATCCGGTGCGGGTCTACGCCGGGCCTGATACGGCGCTCGCCTATATCGGTGCCCGCGACGATGCCCGGGCGCGCAGCGTCGTGTGGCCCGCACTCAAAATCTATACCAGCATCTACGGCGATGTATCGCGCCTCAAGCTGCTGCTCGAAAATGCGGGCTATGCGAAGGGCAGCCTCAACGGCGCGCGCATCCGGCGTCTCATCGACGGCGGCAGCTACGTCGTTCCCTATATCGATGCGGGCGACGACCTTGCCGACGACGGCGAATATCTCGTCATCGGCCATGGCAGCATTCCGTCCGAAAATACGAATGGCCTCGGGGATCGATGCTGGTATTGCCCGCGCTGCGACCATGACACGAGTTCGCACGACATCGTCTTCTACCGGGACGGCTCGTCGGAAGAATGGTGTTACAATTGCTTCACCGATCATACGGTGTTCTGCGCACATAATGAGCGCAGCTACAGCGACTCCGAAACCCTCATCACCGTTCGTGCCGATGATGATGAGCATGAGGTGCTCGAAGAGGATGTGGAGGCGTTCGGCGCGGTCTATCTCGAAGATCCCGGCGAATGGTGGCTCTCGAGCAGCTGCCGGCAATGCGATGCGTCGGGCGAATGGTTCCATGCCGCCGATCTCACCGAATATCACGGCGAATGGCTTTGCGCCGATCATCTGCCCGAGCCTTTCGACGATGATGATCCGTCGCTCGCCAACGCGCATGTCCTCGCCCGCGACTGGTTCCGGTACGAAATGGACACGATTGAAATCGAGGTCGCCAAATGGCAGGCCGCCGGCGAGCGGGCGCGCGACGATCGCCTGAGACGCGAGCAGGAAGCCGCGGACCGCATTCGCAACGAAGCCTTGCACATACTGCCTCACGATCCGTGCGGCTGCACATGCGCCAACCATCATTCCCCCGACACGCCGCGGCTGATCGAGGATGTCGTTCCTGCTGCCGCCGCAGCCCTGGCGGTGACCACCGCCCCTTGCCAGACTGGAGCCTGACCCATGACCTTTGAACTGACGGGCCGTGCCGGCCTCCTCGAAATCCTGTCCTGGGCGCGGCCGCACGACAGTGCGACAGAACGCGCTTTCTGCCGCGAATATCTCGATCCTATCCCGGGCATGCGCGCCGACGGTTTCGGCAACCGGATAGTCGCGATCGGCGATCGGCCGCGAGCCTTGTGGAGCTGCCATGTCGACACGGTCGCGGCGGTCGGCGGTCATCAGGCGGTGGGCGTCGACGAATATGGCATCGCACATCTGCAGGGCGGCAAGGCGGGCATGTCGCTCGGCGCCGACGATGGCGCGGGAATGTGGATCATGCTCGGCATGATCGAAGCGGGGCGCCCCGGCCTCTACCTCTTCCATCGCGGCGAGGAGCAGGGCTGCCTCGGGTCGCGCTGGATCGAGCGCCATACCCCCGAACTGCTGGCCGATATCGACGCGGCGATCGCCTTCGACCGCGCCGGCCTTGGCGATGTCATTACCCACCAGAGCTTCGGGCGGACATGCTCCGATGCCTTCGCGGCAAGCCTCGCGGCGGCTCTCAACCGGCAGAACTCGGCCTTCCGCTACGCGCCCGACGACACGGGCGTCTACACCGACACCAATGAATATGCCGGTCTGATCCCCGAATGCACCAATCTGTCGGTGGGCTATCAGCGCCAGCACGGGCCGCGCGAGACGCTCGACGTCGTCCATTGCGAGCAACTGCTCGCCGCCATGCTCGAACTCGATGCGTCGCAGCTGGTGATTGAGCGCGATCCCGCGACCCGCGAGGATGGCGGCTGGTGGTCCGATCGCGGGTACGGGCATGGCGACGATTTCATCGAAGCGATCGCCAACCACCCGGCCCTTGCGGCCTGGATGCTCGAGCAATGCGGCGTCACTTACGATGATTTCCAGATGGCCTTGTGGGCCGAGGAGATGGACGACGACCGGGGTTATCGTCCGCTGATGGCGACCTGATGCGCCATATCGCGCCCGCACGCCGATCGGTGAATTGATCTGCATCGGCTTCCAATGCTCGGCCCACCTTCCGGGATGGCAGCTGCTCGCTGGTCGAACTCGGGAACGTCCCGCCGCACTCCGGTAGGGGCACCCCGCCTGACCTGCCGACAGAGCCCGGCAATCCCTCTTGGCCTATGCCAAGGCCGCCCGCGCCGCAGGCGTGACCCTCATCGGGGAGCAGCGGCCTCGCACCGCCGCGCGCTACCTCATGGGGCGTGGATGACCCGAAGGGTCTTTGGGGCCGCCGGCGGCGGCCCCACGAGGAAGAGGGGAGCCACCACTTCGTGACGGACTTGAAAGCCGAGGGAGTGTCCCGCGGCGGCCCGTCATGGAGAATGGCCATGGCCAGTGCAAAACGAAAGATCACCCTCAGCCCGTCGCGCGATATCCCGTTCGACCGGCTCGTCCTCAGCCAAGCGAATGTCCGGCGGGTGAAAGCGGGCGTGTCGATCGGCGAACTCGCCGACGACATCGCGCGCCGCACGCTGCTGCAGAGCCTCAACGTGCGCCCGCAGTTCGGGGATGACGGCGAGGAGACCGGCCTCTTCGAAATCCCGGCGGGCGGGCGGCGCTATCGCGCCCTCGAACTGCTCGTGAAGCAGAAGCGGCTCGCGAAGGATGCGCCGGTCCCGTGCATCGTCCAGTCGGCGTCGGGCATCCTTGCCGAAGAGGACAGCTATGCCGAAAATGCCGTTCGCGAGGCATTGCATCCGCTCGACCAGTTCCGCGCGATGCAGGCGATGGTCGACAAGGGCGCCGAAGTCGAGGCGATCGCGGCGCATTTCATGACGACGCCCGCCGTCGTGCGCCAGCGTCTCAAGCTCGCATCGGTGTCGCCGACGCTGCATGACCTTTACGCCGACGATGACATGACGCTCGACCAGCTCATGGCCTTCACGGTGTCGGACGATCATGAGCGGCAGGTCCAGGTCTGGGAACTGCTGGCGCACAGCTTCAACAAGTCGCCGGCCTTCATCCGCAGCAAGCTCACCGAGAACAGCGTTCGCGCCGCCGACAAGCGCGTGCGCTTCGTGAGCGTCGATGCCTATCTCGCGGCAGGCGGGTCGATCGTGCGCGATCTGTTCGAGGCCGATGACGGCGGCTGGCTCACCGATCCGCCGCTGCTCGACCGGCTCGTCGACGAGAAGTTGACCGCGATCGGCGAGCGTATCGGCGTCGAGGGCTGGAAGTGGGTCCAGACCGCGATCGATCTCCCTTATCAGGCGACGCGCGGTCTGCGCTGGCTCGAAAGAACCGAGGTCGCGATGACCGAGGCGGAGGAGGCGCAGCTCACCGCGCTCGAGACCGAAGCCGACGCGCTGTCGGACCAATGGTCCGACGAGCCCGACGTGCCCGCGGAGGTGCATGCGCGCCTCGAGGCGATCGAAGTCGAGATCGGGGCGCTCACCGACCGGCCCCAGATCTTCGACACGGCGGAGACCGGGATCGCGGGCACCTTTGTCTCGATCGATTATGACGGAACGATCCGCGTCG
>Ga0307412_10000514_pt1 | contig 23072 bp, 19 predicted proteins | sample DK1Cmetagenome_3_FD_203823 | JGI IMG/M metagenome (GOLD analysis project Ga0307412, IMG submission 203823) | Maize rhizosphere microbial communities from greenhouse at UC Davis, California, United States - DK15-C-1 | ecosystem: Host-associated > Plants > Roots > Rhizosphere > Soil | place: USA...
CTGCTGACGCACAACATCGAGACCCTTGGCCAAATGTCTTGCAATCCCTCCATCGGCGGGATTGGGAAGGGCCACCTTGTCAAAGAAGTCGACGCCCTGGGTGGCGCGATGGCCTTGGCAACGGACGAGGCCGGGATTCAGTTCCGCATCCTGAACAGTTCCAAAGGCCCCGCCGTGCGTGCGACACGCGCGCAAGCTGACCGGGTGCTCTACCGCCAGGCCATCCGTGGCCGTCTGGAAAACCAGCCGAACTTGTGGTTGTTCCAGCAGGCGGTCGAGGACATGATGGTGGAGGGCGACAAGGTGGTGGGCGCGGTGACCCAGGTCGGCCTGAAGTTTCGCGCCAAGACGGTGGTCTTGACTGCCGGCACGTTCTTGAACGGTCTGATCCACGTGGGCCTGCAGAACTACTCCGGCGGCCGTGCCGGCGATCCCCCGGCAATTTCGCTGGGCCAGCGTCTGAAGGAACTCAAGCTTCCTCAAGGACGCCTGAAGACCGGTACCCCGCCGCGCATCGATGGGCGTTCGATCAACTACAGCATCCTCGAAGAACAGCCGGGTGACCTGGATCCCGTGCCCGTATTCTCGTATATGGGCAGTGTGGCCATGCACCCGCGTCAGCTGCCGTGCTGGATCACGCATACAAATGCCCGGACGCACGACATCATCCGCGGCGGCCTGGATCGTTCGCCGATGTACAGCGGCGTCATTGAAGGGGTGGGGCCGCGCTACTGCCCGTCCATCGAAGACAAGATCCACCGCTTTGCCGACAAGGAATCGCACCAGGTATTCCTGGAGCCGGAAGGGCTGGATACGCACGAGGTCTATCCCAACGGCGTGTCCACCAGTTTGCCGTTCGATGTGCAGCTGGAATTGATCCATTCCCTGCGGGGGTTGGAGAACGCGCACATCATGCGCCCGGGCTACGCGATCGAATACGACTACTTCGATCCACGTGGATTGAAGAGCACCCTTGAGACGAAGGCGATCGGCGGCTTGTTCTTCGCCGGGCAGATCAATGGCACGACGGGCTACGAAGAAGCGGCTGCCCAGGGCCTGCTGGCGGGCGTGAATGCCGCGCTGCAATCGCTGGGCCGTGATCCCTGGACGCCGCGCCGCGACGAAGCTTACCTGGGCGTGCTGGTCGACGACCTGGTGACGCGTGGCGTCACCGAACCCTATCGCATGTTTACCTCGCGCGCCGAATACCGCCTGAGCCTGCGGGAAGACAATGCCGATCTGCGCCTGACCGAAATGGGACGCCAATTGGGCATCGTCGACGACGCACGCTGGGATGCATTCAACCGCAAGCGCGATGCAGTGGCGGCGGAAGTCGAACGGTTGAAGTCATCGTGGGTAAATCCGCGCATCATGCCGGTTGAGGTGGCTGAGCCATTGCTGGGCAAGGCAATTGAACGTGAGTACTCACTAGCAGACTTGCTGAAACGGCCGAATGTTTCATATGAAGCATTGATGGCCGCGCGCAACGCCGACGGCTCGCTGCTGGCCGGCCCGGGTGTCGTCGAAGACGACGTCCTGGCCGAGCAGGTCGAGATCCAGGTGAAGTACGCCGGCTACATCGCCCGCCAGCAAGACGAAGTCCAAAAGCAGATCTCGCATGAGCAACAGCCTATCCCCGCGGACGTCGACTACGACGCGGTGACGAGCCTGTCGTTCGAGGTGCGCCAGAAGTTGAAGACGCATCGCCCGGAAACCGTCGGCCAGGCCGCACGCATCTCTGGCGTCACCCCCGCCGCAATCTCGTTGTTGCTGATCCACCTGAAGCGCTTGCATTACGGCTCGCGCAAGCAAGCCGCATGACCGCGCATACCGACCCGGCCGGCGCGGACATGGCCGGCCGCCTCTCTCGCGCATGCGAGCAGTTAGGGCTGCCCGTCGACAACGCAGCGCACGCCAAGCTGCTGAATTACCTGTCCCAGATGCAACGCTGGAACCGGACGTACAACCTCACCGCCATCCGCGATCCCCAGCAGATGCTGATCCAGCATCTGTTCGACAGTCTGGCCGCCGTGGGCCCCTTCAGCCAGGCGCCGGGCGTCGCTGACGCCTCGGCCAAGGTCTACGACGTCGGATCGGGTGGCGGCCTGCCTGGCGTCGTTCTCGCGATCATGCGGCCCATGTGGTCCGTGACGTGCATTGATGCCGTTGAAAAGAAAACCGCGTTCGTGCGCCAGATGAGCGGCGCGCTGGCCTTGCCCAACTTGCAGGCGCGCCACGCGCGCATCGAAACGCTTGCGCCGGCCGAGTGCGACATCGTTACCTCCCGAGCCTTCGCGTCGTTGGACGATTTTGCGCAGCTCGCGGGTCGCCATGTGCGCATCGATGGTACCCTCGTCGCCATGAAGGGCAAGGTCCCCGATGAAGAAATTCAGGCGTTGCATGCGCGCGGGGAATGGCAAGTCGACCATATTCAGCCGCTCCGGGTACCGGAGCTGCAAGCAGAGCGCTGCCTGATCTGGATGCGCCGCGGCGAAGAGCGCGGTGAAGGACGCAGTCAAGGAACCCTATGAAGAACTTACCCCCCAGCACAACCGCCCGCGTCTTCTGCATCGCCAACCAAAAGGGTGGTGTGGGCAAGACGACGACCGCCATCAATCTGGCGGCGGGCCTTGCCACGCATAATCAGCGCGTGCTGCTGGTGGACCTGGACCCTCAAGGCAATGCCACGATGGGCAGCGGTATCGACAAGAACGCGCTGGAATCCAACCTGTACCAGGTGCTGATCGGCGAGGCCACCATTGAACAGGCCCGCGTGAAGTCGGAATCCGGTGGCTATGACGTGCTGCCCGCCAATCGTGAGCTGTCCGGCGCCGAGATCGATCTGGTGCAGATGGATGAACGCGAACGCCAATTGAAAGCCGCGCTTGATACGGTCGCCGGCCAATACGATTTCGTGCTGATCGATTGCCCGCCGACGCTGTCGCTGCTGACGCTCAACGGATTGGCCGCCGCTCATGGGGTCATCATTCCGATGCAGTGCGAGTACTTTGCGCTGGAAGGGCTGTCTGACCTCGTCAATACCATCAAGCGGGTCCACCGCAACATCAATGACGACCTGCGCGTCATCGGTCTGCTGCGCGTGATGTTCGACCCGCGCATGACGTTGCAACAGCAAGTGTCTGCCCAGCTGGAAGCGCACTTCGGCGACAAGGTCTTCAAGACTGTCGTACCGCGCAATGTGCGTCTGGCCGAAGCACCCAGTTACGGCATGCCCGGTGTCGTGTATGACCGCGCGTCACGCGGTGCACAGGCCTACATCTCGTTCGGTGCCGAAATGATCGAACGCGTCAGGAAAGACCTGAAGTAAGCCTTGCCATGTCTGTTGCCGCGCTCTTTTCCCCGACCGCCACGCATGTTTCCCGCACGCCGCCCGCCGATGTGCGCGACCGCCTGCGCGTGCGTCTGGAAGAGGCCGCGTTGAACGCGACAGCGGTCGGTGCGCAGGTGCTCTATGATGGTTGGCTGGTGCGCTTTGCGCACTCGGAAGCCAAGCGCGTACGCAGCGTGAACGTGCTGGGGTTATCCACACGTCCGCTGGACGAGCGGCTGGCGTATTGTTCTTCGTTGTATGCGCGCCATGGTTTGCCCATGGTGCTGCGCATTACCTCCATCGGCCCCGATTTTTCGCTGGACGCCGAACTGGAGGCCCGCGGCTACACCTTTACCGGCGAGACCCGAGTCATGAGCATGTCGCTCGCCCCCAGGCCCAGCGTCCGGGGCGATCTGCATTTCAGGATAGTCGACACCAGCCGCTTCGCGCAGGCGGTTGGGGCCATGCGTGGCTCGGCGCCGGGACACGCCGGTGAACATCAAGCGCGTCTGCAAGGACTGGCTGTGGATAAGCAGCCGGTGCTGGCGTTCGACGCGGCGGGGCAGTGCGTTGCTGCGGGCCTGGCCGTCCGCGATGACGACCTGCTGGGCCTGTTCGACATCGTCACGGACCCGGGGCAACGGCGTAAAGGCTACGCCGATGCCCTGGTGGATTACCTATTGACCGAAGGCGCCGCCAGCGGCGCGACAACGGCGTACTTGCAGGTCGAGCCGGATAACACCGCCGCGCGCGTCTTGTATGGCCGCTACGGCTTCAAAGACTGTTACGCGTATTGGTACCGCCTGCCCGCCGAGCAGACGGACGCCTGAGCCAGGCTCGGGATACAAAAACAGAAGGAAAGAGGATTTAACTATGGCCACCAAGAAACCCAAGGGATTGGGTCGCGGACTGGACGCCTTGCTCGGCGCGGACGCGCCGGCGATCGACAACATCGGCAAGGCCGTCGAGGCCAAGCCCGAGGGTCCGCCATCCACCTTGCTTATCTCGAAGATGCGCGCCGGCAAGTATCAGCCGCGCACGCGCATGGACGAGGGCGCCCTGGGTGAGCTGGCCGAATCGATCCGCACGCAAGGCATCATGCAACCCATTCTTGTGCGCGCGCTGGGTGACACCGCGCCCGGCCATTACGAGATCATCGCGGGTGAACGTCGCTTTCGCGCCGCGCAACTGGCGGGTTTGAAAGAAGTACCGGTGCTGGTGCGCGACGTGGCGGACGAGAACGCGGCCGTCATGGCGCTGATCGAAAACATCCAGCGCGAAGACTTGAATCCGTTGGAAGAGGCGCACGGCGTGCGCCGCCTGCTGGATGAGTTCGGGCTGACGCACGAACAGGCCGCGCAGGCGATCGGCCGCTCGCGTTCCGCCACCAGCAACTTGCTGCGCCTGTTGAATCTGGCGGCGCCCGTTCAGACGATGCTGCTGGCCGGCGACGTTGACATGGGCCATGCCCGTGCGCTGCTGGCCGTCGACGCCGCGACGCAGATCCAGTTGGCCAACCAGATCATCGCGCGCCGCCTGTCGGTGCGCGAGGCCGAAAAGCTGGTCACCAAGACCGCCAAGGAAACCGAATCGGCTTCCTCCCCGCGCAAGAAGGCCAACGGCGTCTCGCGCGATCTGACGCGTCTGGAAGAAGCACTGTCCGATCATCTGGGCACGCGGGTCGCCCTGAAGGTGGGCGCCAAGGAAAAGGGCCAGATCGTCATCGACTTCCACGGGTGGGAACACCTGAATTCGCTGCTGGAACGCCAAGGCCTGTCCGGGGTCGTGGATGCCTGAGCACGCGCTGCCGGTCGTCGCGGTGCTGGCCACCGGCGGCACCATCGCAGGCGCGCAGGCCGACGCCACGTCGGCGGGCTACAAGGCGGGGTCGTTCTCCGTCAACGATTTGCTGGCTGCGGTGCCGCAGTTGGCCGGCATTGCCGACATTCGCGCCGAACAGGTGGCGAATGTCGGCAGCCAGAACATGACGCACGAGGTCTGGCGTGCGCTGGCCGAGCGTGTAGATACCTTGTGCCAGGACGCCTCGGTGGCGGGTATCGTCATTACGCACGGTACCGACACGCTTGAAGAAACGGCGTACTTCCTCAGCTTGGTGATTCCGCACGACAAGCCCGTCGTCCTGGTGGGCGCGATGCGTCCTGCCACGGCGCTGGGCGCCGAAGGGCCGGCCAACCTGTATAACGCGGTGGCGCTGGCGCGCCACCCCGACGCCCGCGGACGCGGACCCCTGGTCGTGATGAACGAAGACGTGCATTACGCGCGCGAGATCCAGAAGATCGCCAGCGCAGGCCTGTGCGCCTTTGCTTCGCCCAACCGTGGCCGTGCGGGCGTCATGCATGGCGGCGTGCCGTGCTTCTATTCGCGCAATACCACAGCCCACACCACGCAAAGCGAGTTTTCACTCACATTGCTGCAACAGGCCGGCTGGCCGCGCGTGGACATCGTCTACGCGCATGCCAATCTGCAGGCCGACCTGATCGACTTCCTGGCTGGCCTGGCTGACGGCATCGTGCTGGCCGGCGTGGGCGACGGCAACGCTACCGATCTGGGCGTCGATGCCCTGAGCCGCGCGGTTGCCGGCGGCACGGCCGTGGTCCGCGCAAGCCGCACAGGCAGCGGATTCGTGGCACGCGATGTCGAACTGGACGACGCCAGCCTGGGCTTCATCGCTGCTCGCGACCTGAATCCGCAAAAGTCACGCATCTTGCTGATGCTGGGCCTGTCCGTCACCCGCGACACGGCGGCCCTGCAGGCAATCTTCGACCGTTACTGATCGGGCGGCGGCGTGCCGCCCGCGTCGCCTTGTTGCGCCAGGCCCAGGTTGGCGCGCAGCATGTCGTAGACCTGCCGCGTCAGCGGGTTGATCAGATCCCGCCTTATCCACAGGAAGTAAGTCACATCCGGCAAGGGCGGAAGCCCTTCCTTTTCCCCCAGCACGCGCATTTCGGGCCCCAGCAGTTCCACGCTGCGGGCCGTCACCCCCAGCCCGGCGCGCAGCGCGGCTTTGATCCCGACCAGATTGGGCGCCACATAGTTGGTGTGCCAGCGCACGCGCGCCTGCTCCAGTGCGTTCAGGGCCAGCCGGCGGAAGATGCTGGGTTCGTCCGCCAGCACCAGCGGCACCGGCGCGTGCACGTCATGCACGTAGTCGGCGGACGCCAGCCAGACGGTGGGCGACGTGCGCAGCGCCACGCCTTCGAAGTCCTGGTCGAAGCGTGTGGATATCGTCAGGTCGATCTCGCCGGCACGCAAGGCATCCATCAGGAACGGGCTTCGGTCCACGCGGATCTCCAACTTCACGCGGGGAGCCGAACGCGCGATATGCGTCAGCAGCGTGGGCAGGATGGTGTCCGCCACGTCCAGCGGCGCGCCCAGCCGCAGGTCTCCCTCCAGCGGCCCATCCTGTAGCGCGCGCAACGCCTCATCGTTGATCGCCAGCATGTGCCGCGCGTATTCCACCAGCCGCCGCCCATGCGACGACAGCACCTTATTGCGCCCCTGTTTTTCGAACAGGGGCAGGCCGATGGTGGATTCCAGCCGCTGCATTTGCTGCGTGATGGCCGACTGCGTCTTATGCAGGCGGTTGGCCGCTTCCGAAAACGTGTCGTGCTGGGCGATGGCTGTCAGCGTGCGAAGCAGGTCCAGATCCAAATTGCGCATGTCAGGCTCTAAAAGTATTAGCGTTGCTAATGGAATGTTAAGGCAATTTAAATTGTTGACGCAGAGCGTGGGCGATACAGTAAACGCAATAACTCATGAAACAAGAGGAAAATCCAAAGTGAGCACCCCGCACCCCCACCAGGCCGGCATCGATGCCGCTATTGGAAATATTAAAAAAACTGTAGGAAATAAGGGGCTGAACCGCCACAGCCTCGACGAGGTCCTGCAAGAGCTGGTGGGCTTGGCCAGCCACACCGACTGGTGGACGGGCGAGCGATACGCAGCGCCCGAAGACGGTGAACGCCAGGCGCGCTACCTGATCGCCGAAGACGACGACAAGGGCTATGCGCTTTACCTGAACGTCATGCGTCCCGGCAACAAGATCGTGCCGCACAATCACACCACCTGGGCCTGTATCGCTGCCGTGGAAGGCGTGGAATACAACTACGTCTACGACCGCACCGACGACGGGTCGGTGCCTGGGGTGGGGCGGCTGGAGAAGACCGGAACGGTCGTGGTCGGCCCCGGTGCCGGTATCGCGTTGATGCCCGACGACATCCATGCCGTCGAAATTCAGGGCGACAGCGTCATCCGCCATCTGCACATGTACGGCCGCGCGCTCGAGACGCTGAATGAGCGCCTGGGCTTCGACCTGGAAGCCGGCACCTGCAAGATCATGCCGATCGGCGTGAAGACCCGCCGCTGACCATGAGCAAGCCCTACCGGTCCGCCACGCGCCTGCTGCGCGCGGGACGCCCTCATCAAGGGTGGGTCAATACCCCCGTCACGCGCGCCAGCACCTACGTCTTCGATAGCGTCGCCGCCTGGCGCGACACGCGGGAACGCCGCGAGCAAGAGCGCCTGCCGTCCTACGGCGCGCGCGGCACCGACAGCACGCATGCGCTGGAAGACGCACTGGTGGAGCTGGAACAGGGCTATCGCGCCGCGTTGTACCCGACAGGGCAGGCGGCGATCGCAACCGTGCTGCTGGCCTATCTACGGACCGGCGACCACGTGTTGGTGACCGACGCCGTATACGAACCCGTGCGCCGCTTCTGCGTCGAGCACCTGACGCGGCTGGGCATCGAATATACGTTCTACCGGCCGGACGGCGCCGGCATCGAGGCGCTGATCCGGCCCAATACCCGCATGATCTACGCGGAGTCTCCCGGGTCGCTGACTTACGAGATGCCGGACCTCACCGAGTTATCCACAGCTGCGCGAAAACACGATTGCTGGCTGGCTGTGGATAACACGTGGGCGTCGGGTTTGATATACAAACCACTCACGCTGGGCGCCGATATCTCCCTGCTGGCGGCCACCAAATACCTGGGCGGACATGCCGATGTGATGATGGGCGCTGCCGTCGTCAACCGCCGCGCCTGGCGCGCATTGGAACGCGCCTCCATCGACTTTGGCCAAACGGTCGGGGCCGACGACGCGTTCCTGGTGTTGCGCGGCATGCGTTCGCTGCCGCTACGCATGGCGCAGCACGCCAGGAATGCGTTGCGGGTCGCAGAATGGCTGCAAGGCCGCGCCGAGGTGGCGCGCGTGCTTTGTCCGGCCCTGCCCAGCCACCCGTCGCACGCGATCTGGCGACGCGATTGCACCGGCGCCAATGGTCTGCTGACGATCGAATTGAGTGAAGCGTTCGACATGGCGGATGCCGAGCGGCTGATCGACGGCCTGCGTTTGTTCGGCATCGGCGCATCGTGGGGCGGTTTTGAAAGCCTGGTGATCCCGGCGCAGCTGAATTCACGTGCGCTGCCTGACCCGACCCCCCTCGGCGCGATGCTGCGCCTGCATATCGGCCTGGAAGACCCCGAAGACCTGATCGGCGACCTTGAACAAGGCTTGTCCGCGCTGACCCATTCCCCCCGTTCCCTACGAATCTCATGATGCATTCCACCTCCGCCCCTGGTGCCGCAGATATCGGCTCGCACACGCTCAAGCAATGGCTGCATGACGGCCGCGAGATCGCCTTGCTGGATGTGCGCGAACACGGCCAATACGGCGAGTCGCACCTGTTCTACGCGGCGCCGGTGCCATACAGCCGGCTCGAAATCGATATCGTCCGCCTGGCCCCGCGTCGCGATGTTCGGGTCGTGGTGTACGACGATGGCGGCAGCGACCGCACCGCCGAACGCGCTGCCCGGGCCCTGGCAAAGCTGGGCTACCGCCAGGTGCATCGCCTGGCGGGCGGCATCGCGCAGTGGCAGCAGGACGGCTATGCCGCCTTTGCCGGCGTGAATGTGCCCAGCAAGACTTTCGGCGAACTGGCCGAAGAAGTTTTCCATACGCCGCGTATCGGCGCGCGTGAACTGGCCGAGCGCCAACGGCGCGGCGACGACCTGATCGTGCTGGACGGCAGGCCCTTCACGGAATACCAGAAGATGAGCATTCCCGGCGGCATCTGCTGCCCGAACGGCGAGCTGGCGCTGCGCGCCCACACGCTGGTCAAGGATCCCGGCACCACCATCGTCGTCAATTGCGCGGGCCGCACGCGCAGCATTATCGGTGCGCAGACCCTCATCAACCTGGGCGTGCCCAATCCTGTCTATGCGCTGGAGAACGGAACGCAGGGCTGGTATCTGGAAGATCTGCAACTGGAACACGGCGCAAGCCGTCGCTATGACGACGGCGTGGCGCCCGATGAACTGCCGACGCTTGCCGCCCGCTCGGCGCAATTGGCTGAACGCCATGGCGTGCCGATGGTCGATGCGGGCGCGGTACAGGCGTGGCTGCGCGACGAGACGCGCAGCACCTTCCTGTGCGACGTGCGCAGCGCCGAGGAATTCGCCCAGGGTTCATTGCCCGGCGCCCAGCACACGCCGGGCGGGCAACTGGTGCAGGCCACCGACCAATACCTGGCCGTGCGCGGCGCACGCATCGTCGTGTTCGATGCGGAAGGGGTGCGCGCGCCGGTCGTGGCCAGCTGGCTGCGGCAGATGGGCTGGGATGCTTGCGTGCTGAAAGAGGGCGTGCGTGCTGAACTGAGAAACGATGCACCGGCCACGGACACCCCCGTCGTTTCGGCGCTGTCCGATGCCGGCGTGGCCGCGGCGTTGGCGCAGGGCGCCCAAGCCGTCGATTTACGCCCGGGCATGCGCTATCGGGCCAGCCACATCGTGGGGGCGCGTTGGTCGATCCGCCCGCGCCTGGACCGCCTGGCGTTGGATCCCGCCCGCCCCGTCGTCCTGTTGGCCGAAGATGCGGCCATCGCGGCGTGGGCAATGGAAGACCTGACCGCCTTGGGCGTGACGGACGTCAAGGTAAACACCGGCACGCCAGCCGGTTGGGCAGCGGCGGGCATCGCGTTGGAATCCACCCCTGCCGTTCCTACCGACACCGAGTGCATCGATTACCTGTTTTTCGTGCACGACCGCCACGACGGCAACAAGGCCGCGGCGCGTCAGTACCTGTCCTGGGAGACCAACCTGGTCAAGCAGATCGATGAACGCGAGCTGGCGGGCTACCGGTTTCCCGCCGGCTGACGCCGCGCATTGACGCTGCCCGTCCAGGGCGCAAGCGCCACAGTGGCCCGTAGAGGCTGCGCGGCGCGACGACAGATGCATCAACCCGATCAATACGCCCCGGCGGCTTTCGCCGACGGGGTGCGGACGGTTCATGGCGAACCGGAATGCAAAGGACGGCCGAGTATCCGGCCGCCGACTCAAGGGGAAATCCAGATGAAGCACCATGCATTGCACGCTTGCGGGACAGCCGCCCTGGCCATGGCCGGCCTGATGTGGGGAGCAAGCGGCCAAGCCCAGACCCAGACCCAGGCGCTGAAAGCGCCAGCCGATTATCCCAAGCAGGCCATCACCGTGGTCTCGCCGTTTCCGCCCGGGGGCGGCAACGACAACGTGGCGCGCCTGATCGCCCAGGAGCTGGGCGTCATCACGGGCCAGAGCGTCGTGGTGGAAAACCGCTCGGGGGCGGGCGGCAACGTGGGCACGGCGCAGGTGTCACGCGCCAAGCCCGACGGCTATACCCTGGTGATGTCGCAGACCAGCGTCATGGCCGTCAACCCGCGCCTGTACAAGAATGTCGGCTTCGATCCAGTAAAAGACTTCACGCCGATTTCGCAGATCACGTCCGCGCCGCTGGTGCTGGTGGCCCGCACCGAAAGCCCGTACAAGACGCTGGGCGACTATCTGGACGCCGCGCGCAAACAGCCGGGCATCATCACGTACGCCACGCCGGGCAACGGCACCATGAGCCATCTGATGGGCGCCCTGGTATCCAAGAAAGCGGGCGTGAACCTGGTGCATGTGCCGTATCGCGGCGCGGCGCCCGCCATCACCGATCTGATGGGTGGCACGGTGGACATGCTGATTACGTCGCCGGCGTCGGCCGAACCCATGGTGACCGCGGGCAAGCTGCGTATCCTGGCCCTGAGCCACGAAAACAGCATCGGCGTTTTCAAAGGCGCGCCCACGCTCAAGCAAAGCGGCCTGGACGGCATCACCGCCGATGATTGGTATGGTTTGTTCGCCCCTGCCGGCACGCCGCCCGAGCGCGTCGCCTATCTGGCAGGCGCGGTGGCGCAGGCGATGAAGTCACCCAATGTGATCGCCAAGATCAACAGCGGCGGCAGTTGGCCGGTGGGCAGTCAGCCCGACGCGTTCAAGACGCGCCTGCAGGAAGACACGGTGTATTGGGCGGACATGGTGAAGACGGCAGGGGTGTCGCTCGACTGACGCGTCGCTGCCACCGGCCCCTGACAGGGTCCCGTACTGCCGGCTTCCTACACGGCCAGCACGTTGCCCGCCGCGGCCTTCAGCGCCGCGAATGCGGGCATTTTTTCCGCGCTGGTGTTGGTGACCAGATGGTCGATGCGGTCCGCGCCGCAAAACGACACGCGGCTGCACAGGCCGATCTTGCTGAAGTCCGCCAACAGCACCAAGTGCTTGGCATTGCCCGTCATCGCGCGGGCGACTTCCGCTTCGCGCAGGTCGTAATTGGTGGCGCCACACTCCGCGTCGACGCCTACCGGAGACAGCAATGCCAGGTCGGCGCGATAGCGGTGGATCTCGGCGATGGTGATGTCGCCGGCGGTGGCGCACACGGGCCCGCCAACCGCGCCGCCCAGCATGATCAGTTGATTGGCGCCGCTGCCTGCCGCGCCCACCTTCAGCGCCACGTCGAACGAGTTGGTGATGATGGTCAGGCCGGACAGCTTGGCCAGCTCGTCGGCGAGCACGCTGGTGGTGCTGCCCGCGTCCAGGAACAAGGTGTGTCCGCTGGACACGAGACCGGCCGCGGCGCGCGCGATGGCGCGCTTGTACTTCACGCGCGTGTGCACGCGCTCGGCGATCGGGGGTTCGCTGTGCACCGGCACGGCGCCGCCGTGCACGCGCCGCAATTCGCCCATCGCCTCCAGTTCAAGCAGATCCCGTCTGACGGTTTCGCGCGACACGCCCAGCTCTCCGACGATGCGGTCGGTCGATACCTGCTGCAATGACGACAGCAGCGCGCGGATTCTCTGATACCGCTCTTCTTGCCACATATCCGATGCTTCCTAATCTATCTTCGCCGCCGCGACGCCCCGGCGATCAACGCGCGCATGGCCAGCAAAGAACCTCCAACGACCAGCATGATAAGCGTGGAATACGCCGCCGCCTGCGAAACGAACCCCGCCTCGTCCAGCCGCAGTACCGACACCGGCGCCACGCTGATGGTCGGCGTTACCAGGAAGATCACCGCCGACAGCGTCACCATCGACCGCATGAACAGGAAAAAGAACACGCCCAGCACCGTGGGCGCGATCAGCGGCAGCACCGCATCGCGCAGGACTTGCACCGTGCCGCCGCCCAGGCAACTGACGGCCTCCTCCAGCGCCTGCGGCACGGCGCGCATGCCCGTCATCATCGTCAGGAACCCTTGCGTGTGATAGTGGTAGAAATTGCATAGCGCGATCAACGCCGCGCTGCCGTACAGCGCATACAACGGCGTGCCGGGCGCATTGAACGCGAAGATGTAGGACAGCCCCAGCACCAGGCCCGGCACCCCGACGGGCAGCACGGACAGCAGGTACACGACCTTGGCCCAGCCGCGTCCGATGCGGCACACACCGAAGCACAGGAAGAACAACAACAGCACGCCGCCGCTGGCAGCCGCCAGCGACAGGTACAGCGACGTCCACAGGGGGGCGTAGCCGCCGCTGACGGTGATGTCGTAGTGCTTCAGCGTCCATTCCATGCGGTAGGGCCACAGCCGCATGAAACTGGCGAAGACGACCGTCGCCACGGTCAGGATGATCGTGCCGCAGGCCAGCAGCACGCCGATGCCGAACACCGCATCGCGAACGGGGGCGGGTTGCGGGGCCACTCGCACGCCGCTGGGTGACGCCGACCCGAACTGGCGCTGCGAGGCCACGCGTTCTATCTGCACGGAGATCAGCGACGGCAACAACAGCAGGATGCCCACGACGGACCCCATGCCGAAATTCATCTGGCCCGACACCTGGCTGTAGATTTCCGTGGCCAGCACCCGGTAATTGCCGCCGATCACCGCCGCATTGCCGAAGTCCGTGATGGTGATGACGAACACCACGAACGCGGCGCTCAGCAGTCCGAACTTGCAGTTGGGCAAGGTGATATCGAAGAATTGCCGCGCGCTGGACGCGCCCATGACTTCGGCTGCGTCGTAGTAGCGCGCGTCCATGTTGCGCAACGCGGCCTGCAGGATCAGCACGGCCTGGGGCAGGGCGTAGAACACGTTCGAGATCAATAGCCCCCAGAAGCCATAGATATCGACCTCCCAACCGGTCCAGCGGTGCACCAGCCCGTTGCGTCCCAGGATGAATATCAGGCCCAGACCCTGCACCAGCGAGGGCGCCAGCAACGGCAGCACCAGCGCCAATCGCACAAGCGCCTTGCCGCGCATGCAGCTGCGGTCAAGACCATAGGCGATGGCGAATCCCAGCGTGATGCTGACGGCGGTGGTGGCGGCGCTCATGACAAGGCTGTTGACGGTGGCGGTCAGGATGCCGCGTGTGGCGAACACCTCGGCATAGTTGCCCAGCCCGATCGATCCATCCTTTTCCACCAGGCTGCGCCACGCCACGGCCGCCAGCGGATACAGGAAAAACAGCGCCAACCCCGCCAGAGGGATCGCCACGCAGGTCCACAGCAGCAGCCGGTCCGCGGACCACGGCGCGCGCCCCGCAGGCGCCGCGACGGCCGCACCCGCATGTAGCGTGCTCATCGCCGGCTCCCGCCGCGCGGGGTCATACGCTGACCCAGGCGCATTCGCCGGGTTCCACGTCCAGCCGAACGGGCGCACCGCGGGACAGCCCAGCCGCGCCATGTTGCTCGACCACCAGCTCACGTCCCAGCCACGCGACGCGCAACCGCGTCAGGTTACCCATGAAGGTCATGTCCTGCACGCGGCCCGGACCGTGCTCGTCGGCGGCGATGCGCAGGTTTTCCGGGCGCAGGCAGGCTTCATAGCGTTCGTTCGCGCCCTCGGGCCGCGTCGCCAGCAGATGCGGCATCGCATGGCTCACCCAATCGGTGGGCAGCAGATTGCTCAAACCCACGAAGTTGGCCACGAAGCGCGTGCAGGGCCGCAGATAGAGGTCGGACGGGGACCCGACCTGTTCGATGCGCCCATCGTTCATGCAGACGATCTTGTCGGCCAGCGTCAGCGCTTCTTCCTGGTCGTGGGTCACCATGATGGTCGGGATCTTCAGCCTGCGCTGCACGTCGTGGATCTCGGCGCGCATGTCGGTGCGCACGCGCGCATCCAACGCCGACAGCGGTTCGTCCAGCAGGATCAGCGCCGGGTCCACCGCCAGTGCGCGCGCCAGCGCCACGCGCTGTTGCTGTCCCCCCGAAAGCTGGTGCGGATAGCGTGGCGCGTAGTCGGGCAGCTTGATCAGGGCCAGCAGTTCAGCCACTCGCGCGGCGATGCGGTCGCTCGGTTCGCCGCGGATGCGCAAGCCGTAGCCCACGTTTTCGGCCACCGTCATGTTGGGGAACAACGAGTACGACTGGAATACGATGCCAAAGCCGCGCTTGCGCGCCGGCAGCTTGCTCAGGTCGCGCCCGCCCAGCGTGATGGTGCCGCGGTCGAACGGCAGCAGGCCCGCCACGATGCGCAGCAAGGTCGTCTTGCCGCAACCGCTGGGGCCCAACAGGCACACGAATTCATGTTCGCCGACGGACAGGTCGATGTCCTCCAGCGCGACCGACGCGTCGAAGGTTTTCCGTATGCCGCGCAGTTCCAGATACATGGCGTCTCCCAGACGCGAGAGCGGCGGGCGGGCCCCGCCGCGCCAGCCTCAGCGCTTAATGGTGTCTTGCCAGGTCTTGATCGTGGCGTCGCGCTCGGCGGCCGACTTCTGGAAATCCACCGGATACAGCACGGCGGTCAGGTCCTTCGGCAGGCCCGCGGCCTCGGCCGCCTTGTTGGGGGCCGCGCCCGGGATGGTGACGAGTTCCTTGTACTTGCTGTACAGGCCGCCGGCCTGCGCGGAGAGCGTCCAATCCAGGAAGCGTTTGGCATCGGCGGGATTCTTCGCGGTCTTCATCAGGCCGGACGCCTCCAGCTCGTACCCCACCCACTGCTTGGGGATCACCATCTTGACCGGATAGCCCTCTTCGATGGACTGCATGGCGGGGAACGCGAACGATACGCCGATCGCGTATTCGCCGGCGCGGGCCATCTTGCAGGGGCGCGACCCCGACGGCGTGTATTGCGCCACGTTCTTGTCCAGGTCCTTCAGCAGCGCCCAGCCCTTTTCCTTGCCCAACCCCTGCAGCAACGCGACGATCTGCAGGTAGCCCGTGCCGGAAGCGGCCGGGCTCGGGATGACGATCTCGCCTTTATAAGCGGGGTTGGCCAGGTCTTCCCAAGACGTCGGCATGGGCAGCTTCTTGGACTTCAGCCGGTCGGTGTTCACACAGAACGCCGCAACATAGCCGGTGGCGGCAAACCACTTGTTGTCCGCGCCCTTGTACTGGGCGGGCAGGGTGTCGATCCCCTTGGCCGCATAGGGCTCCAGCAGGTTCTGCAAGCGCGGATCCAGCATGTTGCTGACGGCAAAGCCCCAGATCACGTCCTGCTGAGGGTTCGCCGCTTCGGCGATCAGCCGGGCGCCCAGGTCACCGGTAGACAGGCGCAGCACGTTGACCTTCACATCCGGCATGGCCGCGTTGGCCGCCTTCAGATAGGCCGCGATCTCGTCTTCCTCTAGCGCGGTGTAGACAGTGATGGGACCGGCGTGGGCGACGTGTGCAAAACCTAGGGAAATTACTGCAACCACAACGCTAAGCTTCTTCATACATTGCATGATGGGACTCCGGTGGGGAATACATGGCAACGGTGCGAGCTACTGATGCGGACGGCGACCTTGCCGTAGGGGGCGAGGTTGCAGTTTTAGGTATATTTGCAAATTTGGGGCAACGTGTCTAGACTGGAAAAACCCCTGGGAGCACCGTGATGCAAACCTCCGCCGCGCTGCCGGCGCAGCAATTGGCCGAATATTCCTCGTTCGCGCAGACGCTGGCGGACCGCGTCCGGCCCTTGTCCCGCAAGTGGTTCCGGCACCCGCTGTCCGTCGACACCAAGGCCGACGAAAGCCCCGTGACGCAGGCCGACCGAGAGGTCGAGGCCGCGCTGCGCGACGCGATCGCGCAACACTATCCCCAGCACGGCATCTTCGGCGAAGAGTTCGGCGCGCTGCACGCCGAAGCCGAGCTTGTGTGGTCGCTGGATCCCATCGATGGCACGCGCGCATTCATCTCGGGCAACCCGTTATGGGGCACGTTGCTGGCGTTGCTGCATCGGGGCCGTCCGGTGCTGGGCCTGATCGACATTCCCACGTTGCAGGAACGCTGGATCGGCGCGGCTGGCTCGCCGGCGCGGCTGAATGGCGACCTCTGCCAGGCCAGCGCCTGTACCGAACTGCGCGACGCGATCCTGTACGCCACGTCGCCCGACATCTTCGAAGGCGCGGAACTGGCTGCCTTCGATGCCTTGGCCCGTGCCGCGCGCATGCGCCGCTACGGCGGCGATTGCTACAGCTACGGGCTGCTGGCCAGCGGCCACATCGACCTGGTGGTCGAAGCCGGCCTGCAACCCTATGACTATCTGGCGCTGATGCCCGTGATCGAAGGCGCGGGCGGCGTCATCACCGATTGGGCTGGGCAGCCGCTCAGCCTCGAATCGCAGGGCCGCGTCGTCGCGGCCGCCACGCCGCAGCTGCATCGCCAGGCGATGCGGGTGCTGGGGGCGGCCATGACCTGAACGCCGCGCCGCCCGCCCGCAGGTCAACGCAACGCTTCAGCCACAAAGGTGAACGAGCATGCATGCACTAGGGGTAGCAACGGTGGAAGACGCAGAGCGGCTGGTGCAAGCCAGCCCGCTCTCGCATATCAAGGTGGGGTTGTCCGACGTCGACGGTGTGATGCTGGGCAAATACTTGCGGCGCGACAAGTTCCTGAGCGCGCTGCGCTCGGGGCTGGCGTTCTGCGACGTGGTGCTCGGCTGGGACCTGGACGACCAGCTCTACGACAACACCCAATACACCGGCTGGCACACCGCCTACCCCGATGCCAAGCTGCGCATCGTGCCGCAGACCGGGCGTCGGCTGCCGCTGGAGCAGGGCCCCGGCGGCGAAGACATGCTGCTGTTCCTGGCTGAATTCGACGGCGATGCCAGCGCCATCTGTCCGCGCCGGCTGCTGCATCGCACGCTGGACCGCGCGGCGGGCATGGGCTACGAGGTCTACGCCGCACTGGAATACGAGTTCTTCATGTTCCGCGAGACCCCGCATTCGGTCCGTGCGAAAAACTACCGCAACATGGAAAACTGGACGCCGGGCAACTTCGGCTACTCCGTGCTGCGCAGCACCGTCGAGGGCGACTTCTACCGCAAGCTGCTGGACATGTGCGAACGCATGGACATGCCAATCGAGGGCCTGCATACCGAAACGGGGCCGGGCGTGCTGGAAGCGGCCATCGCGGTGGACCAGGCCGCCGCCGCCGGCGACAAGGCGTTTCTATTCAAGACCTTCACCAAAGCGCTAGCGCAGCAGAACGGGCTGATGGCAACCTTCATGGCCAAATGGTCGCATGATCATCCCGGCCAGAGCGGCCATATCCATTTGTCGCTGCGCGACAGAAAGAGCGGCCGTTCGGCCTTCTACGACGAATCGCAGCCGCACGGCATGAGCGCGACGCAGGTCGCTTTCATGGCCGGCGTGCAGCGCTACCTGCCGGAGTTCATGGCGCTGTACGCGCAGACGATCAACAGTTATTCGCGTCTGGTGCCGGGCTATTGGGCGCCGCTGGATGCAACGTGGGGCATGGAAAACCGCACGACCGCGCTGCGCCTCATCCCGGGCAGCGACAAGTCGCAGCGCGTCGAGGTGCGCATCGGTTCGGCGGACGCCAATCCCTACCTGGCGTTGTCCGCCGCGCTGGCCTCGGGCCTGTACGGCATCGAGCAGGGCTTGACGCCTGAACCCATGGTGCAAGGCAATGCCTACACGCAGCAATTCCCGGCTCATTTGCACCTGCCCACGACCTTATGGGAGGCGGCGCAACGCCTGCGCGGGTCCGAAGCGGCTCGTCACTTGTTCGGCGATCCATTCGTCGAACACTACGCCGCGACGCGCGAGTGGGAAGAACGGCAGTTCCGGCGGCATGTGACCGACTGGGAGCTGGCGCGCTACTTCGAAATTATCTGAACCTGTCCAACCGCTTGCATAGGGCGATCATGACCCAGGAACTCATCACCATCAGTCCCATCGACGGGCGCGAGGTTGTGCGCCGCGCCTACGCCAACGATGCCCAAATTGCGCAGGCGCTGGCGCAAGCGCAGTCCGCGCAAGTGGCATGGCAGGCGCTAGGCGTGGCAGAGCGGGGGCGCATGGTGTCCGCCGCGGTGGACCGCTTCGTTGCGGCCAAGGACGAGATCGCGCGGGCCATCACGATCCAGATGGGGCGCCCATTGCGTTACACGCCAGGCGAAGTGGCCGGTTTTGAAGCGCGCGCGCGCCACATGATTTCAATCGCGGATGCGGCGCTGGCGCCCGTGCGCGTGCCCGAGCAGGCCGGATTCACGCGTTTCATCAGCCGTGAACCCATCGGCGTCGCGTTGACCGTCGCGCCGTGGAACTACCCCTTGCTTACGGCAGTAAACAGCATCGTCCCGGCCTTGATGGCGGGCAACACCGTCATCCTGAAGCACTCCGACCAGACGCCATTGTGCGCCGAGTTGATGGATCGCGCGTTCCGCGACGCCGGCGTGCCGAAGGGCGTGTTCCAGTACCTGCATGCCAACCACGACACCGTCCAACGGCTGATCCGCGCGCCCGAGATCGGCTATGTGTCATTCACGGGGTCGGTGCGCGGTGGACGCGTCGTCGAGGAAAGCGCGGCGGGGCGCCTCATCGGGGTGGGCCTGGAGCTGGGCGGCAACGACCCTGCCTATGTGCGCGCGGACGCCAGGTTGGATCACGCCGTCGAGACGCTGGTGGACGGCGCATTCTTCAATTCGGGGCAGTCCTGCTGCGGTATCCAGCGCATCTACGTCGCGCGGCCGCTTTACGACGAGTTTGTCGAACGCGCGGTTGCACTGACAAACGGTTACGTACTGGGCAATCCGCTGCACCCCGAAACGACGCTGGGGCCGGTCGTCCGTGCCCGAGCCGCAGCCGAGATTCGCGACGTCATCGCAGAAGCCGTGTCGGCCGGCGCGCAAAACATGATTGATCCCTCGCATTTCAATAATGCGAGTGAACGCTCGCCTTATGTCGCACCCGCAATCCTGACGCGAGTAAACCATCGCATGCGCGCCATGAACGATGAGTGCTTCGGACCGGTCGTCGGCATCATGCCCGTCGATAGCGACGACGAGGCCGTCGCGTTGATGAACGATAGCCCCTATGGGTTGACGGCGGCGGTGTTCACGCAAGACGAAAGCGCCGCCCTGGCGCTGGGCCGTCAAGTGCGTACCGGAACCTTCTTCATGAACCGCTGCGATTATCTGGACCCCGCGTTGGCCTGGACCGGCGTCAAGAACACGGGCCGCGGCGTGTCCTTGTCCGCCATCGGCTACGAGCAACTCACGCAAGCCAAATCCTTTCATCTGCGCAGCGTCTGACAACGCGTCTTCAGGAATCGAACCATGACCGTGCCCAGCGTCAATTGGAACTATCCCACTGCAATCAAGGCGGGTCCCGGCCGCATCAAGGAACTGGCCGATTGGTGCGCCGAACTCGGCATGAGGCGGCCCCTGCTCGTCACGGACCCGGGCCTCGCGGCATTGCCGATGGTGGGCGACGCCGTGCGTGCCTGCCGTCAGGCCGGCCTGGAATGCGGCCTTTTCCACGAGGTCAAAGGCAACCCCACGGGACGCAATGTCGAAGACGGCGTGGCGGCCTATCGGCAGGGCAGGCACGACGGTGTCATCGCCTTTGGTGGCGGCTCGGCGCTGGACGCTGCCAAGGCCATCGCCTTGATGGCAGGCCAGAAGCGGCCCTTATGGGACTTCGAGGACGTCGGCGACAACCATCTGCGTGTGAACGTGGCCGGGATGGCGCCCGTCGTCGCGGTGCCGACCACGGCCGGCACGGGGTCGGAAGTGGGCCGCGCATCGGTCATCACGGACGAGGCCGCGCAGGTCAAGCGCATCATCTTCCATGCGCGCATGCTGCCCTCCATCGTCATCCTGGACCCGGAGCTGACGGTGGGGCTGCCGCCGAAGATCACCGCGGCGACCGGCATGGATGCTTTGTCGCACAACCTGGAGGCGTACTGTTCGCCGTTCTTCCACCCCATGGCGGCGGGCATTGCGATGGAAGGCATGCGCATGGTCAAGGAATACCTGCCGCAGGCCGTGGCAGACGGGGCCGACCTCCAGGCGCGCCAGCAGATGCTGGTGGCCTCGTGCATGGGCGCCACCGCTTTCCAGCGCGGCCTGGGCGCGATGCACGCGCTGGCGCATCCGCTGGGCGCGCTGTACGACGCGCACCACGGCATGCTTAACGCAATCCTGATGCCGTATGTATTGAAGGCCAACCAGCACGCGGTGGCCCCCCGGCTGGAAGCACTGGCGCGCTATCTGGACCTGCCCGCCACGGGCCCGGGGGCAGTGCTGGACTGGGTGCTGCGCCTGCGCGAGGCGGTGGGCATTCCCCACACGCTGGCGGAAATCGGCATCGACGAGGCCCAGGCCGAACGGGTCGGCCGCATGGCCAGCGAAGATCCCTCGGGGGGAACGAACCCCATTATTTTCACGGCCGACCAATATTCACAACTTTTGCGTGCATCAATTCGCGGAAACCTGTAAGCTTCGCCCCCTCTGCGCGGAAACGCGGGTGGCTGAACGAAAGTTTTTGAAGATTTTCATCCGAATGGTTTGACACCGGATTTGAAAGTGTTCATAATCTCAAGTTCTCCGCTGGAGGGGTGCCCGAGTGGTTAAAGGGGGCAGACTGTAAATCTGTTGGCCTTGCGCCTACATTGGTTCGAATCCAATCTCCTCCACCAGAGACCCAACTCTTGAATCCAGGCGATGTCTGCCTGGATTTTAAAATTAGGCCTAGGGAACTGGGCGACCTTCGCAAAGAAGGTTGTAAGGTTCTCCAGGCCTTGATTTTGAGGGTTTGGGAAAGAGAAGGTGAATGGGTATGCCGCGGGTGTAGCTCAATGGTAGAGCAGAAGCCTTCCAAGCTTACGACGAGGGTTCGATTCCCTTCACCCGCTCCAAGATTTTTAAATGCCCATGTGGCTCAGTGGTAGAGCACTCCCTTGGTAAGGGAGAGGTCGCGCGTTCGATCCGCGCCATGGGCACCACAAATTTCCAAGTACTTTTCTTCAGTCTGAAGCGCAATCCAGGTCAGGAGTCAGCCATGGCAAAAGGCAAGTTTGAACGTACCAAGCCGCACGTGAACGTGGGTACGATTGGTCACGTTGACCACGGCAAAACGACGTTGACGGCAGCTATCACGACCGTTCTGTCGAACAAGTTCGGTGGCGAAGCCAAGGGCTACGACCAGATCGATGCGACTCCTGAAGAAAAGGCTCGCGGCATCACGATCAACACCGCTCACGTCGAGTACGAAACGGAAGCGCGTCACTACGCGCACGTTGACTGCCCGGGCCACGCTGACTATGTGAAGAACATGATCACGGGCGCCGCTCAGATGGACGGCGCGATCCTGGTCGTGTCGGCCGCTGACGGCCCGATGCCGCAAACGCGTGAACACATCCTGCTGAGCCGCCAAGTTGGCGTGCCGTACATCATCGTCTTCCTGAACAAGGCTGACATGGTTGACGACGCCGAGCTGCTCGAGCTGGTGGAAATGGAAGTTCGCGAACTTCTGTCGAAGTACGACTTCCCGGGTGATGACACCCCGATCGTCAAGGGTTCTGCCAAGCTGGCGCTGGAAGGCGACAAGGGCGAACTGGGCGAACAGGCCATCATGAACCTGGCAGCTGCGCTGGATTCGTACATTCCGACGCCTGAGCGTGCTGTTGACGGCGCGTTCCTGATGCCGGTTGAAGACGTGTTCTCGATCTCGGGTCGTGGCACGGTGGTGACGGGTCGTATCGAACGCGGCATCGTCAAGGTCGGCGAAGAAATCGAAATCGTGGGCCTGGTGCCGACGGTCAAGACGACTTGCACGGGCGTTGAAATGTTCCGCAAGCTGCTCGACCAAGGTCAAGCTGGCGACAACGTGGGCATCCTGCTGCGCGGCACCAAGCGTGAAGACGTCCAGCGTGGCCAAGTTCTGGCCAAGCCGGGCTCGATCACCCCGCACACGGACTTCACGTCCGAGGTGTACATCCTGTCCAAGGAAGAAGGCGGCCGTCACACTCCGTTCTTCCAGGGCTATCGTCCCCAGTTCTACTTCCGCACGACGGACGTGACGGGCACGATCGAGCTGCCGGCCGACAAGGAAATGGTTCTGCCGGGCGACAACGTGGCCATGACGGTCAAGCTGTTGGCTCCGATCGCCATGGAAGAAGGCCTGCGTTTCGCCATCCGTGAAGGCGGTCGTACCGTCGGCGCCGGCGTCGTCGCCAAGATCCTGAAGTAA
>Ga0307412_10000515_pt1 | contig 23070 bp, 18 predicted proteins | sample DK1Cmetagenome_3_FD_203823 | JGI IMG/M metagenome (GOLD analysis project Ga0307412, IMG submission 203823) | Maize rhizosphere microbial communities from greenhouse at UC Davis, California, United States - DK15-C-1 | ecosystem: Host-associated > Plants > Roots > Rhizosphere > Soil | place: USA...
AGCACCTCGGCGCCAACCTGCTGCGGGTGAAAGGACTGGTGAACGTCAAGGAAGAACCTGGCCAGCCTGCCGTCATCCAGGGCGCGCAGCATTTGCTGCACAACCTGACCTGGCTTCCTGAATGGCCCGACGAGGATCAGCGCACGCGGATTGTCTTCATCACGCAGGATCTGCCCGCCGGCGAACTCGAGGAGATGGTGACACTGCTCGATCGCGTCGCCCACCGAACCGCCCTCGCTCGCCTCAAGGCGGGGGGAGCCGAACCGGCAAGGCCTATCTGAAAATGTCTCATGCTGTTTTCCGGCTTCCTTCCAGAAGAGAAGATGATCGAATGCCTTTGAAAGGCAAATTTGCCCTTTCTACAGTGGACATCATCGCCGCGCCGGAGGGGTTTGGCGAGCGGCAGTCGGCGACATTGACCCAGTCCGTCTATGCGCAGTTGCGCGCCGACATTCTCAGCGGGCGGATGTGTCCGGGCGAGAAGATCCGCGCCGAAGCCTTGCGCAAACGGTTCAACACGGCCAGCAGCCCGGTCCGGGAAGCGCTCAACCGGCTTCTTTCAGAAGGCTTCGTCGCGCTCGAGGAGCAGAAGGGCTTTCGTGTCGCGCCGGTTAGCGCCGAGGAGTTGAAGGAACTCGTCAAGACACGCTGCTGGATTGATGGCCTGGCCATTCGTGAATCGATCGATCGGTTCGACCTGGCATGGGAGGAGAATCTCATACTCGCGCTCCATCATCTGTCGCGAACCCATCGCGGGGAGACGGGCCAGGGCGAAAGCTCCGAATGGGAAAGCCGGCACAAGGACTTCCACTTTGCCCTCATCGGCGGGTGCGGCAGCCGGTGGATAAAGCGGATCAGCGGCCAGTTGTTCGACGCCGCGGAACGCTACCGTCTTCTCGCGCTGGAGCAGGTTCTGGAGCGCAATGAGCTGCAGGAACATCGCGATCTGGTCGATGCATGCATCAATCGCGACGCCGATCGTGCAATCACCCTGCTCCAGCATCACTACGACCAGACTTTCGAAGCGATTACGAACAAGCCCTAAGTCGCGGATCAGACCGAAAGCAAAGGCGCCGGCGAACCGATCGCGCCCAATGACAGCGCGACGGGCCGCGCCAGAGATCAACGCGTCAGCCTGATCCTTACTCGGAAAGACTGACATAGACGGAGCAGGATCCATCCTGACTGCGATGGTGGGTCTTGCCGGTGCCGCAGTCGGGGTTTCGGGTCGTTCATGACATCCTGGCGGACGGTTGCCCTTTCCGACGGCATAGGGACGATCGGCATATCTATTCGCCATCGCTTGTCGCCATGCTTGAATAGGCAGATCAGTTCGTGACCACTACGGTATAGCGAGCCCATGCCGCCCTTGCCCTTGTCCCAGACAAGGATGTTCTTGAGCGAAAATCCCTGTTCCAGTCCCGCGTCTAGAAGTTCGTGGACATGCTGCCAGTCCATGAAGACCTGCAGCAGCGCCCCGTCTTCCAGATGAGCCTTGATCGTCTCGAAACCCTTCGACAGGAACGCGACGAACGCTGAGCGATCAAACTCGCCATGGCCGACGGCAAAATTGCCATGCTTGTGCTTGCCCTTGCCTGAATAGCTCTTGGCATCGCGATTATAGGGCGGATCGGTCAGGACAAGGCGGAACCGTTCATCGCCCGCCAGGCGCCAGACCAGGTTACTGCTGGTGCAGTCGCCGCAGGCAAGCTGATGATCACCCTCGAACAGCCAGATATCGCTGCCGCGGCTAATCGCGAACTTGTCGGGAAGCGTGACTGGCTGGTCGAGGTCCGACCAGCTTGTCTGATCAAGCTTTGACACCATCTGCTCGATCTCAGCATGGCCAAAGCCGATCATTGTCAGGTCGATCTGCGGCGCCTCGATCGAAAGATCCCGCAGTTCCAGCTGCAGAGCGCTCCAGTTCCAGCTCGACTTTTCCGCGAGCCGGTTGTCCGCAATTGCATAGGCGCGCTTCTGTTCGTCGGTCAGATGGCGCACGACGATGACCTCAACCGTTGCGACATTCATCTTACGAAGCGCGAGATAGCGCCCTTCGCCGGCAATCAGCCGGTAATGTTCATCGACAATGGGTGGGTTGATGGGGCCGGACGCCTCCATGCTTGTCCTGATGCCATCGACCTGGGTGGCCGAATGCTTGCGGGCATTGCGCTTGGCAAGCTTGATCCAGCCGATCGGGATCGTTTCATAGGTTGGAGGATTTGCGCGTCGCAGCGCCGCTACATCATGTGTTGTAGTCACAGGAAATCTCCTTCGGGGCGCCGGAAGTCAATCTTCCGGCGCAGATTGCGGTGAAGTTGTTTCCGGTTGCCATCGGGACCGCCCAGCAGAGCCATCCGGCACCAGGGCAGGATGTGATGGTCGCCCGCCGATTAAGCAGGACTTAGCTCTACCTTTGCCCTGTGTCGGGCTGCACGCTCAACGTCGTGCTGCACATATATAACAAGAAAATCTTTACACAATCGGTACGGCTGCGGGCTCAAGTAGAGCGGGCGCATTCCTTTCCCAAAAGCGAAACCCATTTTCCCATTTTCGCGGAAATATTTTCCCATTTTCAGAATCGTCGATTCGGTAAAGAACTTCAAAAAATCAGAGGCTTAATCGCCAATAATGGGTCCAAAGAGGCGCCATTCTGCCAATATTCCCGTTTGTTTCCCATTTTTATGGGAAACCGCGCCGAGACCAGTCCGCTCCGGACTGCGTCGCGCACCACTACCCTGTTCGCAAATGCCCGCGAACCGCTAGCCGCCAAGGCGGCTAATCCCTTGTATTTACGCCAGCTCGATGGCCATCGCTGTTGCTTCGCCCCCGCCGATGCACAGGCTGGCAACACCGCGCTTCAGACCGCGCGTTTCCAGCGCGCCGATAAGGGTCGCGAGGATGCGGGCGCCTGACGCGCCGATCGGGTGGCCGAGCGCCGTCGCTCCGCCGTTAACGTTCAGTTTTTCGGCCGGAATGCCCAGTTCCTTGGCCGCTATCATCGCGACCACGGCGAAGGCTTCGTTGACTTCGAAGAGATCGACATCAGCGACCGTCCAGCCCGCCTTGTCCATCACCTTGCGCATTGCAGGAACGGGCGCGGTCGTAAACCTGGCCGGATCGTGCGCAAAAGCTGCGGTCGATGCAACCGTCGCAATGATTTTAAGGCCCAGCTTTTCGGCGACGCTCTTGCGCGTCATGACCAATGCGGCCGCACCATCGGAAATGGACGAGGCGTTCGCGGCGGTGATGGTGCCATCCTTGACAAAGGCAGGCTTGAGCGAGGGTATCTTGTCGGGCCTTGCCTTGCCCGGCTGCTCATCCGTATCGATAACCGTGTCTCCACCGCGACCCGACAGGGTGACGGGGGTGATTTCCCGGCCGAAAGCGCCACTGCTGATCGCGGCGTTGGCGCGCTCCAGCGAGCGGATGGCGTAGCTGTCCTGGTCCCTACGTGTGAATTGATATTCCTGCACCGCTTCCTCGGCAAAAACGCCCATGGCCTTGCCGGGCTCATAGGCATCTTCCAACCCGTCCATCATCATCGTGTCGATTATGCGGTCATGACCGATGCGCGCGCCTGAACGGTGCTTGGGCAGCGCGTAGGGAGCATTCGTCATGCTTTCCATTCCGCCCGCGATGATGACGTCCGCCGTGCCGGCAGCCAGCGCCTCATACCCCATGATCGCGGCCTGCATGCCCGATCCGCACATCTTGTTGACGGTGGTCGCCTCGACCGAGCGGGGCAGGCCCGCGCCGAGCGCAGCCTGCCGCGCCGGGGCCTGACCGAGGCCTGTCGGCAGGACGCAGCCCATATAGATGCGATCGATTAACTCGGGAGCAACGCCGGATCGCTCCACGGCAGCTTTCACTGCGGCCGCCCCCAGCTCCGTGGCCTTGAGCGGCGATAGCACGCCCTGGAAACCACCCATGGGTGTCCGGGCGTAGCTTACAATAACAATGGGATCGCCCTGCATTGACCTGATTCCTTCCCAAAGCGCGCTATCACCATGCATCGGCTGTGGGAAGCGCCACCGTTCAGGGCAGATAATATCCCAATATGGCTTTGGTCTCGAGATATTCTTCCAGACCGAAGACGCCATATTCGCGCCCGTTTCCGGATTGTTTGTAACCCCCGAAGGGCGCATGCGCTTGCCAGGCCGGATGATTGATATGCACCTGGCCCGACCGGATCCGAAGCGCGACACGGCGTGCATGGTCCAGATCGGCCGACTGGACATGGCCGCCCAGCCCATAGACCGTGTCATTGGCGATCGCGACCGCTTCCTCCTCGGTCGCATAAGGCAGGATGCACAGCACCGGTCCGAAGATTTCCTCCTGCGCGATGCGCATGCCGGTGGTCACGCCGGCGAATATCGTGGGCCGCGCAAAATATCCCTTGTCCAGCCCCTCCGGCCGGCCGGGACCGCCGCAAAGCAGTTTTGCCCCTTCATTGATGCCGACCGCGATCATCTGCTGCACACGGTCGAACTGCGCCTTGTTTGCGATCGGCCCCAATGTCGTGTCCGGATTTTGCGGATCGCCGACGACGAGGGTCTCGACATAGCGCCGCGCCAGTTCCTCCACCTCGGCCAGCCGCGCGGCGGGCACGATCATCCGTGTCGGCGCGCTGCAGGATTGCCCGACATTGCGGAAACCCGATGCGACGCCTAGTGGCACCGCCTTCACAAAATCGGCGTCCTCCAACAGGATGTTGGGCGATTTGCCGCCCAGTTCCTGGACAACGCGCTTCACCGTCGGGGCGGCTGCCTGCGCCACCAGCACACCGGCGCGCACCGACCCGGTGATGGACACCATATCGATGTCCGGGTGGGACGAGATGGCCGCGCCCACCTCTTCGCCGGAGCCGTTGACGAGGTTGAAGACCCCCGGCGGCGTCCCCGCGTCATGCATGATCTGCGCGAACAGCAGGGCGCTCAGCGGCGACAGCTCACTGGGCTTCAGCACGACGGTGCAGCCAGCGGCGATGGCGGGCGCCACTTTGGCGGTGATCTGGTAAAGCGGCCAGTTCCAGGGCGTGATCAGGCCGCACACGCCGATCGGTTCCCGGACGATGGCCGTCGTCCCATTGCGAACGATGAACTGATAATCGGACAGGACCTCGATCGCAGCGCGCACATGCGCGATGCCGGCGGGCACCTGCGAAGCGCAGGCAAAGCTGATGGCGCTCCCCATTTCCGATGTCATGGCGTGCGCCAGATCATCGAAGCGCGACTCCATCAGGTCCGCGATCCGTTGCAGCAGTGCGCGCCGTTCCTCCACGGGCGAAATGGAGAAGGTCGCAAAGGCCCTGCGCGCCGCCGCGACGGCTTTATCGACATCGCCGGCCGTGCCCAATGCAATGGAGCCGATCACGGCTTCGGTGGCCGGATTGATCACCGCGACGGTCGCGTCCGACGAAGGATCGACCCATTGGCCGTCAATGTAGAGCTGCCGAGCTTGAACCATATCCATTTTCGCTGTCCTCAGTGCAGAATATCCTGCAATTTATAGTATGCGCCGACGAACGGCAGGAACCATGTCGGGCCGAAATGCCCCGGGATGGCCGGCCAGTCGAAATCGGCCCAAGGATTGGCCGCCGGCTTTCCGTCCATGATGTCCGCCATGATCTGGCCCATATAGGTCGACATCTGCGTGCCGTGGCCGCTGTAGCCCATGGAATAGAACAGGCCTTTATGTTCCCCTGCCCTGGGGAGACGGTCGGCCGTCATATCGACCATACCGCCCCAGCAATAGTCGATCCGCGCGTCGGCCATGCTGGGAAAGACTTCGATCATAGACTGCCTCAGGATCGCGCCGCTCTTGACGTCGGATTTGGCGTTCGATCTGGCGAAGCGCGCCCGCCCGCCGAACAGCAACCGATTGTCCGGCGTGACGCGGAAATAGCTCACGAAATTCTTCGTGTCGGTGGCATTGCGCCGGTTCGGCACCAGGCTGTCGAGCCGTTCGGTAGACAGAGGTTCGGTGACGATGATGAACGCACCGACCGGCACGATCCGCCGCCGAAAATAGGAAAGCGGTCCAACCGCCGAAGTGCCCGTCGCCAGCAACACCTGCCTGGCGGTAATGGAACCCTTCGGCGTCGTCAGGCGATGGGCGTGGCCGTTCAGCCGCTCGATGCCAGTGACAGGGCTGTTTTCATGCAGGACGGCGCCGTGCCGCGTGGCCGCCGTCGCCAGCCCATGCGCGAATTTGCCCATATGCATCTGTGCGCTTCTGGGGAAGATCAGACCGCCGAAATAGCGGTCCGTGCCCACTTCGGTTCGCATGTCCTGGCGCGAAATCATATAGCTTTCGGGGTCGGCCCCCTGCACCATCAGCTCGTGCGAGCGCGCGAGCTTGTCATAATGGGCGGGCTTGGCCGCCATCTTCAGTTTTCCGACGCGGATGAAGTTGCAGTCGATCTCTTCTTCCCGGACGATCCGCTCGACGGTATCGACCGCCATATTGAAGCTCTGGTAAAGCATCCTGGTTCGGTCCGGACCCAAACGGGCGACCATGCCGGCATAATCCTGGGCAAAGCCATTGTTGCACATGCCGCCATTGCGCCCCGACGCACAGCCGCCGAGCCGATCGGCCTCCAGCAGAACAACGCGGGCGCCCTTCTTCGCCAGTGCGATCGACGCCGAAAGGCCGGTAAAGCCGCCGCCGACGACGGCCACGTCATAATCGCCTTCGACCGGCCCTTTTTGCGTGCCGGTAAAGACTGGCGCGGTGTCGAGCCAATAGGGAGTGAGTTTCATCGTGCTGGCCTCAACCCAAGAATTGATTTGCGGTGCCTATCCATCCTAGCCGCAAGCCTCGGAGCGAATGACCGATAAGGGCCAGATGGGCGGCAGATTATACCGGACTTCGGGCCGACAAGGGCCGAGTTGTTCGGATGGTGCCTTAGCCGAAGGACCGGCTGGCAAGACCGAAGACACGTTCCTGTCCCGAAACGGGCGGGCGATGCCACCGGATCATGAGGGTTTCGATGCCGATCTCCGGCAAACCTTGCCCTGTCAGCCAGTCGCCAAGCCCGGCATCACCGGTGACATCCACGCGCAGAAATTCGCCGACCTTCTCGTTTATGAAATAACGGATCAGCGACCGCGCATCGTCCGGCGTGCGTGCGATGACCGGCCCGACCGCGTAGCCGCGGCCAAATTGGCGGCACATGGCAAAACCCTGAATGACGCCGTCCCGGTCGATCACGGCGCCCGTCCCGATCCGGCTGAACTCTTCAATCAACCGGGTACGATCCGCACCAAAGGCGTGCCGGTCGATTTCTATCATGGCCGGCAAGTCTTCCGCGCGCGCCGCTCGCACTGCCTTGTTGGCTTCAGTTGGGGCAATGCGCGCCGCCGCCGGTAGCTGCGCCTGATGCTGGTGCGCCGTGCCGATACCTTCGAAACCCAATGACTGATAGAGCCGGTGCCCCGCCTCCGTCGAGCTTAGCAGAACAGCCCTGTCACCCGTCGCTTCAAGGAGGCGCGCCATCATTGCCCGTCCCAGTCCCCGGCCCTGCATCGTGGGGGACACTATGATGCCGCCGCATGTGGCGAAAGCATCGCCATATGGCCACCACATGGCGGTGCCGATGATGCGGCCGTTCTCTTCCGCTATTATTCCTTGTCCCAGGGTCCGGGAAAGGCTCCAGTCGTCACGGCGATGGGGCCAGTTCACCTCCTGCGAGAGCGCCAGCGCGCCATCGATATCGCGGGCCGAGGCTGTCATGGGGCGCAGCACGATGGAATCAGTGACGGCGGTCATTCTTGTCTGTTCCTTTGACGAACTTGTCTCGCTCACAGCAATTTCAGCGGCCCGTTACCACCCCCCAAAGCGCGGCCAGACCGCCTCGATCCGGTCGCTGTCGCCCCGCACCACGTGATAGGCGTCATGCTGAGCGCCCGTGGCGCAGGCATGGTTGGGCAGGATGCGCACGCGCGTGCCGATCGGCAGATCGGGCAAGGAGGCGTTCGAACCGGGCCGAACCGAAATGATGCCATGTTCCTGATTGGCGTCGGACAGGATAAGGTCGCCATAGGGCTTTCCGTCGATGTCGCAGACCAGGCCATAGCCCTGATCGACCTTCTGCTTGGCCGTTCCGCGATCGCGAGACATCGCCATCCAGCCCGCATCGACCAGTATCCAGCCCTTTTCCGGCTGATGGCCGATGACCGTTCCCAGCACGGAAAGTGCGATGTCGTCGATCTGGCAGACGCCGATCCCGGCCATGACAAGGTCGAAAAAGACGAACACGCCGGCGCGAACTTCCGTCACACCCTCCAGCGACTCCGCGAAATGCGCGGTCGGCGTTGATCCCACGCTGACCACCGGGCACGCGAAACCCGCGTCACGCAGGATGGTCGCCGCCTGCACCGCACTGGCGCGTTCCACTTCGGCGCAGGCGCGCAGCGCATCGTCGCCGTCCGCGCCGTAGCTTGCGCCGGCATGGGTCAGGACGCCGCGCAGGCTGCCGCCCTCTTCCAGCGCCTGCGCGATGGCGACCAGAGTCTCCCGGTCCCCCGGCAGAACGCCGGACCGGTGGCCGTCGCAGTCGATCTCGATGAAGGCGGGAATGGCCGTGCCGGCCTGCCGGGAGGCTTCGGCCACCGCCCGCGCCTGCTCGACGGTGTCCAGTGTCACGGCCAGATCGACCGCAGTCGCGCGAATGGCGAGAACCCGATCGAACTTGTCCGGGGAAATACCCACGGCATAGATGAGGTCGGTGACCCCGGCGCGCGCGAACTGCTCGGCTTCCTTCAGGGTCGAAACAGTGGCCGGGCCGGCGAGGGTGGTCATCACCCGGCGCGCGGCATTCACGGACTTGGTGGTCTTGAGGTGCGGCCGCAGGCCGACCCCGAGCCTGTCCAGCCGGGCGCGCAAGCGCGCCACATTGCGGTCCATGCGGTCCTGGTCCAGGATCAGGCAGGGCGTGCCGACAGTCTTCAGCGTCTGGCCGGCAATATGCGCGTCTTCCCGGGTCATTTCATCCAGCACGGTTCAATCCAGTCCAAGCTATGTGAGGAGCTTGCAGTCTATGGGATTATCCATATACTGCAATTAATGATTTCTGCACATATGATTAAGATTGAACTTAATGCTATCCAGTGACGACCTGCTCTTTTTCGGGGTTATCTCCTCCTCGGCCTCGCTTGCCGAAGCCTCCCGCAAGCTCAATGTTACGCCGCCGGCGATAACCCAGCGGCTGAGGGCATTGGAGGAACGCGTCGGCGTCCGGCTGATCGATCGCACCGCGCGCGGGCTTAACCTCACGGATGAAGGGGAACTGGTCGCGGCCGAAGGCGCGGAAATCGTCGATGCCATCGAACAGCTGGCCGAGCGCCTGGGGCGAAGGGCGACCGGCGTGAAGGGCAGGTTGCGCATTGTCGCTCCGTTCGGCTTTGGCCGGGAATATGTCGCTCCCGTCGTGCAGGATTTCGCGCGTTTGCACCCGGAGGCCACGGTCGCGCTCGAATTGTCCGACCATCCCAATATATTGTCCTCCGATGGTTGGGATGTCGTCATCCATATCGGGGCCATCAATGCCGTCGGACGGTTGATCACCACGCTGGCGCCCAATCGCCGGTTCATCTGTGCCGCCCCATCCTATCTCGACAGCCATCCCGCGATTACCCATCCCGACGACCTTCTGGCGCATCGCTGCCTGGCCCTTCGCGAGAATGAAGAGGACGTGACCCTGTGGCGGTTCCATCATCCAGAACAGGGCGTGACCACCGTTCGCGTCAAGCCGGCCATGTCGACCAATGACGGTACGACCATGCGGGACTGGGCGTTGGCCGGTCTGGGCGTGATCGTGAGATCGGAATGGGATCTTGCGGATGATCTCGCCGCCGGACGGTTGGTCAGGATATTGCCGGATTGGGAATGTCCCGCCGCGGACGTCATGGCGTTTCTCCACGCGCGCCACGGCCGCAGCCGGCGAGCCACGGTATTTCTGGAAATGATGCGTCAATCGCTCCAACCGCCTCCCTGGCGGATGGCGTCACCGAGGCGGGGCGTGGAATAAGATCTTGGAATTCAGATCGGCACCGCCGTCGTATATTTGACCTGCGCCAGCGCGAAATGGGACGAGCCTGTCGCGACCGACGGGTGCCGCAAAACGATGCGCATCAGGAAGCGGTTATAATCCTCCACATCCGCCACCAGAATGCGCAGCAGATAGTCCCAGTCGCCGGACATGGAATAGCATTCGATGATTTCGTCGCGAGAGGCGACGAAGCTTTCGAACGCTTCCGTGGTTTCCGCCGAGTGGTTCTTGATCTTGATATGACAGATCACGTTGACCCCCCGGCCGATCCGGGCCGCATCGACCAGGCGGATTTGCCGGCCCAGCACGCCGTCGGCCTCCAGCGCCCGCATCCGCCGCCAGCAGGACGCGGTCGAGGCGCCGACCCGCTCGGCCAGCTCGGCATGGCTGATCGACGCATCGCGCTGCAACTCATGGAGCAGCTTGCGGTCGATGGGATCGAGCCTGCGGACGCCGCTCATGCCGCGCTTCCATCGGCGCCGGGCTCAGTCTGCATATCCATGCCTCCGGGATGTGATAGGATATATTCATTATAAGCGCTATGATGACAGTATCCTATCTATTGTCCGCGATTTTGGTAAAAAATAGAAACAGGTTTTCACGGTTTCTTGCCATATTCTCCTCATGGAGAGTGACAGCGCCCCGCCTCCCGGAGCGGCCCCCGACTGGACCATCCCGCAGGACTGGCCCGCCTACACCGCTGTCGAACATGCGACGTGGGACGGGCTCTTTGCCCGCCAGGCAGGGATGCTGCCCGCGCGGGTGGTGCCTGCCTTCATGGAAGGGGTCGATGTGCTGCGCATGACAAAGCCGGGCATTCCGGACTTCGACGAACTCAACGAACGTCTGACAAAGGCGACCGGCTGGCAAGTCGTCCCCGTACCCGGGCTCGTGCCCGACGAGACGTTCTTCGAGCATCTCGCCAACCGCCGCTTCGTCGCAGGCCGTTTCATCCGCGCGCCAGAGCAACTGGACTATCTGCAGGAACCCGACGTTTTCCACGATGTGTTCGGTCATGTGCCCCTGCTCGTCCACCCGGTCTTCGCCGACTATATGCAGGCCTATGGCGAAGGCGGGCTGCGCGCGGCGAAACTTGGCATGATCGAGGCATTGGCCCGCCTCTACTGGTACACGGTCGAGTTCGGGCTGATCCGGGACGGCCGCGGCCTCAAGCTCTATGGGGCGGGGATCGTGTCGTCCTATGGCGAGAGCCTGTTCGCGCTGGACGATCCGTCTCCGCACCGGATCGGCTTTGACCTCGAACGGGTGATGCGCACCGAATATCGCATCGATGACTATCAGCAGAATTATTTCGTGATCGACAGTTTCGAGGAACTGCTGCGCCAGACGCGCGATGCCGATCTGGGGCCGATCTATGAAAGATTGCGCGGGGTCGCGCCGATCAGGGTCGGCGAACTGCTGCCCTCCGATCGGGTGATCCACGCCGGGACGCAGGCCTATGCCAAGAGGCGGGCCGGTGTCCCATCCCCGTCACATGAATGATGTTTCCTGCCCAGATGGAGCTGCGCATGACCAGTATCGACAATCCTCTAGGCCTCGACGGCTTTGAATTCGTGGAGTTCAGCGCGCCGGACAAGGGCATGCTGGAACCAGTCTTTACCGCCATGGGCTTCACCCTGATTGCACGCCATCGGTCGAAGGATGTCCAGCTATGGCGGCAGGGCGGCATCAACCTGATCGCCAATTACGAACCGCGCAGTCCTGCTGCCTATTTCGCCGCCGAGCATGGCCCGTCGGCGTGCGGCATGGGATGGCGGGTCAGGGATGCGGCCAAGGCCTATGCCCTTGCGAGCGAGCGGGGCGCCGAGCCGGTCGATGTGAAGACCGGCCCGATGGAACTGCGCCTGCCCGCCGTGCGCGGCATCGGCGGCGCGATCATCTACCTTATCGACCGTTATGAGGAGGAAGAGGGAAGCCTTTCCATCTACGACATCGACTTCGTCTACGAACCGGGCGTCGAGAGGCACCCGTTCGGCGCGGGGTTCAAGCTGATCGATCACCTGACCCACAATGTCTATGGCGGCCGCATGGCGCATTGGGCGGGCTTCTACGAGCGCGTCTTCGGCTTTCGCGAGATCCGCTATTTCGACATCAAGGGGGAATATACCGGCCTGACGTCCAAGGCGATGACCGCTCCCGATGGCAAGATCCGCATTCCCTTGAACGAAGAGGGCCAGGCGGGCGGTGGCCAGATCGAGGAATTCCTGCGCGCCTATAATGGCGAGGGCATCCAGCATATCGCCTTCCTATGCGACGACCTCATCGCCGCGTGGGACCGGCTCAAGGCGCTGGGCACACCGTTCATGACGCCGCCGCCCGCCACCTATTATGAGATGCTCGATGAGCGTCTTCCCGGCCATGGCGAACCGGTCCCTGAACTGCAGAAACGCGGCATCCTGCTCGACGGCTCGACGCAAGAGGGCGATCCGCGCCTGCTGCTCCAGATCTTTTCCGAAACCATGATCGGCCCGGTCTTCTTCGAATTCATCCAGCGCAAGAAGGACGAAGGCTTTGGCGAGGGCAATTTCACCGCCCTGTTCGAAAGCATCGAGCGCGACCAACTGCGCCGCGGCGCGCTCAAGACAGGAGAAGCGGCATGACCAGCCCCCCGATCCTCAAACGCATCCACCATGTCGCCTATCGCTGCACCGATGCGAAGGCGACGGTGGAATGGTATGGCCGCATGCTGGGCATGACCTACACAACCGCCTTCGCCGAGGACAAGGTTCCGTCCACTGGCGAGGATGATCCCTATATGCACGTCTTCCTCGATTGCGGCGGGGGCAATGTCCTGGCCTTTTTCGAGTTGCCGAACCAGCCCGCCATGGGGCGTGACCCGAACACCCCGGCCTGGGTCCAGCACATTGCGTTCGAGGTCGAAGATGAAGCTGCGCTGCTCGCCGCCAAGGCGCATCTGGAGGGGCAGGGGATCGAGGCGCTTGGCCCCACTTGGCACGGCATCTTCAAGTCGATCTATTTCTTTGACCCCGACGGCCATCGCATCGAGCTTGCCTGCAACATCGGCACGGAAGTACAATATGCGGAACTGAAACGGGTCGCGCCGCTGATGCTGGAGGAATGGAGCCGGACCAAGCGCGCGCCGCGCCATGCGGAATGGCTGCACAAGGAACCTACGCCATGAAGCTTGCCAGCCTGAAGGGCGGACGCGACGGCCGCCTTGTCGTCGTGTCCGGCGATCTTTCCAGCTGTGCCGACGCCAGTGGCATCGCCCCCAGCCTGCAGGCGGCGCTGGACGATTGGGTGACCATCGAGCCCAGGCTCAGGGCGCTGGCTCATGACCTCGCCAGCGGTACGATTGCCGGAGAGGCATGTGATGCGGCCGCGCTGGCCGCGCCGTTGCCGCGCGCCTATCAGTGGGCGGACGGATCGGCCTATGTGAACCATGTGGCGCTGGTGCGGCGGGCGCGCGGGGCGGAGCTGCCGGAAAGCTTCTGGCGCGACCCGCTGGTTTACCAAGGGGGTTCCGACAGGTTCCTTGGTCCGCGCGACCCGATCCCGCTCGCCGACGAAGCCTGGGGCTGCGACATGGAGGCCGAGATCGTTGTCGTGACCGACGATGTGCCGCAAGGCGTGGCTCCTGAGGAAGCGCGCGGCCTTATCCGCCTTGTCGGTCTCGTCAACGACGTGTCGCTGCGCAACCTGATCCCCGCCGAACTCGCCAAGGGCTTCGGCTTCTATCAATCCAAACCCGCCAGCGCCCTGTCGCCCGTGTTCGTGACGCCAGACGCCCTGGGCGACCGCTGGCGGGAGGGCAAGCTGCACGGGACGCTCAGGGTGGATCTCAACGGTCAGCCCTTTGGCCGCGCCGATGCAGGCATCGACATGACATTCGATTTCGGCACGCTGATCGCGCATCTTGCCAGAACCCGCACGCTCGGCGCGGGCACAATTGTCGGTTCCGGCACCGTTTCCAACCGCGATGCCGGTGGCGGCCCCGGCCGCCCTGTCGCGGAGGGTGGCCTTGGTTACAGTTGCATCGCCGAGGTTCGTATGGTCGAAACGATCCTGAAGGGCGCGCCAGAGACGCCCTTCCTGAAACATGGCGACACCGTGCGTATTTGGGTGGAGGATGAGACCGGCCGACCGATCTTCGGAACCATCGATCAGACGGTGAAGGCCGACGCATATCACACGTAAGCACATGCCTGGAGTGATGGCGACGTGAAATGACGATTGGGCCCTTTTCCGCTTTCGCGCCGCCGATCCGTGCACAATCGAGCCTGAGACGCGCGATCACCGCCGCTTATTGCAGGCCGGAGCCGGATTGCGTGCTCCCCTTGCTCGACGCCGCCAGCCTTTCCGATGAAACCGCCGCCGCCGTCCGGGCCACCGCCCGCAAGCTGATAGCGGCGCTGCGGGCCAAGCCCCGGCGCAGCGGCGTAGAGGCGCTGGTGCAGGAATATGCGCTGTCGAGCGAGGAAGGCGTGGCGCTGATGTCCCTTGCCGAATCGCTGCTGCGCATTCCCGACGATGCGACCCGTGACGCACTGATCCACGACAAGATCGCCGAGGGCGACTGGTCGGCGCATCTGGGTGGCGACAAGCCGCTTTTCGTCAATGCCGCGACCTGGGGGCTCGTCATCACCGGCAAGCTGACCAGCAGCGTTGACGGAACGGCCGATGACCGGGGGCTGGGCGCGGCGCTCACGCGTTTGATCGCACGGGCGGGGGAGCCGGTCATCCGCCGCGCCGTCGATCTCGCCATGCGAATGATGGGTGAGCAGTTCGTGACCGGCGAAACCATCGCCGGCGCGCTGAAACGCGCTCGCGCAATGGAGGCAAAGGGCTTTTGCTACAGCTATGACATGCTGGGTGAGGCGGCGATGACCGCTGAGGACGCCGCGCGCTACTATCGCGATTACGAAAATGCGATCCATGCGATCGGCAAGGCCGCCGCCGGGCGCGGCGTCTATCGCGGCCCCGGTATTTCGATCAAGCTCTCTGCCCTGCATCCCCGCTACGCGCGCGCGCAGGCGGATCGGGTAATGAGCGAACTGCTGCCCCGGGTGAAAGCGCTGGCGGCGCTGGCCAGAAGCTATGACATTGGTCTCAACATCGACGCGGAGGAGGCCGACCGGCTTGAACTTTCGCTCGACCTGCTGGAAAGCCTGAGCGGAGATCGCGACCTTGCCGGCTGGCATGGGCTTGGCTTCGTGGTGCAGGCCTATGGCAAGCGCTGCCCCTTCGTGATTGACTGGATCGTCGATCTTGCGCGGCGATCCGGGCGGCGGATCATGGTGCGGCTCGTCAAGGGCGCCTATTGGGACAGCGAGATCAAGCGTGCGCAGGTTGCGGGGCTGGCCGGCTTCCCGGTCTATACGCGCAAGGTCCACACCGATGTCGCCTATCTCGCCTGCGCGAGGAAGCTGCTGGCCGCGCGCGACCTGATCTTTCCGCAATTCGCGACGCACAACGCCCAGACGCTCAGCGCGATCCATCATATGGCCGGGCCGGATTTCACGGTCGGCGACTGGGAGTTCCAGTGCCTGCACGGCATGGGCGAGCCGCTATATGAGGAGGTGGTTGCGCCGGACAGGCTGAACCGCCCGTGCCGCATCTATGCGCCCGTCGGAACGCATGAGACCCTGCTCGCCTATCTCGTGCGCCGCCTGCTCGAAAATGGGGCGAACAGCAGCTTTGTCCACCGCATCTCCGATCCTTCCGTGTCGATTGACGAACTCGTCGCCGATCCGGCGGACATCGTCCGCGCCATGCCCGAACCGGGCGCGAAGCATGACCGGATCGCCCTGCCGCGTGACATATTGGGGACGCGGGTGAATTCCTTTGGGCTCGACCTTAGCGATGAGAGCGTGCTGGCCGCGCTTTCCGATAGTCTGGCCCAAAGCGCCACGATCAACTGGCAGGCCCGGCCGCTTGTGGCTGGCTTGCAGATCGAGGGGCACTTGCAGCCATTGCGCAATCCCGCCGATCACCGCGACGTGGTCGGCCATGGCGTCTGGGCGGTGGAAAGCGATGCAAGGCAGGCGGCGCGCATCGCCGCCGAAGCGGCAAGTGGCTGGGCAGCGACGCCGGTGGAGATCCGTGCGGCTTGCCTTGAACGGGCCGCCGACGCGATGCAGGCGCGCATGCCGACGCTGCTTGGCCTGATCGTGCGGGAGGCTGGAAAATCGCTGCCCAACGCCATCGCCGAGGTGCGCGAGGCCGTCGATTTCCTGCGCTATTATGCCGCGGAGGCCCGGCGCTTGCTGAATGATGCTCGCCCCCTGGGGCCGGTCGTCTGCCTATCCCCATGGAATTTCCCGCTCGCCATCTTCACCGGGCAGGTGTCGGCGGCACTTGCCGCCGGTAATCCGGTGCTGGCCAAGCCTGCCGAAGAAACGCCGCTGATCGCCGCCGAAGCCGTGCGCATCCTGCACGCGGCGGGCATCCCTGAAGCGGTGCTGCAGTTCCTGACCGGCGATGGCGCGATTGGCGCGGCGCTGGTGGCGGCCCCGGAAACGGCGGGCGTGATGTTCACTGGATCGACCGAGGTCGCGCGACTGATCCAGGGCCAGCTTGCCATGCGCCTCTCGCCCGATGGCAAGCCGATCCCGCTCGTTGCCGAGACCGGCGGGCAAAACGCGATGATCGTCGATAGTTCGGCGCTTGCCGAACAGGTGGTGGCGGACGTGATCGCCTCGGCCTTTGACAGCGCCGGCCAGCGCTGTTCGGCGCTCCGCATCCTTTGCCTTCAGGAAGACATCGCCGACCGCACACTGGCGATGCTCAAGGGCGCGCTTGCCGAACTGCGAATCGGCCCGACCGACCGGCTTGCCGCCGATATCGGCCCGGTCATCACCGCTGAAGCCAAGGCAGGGATCGAGCGGCACATTGAGGCGATGCGGGCGCAGGGCCGCGCCGTCGCGCAGACGACGCTATCAGGCGAAACCGCGCACGGCACTTTCATCCCGCCGACGATCATCGAGATCGAGCGCATCGCCGATGTGACCCGCGAAATATTCGGGCCGGTGCTGCATGTCATGCGCTATCGCCGCGAGCGGATCGACCGGCTGATCGACGACATCAACGCCACCGGCTATGGCCTGACCTTTGGCCTGCACACGCGGCTCGACGAGACGGTCGCCCATGTCACGCGCCGGATCGGGGCGGGGAACCTCTATATCAACCGCAACATCATCGGCGCGGTCGTCGGTGTGCAGCCCTTTGGCGGGCATGGCCTGTCCGGCACCGGACCCAAGGCAGGCGGGCCGCTCTACCTGACCCGGCTCGTCCGCGATCCGGTACGGCCGTTTGATGCCGCCGCCATAAGCCCCGACCCCGCCTTGCCCGTCTTTGCCCGATGGCTTGAGACGCGGGGCGAGGCAGAGGCCCCCACGACTGCCCACGGCTATGGTCGGTTATCGCCGCTCGGCGTGGAGATGGAGCTTCCCGGACCGGTTGGCGAGCGCAATGTCTACGGGCTTCGTCCGCGCGGGGCCATCCTGATCCGGCCTGTAACCCGCGCTGGCCTGTTCAACCAGATCGCCGCCGTGCTTGCGGCCGGCAATGACGCCATTCTCGATGCGTCGGCCGACATCCGTTCCCTGCTTGACGCACTGCCTCCGCAGGTCGCGGCGAGAGTCCGGCAGGATGCCGCCGGGGAGGTCACGGCCGCGCTGATCGAGGGAGATGAGAGCGCGCTGGCCACGATCCTGACCCATCTTGCCGCGCGGCCCGGTCCATTGATGATAGTCCAGGCGGCCACCACAGGGGACTGCAGAACGACAATGGCCTATCGTCTGGAATGGCTGGTCGAGGAAGTCTCGACCTCGATCAACACCACCGCTGCCGGTGGCAACGCCAGTTTGATGGCTATGGTTTGAAGGCGATGCGCTCGCCAAGCGCGGGTAGCGCTTTGAAGCGAAAAATGGTGCTGCCGGTGAGGATTGAACTCACGACCTCAGCCTTACCAAGATTAACTCCCATACTTTTCCATCAAACGCCAAACCACGCCACTGCCATGCAAGTATCTGTGTTAACACCTTTTATTTGATTTTCCTGTCACCGATTCTACGCTATGCCAGCCTCGAATTTTACCCCAGCTGCTTCCGTGGTGCTTCCGCGGAAGCACACTGAGCGGGAGCGGAGAAGTGACAAAGATCAGCAAGCGAACGGTGGAAGCGGCAGAAGCGCAGACGAAGGATTGGTTCATTTGGGACGATGATCTAGCGGGCTTTGGACTGCGCATATTTCCGTCGGGTAAACGCAGCTACCTTGTTCAGTATCGGGCAGGTGGACGCACCCGCCGCTATACGATCGGCCTCCACGGGGTCTGGACGCCGGAGATGGCTCGGCGAGAAGCCAAAGTGCTCCTCGGCAAAATCGCTCAAGGTGAGAACCCAGCCGAGTGCCGCCTGCTCGATACGAAGGCCATGACCGTCAAGGAGCTGTGCGAGAAGTATTTGGAGGACGCCAAGGCTGGCCTGGTGCTCGGGAAGGGCGGCCGCCCCAAAAAAGCGCTTACCATTGCCACCGACGAGGGACGAATCAACCGCCACATCATCCCGCTGCTCGGCACTCGGCGCGCTCGGGATATCGAACTGTCTGATGTTAATCTGGCCATGAAGAACATCACGGCAGGCAAGACGCGAGCCGACGTAAAGACCAGGAAGCGCGGTCGAGCCATCGTTCGGGGCGGCCCCGGCGCAGCGGCGCGAACGATAGGGCTGCTTGGGGGCATTTTCACCTATGCAGTCGATAATGGCATCGTCGAGAGGAATCCCGCGAAGGGCGTCCGCAAGGCGAAGGACCGGGTGAAGAACCGGCATCTGACTGAAGCCGAATATAGGCTGATGGGCGAGATTATTCGCGAAAGGGCAATTGAAGGAAACCGGAAGGTCGCGGGCCAGATGATTCGCCTGCTTGCTCTCACCGGATGTCGCCGGAACGAGATCAGCGGATTGCGCTGGGCAGAGGTGGAAACGGAAGCAAGCGCTCTGAGACTATTGGATAGCAAGGAGGGTGCCTCCGTTCGGGCAATCGGCTTGCCGGTTCTTATTATGCTCGACGAGTTGCGGCCAAAGACGCCAACAACGTTCGTGTTCCCCGGACGTTCTGACGAAAAGGCTGCGAATGGTTTGCCCAAGCAGTGGAACGCTATCTTCGCTGAAACGCCACTCTCGGACATCACACCGCATGTTCTTCGCCACAGTTTTGCATCGACCGCGAACGGCCTCGGCTTCACCGAAAGTACCGTGTCCGCGCTGCTCGGGCATGCTCGGGGGACGGTCACAAGCCGTTATATCCACCTCGTCGATACGGCTCTGATCATGGCGGCCGACATGATCGCGGGGTATATTGACGCTCTGATTAATGGAGTCGAGTTCGAGCGCAGCAGCTATGCACTTGACCGCAAATCGCGGGAATCGGCTGTACAGAGGTTTTTCGCCACCATTTCCGAAGCTCCCGTTGCAGATGACAAACGGCATGCTGCGTAAGCGTTTCGTTCCCAAGCCCCGTGAGGAAGCTCGAAGTCCGGGAATCTCAATCATTCGCTGCCCTGGCTCCGGCGCTAGTCAAATCGAGTACGACTTCAGCCGAGCGCTGGTCGCACATGAACATGCAAGGTTAGAATCTTTGACGTTGGTAAACGAGTGTCAAGAAACTGAAATTGGAGTCCTTACCTGACAGTTTCGAAGCGGCCGCCTGACGTCCAGTTAGGCTATACTCCAAACGGATGCATTCACAATTATCAAACTGCAACGCCGGCTTTTGGGAATATCGCTTTTATCGCACTGCGGCTTCCACAGCTGCCTTGAGCCGATCGCTACGGCGCGCAGATAGTCCGCATCGTGGTGACCGCGAAACGCAAGTGCTTTCTATACCTCCAACTTCCTGCCGTTCGCCGCATCAAATCTCGATATAGCTAAGGAAAGAATCTCTACAAAATCATTCACACAGGATTTATTATTAGCGGAAGATGCATGTGCAACCGCTTCAATAGGTACACTTCCGTGTTTTTTTGGTTGCTGTACGTCAAAATCTGTGTTGTAGTTTATCATCAAGTCTTCGCTGGGGACTTAGTCATGCAGATGCACCGTTCGCGAGCGTCAATTAACTCACTTAACAGACGGCTTGGGGTCGCGATCATCATTGCGTCGGTTGCAGGTTGCACCGAACCGCATCTAGAAACAAAAGCACAGCGTGCTATCATCGCGCAATCAAAGAAGACCGTAGACGCTAATATTCCTCTGCTGCGCAATGCCGCGGATCAGTCTGGTGCCGAAGGCGTGCTGGCGTTGATCGATCCGCAAAATCGGTCGATACCCTACGTGCTGCCGGGGCGATCGCCGCTCAACGCCTGGATCGAATACGTATCGAAGAACGTCAAGGCGCCGATTGACAAAATGCCGCTGTGTTGATTTCCACTGAGATTTGACCCGGGATGGGCATAAATTTCCACTGAGAAGTGACCCATGTTTGAACCACCTCCAACTGACTGTTTGGAGGCAACATGGAGTGATCGACATGGCGTTACTGAGCGTAATTCGGCGTTGGCATTTTCGGGAGAAGATGCCGATCCGGGAGATAGAGCGGCGGACAGGATTGTCGCGCAATACGATCCGCAAGTATCTGCGATCTGGCACGGTGGAGCCGCAGTTCAAGGCTTCCGGTCGACCGAGCAAGCTGGATCCGTTTGCCGAGAAGCTGTCAGGCTGGCTCCGGATCGAAGCTGGCAAGTCACGCAAGCAGAAGCGCACGGCCAGGCAGATGCACGCCGACCTTGTGACGTTGGGCTATGATGGGTCCTACGGGCGTGTCGCTGCCTTTGTGCGCGCGTGGAAGGCTGATCGGCAGCGTGAGCAGCAGACCAGCGGGCGCGGCACCTTCGTGCCGCTGGTGTTTGCGCCGGGCGAGGCGTTCCAGTTCGACTGGAGCGAGGACTGGGCGATCATTGCTGGCAAGCAGACCAAGCTGCAGGCGGCGCACACCAAGTTGTCACACAGCCGGGCGTTTACTGTACGAGCCTACCCGCTGCAGACGCACGAGATGCTGTTTGACGCGCTGACCCAGGCGTTCCGGGTGCTGGGCGGCGTGCCGCAGCGTGGTATCTTCGACAACATGCGAACCGCTGTTGACCGGATCGGTACGGGCAAGGCCCGACAGGTCAATGCCCGGTTCGCTGCGATGGCGAGCCATTATCTGTTCGAGACGGATTTTTGTAATCCGGCGTCAGGCTGGGAGAAAGGCCAAGTCGAGAAGAACGTCCAGGATGCACGCCGCCGGCTGTGGCAGCCGATGCCAAGCTTCCCGGACCTTGATGCGCTCAACGCCTGGCTCGAGGAACGCTGCATCGAGCAATGGGCGCTTATCCAGCATGGCGGCTTGCCTGGCACCGTCGCCGATGTGCATGCTGCCGAGATCGCCAGCCTGATGCCGCTGGGGCGACCCTTTGACGGCTTTGTCGAACATACCAAGCGGGTATCGCCAACGTGCCTGGTAGCCTTTGAGCGCAACCGTTACAGTGTGCCCGCCTCCTTCGCCAACCGCCCGGTGAGCGTCAGGATTTATCCCGAGCGGATCGCCGTCGCCGCCGAAGGCCAGATCCTGTGCGAACATCCCCGGATTATCGAGCGCTCACATCAGCAGCCGGGGCGGACTATCTATGACTGGCGGCACTATCTGGCGGTGATCCAGCGCAAGCCTGGGGCGCTGCGCAATGGCGCGCCATTCACCGAGATGCCTGATGCGTTCAGGCAGTTGCAGGGCCGACTCCTCAAGCGCGTCGGCGGTGACCGGGAGATGGCGGAGATCCTGGCGCTCGTGCTGCATCATGATGAGCATGTGGTACTTCGTGCAGTCGAACTTGCGCTTGAAGCCGGGGTCGCGACCAAGACCCACGTTCTCAATATCCTGCACCGGCTGACCGATGGCAAAGCACCACCGGCATCCCCGATCGACGCGCCCCAGGCCCTGCGCCTCGCTCAGGAACCACGCGCCAATGTTGAGCGCTATGATAACCTGAGGGAGTTGCGCCATGCGTCATGATCCCGCCAGTGCTGCCGTCATGGTCATGCTGCGCAGCCTCAAGATGTATGGCATGGCTGGTGCCGTCGGCGACTTGATCGAGCAAGGTGCCCCGGCGTTCGAAGCAGCGGTGCCGATCCTCTCGGCACTGCTCAAGGCGGAGATGGCCGAGCGAGAGGTCAGGTCCATCGCCTACCAGATCAAGGCCGCCCGGTTCCCGGCCTACAAGGACATGGTCGGGTTCGACTTTGCCGCCAGCGAGATAAATGAAGCCAAGGTTCGGCAACTGCATCGCGGCGAGTTTATGGATGGTGCCGACAACGTGGTCCTGATCGGCGGACCCGGCACCGGAAAGTCACACGTCGCCACCGCACTCGGCGTCCAGGCCGTGGAGCATCACCGCAAGAAGGTCCGCTTCTTCGCCACCGTTGATCTGGTCAATGCGCTGGAACAGGAAAAGGCCGCAAACAAGGCAGGGCTATTGGCCGAGCGGCTACTTCGCCTTGACCTCGTCATCCTCGACGAGCTCGGCTACCTGCCGTTCAGCCCCTCAGGTGGAGCTCTGCTGTTCCACCTGCTGTCCAAGCTTTACGAGCGCACCAGCGTCGTGATTACCACCAACCTCAGCTTCAGCGAATGGGCCGAGGTGTTCGGGGATGCCAAAATGACAACCGCCCTGCTGGACCGGCTCACCCATCATTGCCACATCCTGGAAACCGGCAACGATAGCTTCCGCTTCAAAGCCAGCACAGCCGCCCCAAAAATCAGAAAGGAAAAACCAACCTCTTGACCCGGCACCCGCAACGCGGGACATACCTTCCACCTGGGTCACTTCTCAGTGGAAATTTATGCCCATCCCGGGTCAAATCTCAGTGGAAATCAACACCGGCATGCAGCGGCGAATAAATTGTCCGTCCATCGATAAGGGCAAGCAGCTTGTTGGATGTTTCGGGGCCGCTGAAGCCACGGGCACTGACCGTAAACTGATGAGCATCCATCCGCTGCAC
>Ga0307412_10000517_pt1 | contig 23043 bp, 18 predicted proteins | sample DK1Cmetagenome_3_FD_203823 | JGI IMG/M metagenome (GOLD analysis project Ga0307412, IMG submission 203823) | Maize rhizosphere microbial communities from greenhouse at UC Davis, California, United States - DK15-C-1 | ecosystem: Host-associated > Plants > Roots > Rhizosphere > Soil | place: USA...
AGGGCAATCTGATTGAAGAAAGCGACGAGCCGATGGTCTATCTGCACGGCGGCTATGATGGCACGTTCCCCAAGATCGAGGAAGAGCTCGACGGCCACGAGGCCGGCTTCGAGACCCAGATCCAGCTGGAGCCGCAAGACGCATTCGGCGAGTACGACCCGGAACTCGTGAAGATCGAACCGCGCAATCGCTTTCCGGAACCGCTCGAAGTCGGCATGCAGTTCGAAGGCACGCCGGAAGAAGGCGATGACGACCTCGATTCGCTCGTCTACGTGGTGACCGACGTCGCTGAAGACAAGGTCGTGCTTGACGGCAACCATCCGCTCGCCGGCATGGCGCTGCGTTTCGCGTTGACCGTGAAAGACGTGCGTCCCGCGACCGAAGACGAAATCCAGCACGAGCATGCGCATGGCGCGGATGGCCTGGAAGTGCTCGACGAAGACGACGACGCGGACGACGAGAGCGGCAAGTCAGGGCCCACGCTGCACTGAGTGCGGCTGCGAGCCGGTAGCGCCTGAGCCGGCCGCACCTGAAGCGCTTGAAGTGCCTGAAGCGCTGGAGGCTCCCGGCGCACTCCGCTGCCCTGGCGGAGTCGATGTCGCGGGTCCGTATCCGCCGCCGCCCTGATCGGCCGGAATGCGCGGCAACTGATCGAGTTGCTGCGAGTCCGGTTGTGACTGGCCGGGCGTAGGAAGAAGCGGCGGCAAGTCGGACGCCGGCCCGAGCGACGGCACCGCCGGCATCGAAGCGGCGGGCTCGTCCCTCGGCAACACAGGCTGCGTCGTGGGCATCGGCATATGCCGCGGCACCTCGCGCACCGTCACGCGGAACGGCGGTTTTCTGCCGAAGTCCGCATCAATCTGAATCCACTGGTTAAGACGATCATGCGGCGCGAGCGCGATACGCGTGAGGTTCGTCACCAGATTCCCTTTGTCATTGCGTAACGGCTGGTCGATTGCGAAGCCGGCGCTCGCGTGTTCGTCGTCGGAATGGACGACGAGCACCGGCCCGTGGAAGATCTGCGCGAGCTTCACGAGGCTGCGCTTGAACTCGAGGAAGCCGTCGCGGCGCGGATTGCGTCCGAAGCGCAGCCATGCGAAACGCTCTGGCCGTTCGTAGCGCTCGGCGTCGGGGTCGCCCTGAATGAACACGACGATCGCGCGTGCGTCACGGCGCTTCGCAAATTCGCCGGCATGTTCGAGCCAGAATGCGTTGGCGATCACGCGGTCTTCGAATTCTCCGTTGCGCCCGCCGGCGGTCAGATAGTGATTGTTCGGACTCGGCGCATTGAGCCCGACGAACACCGTGTCGCCCACCTGCCAACGCACATTCTCGCGATACGGGCGAAAGCGCGATACCTCGCTCTCTCGCGTCAGTGCAAGCGGGTTTTGGCCCATCGAGTTGGCATCGCCGAGAAGCGTCTGGCGCAACTGGTCGAGCCGTTCGACCGGGTCGAAGCCGCCTGCCTCGGCGCTCGCGCAATCGACCCAATCGTGCTGGCCTGGAATAAAAAACAGCGCGGGCCGCGACGTTTCCAGCACCGCGTGGCGCCGTTCATACAGCGCATCGCGGCAGGCTTCTTTCGGACCTTTCAGATTGCCGTCGTAGACGATGAAAGAGACGTCGCGCTCGCGGCCAATTGCGTCGATGAGCCGTTGGGTCGGGGCCTCGTCGGCGGGACTTTGCATCGTGTTCGCGATGACCGCGAAGCTGTAATTCGGCGCGGCTGCATGAGCCCGCGGTGTGGGAAGGAGAAGTGCGAAGGCGAGTGTGGATACGAGACCTGCAATGCGCAGCCCAACTCTGCTCGCTACCCTCGGCGCCATAGCTATAGCCAACCCCGCGCGGAATTCGCGCGGACGCTCGGCCAGACCGCATGCCTCAATGATCCGCATCCGGCGCAGCGGCCAACTCGTGTAGTTCATACAGCAGATCGAGCGCCTCGCGTGGCCGCAGATCGTTCGGATCGATGCCGCGCAGACGCTCGACAAGCGCCTGCATAGCCGGCGACGCGTTAGCAGGTTGCGGCTCGTCGTCCGCATCTTCGAGCAGCATCGGCGACGGCGCCGCGAACAGATCGAGCTGCGGCGCCGGTTGCCCCGCGGACTGCTGCTCGAGATACGCGAGATGCTTGCGCGCCGCGCGAATCACCGTGTTCGGCACGCCGGCCAGTTGCGCGACCTGCAAACCGTAGCTCTGGTTCGCCGGACCTTCGTTGACGGCGTGCAGGAACACGATGCCATGTCCGTGTTCCACCGCCGACAGATGCACGTTCGCCGCTTGTGGGAATTCCGCCGGCAACTGCGTGAGTTCGAAGTAATGCGTCGCGAACAGCGTATGGCAACCGTTATGCGCAAGCAGATGCCGCGCGATGGCCCATGCGAGCGCGAGGCCGTCGAAGGTCGATGTGCCGCGGCCGATTTCATCCATCAGCACGAGGCTTTGCGGCGTCGCGTCGTTAAGAATCGCGGCCGCTTCGGTCATCTCGACCATGAAGGTCGAACGGCCGCCGGCGAGATCGTCCGCCGCGCCGATGCGCGTGAAAATCCGGTCGATCGGCCCGAATGCCGCACGCCGTGCAGGCACGTAGCTGCCGACGTACGCGAGCAGCGCGATCAGCGCAGTCTGGCGCATGAAGGTCGATTTACCGCCCATGTTCGGGCCGGTGATCAGCAGCAGCTTGCGCTCCGGCGTGAGCGTGCAGTCGTTGGCGATGAATTGCTCGACCTGCGCCTCGACAACCGGATGCCGTCCCTGTTCGATCTCGATGCCCGCATCCGGCGAGAAGCTCGGCGCGACCCAGTCGAGCGCGCGAGCGCGTTCGGCAAAAGCGGCGAGCAAATCGAGTTCGGCGAGCGCCGACGCGACGCGCTGGCAGTCCGGAATAAACGGCAACAGTGCCTGCAGCAGCGAGTCGTAGAGCGAACGCTCGCGGGCGAGCGCGCGTTCCTGCGCGGACAGCGCCTTGTCCTCGAACGTCTTCAGTTCCGGCGTAATGTAGCGCTCGGCGTTCTTCAACGTCTGACGGCGGCGATAATCGTCCGGCACCTTGTCGGTCTGGCCGCGCGTGACCTCGATATAGAAGCCGTGCACCTTGTTGTATTCCACGCGCAGATTGCCGATGCCCGTGCGCGTGCGCTCACGCGTTTCCAGATCGATTAGGAACTGTCCGCAGTTCTCCGAAATATCTCGGAGTTCGTCGAGTTCGGCGTCGTAGCCGCGCGCGATCACGCCGCCGTCGCGGACCATCGCGGCCGGCTCTTGTGCGATGGCGCGCGTGAGCAACTCGACGCACGCTTGCGGCGGCTCGAGCGATGCGTCGATGCGCGCAAGCGATTCCGCGTTCGACGAAACGGCGGCGAGCCTCGCGCGCAGTTCGGGCAGCGCGATGAAGGTGTCGCGCAAGCTCGACAGATCGCGCGGGCGTGCCGACAGCAGCGCGAGACGGCCGGTGATCCGCTCGATGTCCGAGATGTGCCGCAGTACGCCGCGCAGCGAGTCGACGTCCGTGCCCGCGCCCGCGGGCGCTTCGAGCAACGCGCCGATAGCCTGCTGACGCGCGCGCGCAACCGCCGATTCACGCGGCGGATGATGCAGCCAGTGACGCAGCAAACGGCTGCCCATCGTCGTGCAGCAGGTGTCGAGCACCGAACACAGCGTGGGCGATTCGGTGCCGCGCAAAGTCTGCGTGATTTCCAGGTTGCGCCGCGTCGCGGGGTCGAGGCCGATATATTCCGATTCGTACTCGACCTTCAGACTGCGCACGTGCCGCAGTTGCTGGCCTTGCGTGGCCGCCGCGTACAACAGCAACGCGCCGGCCGCGCCGCACGCGCAGGTGAGCGAATGCGCGCCGAAGCCGTCGAGGCCCGCGACTTCCAGTTGATCGCACAAGCGCTGCGTGCCCGAGGCGACGTCGAAGTGCCATGACGGGACACGCGTGAGCGCGCGTGCGCCCGTGGGCGGCGTCCAGCTCGTGGAATCGGCCGTCGTGTCGGCGACCAGGATCTCCGCCGGGTCGATGCGTTCCAGCGCGGCGGCCACCTGGTCGGGCGCGACTTCGGCGAGCCGCAACGCGCCGCTCGCGAGATTCAGCCACGCGAGGCCGACGCTCGTCGCGACGCCGCGGCGATTGTGCGCGACGCACATGGCCAGCAGGAAGACGTCGCTCTTGTCGGACAGCAGCGCGGCGTCCGTGAGCGTGCCCGGCGTGACGACGCGCACGACCTTGCGTTCGACAGGACCTTTGGACGTGGCCGGGTCGCCGATCTGCTCGCAAATCGCGACCGATTCGCCGAGCTTCACGAGCTTCGCCAGATACTGTTCGACCGCGTGATGCGGCACGCCCGCCATCTTGATCGGATTGCCCGCCGACGCGCCGCGTTGCGTGAGCGTGAGGTCGAGCAGACGCGCGGCTTTTTCGGCGTCGTCGAAAAAGAGTTCGTAGAAGTCGCCCATCCGGTAGAACACGAGCGTGCCCGGATGCTCCGCCTTGATGCGCAGGTATTGCTGCATCATCGGGGTATGTTGTGCGACGTCGCTGGCCGCTGCGGTTTGAGTGCCCATCCTCGGTATCTTTCTGCTTTAGCTGTTCAGGGCGTGAGTTTAACCCGCCGACGCCGCGAGCGGACCCTGGCCGAATGGCCGATGCGGGTTGCGACGGGTGCGGCTAGGGAATGGCGCGACCTGCATTTTCGCGTCCGCCCGTGCCACCCGTGCCGCCCTCATTCCTCCAGCAGCGCATGCATATTCGCAGACCGTTCGTTCGCCGCACTCCGCCGCTTTGCGAGCCACATCATGAACGTAATAAAAACGCCGAACACGACGATGATCCATTGCGCCGGCATCTTCGCCGTGAGCAGCAGCGCGTACGCGCCGAGCATCAGCAATACGGCGAGATTCTGGTTGAAGTTCTGCACCGCGATCGAGTGTCCGGCCGACAGCAGGGTCGCGCCGCGATGCTGAAGAATCGCGTTCATCGGCACGATGAAAAAGCCGGACAATGCGCCGAGCAGGATCATCAGCGGATACGCGAGCAGGATGTAGATCGGCACGACATATGAGCCGATGTGGATGCCCGCGCCCGCGGGGAAAAGGTTCTTGTTGTAGAAGGCCATCGCAATGGCGACCGCGCCGGTGACGATGCCGACCGGCAGCACGGTCAGCGAGCGGCGCAGCGGAATCAGCGCGGCCGCCGCCGCGGCGCCGACAGCGATGCCGAGCCCGGTCACGCCTTGCATGACCGCTGCCTTCGAGAGCGACAGGCCGAGGTTCACGTTGGCCCATTTCAGCACCAGCAATTGCAGCGTGACGGCGCCGCCCCACATCAGCGTCGTGACCCACAGCGCGATCTGCGCGAGCTTGTCGGCCCATAGCACGTTAAAGCAATGATAGAAGTCGCCGACGAGCTTCGTCGGCTCGGTCAGGCGATTCGGATAGCGCGCGCCGGTGTCGGGAATGAAGATGTTGATGGCGGCGGCGATCGCGTACGTGAGCATCACCGCGAACATCGCCAGATCCGCCGATGAGCCGATCAGCGGCAGATGCGCGCGCGCGACGAATTTATCGGCGAATGTGCTGATGAGCGCGCCGCCCACCATGGTGCCGACGATCGTCGAGAGCACTGTCGCCGATTCGAGCCATGCGTTGGCCTTGACGAGTTTTTCGGCGGGGAGCAGCTCGGTGAGAATGCCGTATTTCGCCGGCGAATACGCGGCTGCGCCAAAGCCGACCACGCCGTAGGCGATCATCGGATGCACGCCTGCAATCATCATCATGCAGCCGCTCGCCTTGAGCGCATTGGAGATGAACATCACGTGGCGCTTTTGCATGGCGTCCGCGAACGCGCCCACGAATGGCGCGAGCAGCACATACGAGACGGTGAAGAAGATCTGCAGCAAGGGCGTGACCCACGCAGCCGAGCGGATCACGGACAATAATGCGATGGCGGCGATCAGCAGGGCATTGTCGGCAAGCGACGAAATGAACTGCGCCGCGATGATCGTGTAGAAGCCTTTTTTCATGAAGCGGATGGGAAGCGGCGCGCGAGGCGAGGCGCGAAGGACGCAGGAACGACGCACGGATGCGAGCGCGGATCGCTGCGCGCACAACGCGCAGGCGGGCGCAGCGTGGGACGCGGAATGCAGCCGGCGAAAAGCGTAGGGCCGGCGCGGCTTCCCGCTTTGTAGCACGAACGCTCGCACGATGCAGGCGCGCTAATGAAAAAGCGGCCGAAGCCGCTTGTGTCGAGTGTTTGTTGTGATTGCGGGCGTGCAGTGCGCGGCTTACCCGTGGCGTCGCGTTGTGCTCGCCTGGAGCTTCGGGCGCTACGACGCGGAAGCGCGTGCCGCGCAACTCACGCGCTTCTCGCTCGGTAACGGCTCGCGCATGCGCCCGCTACACTCGCGGATCGACCCGCCAGCCCGCCGCGCAACTCAAGCCGCTTGCTGACGCGTGCGGCTGTAACGCGAGAGGATCGGCACCATCTGTGCGTAAATCTTCGGATTGCCGGCGACGACTTCGCCCACGTGCAGGAAGTCCGAGTCGCCGGTGTAGTTGCCCACCAGGCCGCCGGCTTCGGTGATCAGCAGGCTGCCCGCGGCGACGTCCCACGGGTTCAGGCCCTGCTCGAAGAAGCCGTCCATGCGGCCCGCGGCCACGTTCGCCAGATCGAGCGCGGCCGCGCCCGGACGGCGCAGGCCCGCGCAGGCTTGCGTCATTTCGGCGAACTGGCGGCCATATGCTTCGAGACCGTCGGTTTCGCGGAAGGGGAAGCCGGTGCCGATCAGGCCGTCGGCGAGACGATCGCGCCTTCCGACGCGAATGCGGCGGTCGTTCAGGAACGCGCCGCGGCCGCGCGAGGCGGTGAAGAGGTCATTGCGGGTCGGGTCGTACACGACGGCCTGCGTCACGATGCCCTTGTGGGCCAGCGCAATCGACACGCAGTAGTACGGAAAGCCGTGAATGAAATTGGTGGTGCCGTCGAGCGGATCGATGATCCACTGGTACTCGGACTCGTTGTCCGACTTGCCGGATTCTTCGGCGAGGATCGCGTGATCGGGATAAGCGGTCTTCAGCGTGTCGATGATCGCGGCTTCGGACGCTTTGTCGATCTCCGTGACGAAATCATTGTGCTGTTTCTTGCTGACCTGGATCAGATCGAGATCGAGCGACGCGCGGTTGATGATCTGGGCTGCGCGGCGCGCGGCCTTCACAGCGATGTTGAGCATGGGATGCATGGACGGATCCTTGTGCCGGGGCAGCACGGCTGCTTGCCGGTAAATGAGCGCGACGCGCGCGCTAATGGGCGCCCTCGATGAGGCGCGGAAACAGCACGGAACGCTCGCCCGGTACAGGACCGGCGTGCATTCCGCCAACGGAGACGAATTGAATAAGAACGAGGCGCCGGGTTCTGGCTGATAGCTCTGCCTGACTGCGTGCACTGCTTTGAACTGGTGCGGTATGCAGATCGGCGTGGCGCAGGCCGGACGCGAATTCCGGTATTTTACCCGAGTCTGCCAGGCGCGGCAGGGTTCGGGTTGGGGAGGGCGCTGGTGGGCGTGCGTGGGCGCTTGCATGCGGATTTGAATGTGATGTTGAAGAGGCGGTCGGAGACGCGCTCGAGCCTCTTGCAACCCGCTTGCGCACGGGCTTGAGGCGCGGTTTCGCGCGCGCGTGAGCTGCTCGCGCACGGTCTTCCAGCCGCGCTCGAACCCGCGCTTGGAGACGCGCTTGAGCGGCTTGCAACCGCGCTTGCACAGCGCTCCCAGCCGCTCGTGCACTTGCTCGGAGACGCGCTCCAACTGCTTGCGGCGGCGCTCGCTCACGGGCGCGCAGCCGCGCTTGCACACGCACTCGGCGACGCGTTCGAACTGCTTGCAACCGCGCTTGCCCACGCGCCGGCGCGCAGCCTTCCAGCCGCGCTTGACGACGCATTTGCAGCCTGAATCCCCCCCGCCCACACACACGCCGTTCGGCGGCTTCGCGCGTTGGCGCTACCATACGCGTTCTCCGACTCGCAGGCTTTCATCGTGGACCATACCCACCATTCTTCCGATCCCGCCGTGGCGGACTTGCGCGGCGGCTTCACGTCGACGCGTTTCGTGCTCGTCGAGCCGAGCCATCCGGGCAACGTCGGAGCCGCGGCGCGAGCGCTGAAAACCATGGGTTTTTCGCGGCTCGTGCTCGTCTCGCCGCGCGTGCCGCACGTGCAGAGCGATCCGGAGGCGATAGCGATGGCAAGCGGCGCCGACGACGTGCTCGCCTCCGCGCACGTCGTGCCGACGCTTGCCGATGCGCTCTCCGGCGTGCACTGGTCGATCGCATTGACCGCGCGGCAGCGCGAGTATGGCCCGCCGCAATGGACGCCTCGCGCAGCCGCAAGCCTCGCACGCGACGAAGCGTTGCACGGCGAGATCGCGCTCGTGTTCGGCAACGAGCGCACGGGCTTGTCGAATGAAGACGTCGAACGATGCAGCGCGCTCGCGCATATTCCGGCGAATCCCGCCTACAGTTCCCTGAATCTCGCTCAAGCCGTGCAGGTCCTCGCGTATGAACTGCGCATGATCTATCTGACGAGCGGTGCGGAGGCCAACGCACCGGCGAGCCGCGCGCCGCAAGCGTCGACTGCATCGGCTGCATCGACCGGCGCGGCTGCATCGGCCGAGCCTGCAGGTCCGCGTGCCGCGAGCGATGAAATCGAGAGCATGTTTACGCACCTGGAAAGCGCGCTCGTCGCACTCGAGTTTCTCGATCCCGCGAATCCGAAGAAGCTGATGTCGCGCTTGCGGCGGCTCTTCGCGCGTTCGGGTCTCGAGCGCGAGGAGGTCAATATCGTGCGCGGGATTGCGAAGCATATCCTGCTGAAAACCGGCCGCAAGGACGACAGCGCACGCTAGCGCGCGGCGCGGGGAATGAGCGGCCAATGAGCGAGCAATAAGCGAGCAATAAGCGAGCAATGAGCGAGCAATGAGCGGCCAATGAGCGGCCAATGAGCGGCCAATGAGCAAGCAATCAGCGGCCGTGCTGGCGGCCACCGACTAGCACGACGACCTTTTGCGCTACATGGACTTGCGGCAGGTTTGCGCGAACCGTCCTACAATCCTCGAAACCTTCTAAGCAAAGCTGCCGATCTGCTATGCGGCAGCCGTGCACGCGCGCATGACGTTTCGCGCGCGGCTTCCCCCACATAACATAGTCCCTGCCATGTTCACGAGACTTCGCGAAGACATTGCCACTATCCGCGAGCGCGATCCCGCCGCCCGCAGTGCCTGGGAAGTGCTCACGTGTTATCCAGGCTTGCACGCGCTGGTGCTGCACCGGTTCGCGCATGCGTGCTGGCGTGCGCGGCGCCGTTGGCTCGCGCGTTTCGTTTCGCAGATGGCGCGCTTCATGACGGGCATCGAGATCCATCCGGGTGCGACGGTTGGACGGCGAGTCTTCATCGATCACGGCATGGGCGTGGTGATCGGCGAGACCGCGCAGATCGGCGACGATTGCACGATCTATCAGGGCGTCACGCTCGGCGGCACGTCGCTCACACGCGGCGCGAAACGGCATCCGACGCTGGAGCGCGGCGTGATCGTGGGCGCGGGCGCAAAGGTGCTCGGAGGGTTCACGATCGGCGCGGACGCGAAGATCGGCTCGAATGCGGTGGTGACGAAGCCTGTGCCCGCCGGCGGGACGGCGGTCGGCAATCCGGCGCGAATCATCGTGCCGGCGGCGGCTGCCGCTGCATCTGTCGTGGCGAAGGCTGCCGCTGTTGGCATGCCGGTCAATGGCCGCGCGAGCGCAGCGTCGGATGCCACGGCGAACGGCGCTGCTGCGTCGAATGGCGTAACGCGTGAGGATGAACGCGGCAAGCTAGCCGCCAGGCGCAGCGATTTCTGCGCGTACGGCATCACGCCGAATGCAGACGATCCCGTATCGCTCGCCATTCACGGGCTGATCGATCATGCCGCGACGCAAGCGAAGCGCATCGATGAAATCGTCGTGGCGCTCGAGCATCTGGGCACGAGCCTGGAAGGCCTGCAAGGCGCCGATGCCGCGCTGCTCGATTTACGCCGTTTGTCCGCGGCGATCGCGGGCAAGGTGGAGGGGACGGTGGCCGCGCGTTGAAGGCTTGAAGATGCGCGGGGCCGTGAGCGCGGCACCGCCTCTTCATGCCACCGTCGGCGGCACAGCACATCATCATGCGGCCGGAGGCGGGGCGCAGCGTGGTCTCGCTGCTACGCATAAGACACGACCTTTTCATGCCGCCGTGGCGGCGCATCGCCTCGTCACGCCGCGGGTGAAACGCCACCTCATCACGCCGCGCAACGCACCACCTCTCACCACCACTCTCAATCGAGCGGTAACGCCCGAATCCCTTCCGAATCGACGCGCAAATAACCGCCGCGTCGCTCGCCATGATCGAGATCCCAGTCGGGCAGCACCCAGCGTATGCCGCCCGGCTCGCGATGACGCGCGGGGCGGTGCGTGTGCCCGTGAATCATCGTCGCCGCTTTCGACCACTTGAACAATGCGGCGACGCCTTTGGGCGTCACGTCGTATTTGAGTGAAACGGGACGCATGCGGCCGCCCTCGCTCTTCGCCCGCATGTTTTCCGCGAGCGCCTGACGCCACGAAAAGGGCGACGCGAGAAACAGCATCTGCGCAAGGCGGTTGCGCGCGAATCCGCGAAACAGTTGATAACCGCGGTCCGCGGTGCACAGACGGTCGCCATGCGCGACCGCAATGCGCGTGCCGAATGCGGTGATCACGAACGGGTCGGGCAGCCAGATCGCGCCGGCCGCTTTCATGAAACGCTTGCCGAGCAGAAAGTCGCGATTGCCGTGCATGATGTAGAGCGCAATGCCGCGCTCGGTCAGCGTGTGCAACAGCGCGGCCATCCGCGCGACGAACGGCTCGGCGAGCATGTCGTCGCCGATCCAGTACTCGAACAGATCGCCGAGAATAAAGACCGAGTCGGCCTGGTCGGCGTTGACGCGAATGAAGTGTTCGAACGCGGCGACCGTGCGCGGGATCGCCTCGCTCAAATGAATGTCGGAGAGGAACAAAAACGGGCGTGCGGCGTGCGGGCGTTTGCCCTCGCTAGGCACGCCCGCGGCGACGCTTCGCAGCGGCTTTTCTTGCAGCATTGAAGGTGCCTGTATCGCAGTTTTTCTAGTTAAGGCGCGTCCGCAATCAGTCGACGACCACGGCTTTTTCGATCACGACGTCGTCGACCGGCACGTCCTGATGAAAGCCCTTCGAGCCCGTCTTGACCTTCTTGATCTTCTCGACGATGTCCATGCCTTCGACCACCTTGCCGAACACCGCATAGCCCCAGCCTTGCGGCGTCGGCGACGAGTGGTTCAGGAAGTCGTTGTCGTTCACGTTGATGAAGAATTGCGCGGTCGCCGAATGCGGGTCGTTCGTGCGAGCCATCGCGATCGAGCCGTTCACGTTCTTCAGACCGTTGTTCGCTTCGTTGTTGATCGGCTCGGCCGTCGGCTTCTGCTTCATGCCGGGTTCGAAGCCGCCGCCCTGAATCATGAAGCCGTCGATCACGCGGTGAAACACCGTGTTGTCGTAGTGGCCGGCCTTCACGTAGTTGAGGAAGTTCTCAACCGACTTCGGCGCTTTCTCGGCGTCCAGTTCCAGTTTGATGACGCCGTGGTTCGTATGCAGTTCAACCATGATGGAATCCTTTGATGAACGGGGTGGGTGGAAAAGACGCGGCGAGCCGTCGTGCGCTGTGCAATCTGTGCGCGTCGATGCGTTTGACGGCGGGCCGCGCGGGGCGTGAGTTCGACGCTTCTACGCGTGCGTGATGTTCAGTGTTGTTCCGTGTTGCTCTGGGTTGTTCCGTTACTTGCCGCCGACCACGGTAGCCGATTCGATCACGATCGGCTTTTGCGGCACGTCGCCCATCGGACCGCGCGTGGTGGTCGGCGCGGCTTCGATCTTCTTCACGACGTCCATGCCGCTCGTCACCTTGCCGAACACCGCGTAGCCGTTACCGTCCGGATTCGGATAGTCGAGGCCCGCGTTGTCCACCGTGTTGATGAAGAACTGTGCGGTCGCGGAGTTCGGGTCGCTGGTGCGCGCCATCGCGAGCGTGCCCATCGTGTTCTTCAGACCGTTACGGCTTTCGAGCGGAATCGGCGCGCGCGTGGGCTTCTCCGCGAAGCTCTGCGTGTAGCCGCCGCCCTGGATCATGAAGCCGCGAATCACGCGATGAAAAATCGTGCCGCTGTACTGGCCGGACTTCACATAGTCGAGAAAGTTGGCGACCGTTTTGGGCGCTTTCTCAGGATACAACTCGACGCGAATATCGCCTTCCGACGTCTTGAGGAGGACGGACGGATGCGCGGCTTGCGAACCGGACTGGGCGAACGCGGGTGCGTTCGCGATCAGGGCGGCGCTGCCGAGCGCCAACATCAACCATTTCATGAAAATCCTCAGGGTTGGAAAAAACGTATGACCGCGACGGCGGCCTTATTGCGAGGGTGCCATGTAAGGCGGCATGGCGAGCGAGCCGTTGGGTCCGCCGTACTGGAAGCTCGGCGTTTGCGTCATGTTCGCGGTGGAGCCCGGCGCGTATTCCTGCGGCGCGGCCGCAGCCCGTTTCGGCGCTTTCGCGGTCTTCGGCGGCGATACGATTTTCTGGATGTCGGCGATGCGCTGCGTGGTCGTGGCGTTCGCCTTGCCGAGGCTTTGCGCGCGGCGATACGCTTCGTTGGCCATGCGCAGATAGAGGTCGCCCAGGTTCTCGTAAGCGAGACCGTAACCGGGGTTGACCTTGGTCGCGGTTTCGAGCGCCGCGCGTGCTTCCGCGTAGCGGCCGTGCTTGGCGTAGAGCGCGGCGAGGTTGTTGTACGGCTCGGGCAACTCCGGATACAACTGCGTGAGTTCGGTGAACGCGGTGATCGCTTCGTCGTCGCGGTTCAGATGCGCGAGCACGGTGGCGCGCTTGAACTTCGCCTGCGCGTCACGCGGATTCGACGCGATGCGAGCATCGAGTTGCGTCAGCGAGGCTTGCCAGTCCTTTTGCGCGATGGACGCGTCGATCTCCGGCGTGTTGTCGCGCACGGCGGGCCCTTGCGGCATGGTAGGCGTTTTCTGCGCGAAGGCGGCGGCGCCCGGCAGCATGCCGAGCGCGACGGCCACGGCGACACGCAGCGTGACGGCGCGCGCGAACTTGCCGCCAGCGCCGTGCACTGAGCCACGCACCGAAGCGCCAACAGAGGCGCGGAGCGGGGCGCGAACAGGGCCGCGAATAGAGGCGCGAACAAGGGTGCCGGCAAGGCCGCCAAACGCCGTCGCGGCGAGGGTCGCAGCGCTGCGCGCGCGGCCGCTGGAAGGTTTCATAGGCTCGGGTCTGGGTGTTATACTCCGAGCCATTCTAACAAAAGGTCTGCGCGTTCCGTCGAACCGCCGGCTGTCTTTTCGCCACTCGTGGTCGTCTCCGCCTTGATAGCAGTCTGACCGCCGCACCAGGTGCACCGGTTTGCTGCTGTGCGTGTTTCAACAGTCGCCGCTGTGCGTGTTTCACGTCGGGCAATAGTCTGGTCATCAAGAAGTCTGATCAGAGCCCGTCCGAACAGGTAACAGGCAATAGGCAACAGTCGGCAACAATTCGTCCCCGCCGTCGTGTTCGGGGGCGGCACGCACGAAACACATTGCGGATTTCTTTCGGCCCACGCACCGTTCTCTATGGAATCACTGCGCATCTACAACACGCTCGCGCGTGACAAGCAAACTTTCGTGCCCCTGCAAGCAGGCGTCGTGCGGATGTACGTCTGCGGGATGACCGTGTACGACTATTGTCACGTCGGTCATGCGCGTGTCATGGTCGTGTTCGACATCGTGCAGCGGTGGCTGCGCACGCTCGGCTACCAGGTCACGTACGTGCGCAACATCACGGACATCGACGACAAGATCATTCGCCGCGCCGTCGAAAACGGCGAGACGATCAAGTCGCTGACCGATCGCTTCATCAATGCGTTGCATGAAGATGCGGACGCGCTCGGCATCGCGCGTCCCGACATCGAGCCGCGCGCCACCGACTTCATTCCGCAGATGCTCGGCATGATCGAGACGCTCGAGACGAACGGCTACGCGTATCAGGCGAGCGACGGCGACGTGAACTACGCGGTGCGCAAGTTCGCGGGCTACGGCAAGCTCTCCGGCAAGTCGCTCGAGGATCTGCGTGCGGGCGAGCGCGTCGCCGCGAACGACGCGAAAGAAGATCCGCTCGACTTCGTGTTGTGGAAGCAGTCAAAAGAGGGCGAACCCGCCGACACGGGCTGGGACTCGAAGTATGGCCGCGGCCGTCCTGGTTGGCATATCGAATGCTCGGCTATGGGGTGCGCGCTGCTCGGCGAACGTTTCGACATTCATGGCGGCGGACAGGACCTGCAGTTTCCGCACCACGAAAACGAAATCGCGCAAAGCGAAGCTGCGACCGGTCAAACGTTCGTGAATTACTGGATGCACAACGGCTACGTACAGATCGACAATGAGAAGATGTCGAAGTCGTTGAATAATTTCTTTACGATTCGCGAGGTATTGGCGCAGTACGATGCCGAGGTCGTGCGTTTTTTCATCGCACGCGCGCACTATCGTTCGCCGCTGAACTACAGCGACGTGCATATCGACGACGCCCGCAACGCCCTCGGCCGCCTTTACACGGCGCTGAAAGACGTGACGCCGGACGGCGCCGCGCTCGACTGGAACGAAGCGCATGCGCAGCGTTTCCAGGCAGCCATGAACGACGACTTCAACACGCCGGTTGCGGTGTCGGTGTTGTTCGAGCTGGCAACTGAAGTGAACCGCACGCGCGACCCCGCGCTGGCCCGTCAACTGCGCTCGCTCGGCGCGGTGCTCGGGCTGCTCGGGCGCGAGCCGCGTGCATACCTGCAGCAGGCAGCGGGCGCCGCGGTAGAAGGCGCGCTGGAACCCGCCGCGATCGAAGCGAAGATCGCCGAGCGCGTGGCCGCCAAGCAGGCGAAGGACTATGCAGCAGCAGACCGGATCCGGGCGGAATTGCTCGAGGCCGGCGTTGCACTTGAAGACAAACCCGGCGGGCTAACCGAGTGGCGGCGCGTGTGAGCGCACCTCGTACTTCCCTCTGAACGACTCGCCAGGCAGGAGGCAGGATGGCAACGGCCACGAAGACGCCGGCTAAACGAGCCACGTCTCAAACAAACGCGGCAGCCGCGCCCAAGTCGACTCGAACGTCGGCGCGCACGGCAAGCGGCGCGGTGAAGGCAGCAACGTCGAAAGGCGCGGGAGCGGCGGCAAAAACCGCCGCGGGCGCCTCGAAGAAGACGGCGGTCAAGCGCGCGTTGAACGGCGCGTCCGCGCCTGCGCATGTGGGTTCGTCCGCGGCGTCGTCGCTTTCGTCCGCCACGCGGCGCACGAAGGCGTCGTCCGCGAAGGCATCGCGTGCGAAGCCGAGTAGCGCGAACGGCGCGTTGCCGGCCGAACTTGCGGGCGACGTGCAGGAGCTCGCGCGCGTCGCGAAAACGCGAGAGAACCAGGAAGGCGAGATCGTGCGCAAGACGCGCGCGTCGTCTTCGGCGGGCGGCGAAGCGGCGAGCGCAAGCGAGGTCGCGGTGCCGGTGCAGATCGCCGGGCTTGCGCCCGAAGTCACGCGTCCGGACTACTGGGACAAGGCGTGCGCCGACCTCGTCAAACGCGACCGCATTCTGAAGAAGCTGATTCCGAAGTTCGGTCCGGTGCATCTATTAAGCCGCGGCGATCCGTTCGTCACGCTCGCGCGCTCGGTGGTCGGTCAGCAGATTTCGGTGGCGTCCGCGCAGGCCGTCTGGGCCAAGGTCGCGGCGGCTTGTCCGAAGCTCGTGCCGCAGCAGTTCATCAAGCTGGGTCAGGAAAAGCTCACGGCATGCGGCTTGTCGAGGCGCAAGGCGGAGTATGTGCTCGACCTCGCGCAGCATTTCGTGTCGGGTGCATTGCACGTCGGCAAGTGGCGGTCCATGGAAGACGAGGCGGTGATCGCCGAACTCACGCAGATTCGCGGCATCGGCCGCTGGACCGCGGAGATGTTCCTGATCTTCAACCTGTCGCGTCCCGATGTGCTGCCGCTCGACGATCTCGGTCTGATCCGCGCCATCAGCGTGAATTACTTTAGCGGCGAACCGGTCACGCGCAGCGAAGCGCGCGAGGTCGCGGCGAACTGGGAGCCGTGGCGCACCGTCGCCACCTGGTATATGTGGCGTAGTCTGGACCCGTTGCCGGTCGACTACTGAAAGCAGAAGAAGCAATGCCGCTTGGCGAAACTATCAATTGTTAGATTTTGATAGTTGCGAAGTGGTTTTGACATCGGCGAGCGCGGTTAGAATACGCGCTGCCGGTAAGTCCAAGGATTAAAACCAATGAAGACCACCTTTCTGGATTTCGAACAGCCGATCGCTGAACTCGAAGCGAAGATCGAAGAATTGCGCTTCGTGCAGGACGATTCGGCCGTCGATATTTCGGAAGAGATCGAGCGGCTGTCCAAGAAAAGCCAGCAGCTCACGAAAGATCTGTACGCGAACCTCACGCCGTGGCAGGTTTCGCAAATCGCCCGTCATCCGCAGCGCCCGTACACGTTTGACTACGTGAACGAACTCTTCACCGATTTCCACGAGTTGCACGGCGACCGCCACTATGCGGACGACCTGTCGATCGTCGGCGGCCTCGCGCGTTTCAATGGCCAGGCCTGCATGGTGATCGGCCATCAGAAGGGCCGCGACACGAAAGAGCGCGCGCTGCGCAACTTCGGCATGCCGCGTCCGGAAGGCTATCGCAAGGCCGAGCGTCTGATGCGTCTCGCCGAAAAATTCAGCCTGCCGATCTTCACGTTCATCGACACGCCCGGCGCCTATCCTGGCATCGGCGCGGAAGAACGCGGGCAGTCGGAAGCAATCGGCCGCAATCTGTACGTGATGGCCGAACTGAAGACGCCGCTGATCGCGACGATCATCGGCGAGGGCGGTTCGGGCGGCGCGTTGGCTATCGCGGTCGGCGACAGCGTGTTGATGCTGCAATTCTCGACCTATTCGGTGATTTCACCGGAAGGCTGCGCGTCGATTCTGTGGAAAAGCGCGGCCAAGGCGCCGGAAGCCGCCGAAGCGCTCGGTCTCACCGCGCATCGTCTGAAGGCGCTGGGTCTGATCGACAAGATCGTCAACGAGCCGCTCGGCGGCGCGCATCGCGATCCGAAGGGCATGGCGGCGATGCTGCGCCGTGCGCTCGCCGATTCGCTGCGTCAGTTCCAGGGCATGAGCATCAACGACTTGCGCGAACGCCGTTTCGAACGTTTGATGTCGTACGGCAAGTTCAAGGAAACGACGCCGGGCGTTTGAGCCCGCGCGTTTTCTTTCGTCCATCGGCGCGACGCATGACTAATGCAACCGCGCTAGCGACATGACTCCCACTGCCGAATCGCCTGCGGACCGCCTCGTTCTCGAGGCGGTCCGCGTTGCGTTTGCCGCGCTGCCCGCGAGCGCGCGCGTTGCCGTTGCGTTTAGCGGCGGCGTCGATTCGAGCGTGCTGCTGGACGCGGCCGTGCGTGTCGCCGGCTCGTCGCGTTGCATCGCGTTTCATGTGCATCACGGCCTGAGTCCGAACGCCGATGCGTGGCTCGCGCATTGCGAGGCGTTCGCGCGCGAACGCGAGGTCGAGTTCGTCGTGCGTTACGTCGACGTTTCGCGCGATGCCGGCGTGAGCGTGGAGGCCGCGGCGCGCGATGCGCGTTATCGCGCGCTGGACGCACTGTGCGCGGCACACGGCATTGGCTGGTTATGGCTCGCGCAACACGCGGACGATCAGGCGGAGACCGTGCTGCTACAACTGTTGCGCGGCGCGGGCCTCGCGGGCCTCGCGGCGATGGCGCCGGAGTTTTCGCCTGCGGGCGCCGCGGCGGCGCGCGTGCGGCCGTTGCTTCATCTGCTGCGCGCACAGATCGAACGCTATGCGAGTGCGCACGAACTGCGCTGGATCGACGACGAATCGAATGCGGACACGCGCTATGCGCGCAACGCGCTGCGCCACCAGGTCACGCCCGCGTTGGCCGTTCACTTCCCCGGTTTCCGCGACGCGCTCGCGCGCACGGCGTCGCATGCGGCGTCGGCGCAGCGCTTGCTCGATGAGCTTGCGCGCATCGACCTCGACGCCGTCTCGCGCGACGACGGGCACGCGCTCTCGCATGACGCGCTCATCGCACTCGATGACGACCGCGCGCTCAATCTGATGCGTTACTGGATGCGCTCGCAGGGCTTCATCGCGGCGTCGAGCGCGCGTCTTGGCGATGCGCTGCGGCAACTGCGCGAAGTGGGCGAGGGCGGCGACGGGCATCGTCTGCGCGTCGATCATGCGGGTCATGCGCTGCGCAGCTATCGCGGGCTGGTGTATTGGGAAGCGGGCGACAGCAGCGATCCCGCCGACGAAACTTCGCTTGCGGCGCGCGAGATCAGCGAGTTGGTGTGGCAGGGGCAAGCGACGTGGCGCTTGCCGCAATGGCGCGGGACGTTTGTGTTTGAAGCGGTTGACGCTTTAGCGGTGAACGCGGCGAATGCCACCAATGCCATTAACGCCGCGCTCAACGACACCATTCCGATGAGCCTGCTGCAACAGGCACCACTGCGCGCGCGTTCGCGCAACGGCGGCGAACGCATGCGCACGAGCGACGCGCCGGGCGCGCGTAGTCGAACGCTGAAGAACCTGTTCCAGGAGCGCGGCATTCCCGCGTGGAAGCGCGACGTGCCGCTGCTTTTTCTCGGCGATGAACTGCTGTTCGTCCCGTTGCTCGGCGTGAACCACGCGGCGTCGCACGCTGACGTAGCGCCGGACGAAGCGCGCGTGCGAATCGTCTGGCGCGAGGACTTGCTGATCGCCTGACCGGCCGGTCGGGCACTGGCTTCATCGAACGGGTTGTCGTCCAAATAGGGCGCGATTCTGAGCGCGAGCTAAAGCGCGAATATGCATTACGGAACGCCGCGCAAGCGCCGCGGCACGCGTCGCCACGGCCTTCGCAGCTTGTCTTTTTGCCTCTGATCGGGTACGTTAACTTGTTTGCCCGACCCGCTTTTGCCCTCGCTTTTGTCGGTTTTCCGATCGTGATCCGAGTTTTCCGGTAAGCCATTAGCGATCAATCACGGGCAAATCCGCGCGTGCTGCACGCGCGCTGCATCTACGCCGCCATACACTTCGCCGCCGTTCACAAGACGTTGCGCCCCTGTGCTTTTGTGCGGTCGTCGCGAGCGCGCCAGCGCGGTTTCTCCTTCAGTTCAGAACGACAATGGCACTCATCGTACATAAATACGGCGGCACTTCGATGGGCTCGGTCGAGCGCATCAAGAACGTCGCCAAGCGCGTCGCGAAATGGCAAAAGGCCGGCCACAAGATGGTCGTCGTGCCGTCGGCAATGTCCGGCGAAACCAACCGCTTGCTCGGCCTCGCGAAAGAGATCACGAGCCAGCCGAGCCCGCGCGAACTCGACATGATCGCCGCGACCGGCGAGCAGGTCAGCTCGGGACTGCTCGCCATCGCGCTGCAGGAAGCCGGCGTCGACGCGGTGAGCTACGCGGGCTGGCAAGTGCCGGTCAAAACGGATAGCGCGTTCACGAAAGCGCGCATTAGCGACATCGACGGCGAGCGCGTGCTGCGCGATCTCGACGCGGGCAAGGTGGTCGTGATCACGGGCTTCCAGGGCATCGACCCGGACGGCAACATCACGACGCTCGGCCGCGGCGGCTCGGACACGTCGGCGGTCGCGGTCGCGGCTGCGTTGAAGGCCGACGAGTGCCTGATTTATACGGACGTCGACGGTGTTTACACGACCGACCCGCGCGTGGTCGAAGAGGCTCGCCGGCTCGATCGCGTGACGTTCGAAGAAATGCTGGAAATGGCAAGCCTGGGTTCGAAGGTGTTGCAGATCCGCTCGGTGGAATTCGCCGGCAAATATCAGGTGAAGACGCGCGTGCTGTCGAGCCTGACCGATCCGCTCATCCCGCTCGACGCTGAAATGAAGTCGGGCACCCTGATTACTTTTGAAGAAGACGAGACCATGGAAAAAGCAGTCATCTCGGGCATCGCGTTCCAGCGCGACGAAGCTCGCATCGCGGTGATGGGTGTGCCCGACAAGCCGGGCATCGCGTATCAGATTCTCGGCCCGGTGGCGGACGCGAATATCGACGTGGACATGATCATCCAGAACCAGAGCGTCGAAGGCAAAACGGCGTTCACGTTCACGGTGGGCCGCGGCGATTATCAGCGCGCGATGGACATCCTCACGAACCAGGTGAAGGGGCACGTGCAGGCCGAGCAGGTGCTGGGCGATCCGAAGGTGTCGAAGGTTTCGGTGGTCGGCGTGGGCATGCGTTCGCATGTGGGCATCGCGAGCACGATGTTCCGCACGCTATCGGAAGAGGGCATCAACATCCAGATGATCTCGACGTCCGAAATCAAGATTTCGGTGCTGATCGACGAGAAGTATATGGAACTCGCAGTGCGCGCGCTGCATAAGGCGTTCGAACTGGATCAGGCGTAACTGGGTGTGATTTGGTAGAAGCGGCGGGGCGTACAGGAGCGCCTCGTTCGTTGTTGTACATATGCGTGGCCTGGCGAAAAAAAACCTTCGTCAATGACGACATTGGCACAAAAAGTGTTCGTCGGACATTGACCTTGGCGGTCCGGCCCGCTATTATCTTGGCTTCGTCGCGCTGACTCCCTGCGCGAGCGAAAGTTTGGGAGACGTGGCCGAGAGGTCGAAGGCACTCCCCTGCTAAGGGAGCATCTGGGCCAAAACCTGGATCGAGGGTTCGAATCCCTCCGTCTCCGCCAGGAGCACCTTCCGGGACATCTCACCATGTCCCGGACTAAACCCCGGAAGGCCGCCACAAGCGCCTTCCGGGGTTTTTTCTTGTGCCGGACCTTCCCGCTTCATACCCCCCAATTGCAACCAGAAGTATGGGTAGTAGTATGGGTAGAAGAGAGGTCGCCATGAGCCCAAACCCGCGTTCCATCCACCGTCTTTCCGCGCTTGGCGTGGCACGTCTGAAGAAGCCTGGCCATTATTGCGATGGCGGTGGACTGTACCTTCAGGTGTCGGTGGCGCGTACGCGCTCATGGGTCTACCGTTTCCGGCGCGAGGGCCGGTTGCGTGAGATGGGCCTGGGACCACTGCACGTCATCTCGCTTGCCGACGCACGTGAACTCGCAGCGCGCTGCCGCAGGATGCTGTTCGAAGGCGTCGATCCGATTGAGGCCCGCCACGCCGAGCGGGCACAGCAGCGCGCGACCGCAGCGCGCAGCCGGACATTTGATGAATGCACCAAGGCATTTATCAAGGCGAACCGTGCAGGTTGGAAGAACGGAAAGCATGTCGCGCAGTGGGAGAACACACTGGCCACCTATGCCTCACCCATTATCGGGTCGCTTCCCGCGCGCGATATCGACACGACGCTCATTGTGAGCGTGCTCGAGCCGATCTGGCAGACGAAGCCCGAGACGGCCAGTCGTGTGCGCGGACGCATCGAGTCGGTGCTCGACTGGGCGACGGTGCACCGCTACCGCGAAGGGGAGAATCCGGCGCGGTGGAAAGGTCATCTCGATAAGATCCTGCCTGCACGCACAAAGGTACGGAAAGTCCAGCACCATGCCGCTTTGCCGTACAAGGAGTCGGCCGTGTTCATGAAGGCACTGCGGGCGCAGGACGGCCTCGCGGCACGGGCGCTCGAATTGCTCATCCTGACTGCAGCCAGGACCAACGAAGTCATCGGCGCTGTCCGCAATGAGTTCGATCTGGAGGCGGCGACATGGACGGTACCGGCAGATCGGATGAAGGCCGAACGGGCACACCGGATTCCGCTGTCTGATTCGGCGCTTGCACTGGTGCGTCGGCTGCTTGAAGAGACGGATGGTGACCTGGTGTTCCCGGGGGCGAAGAAGGGCAAGCCGCTGTCCAACATGGCCATGCTCACGGTTTTGCGCCGGATGAAACTCACAGGCCTGACAGTGCACGGTTTTCGCTCGACATTCCGTGACTGGTCGGCGGAGTGTACGACCTATCCCAACGAGATGGCGGAGATGGCACTGGCGCACACAGTGGATGACAAGGTCGAGGCGGCATACCGTCGTGGCGACATGTTCCAGCGTCGCAAGCAGATGATGGACGACTGGGCGGCATACTGTGCCTGGAAAAAATAGCCTGGGATCGCTTAGGAATACCCGTCCGGACGTGATAAACGTCGACTCTGGCGGCGACATGATGCGTATCAGTGGTTCATGCTCGCGCGTCGTCCTGTTGCCAGTCTGTCATGCAGCCGGAAATAGCGAGGATCTTCTCCGTCGTACGATCCCGAAGCAAGAACCGGCTCATCGTGGTGGTGCAGTGGGAACTGCAGGGAAACCATGGAAAACCCGTCGCGGGAGCACGACGCGGATTTCGGCAACAAGTCTCCTGAGCGCGTGTTTGAGGCGCCTGTGTGGGCAGGTTAATCTGGCAACGTCAGGCGGCGGTCGGACGCTGTCAGGAGGGCCAGCATCATGGACGAGCACAATGGCGGGTACGAAGGCGCAAAAGCTCGGCTTATTCGCCTGCGGGAGGTGCGCACGCGGGTGGGTCTTGGTGCGAGCACGGTCTATCGGTACCTGGCGGCGGGGAAGTTTCCCAGGCCTGTCGAGATCGGTGGCGGACGGGTGGCATGGGTCGAAAGCGAAATCGATGCATGGATCGCGAGCCGCGCAGAAGCGGGCCGACGTGGTCCGGGATAGCGTCTTGTCTGACGCTGTGAGGGTTTGCAACATTCCCGGCGGGTCCGGTTCGACCGCATCCGGCTTTGTGGCACGCTGGGCGCGTGAGGTGTATGGCTTTAACTCCCCTGTCCGCGAGTAACATCATCACATGGGGAAAAACGTGCGGACAAGACAATTTATATGAACGCCCCCGATGCGCCAGGTTTTCTTGCACGTTGCTTCGACAGGATGGGTTGCAGCTTTATATGCGGCCTCGTTGCAGCCTCATACGCTGCGGGCCCCGATGAAATCCGCTGACTC
>Ga0307412_10000519_pt1 | contig 23013 bp, 13 predicted proteins | sample DK1Cmetagenome_3_FD_203823 | JGI IMG/M metagenome (GOLD analysis project Ga0307412, IMG submission 203823) | Maize rhizosphere microbial communities from greenhouse at UC Davis, California, United States - DK15-C-1 | ecosystem: Host-associated > Plants > Roots > Rhizosphere > Soil | place: USA...
CAGCCAATGGAGTTTCAAGATCAAATACTATAATCTCATTCAAGCCTTTTTTCAACCAAACGCCAGGCACATAAAGCGTTTGCTGAGGGCCAATTTTCCAGAAGCGGCCCAAGTTATATCCGTTTACCCAAACCATTCCCTTACCCCAGGTGCTCACGTCTAAAAAGGTATCTCCAGTTTCATTTAAATTGAAAGTGCCTTTGTACCATGCAGCGCCGTTTGCCTTACCCTTTTTAAATTTCGCAGTTTTCTGAAAATCATAGTCAACCGGCAGGTTATACACTTGCCAGCCCTTAAGTTCAGTAGCAGATTTGCCATCTGTTATTTCCACCTTTTCGGTGATGCCTTTGCGGTCTAAAATTGCCTTGCCATAGTTTACACGGCCGGTTGCCTCCACCAAAATATCCAGTTGTGCTTTCGCTGGCAATGCAGGCAGCTCTATGGTGTTATCGCCGCGGCGACGATCCAATTTGGCAATAGCTTTTCCGTTAACAAATACCGTTGCCCAGTCGTGCACCTCGGTGATAAGCAACTTCCGTTTTGATTTTGATGCCGGAATAGAAGTACGATAAAGAATTCTTCCCCAGCCCTGATCAAAGTCTTCCATTGGCTTAATACTCTCGCTGTTTACCGCAGCAGGAAGATTTTCAAACAATGCAGCGCTTTCATTCAATTGAAAAGCCGGAATATGTATCACGGGTTTAGCTTCCGGAACTTCGGCTAATGTTTCACCTTCCAACAAGTAGTTTTTCAACAAATCGCGTACAGCAAAAAACTTATCCGTTGTATTTCCTTGCTCGCCAATAGGGGCGTTATAATCATATGAAGTTGCCATAGCCGAATAAGCAGGCGCATTTGCCCCTCCCCATTGGCCGAACGATGTTCCTCCATGAGCCATGTACAGGCTGAAAGAAATCTTGCGGTCCATCATATCCTTTAAACTACCGATAAAGCTGCTGATTGAACGGGTTTCGTGCGGTTTTCCCCAATGGTCGAACCAGCCGGTCCAGTACTCACTGCACATTAGAGGAGCCGCTGGATAAACTTCCTGCAATGATTTAAACTGATTGTCGATATTAGAACCAGCCCCGAAATTCAGAGTAGTTGCTACGCCGTCCAATTGATATTTATTAAAGTTTGAAGCCCAATCGCAACGGAATAGCTGCACTTTATCAAAGCCGGCATCTCTTACGCTATTACGGATGGTTTCCATATAAGCCTTGTCGCTTCCAAAAGAAGCATACTCATTTTCGACCTGCACCATAATGATATTACCGCCATTCTGAATCTGCAGAGGCGCTAACTGTTTTCCGGCTTCCTTTAGAAACTTCTGCGTCCGTTCCACAAAATATTTATCCGAAAGACTGCGCAGTTGAATGTCCTTTTTCTTTAACAACCACCAGGGCAAACCGCCCATATCCCACTCGGCGCATACATATGGGCCTGGGCGCACAATGCAATACATTCCATTTTTTTGCGCCAGCCTTACAAACTCGGCAACATCATTTTGCCCGGTAAAATCAAATTTATCAGGTTGCTGCTCGTGCAAATTCCAGAAAAGGTAAATACATACGGTATTCATTCCCATGGCTTTACTTAGCTGAATGCGATGCTCCCAATATTGCTTTGGAATACGCGGGTAGTGTAATTCGGCTGCCCTGATTATAAATGGCTTACCGTTCAATAAAAATTCTTTGTTTCCCAGAGTGAAATTGCCCTGAGCATGGCTGGTAGTGATTATTGCAAGCTGAAATAAAGCTACAGCCACTAATAATAAAATCTTTCGCATTGGTTTATCAGTGTGATCGGCTCCAAATATAAGTCTATTTTTTAAGTGTAAGATTAACAAGTAAAACGGAGCCAAGTTATTTCTTATCCTACATCAATTTTAAAGACACCTGACATTCCTATTTTTACTCAACAAAATCAAAAAAACTCAATTATACTTTATTACAAATAAAATTCAGTAAATGAAAATAGTAGGAATTTCCGGTAGCCTGAGAAAAGGCTCATATAACACCTTTTTATTAAAAACAGCAGAACAGCTTTTGCCTGAAGGAGTTAGTTTAACAGTGGCGGCCATTGATGGCTTGCCGCTTTATGATGCAGACCTCGATTTGCCAGCCACAGAAACAAGGCCAGATTCTGTAAATACGTTTAGGCGGCTATTGGCAGAAGCCGATGCCGTACTTATTGCGAGCCCTGAATATAACTATTCTATCCCGGGAGGATTAAAGAACGCAATCGATTGGGCTTCCAGAGGCACAGATTCACCATTGTTAAATAAACCGGTTGCTTTGATTGGTGCATCGCCGGGCTTAATGGGGACGGTAAGAATGCAGCTGGCTTTTTTACCTGTTTTTCAGTTTTTGAATATGAAACCTGTGCAGAAACCAGAAGTGCTGATCTCGCAAGCCAACACCAAATTTGACGAGCACGGCAATCTTCTTGACGAAAAAGCCAAGGAATTGATCGGTAGAAAAATTGAAGCGCTTATTGCTTTAGCAGCTTCGGAAAAGAAACAATATCATGGAGTTTAAGGTATTCAAAGCCGGAAACCGCGGGGTGAAAAACGTGGGCTGGCTGGTGAGTAACTTCACTTTCAGCTTCTCTGGCTATTTTCAACCCGATTTAGCAGGCTTTGGCTTGCTACGAGTTTTCAATGACGACTTCGTTGAAGCTGGCAGAGGTTTCGGTTTGCACCCACATGCCAACATGGAAATTATTTCCATTATGCTTAATGGTAGCATGAACCATAAAGATAGTATGGGATACTCTGAGGTTGTTGAAAAAGATTGGGTGCAATTAATGAGTGCCGGTAGTGGCTTAAGGCATGAGGAATATAATGTAGGCAATGATGAAGTTAATTTTCTACAGATTTGGATTGAGCCAAAATTGCAAAACATTAATCCGCGTTACCAGAAACGGCATTTTCCAGAAGCCTCCCGAAAGAATCAGCTTAAAACCATTGTAAGCAATGAAGAGGGCACCGAACATTGCTGGATCAATCAAAACGCCAAACTTTCACTGGGCTATTTTGATGCCTCTAAATCGATAGAATATTCGTTAAATCCAACGAATAAACTGCTTTATATCTTTGTGATTGAGGGGGAACTTGAAATTGAAGGGCAAACTCTAGCTAAACGCGATGCTCTGGGTATTTGGAACACCGATAAAATAAGCATTCAAAACAAGCAGGAAAGCAAGTTTTTAATAATCGAAGCTCCTATTAATCATTAGTGGCTTACAAATAAAAAGCTCATTGGTTAGATGAGCTTTTTATTTGATTTAACTATTTAGTAAAAACACTTTCAAATCTCTTAATTAAAGGCTCAAGACCTTAACAAGGGTTTTACTCACTGGCATCCATATCATAAGGCAAGGTGAACCAAAAGGTTGTGCCTTCATCTAACTTACTTTCAAGCCAAATTTTACCATTATGCCGTTCTATAATCTCTTTAGTGATGAAAAGCCCGATGCCTAGTCCGGAAATGTGTGGGCTTACTCCATCTATCCGATAAAACCTGGAAAATATAAGTTCCCACTTGCTCTCCGGAATTCCAAAGCCGAAATCTTTAACCCCAACCTTAACCCCTGTATCAGTTTGAATCAAGCTTACTATTACCTGGTTTGCCTGCGGCGAATATTTAATTGCATTAGTAATCAAATTAATCATCACCTGCTCAATCCTCAAAGCATCAGCTTTGATTAAAAACTGATTTCCGACAACTTGCAAGGATACTTCATGTGTTTGATTTGAAAGCTGAACCAGCTCGGCCACATCTTTTGCCAACAGCTCCATATCCGTGGTTTCTACTACCATTTGCAATTTTCCAGCTTCGATTTTTGATACATCTAAAAGGCCAGAAACCAAGGAGGTTAACTTATCCACCTGCGAAATAGCCTTATCTACAAAGCCGCTATTTCCTTCCTGTTCATCCTTGCGTTTTAATATCTGAAGATAACCGTTTATACTGGTTAGCGGCGTTTTCAGTTCGTGACTGGCTAAACCAATAAACTCATCTTTTTTCTTATTAAGCTGTTTAATCTCTTCGTATAATTTAGCATTATCTAATGCAATTGCAGCTTGAGATGCAACTGCTAAAACCACCGCTTCATGAGCTTCTGTAAAAATTCCAGCCTCGGGATGCCCAAAGAAAAGGCCGCCAATAACAGTACCATCTTTTGAAATTACCGGCACAGCCATATAACTTGCTACCGGCAAATGCCCTCCTGGTATTCCTGTTTGGGTTTCATTTTTGCCATACCTCGGGTCTTGTGTAATATCGTCAACCCTTAAAACGCCCTTACCGGAAAAAATGTAATTAAATATTGCTGTGTTTTGGGGCGTACCAAATTTCTCAAACGCTTCTTTAGGCGCCCCAGACAAGGCATACAGCATAAGAGACTTGCCCTTTTCATCGACAGTATTGTAAAGGAAGACGCCAAATTTTGCTTCTGTTAATCGGGTTGTAGCATCGGTAACTTTTTGGCTAATAACCTTTAAGTCCAGCTCTTCAGAAATGGCCTTACCTATGGAATTTATAGTTTCAAGGTTTTCGGTGTATTGCCGCAATGCTTCCTGAGCCTGCTTTTGTCCGCTTATATCACGTGCTATTTTCGAAGCCCCAATAACTTTCCCATTCTTGTCTTTAATTGGCGAAACGGTAAGCGAAATAGGAATTTCTCTGCCGTCCTTGGCTTGCCGGATAGTTTCGAAATGTTCAATTCGCTTGCCTTGCCTGATATTATTAATGATTACATCCTCTTCAGCAAGGCGTGCCTTGGGAATTAAGAGCGATATGTGCCTTCCGATTGCTTCGGTTGCTGTATAGCCGAACATTTTTTCGGCGGCGGCATTCCAGCTGGTAATAATTCCATCAAGTGTTTTACTTACAATGGTATCCTCAGATGAATTAACAATTGCAGCAAGCATTGCTTGTTTCTCTTCGGCCTTTTTACTTTCTGTAATATCTCTTGCTATTTTAGACGCCCCTATTATTTTTCCATTCTTGTCTTTTATTGGCGATACAGTCAAAGAGATGGGAATCTCTTTTCCGTCTTTGGTTATCCTTATAGTTTCAAAATGGTCTATCTTCTCTCCCCTTACAATACTACCGAGAATCATGTCTTCCTCTTTTATCCGGGAAGGCGGAATTAGCAAAGAAATGTGTTTCCCTACTGCCTCATTCTCTGTATAACCAAACATCCTCTCGGCTGCAGCATTCCAACTGGTGATAATACCTTCTAATGTTTTGCTTAAAATCGTATCATCAGAGGAGCTTACAATAGAAGCTAACATCGCCTGCTTTTCTGAAGCTTTCCTTTCCTCTGTTACATCGATGGTAACTCCCAGCAAAGTACAAGCTTGCCCGTCTTCGCCGTACTTTGCATAGGCACATTCCTTTAACCAATGGATAGAGCCATCCGGCCACTTAACTTCATACAAAGCATTATATTCCTGGTGGTTGGCTAAAGCTTCCTTTAATTGATCTTGTAAATAGGAATGGTAAGAGGGAAGAATAGCTTTTAATATCTCCTGAGCATTAATTGCAGCATCCGATTTCAATCCCAGATTTGCCTTATAACAGCTTGTACATTTAAGAGCACCTGTGTTCAGTTCCAGCTCATAATATCCCTGTCTGCCCGTTTCTAAAGCCATTTCAAGCCGGGTTTGCTTTTCCAAAGCTTCTGCCCTTCCTTGATCGGAAAACTTCCTTGCGAGAACCTTATTAGTAATATCATAAGCTATCATCAACACTCCTGTAATGGAGCCTTCTTCATCTTTAATGGCAGTATAACTATAATCACAATAAATTAAAGTGCGGCGGCCTTCCTTTAACAAGTATAGCTGTGCTTCTTTATCCGAATAAGGCTGCCCTGTTAAAAACACCTCTTTTAAAAGTTTCGGAAACGGCTGACTTTCCAGCTCTGGCAATACTTCCAGTAATGTTTTGCCAATGATATTCTCATCCTTTCCCAAAAACTCGTAAAGTGCATTATTTGCATAAGCCAGAGTTTGTTCAATCCCTTCAAATACTACAACCGGAAATGGAGCCACTAACATTGCACTCTCAAGTATCCCGCCTTCACTCATCTTAAAACTGTTTAGGTTGTTGCCCATTTTATTCATCTTCAATTGAACGCTTTTTTCGCTATTGTAATATTTTGGGTGGCATTATTAATTATAAACCTAGATGGTTAACATATTAAGGACTGGAAGGTTGTGAGAAATACTTACCTTAGGTGTCGTAGGTACGGAACCAAATGTATCGTACCCATGACATAAAGTTTATGTAGGGGCTTTTTATTGAAGTTTCACCTTTGATAACTCATGAGCTGCCTCTTACCATTTTCTGTCTTACTTTTTCTTGATAAAAAGTAAGCAAAAATCAAGAAAAGAAAGATGCTTCTACGCTCAAGGCTCAAGCGGGCCCGCCTTTCTTTTCAGCCCTTCGCGCAGCTCTCCGCAACAATAAACTACTAACGTTCAATGGATTTGCTCCGATATCATTTCCGTTCTCTGTTTTGAAAAAAAATGGAAAACTACCTACGGCACACAAAATCGTGTATCATTAAATTTTTCTACTCCCGAACATTCGGGACACCTACGGCGCATCTCTAATCCTTAACTTAATGACATTGGGATAAAGGGGGTAAAAATTTGATATGGAACGAAGAGATCAATTTGAAAAACCTACGGCGATGCAAGCACTTGATATAAGAAGGGGCACCAACGATGGCACCCCTTAATAATTAATGTTAGTCTACCTGAATGTACTTCCTACCTGGCTGTGTGCTGGCCGATTTTTCAAGCGTTAGCCGTAGTAAGCCGTTTTCGTATTTTGCTTTAATGGTATCATCCTTTACGGTATCAGGCAAACTAAAAGAACGGCTGAAGGTGGAATATGAAAACTCTCTGCGAGTATAATTATCTTCCTCCTCCTTGGTTTCTTTTTTGGTTTCAGCACTGATGGTAAGAACTCCATGGCTGATATCAACTTTAAAGTCCTCCTTTTGAAAACCTGGGGCAGCTACCTCAATATCGAAGTTTTGTTCGCTCTCCTTAATGTTAACGGCTGGTGTACTACCGCCACTAACAAGGTTTTTACCAAACCAGTTTTCTGTGTTCCAAAAATCATCCAGCATCGACCTTAATGTCGTTACCGGTGAAGATTTCATTAGTGTGCTCATAGTAGTATATTTTTAAATTTCTCCTTTTATACCTGTATGGCTACTAATCAATAGCTATTAAAGCCCTGGCAGATTTAATATCCTGTAACCAGGCTTAATCTTACTTACAGGTGCATTTAAATCCTATACATATTTAGTAGCAAGTAGCCTGCCATTCTTTTATAAATGACTTATCTTTTTATTATTTCTAAAAACATCAGCCGCAACATTTTACTACCGACAGGCTCAAATTAACTATTAGTTCACCAAACAAAATCACAAAATCACAAAAAAAACAAAGAAAAACAATAAATAAAACAAATAAAATTTACAAATACACTAAAAACACAATCATAATTCAGCAGAAAACATAAAAGATTTAAAAAATACCTAAGAAAAATTAAATATCAATTCAAAATACCAACAAAATACACCCAACAACACAAAAACAAAACAAATAACGAAGTAAAAATTACATAAAACATAAATAATTATTAAAAACAATACAAAACAATCAACATATATCGCAAAAGTCACTACATTTAGCAAAAAAATTCAAACAACATTAACAATAAGGCAATCAAATACACACAATAAGACAAATTCAAAATCCAAGTCATTAACCTTTAGTTTATATCAGATGTCAATTCTAACACTTTATACATACTTGCGACATATACCGTTGAACTGCATATCAAGCCAGCCCCCCGCCCGCCAGCTTAATATGGTTTTCAGTCACCAACACCATCCAATTCAGCTTAATACTTTATCTTTTTATATACATGCTTAAACTTACTTTTCAGCAACAAATCCTGGGGGGCTTTATTTCCTTCTTATTATGTGGCTTTATCTTAACATTTACATCATACAGCGCAATTGACTCCTTACAAGGCGATGAGGCCGGCCTGGCCGTTTCCCGAAAAGCCCTGCTTAAACTTAACCGGGTTCAGCAGCTTATTTCAAATTGCGAGATTGGGGCAAAGAGCTACCTTTTGTCTGGAAACGAAGCCTTGCTGGAGCCTTATAATTTTTCTCACAAAGCAGTAACTCCAGCTATACAAGAGCTGAGGCTTGCAGTAGCTTATAACCCGGAGTCGGCAAGCAGGATTGATTCGCTCGAGTACTATGCAGCTGAAAAAATTGGTGACCTGGCTGATATGATTAAGGCTACTAACGAGGGCAGTTTTAATGATGGAATTCAACTGGCGCTTCAAGCCAAGGGCAACCTTATCTCTAAAAAACTAAATTCACTTATCGCTAAAATTACCGAGTCACAAAACGAACTGCTGGCCGTTGGCGAGGCCCAGGAACTTCAATTGAACAAGAGGTCGTCTATTATACTTTTTAGCTTACTAATCCTGGAAGTTATTATTCTAGCTTTCCTTATAAAATACATCACCCGCACTTTTAAAGCCCAAAAGAAAACGGAAGAAGAAGTACTACGGGCAAATGAGGGATTAAAAGCAATTTCTGAAGAAAATATCAGCAAAAACTGGGTTCTCTCAGGGCTTTCTACCCTGGATAAGACAATGAGAGGCATTGCCGATGTAAATGAATTGGCAACTAAAGTGATCACCAAACTTGCAAAACATGTGGATGCACAGGTGGCAACGCTCTACACCATGAACGATAGCAGCCAAAGCCTTAGCCTTGCTGCCTCTTATGCCTTTACAGAGCGAAAGCATAACCTTAATTATATCAAACCTGGTGAAGGGCTAATCGGGCAGGCAGTCCTGGAAAAACAGGCTATTCTATTTAATAATTTGCCTGCTGATTATGTCAAAATTACTTCCGGAACCGGCGAAACGGTTCCACACAGCCTGTTAATACAACCTTTCCTGTTTGAAAATGAAATAAAAGGTGTCATCGAACTCGGTTTCGCTTCACCTATCTCTGATGTTAAAAAAGAATTTATTGAGAAAGTGGTGGATGCCATTGGAGTTGCATTTAACACAGCACAATCACGTGTTCAAATACAGGCACTTCTTGAATCCACCCAGCAGCAGGCGGAAGAACTTGAAGCACAACAGGAAGAGCTTAGAACCACTAACGAGGAACTTATTACCAAAACGCTTACCCTGCAATCATCTGAAGAAGAACTACGTGTACAGCAGGAGGAACTGAAGTTTAGCCATGCAGCAATAGCCGAAAAGGCTGCCGAACTGGAAGCACGTAACCGCCAGATCGGCGAAGCTAAAGAGGCGATGAGCTTGAAAGCCGAGGAACTGGAACTTGCAGGTAAATACAAATCTGAATTTTTGGCTAACATGAGCCACGAATTGCGCACTCCTCTAAATAGTATTTTAATTCTTGCTCGCATACTAAAGGAAAATAAGAAAAATAACCTGGATGCAGACCAGCTAAAATATGCAACCGTTATCCATAACTCTGGAAATGACCTACTTTCCCTTATCAATGATATTTTAGACCTTTCGAAAATTGAATCGGGCAAGATGGACCTTGATATAGATAAGGTGGAAATTTCTGAAGTGCAAAGAGACATGGAATTTCTGTTTAAAGAAGTTGCTAACACCAAGAAGATAAATTATAAACTAGAGCTTGATAGCACTGTTCCAAAAGCGATCTCATCAGACAAAATGCGACTGCAACAGGTGCTTAAAAACCTGCTTTCTAATGCATTTAAATTTACGCCGGCAGAAGGCGCAGTTTCTTTAAGCGTAAGCCTTGCAAATAAAAATCAGAAGTTTAAAACGGAAAACCTGTCTAAGATTGAAAATCAGGATGTTATTGCCTTTTCAGTAAAAGATTCAGGCATCGGAATTCCTGAAGATAAGCAGAAGCTAATTTTTGAAGCGTTTCAACAGGCAGACGGGTCTACCAGCCGTAAATATGGAGGCACCGGGCTTGGCTTATCAATAAGCCGTGAGCTTGCAAACTTACTTGGAGGAGAAATTCAGGTTTCAAGCCAGGTTAACCAGGGCAGTACATTTACGCTGTACATTCCTGCTTCAGCAGATCTACAGTCTCAGGTGATTGATGAGCCTAATCCTGAAACAAAGTCGCCTATAATGGTAGAGAGGGATTCGACTTCCCTTACGCCGGTTTTGAAAACCACGGAAAACGGCGAGAAATTGGGCAAGGAACATATAATGTTGATTATAGAGGATGATGCAAACTTTGCCGCGATACTTGAAAACTATGCAAAGGAAAGAGGCTTTAAACCGGTTCTTGCTGAGGATGGAGAGAAAGGCTTGCAAATGGCTCTGGACCTTGTACCAGATTCAGTGATTCTGGACATTATGCTTCCAGGTATAGATGGCTGGGGCATTTTGCGCAAACTCAAAGAAAACCCGCAAACTCAACACATTCCGGTTCATATGATCTCTGCTGGAGACGGCGGACTTGCAAAGGCAAAAAACGAAGGCGCCGCAGGATTTCTTCAAAAACCTATTGGCAAAGATGGCCTGGCCGAAGTATTTAACTTGTTAAGCAAAGCGGTTAATTCCTTAAAAAAAGTACTTGTTGTAGAAGACAATGAAATTCAGAGTGAGAACCTTAAAAGCCAATTGGTAAGCAATGGCGTACATGTAGTACAGGTTTACAACGGCGAAGAAGCTTTAAACGTTCTTAAAGATCAACAAGATTTTGATTGCATCATTCTCGACGTAAACCTTCCTGATATCTCAGGGCTTGACTTGCTGGACAAAATCAAAGCGCAGAACAGCCTGGCTGAAATTCCAGTGATTATAAATACTGCGATGGAAATGGATGAAACCCGAGTTTCCCGCGTGCTAAAGCACACACACTCGATGGTAATGAAAATCAATCGCCCGAACGACAGGCTAATGGATGAAGTGAACCTTTTTATGAACAAGGTTAAAAACAACCATACTAAGCCGCTTACAGGTGCAAAACCAGCAGCAAAGACTGGACATCCGATCTCGCTGAATAAAGCTCTCTCAAGAAAATCTGTGCTTTTGGTAGACGATGATATGCGAAACATTTTTGCCCTTTCAAGTGCGTTGGAAGGCTATGATATGGACATTGAAATTGCCGTGAATGGCATTGATGCACTTAAAAAATTAGATACCAAACCGGATACAGACATTGTGCTTATGGATATCATGATGCCCGAAATGGACGGCTATGAGGCAATCAGGGAAATAAGAAAGCAAAGCCGTTTTAACAATCTACCGATACTTTCGTTGACGGCTAAAGCCATGAAAAACGATCGCGAGAAATGTATTGAAGCAGGCGCAAACGACTACATTTCTAAACCGGTAGATATGGATAAATTAGTTTCTATGTTAAGGGTTTGGTTGAGTTGAGTTAAAGCCCCTGCCCCTAGCCCACAATGTCATTAACTTAAGTGGTTGGTGGGGACACCAACCACGGCGAACACCCGGTGTTGGTGTCCCCACCAACACCTCAAAATCCTTAAGTTATGACATTGCCCTAGCCCATCGGCAGCCGTTAATACATGAAAGAGGCTGAACGTTATTGGTTCAGCCTCTTTCATGTATTTAATTTATAAGGGTTACTCTTTAACGATTGTTTTCCGTTCAATGACTCTGTCTCCTCCTCTGCCACCAGATAATAGGGCAAAAATCAAAATGATCACAACTAAAGCCCCAATAATATAGAGCCATGGAAATGAACTTCCGTCATTGTCTTTATTAATATCTACATTAATATCTGCACCTGTTTTTTCCTGGGCGATTGCCATAATATTAAGAAACATTAATATTAAAGCTGAATTGATCTTTTTCATAAGTTGTGCTTTTTCAATATTATAATGCATATACCTTGCCAAAAAACCTCCCCAATATATTGCATAGCGGCTATAGGAGCGACAAACAGCTGGATAAACCACCATTGTCTTATTTTGAATACAGCAACTATTGGTATGAACGTCTAGGAGCAATTCACTTTTACAAAGCAGAATAATAGAGATACTGCTTATTCCTAAGAACCTGAGTTCGATTGTTTTTAATTTGTTAGATAACTCAAAATAAGCACTTTGCTTTCCCCTCTCCTTGAGGAGAGGGATAGGGTGAGGTGATAATCAGCATAGTCTTATACCCTCTCTGCCTTCGGCATCTCTCCCAAAGGGAGAGAAAAGTCCCCCACGCCCGAACTCAGGTTAAGAGATATCAACCGCCGGTGAACGCTGAAACATCTGCTTCTGTGAATAACCATTTTAACTCGCTAAAACCATTCAATCGAGCCTGAGAACACAAAAAAGCTCTTCTTTAACTGCCAGGAAAATAAACCAACATTAGAAAACAATATATATCAAAGCATGTTCTCCTTATAAATCTGCTTTTCGAAGATCATTAATAAATTACCTTACAAGAAAGCCCACTTGCTATGTAATACTATGAGCTACCAAAAAAAACATTTTCCTTCTCACGCGGCAAGATATCAAGGCGCAGCCTGTGAACATTATATGTTAAAATTTATATGGCAAGTTTTTATTATCTGCTTGTGTATTACTCCTTTGAAATCTTTCTCGCAGAAACCCACACCCATTTTTACACCTTCCGAAATCAAGAAGCTATCAGTTGAGGAACTAATGAATATTGAAATAACTTCTGTTTCAAAATTACCCGAAAAATTAACAGAAGTTGCATCAGCTATCCAGGTGATTAATAGTGAAGATATACGCAGGTCTACCGCAACGAGGCTGCCCGATGCCTTGCGCCTTGCACCGAATCTTCAGGTAGCGCGTGTTAGTGCACATGACTGGGCTATTTCGGCCAGGGGGTTTAACGGATACCCATTGGGAAATAATACTCTTGCCGATAAATTGCTGGTAATGATTGATGGCAGAACTGTTTATGAGCCAATATTTGGAGGCGTTAACTGGGATATACAGAATGTTTTACTGGAAGACGTTAACCGCATAGAAGTTGTAAGCGGGCCTGGAGGAACTTTATGGGGTGCTAATGCCGTAAACGGAGTAATAAACATAATCAGCAAGAGTGCTGCAGAAACTCAGGGTTTATATGCCTCGGGAAGCTATGGAAGCTTTTTAAGAGAATTTGGCGCATTAAGATATGGCTCTCACATTGATTCTACTTTGTTTTTCCGTGTTTATGGTCAATACTTCGGGCACAAGGGTTCAAAGTTAGGTTCAAGTCCGATAAACATCGATGATAAATGGGATATGCTTCAGGGAGGTTTCAGAATTGACTATCTCTTATCCAGTGCCACAAATTTAACCTTACAGGGCGATCTCTATAATGGCAAACTAGACAGCCCCCAAACTACCTATTCTGACGGACAGAATATATTAGGCCGTTTATCGCATACGTTCTCTAAAAATTCTGATATCACCTTACAGGTATATTATGACCGCACCTGGAGAAATACCCGCTTTGCGACTCCATTTAAAAGCCTTATAAACACATACGACGCCGAACTCCAACATCACTGGACTTTAAACTCACGTAACCGGATTCTCTGGGGTGCTGGCTATCGTATATTAGATAATGAAACAAACCGGGGGTTTGATCCGGCAAATCGAACTTTAGAACTATTTAACGGCTTTATTCAGGATCAGATTAGTTTAATTCCTAAACATCTTGAGCTAACAGTAGGTACTAAACTACTACATAATGATTACAGTGACTTTGAATGGCAGCCAAGTGCCCGCCTGGCATGGCTTCCGGATACGAAACATACTATTTGGGCTGCAGTCTCCCGGGCAGTAAGGACACCTGCCCGCTTCGATGCTGATTTAACCATCTTATCTGAATTTGGGGAGCTATTTAAGTCTGAAAAAGTAATTTCGTATGAAATAGGTTATAGAATACGCCCTATCGAAAAAATGACATTCTCCCTTGCTGGTTATTATAACGACTACAGCGACCTACGTAGCATTAACAACAATCCGAGCGCTCCTCCTGCCAGAATATTCGCCAATAATCAGGAAGCAAAAACCTGGGGATTTGAGGTTTCGGGAAATGCAATTATTTCAAACTGGTGGAGGGCGCGTGGAGGCTATACCTTTCTTCATAAAAAATTCAATGCAACATCAGCCAATGTGATTCCGGGAAGTAATTTACTCGAAGCTCTTGACCCCAAACATCAGGTGATGCTTCAGTCGATTATAGACTTGCCCAAAGGCTTTCAATTTGATTGTGTAACAAGGTATGTTGACCAAATACCACTAAACTTAACGGAAAATGTTCCTTCTTACTACCTACTGGATGCCCGAATTGCATGGCAATACCGATTTTTTACTCTTGCAGTTAACGGGCAAAACTTGCTTGAAAACAGCAATGCCGAATTCGGTAGGCGTAAAATTCCCAGAAGTGTGTACGGCAACTTAACTATTCGTTTTTAAGCAGGGGGAGCGTTTCGTTAGCTATTTCCACGGGCAATTCATGAATCGCCATTACATATGTTCCATGACATAATTTATGTAGGGGCGCTTTAAAGGGGACAATTCATGAATTGTCCCTACGCATGTATCCTCTTGCTGGTTCAAGCCTGCCGCTTGGGCCCTATTACTCCAAATGCTTCTATTATTTATGATTCAATGCGATTGTAGGGCGATTCAGGAATCGCCCGTCACCTAAGTTATGGAAAGTAAGCAGTTGGCTCAATTTCTCAAATACTCGAAAAATAATTTAAAATAGCACCTTTGTATTTGTGTTACACACGTGTATGTGTACCGGTACTAAATGGGATTATTAAGAATATTACTTGCCTTATCTGTAATTGTTAACCACTCTGAAAACTTCCTCGGGCTAAGGTTGGTAGGCGGTAAAATTGCGGTAGAAGCTTTCTTTATTATCTCAGGCTTTTACATGGCAATGGTATTAAGCGAAAAATACAGTCACATTAACAAGCCTTACTTTAGCTTTATCAGCGGGCGCTTTTTAAGGCTCTACCCTGTTTACTGGAGCGTTTTAATTTTCATCGCCCTTTATTCTGCATGCCATGGCTTAATTAATGGGAACTATCTTTTTCTTAAGGCCTATTTGGAGCATGCGGAGAATTTTTCGCTGCCTAGTTATGTCTATTTCATTTTTAGCAACTTGCTCATTTTCGGGCAGGACATCATTATGTTCCTCGGCTCGGATGGGCATGGTGGTTTGCATTTTATCAAGAACTTTCGATTATCGCACCCTGCCATACACAATTTCCTGCTCATTGCTCCAGCCTGGTCTATTAGCCTTGAAATGATGTTCTACTTACTGGCACCGCTCATAAATAAAGGAAAAACCATATTACTATTTCTGCTTCTGGCAACCAGCTTTATCTTGAAGCTAGTTATCCTCAATAAGGGTTTTAATCATGATCCTTGGACCTACCGCTTTTTTCCTTTTGAGCTCGCTTATTTTATATTCGGCATGTTGTCTTACAGGCTATTCCGTACCTGGAAGAAAAAGTATACTCCCCTTCTTCAGAAGATTGTTTCAGTTTATCTTATTAGCATTACCATTTTTTACGCCCAGCTTCCAGCCTTCGCCTACAAGGATTACGTATACTTAATCAGCATTTTTATTGGCATTCCGTTTCTGTTTCTACAAACCAAACACAACCGCACAGACCGCTTTATTGGTGAATTCTCTTATGTAGTTTACATTTCGCATGCATTCATCATCAAGCTACTGCTGATCTCCTCAATCCTGCCTAAAAACTGGCTTAGTGAAGCGGCTAGTTTTATAACGTTAACCTTCTCCTGGTTTATAATAGAGCTTGTTTCGAAAAAGGTGGAGAGGTATAGGGCGCAGCGTTTGGTGTATAACACTGGAAAAGTTCAGGGTAAATGAAGTGTGGGATTCAATATTCAGAAATACGAGCCTGGAACTTTATCACTGCTGCCAAATCAACTAACTGAGGAACTTGTAGATCGCCGAGTCCTTGTTCAAGAGACTCGGCTAGGAATCTAAATGAGCTCCCGTTGGTCGGCCTCCCAGGAGGGCGAGAAGGCGCATCGCACTTATCTATTCACTTTTTCATAGCGATTCTATTAATTACAAAATTTACGAAAGGTAGTCCTGCAAAAATCATCCAGGGAACCAGAGTAATTGTTAATAACAGAGTTCTTTGATACAATGGTAAATTAGATAATAGATCGCCAAAAAGGTAAAGGAACAGAGTTATGGAAGGATAAATAACCACCCAAATTTTTAAGGATGCAATTAATTTCATTTTAGTTTTCATAATAACTGAGTTCGATTAAATCACGGGTTGCGCCCGTGATTGCTGATAGTCAAGCCTTTCAGAATATGCTATGCTAGTCCTTCGATTATAGCGCTTAAACCAGACGCAGAGGGCCAGCGATGACTCTTTCTATTTCTTAAAGTTAACAATGACATTGCCCTTCCAGAAGAAGACGCCAGGCGTCAACGACGTACCAGCCTATTCCAATAAATTAAAGAAAAATCTACGGCTTTATTATCTGTCCGGTATTAGCTCCAAAAACGCTTTTTCGGAAACCATATTCGAGCTGCTGCATAGTTACAGGAATATCGCCGGGAAAAAACGGAAAATATTGGGGCGAATTTTCAATAACGGTGGGGCTAACTGCATTAATGCGAATACCCTTATCCAATTCAATTGCTGCCGCCCTGACAAAACTCTCTACAGCTCCATTAGCTGCTGATGCATTTGCAAAGTTCAACTGCGGCTCATGGGTTAAGGCTCCGGTAATCAGGGTAAATGATCCCTTGGGCTTGATGTAGTGCTGGTCGATAAGCACCAGGTTAATCTGCCCCATCATCTTTCCCTCAATACCTTTTCTGAATTCGTAATCTGTCAACCCTTTCCAGGAGCCAACATACGTAGGGCCTGCTGTGGATATGAGCGCATCAAAAGCCCCTACCTGCTTATACATGTTCTCAATAGACACAGTGGAAGTGATATCCACCTGGATGCTGCCGCCTTTGGGAGCTGCCTTAATTACCTCATGTTCTTTTTCAAACGCATTTGCTAAGTGCTTGCCCATAGTGCCTGTTGCGCCTACAATAATGATCTTCATTTTTTGTAAATTTTATTACGCAAAACTAATTCGGAGGCGGTCTCAAGGATAGCACATAAAGCGGTTTGTATAGGACTTATATAAAGAGAACCTCTAAAAAGCTTTTTTTGCCTCATCCCTTTTCCTCCGAAGGAGTCCTTTTGGACAAAAGAGAAGGTTTATACGGACTTTTTAGAGGTTCCCTAAAATTTTTGCCTAAAGGCATCGGGAGAATGTCCGGTATGCTTTTTAAAAAACCTGATAAAGTAAGAAACGTCCTCATACCCCATCTGCTCGCTAATTTCCTTTACCTGATTAGATGTTGCGAGTAAATATCTTTTAGCTTCCAGAATAACATGTTCGGTTATCAGCTCTGATGCGGTTTTGCCTAGCGTTGTTTTAGTGATTTCATTAAGCTGATAGGGCGAAAGATTCATCAATTTTGTGTACTGAGATACTTGCTTGCAGGTAATAATGTGTGTTTGCAAAAGTTCCAAAAACTCTTCCAGGCGTTCCTGAGCATAGGTGTTGATACTTGCTGCCGGGGTGTTTGTACTTCGGCTTTGCCTGAAAAGTTCAATAAAGAAAATATCCAGATTAGCCTTTATAATATCTTGATAAGCATCTTCGTGGTGCGTGTATTCCTGAAATATATTGGATAAAACAGCATGTAATTTTTGAAACTTATTCTCCGGAAGTTTGCAAAAATTCCCACTGGCAATCCTTAGTCTCTGTAAGGACACCTTGTTGCCTGGATGGTAAAACTCAGTATTAAATGCCATTAAAAATCCAGTGCAACTGCTTTGCAATGTAAGCTGATGTACCTGGCCGGGCCGCATACAGAAAACGCTATTGTCGACAGCCTCATACTGTTCAAAATCTATTTCGTGGCTGCCTTTTCCATTTTGTAATGCAAGGATGAAAAAGAAGTTATGCCGGTGCAATCCCTGAATCAAATCTTGTCCATTAAGTACCTCTTTAATATCACGGATAGTGAAGCTGGGAGAAGAAGCGTGCTCCGCACATGTCGGCCGGATATGCCTTATTGGAATTTTCTTCATTTTAACTTACTATGAATCTACTTGGATTCCCAAATATAAGCTGCAATGTGGTTTACATTTCGCATGCATTCATCATCAAGCTACTACTTGTCGCCTAAAGGCCTGGCTGAGGTAGACGGCTACTTGAATAAAAAGTATCACCAAAAATTAACTAATTTCTTATGTTTTTATTAATTTGCGCAGCATGAAAAATCTAATACCTTGTATACTCCTTTGTTCATCTTTTATATTCGCTTGTAAAAAAGATACCACGGCACCTATACCCTCTCCTAAAGAAAAAGGAGTTGTTTATGAAGACAGCGTTTCTTTTACCTTGAATGGAAAAGCCTATGACATAGACTATAAAAACGAGGAGGGTGTGGGCAACAGACAGTTTAATTTGAAGCCTTCAAGTACTCCCATAGAAGGACTCAAAGTAGCACGTACCTCGGGTGGTTATTATTGGTATGGCCCCCAGGATTCAATACTATGTGATTATCTTGTGGGATTCTTTCTCAATACCTACGACGGTAATATTAAATTTTCATTTTCAAAGAAATATAAAACCGACCAGTTAAAAAAGGATCTCCACTTATGGGTACCTGATGATATCACAGATATACTTAAAGTAGGTAAACATTCATTTGCAACCGATTTTAGCAGAGAGATTACATTAGACGGGGTTTCGATTGAAGCTTACCTAAAAGGGATAGATGGCACCTTAACCAGCTATATTCCAGGAAATTCAATTTTAACTCCAACCAGCTTAACCAAAGAAATTCAAAATAACTCTGTTTTTGAAATAACAAGATTACAAAAGACTGATACTGGCCTGTACATTGTGGAAGCTAAATTTGAACTGAACTTGTTCGACAAAAATGAAAAGCTTTATCGGGTTGAAAACGGTTTCTTGCGGATCGTTAGCCGTTTGAAATCCCCCTGGGCTATATAGTAATTTCAGTGTTCCGGCTTAATGGCCGGAACCTCTCCAATAATCTACCTTCTTGGTTTTTCTATTTTATGAAAATAGCTTCTGCCTTTTAGCATTTTTTTTTTGCGTTGTTTTTTTAGACCGAATACACAGGATCTAAAATTGCACAATAGCTTAGAAACCGAGGATAGAAATACGGGTTACATTCCTCTTACCTGGGTATTAAGTAATGGCAATTTAAGCATATGCAAAAACAACTTAAACCCTTATCCTCAATTTCATTTCTTGTCGGCCTGGCTCTATTGTTAGTAAACGACTTTATTTTAAAAGAAAGATATCACAATTTTCTAACCGGCAAACTTTCAGACTTTGCTGGCCTTTTTATCTTTCCCATTTTCTGGAGCGTCGTTTTTCCAAAGAATAAGCACCTGGTTTTCTTTACCACAGCTGTATTATTCGTCTTTTGGAAAAGCCCTTGTTCTGAATCACTTATAAATTTATTTAGCTATTATTTTTATCCGATTTATCGGGTAGTTGATTTTACAGACCTTATTGCTTTTGCTTCCCTCCCGCTAGCCTGGAGAGCATTACAGCTCCGAACTCTCAATTTAAACTTTAATCCCTGGCTTGCGGCGGGACTAGCAGTTTTCTCCTTTTGTGCTACATCCGTCAATAAACCTTCCCAAACTTTTGAACAGCCTCAATATGTACTGTTTCAAGCGAATCCATGGTTCTTAGACACGCTAGTGGTTGATGAGGGAATGAGGGCATTCAGACAAAACAATCTTATAGCGGTCGAGGTGAAAAATATCCGCATAGAAAAAGAGCCAGCAAAGGACGACGACTTTCATAAAAATCTCATACTTAAAAACCTTAGTACAAGCGTATTAAATTTACTATATAATTCGCAAAGCCAACAATTAAGAGAGCCGGATGGCACAAACAAATTAAGTATTGAAACCTCTGAGTATAGAGATATTGCGAATTTTACCGGAAGCAAGCTTGAGGGGAAATTTTTAAGATACAGCAATAATGGAGAACTGTTGATTGATGGCTATTTTAAAGATGGAATGGAAGACTCTATTTGGACTATTCGTGATTCGGGCACCAACCTAATAACTAAAAAGACTTTTGTTAAGGGAGAAACAACCCGAATAGAAACATTCCAATCTGAACAGCTGATTTCGTCTGAAACCCTTAATACGAGGAAAATTACTATTAGAAACAAGTATTTTCACTTGGGCATTTTACTTGCCTTAATTATTGCTACAACAATATCACTTATCAAAAACGCAAAAGCCTCCGGACCCGTAACATCATTTTCTTTCATCTATAAATTCATACTGGCAGCAGTGCTCTCATTTGTAATTGTATTAATTTATGTGTCATTGTGTTGGTTAATTCCTGATTCATCCATTTCACTCTTCGATTTAGCACTTATATGCCTCGGTGCTGTTATTCTCGTGATGTTAACCCTCAGTATTGTAAAAATCAAAAAACATATAGATGTTATATTGTATTGCTTGCTCCTTACACTCGCATTTGCCTGGTATATGGAATTTGTAAACCTTAAGCAATTAAACAATGAGAAGGAGGCTGCGACTGTTTATCAGCAAGATTTTTAGTTTTTCTTACTAAACTTACGTTTTACGGTCATTTTTCCAACCTCTTCCTTCTCTAAAATAAATCCTATATCTTTGCACCATTAATTAAAAAACACACCAGTGAAAATATCTAAGTAAGAAGATGGTTACGTACCATCATGAATTCCGCCCTAACGGAGCGTTTTGGTAACAGATTGTCAAGCGTCAATTCAAGCCTTTGTATTGACAAAACACTTAGATTCTATGTGATTCATTTCCCTTAAAAGCATTTGTGCTTTATCCTTTTTGGCAGCTTATACAGCCTGCTAGCCCAATTTATTTCTATTAGTTAATTCTTAAAACATCTATTATGAGTATCGTAATCAGATCACTCTGCTATACCCACCCAGATAGGGAAATCTTATTTGAGAACATTAATTTATCAATTTCCACAGGTACAAAAGCTGCTTTGGCAGGAAACAATGGCGCTGGAAAGTCAACTTTACTACAGTTAATTGCGGGTGACCTAAAAGCAGCGGCGGGAGACCTTATCCTCTCTGAACAAGCTTATTATGTACCCCAGCACCTGGGACAATATGATCATCTTTCTATTGCCGGGGCTTTGAAAATTGATAAGAAACTAAATGCATTGCGAGCCATCCTGGAAGGTGATGCTTCGCCAGAACATTTTAACAATCTGGAGGACGACTGGGATATTGAAGAGAAAGCGCAGAATGCACTAGCTTTCTGGCATCTTGGGCACCTGGGCCTTGAGCAAAAAATGGAAACACTTAGTGGAGGAGAAAAAAACAAAGTGTTCCTTGCTGGCATACAAATTCATTCGCCTGGAGTTATTTTGCTCGATGAACCTTCAAACCATATAGACTTATTTAGCCGGGAACTTCTTTATGACTTTATTAAAAAAAGTAAAGCTACCATTTTAATAGCGAGCCACGACAGGGCGCTGCTCAATTTGCTGGATATTACTTTAGAACTAAGCAAAAGTGGAATTGAGCTATTTGGCGGAAACTTCGACTTTTACAGGGAGCAAAAAGAGCTAAAACTAAATGCCTTACAGCTGCAGTTTGATGAGCAGTCTAAAACGCTGAAACAGGCTCAGCAAAAAGCCCGGGATTTAGCGGAGCAACGCCAGAAAAAGGAAGCCAGGGGCAAGGCGCAGGGCCTAACTCAATCTTTACCCCGCATTGTGGCTAACGGACTGAGAGGAAAAGCCGAGCAAACTACTGCCAAAATTCAGGATACGCATAGCGAAAAAATCAATGGCATTTCGGATGATATAAGGCAGGTTAGGCAACAGATTCAGCAATATCAGGTATTAAAAATCGATTTGAGAGAATCCGGATTACACCAGGGGAAAATGTTGATAAACGCTCAAAACATCAACTTTGGCTATGAAAAAAAGTCCTTGTGGGATACTCCTTTGTCTTTCCAAATTCGCTCGGGAAACCGGGTTAAAGTTGAGGGTAAAAATGGCTCGGGAAAAACCAGCCTCTTGAAAATCATAATGGGCGTGCTTCAACCGAACGTCGGAGGAATCTCCAGGGCAGATTTTAAATACCTTTACCTTGACCAGGAATATTCAGCCATTGCCAACCAACTTAGTGTATTTGAACAGCTTCAGGAATGCAATAACCGTCATTTACAAGAACATGACTTGAAGTCGCTGCTACATTATTACCAGTTTAGCCAGGAAATGTGGGATCGGAAATGTGAATCGCTAAGTGGGGGCGAAAAAATGAAGCTAAGTCTTTGTTGTTTAGCAGCGAGCAACAAAACCCCTGACCTGCTTGTACTGGATGAACCAACAAATAACCTTGACTTGCAGAGCCTCGAAATACTAAGTTCTGCTGTAAAGGGCTTCAATGGCACTTTGATTCTTATTTCGCATGATTTGCATTTTGTAGAGGAAGTGGGGATTGATATGAGTATTTGTTTATAAATAACTTTAACGCAGACAGCGTTCGGAATGCTGTCTGCGTTTTTGCAATGTGGCTGAAGCTACATAAATTGGGTATGGTAAACGATTGGCTTTAAAACGCCCTACCCCGCAGCGTCCTGCTGGATTTATTTCAGCATCCCATCACGCATTCACTACATGCATGTGAGGCCCTGAAATAAATTCAGGGTGACAAAGCGCGTTATATCATTTCCCTTTCTGTGTTTGAAAAAAAACCTTACCCGTGACATAAAATTTGTTTCGGGACAATCCCTCTAAATTCGATCGTCCTGAGGCATCGAAGCAAAGGAGGAGCGGATGGATGCCGTGAGGATCTCCAATCGAAGGTAGACTGTTCGGAGCAAAGCATTCCATTCCAGGAGATCCCTCAC